>Ga0172382_10000562_pt1 | contig 70279 bp, 111 predicted proteins | sample Leawel138RmetaG_FD_122245 | JGI IMG/M metagenome (GOLD analysis project Ga0172382, IMG submission 122245) | Leachate microbial communities from a municipal landfill in Southern Ontario, Canada - Leachate well 138R metaG | ecosystem: Engineered > Solid waste > Landfill > Unclassified | place...
CGGCGCGGCGGGCAACGAGCGTGGCAACGGGGGCGGCGCGTCGGGCGACAATCCCTTCAAGGCCAACCAGTGGAACAAGACGCAACAGGCGGCGCTCGTCAACTCTGACCGCGTCAAGGCGGAGCGTCTTGCGAAAGCAGCGGGTTTCAAAAGTTTGGACGTTGCAATCGCGGCCCGTTCTGCTATAACATCCGACAAGTAGGGTTAACACCCTCTTAACGGGTTTCCCCGCGCCTATGACAAGTGCACTGGCGCGGGGCATCAAACGCTCAAGCAGCGTTCAGCCGGGACCAAAGGTCAGCTGTTTCAAACCCTCCATTTGAAACTTTGGCCAAGAGGGAGAGATCCATGGCTTCCACCACGCTCACGGACGTCATCGTCCCCGAATTCTTTATCCCCTATACCATCGAACGCACCGCGGAGCTGTCCGCCTTCTGGCAGTCCGGCATCGTCGCCGCCGTTCCCGACCTGAACATGGGCGAGGGCGGCACCGAGGTCCAGATGCCCTTCTGGCAGGACCTGACGGGTGACGACCAGATCCTGACCACGACCGCGGATCTGACCATCGCCAACATCAACGCCGAGAAGGACGTCGCCGTGCTCAACGCCCGTGCGCTCGTCTACGGCGCCAAGGATCTCGCCGGCGCACTGGCGGGCGACGATCCCCTGGAAGCCATCGGCGACCTCTTCGCTGCGAAGTGGGATCGCCGGATGCAGGCGGCGCTGATCGCCACGCTCAACGGCGCCATGGGTGCGCTGGCCGCGGAGTCCCCGCAGGTCAACACCCTGGACATCAGCGCCCTGTCGGGCGATGCGGCACGCTTCGACGCGGAGTCGTTCATCGACGCTTCCGGCACGCTGGGCGATGCGGAAATGCGCCTCCAGAGCATGGCGGTGCACTCCGACACGCTGCGGCGCATGAAGAAGCTCGATCTGATCGATTTCCTGCTCGACTCGGAAGCGCGTCCGACGATCCCGACCTACCAGGGCAAGCGCATCATCGTGGACGATGGGATGCCCCGTTCGAACGGCGTGTACACCACGTACCTGTTCGGCCCGGGTGCCATCGGCTACGGCGAGGGCGACCCCAAGGTCCCGGTCGAGACGGACCGCAACCCGCTGATCGGCGGTGGTGAGGAGTACGTGGTGCAGAGGCGCCACTTCGTCCTCCACCCGCGGGGCATCGCATGGGATCCGGCGTCCGGCGTTCCGGCGGCCGACACCCCGACCAACGTGGAGCTCGCCAACGCTGCGAACTGGACTCGTGTCTACGAGCCCAAGAACATCCGCATCGTGCGCTTCGTGCACCGTATCTAGGGCAGGCCGCGCCTTAGACGCTGAGGGGCACATATCCGAAAGGGTGTGTGCCCCTTTTTCTTATACAGGAACCAAAACCGGAGTAATCAGATGAGCAGACACAGCACGCAGACCCCCGAAGAGATTCGCGCCATCAGGGAGGCGCACTATGCGGAGATGGGCATTCTGAGCGAGCAGCCCCCGCAGGCGCCCAAGCGCAGGGGCAAGAAGAGCCGCACCACGCCCAGTGAACCCCCGCAACCCCGCTCGTTGAAGGGCGGCAACCCCAAGGGGCTCGATGAGGATCCCAAGGTCGTCCAGGACCTCATCGATGACGATGACGACGACAACGAGGAGCAGGTCGACCTGAGCGCGATTCCCATCCCGGACGATTACGAGACGATGGACTGGAACGAACAGCGCCGTCTCGCCAAACGGTTCCGCGAGGGTGTCGTCGCCAATAGGCAGGCCGCCATTGAGATCATTCAAGCGGAGATCGCTCGTCGCAATCAGAAGGACGATTAATCGTGGATCGCTCCATCTGGATTGGGTTCGATCCTCGTGAATCGGACGCTTTCGCTGTGGCGCGCGCAACGTGTGACGCGCGCCACAAGGGACCCATCGCTACGACCAAGGGACTTGTGCTCAGCAAGCTGCGAGCCCATGGACTCTACTACAGACCCACCGAAATACGTGATGGGCGCTTGTGGGATGTCATTTCCGAAGCGCCCATGGCCACGGAGTTTGCCATCAGCCGCTTCCTCGTTCCGCACCTTGCACGATGGCGTGCGGGCAAGGATGAACTTCGATCGCGCAAGGCGGGGTGGGCCCTGTTCATGGACTGCGACATGCTCGTGCGTGGGCAGCTTGACGAACTGTTCGCATTGGCGGAGAGCACGCGGGACAAGTACGCCGTCATGTGCGTCAAGCACCAGCACACGCCGCCCGAGGGTGTGAAGATGGACGGGCAAGCCCAGCTTCTGTACGCGCGCAAGAACTGGTCGAGGGTGATGCTGTTCAACTGCGATCACCCAGCGAATGATGCGCTCACGGTACACCTCGTCAATAGCGTGCCGGGTAGGGACCTGCATCGCTTTTGCTGGCTCAAGGACGAGCAGATCGGGGAACTGGATGTTCGCTGGAACTACCTAGTGGGTGACCCGCGTTGCGAATCCCTGTGCGACGATCCATCTATCGTGCACTTCACGGAAGGCATCCCTTCCATGAAAGGGTACGAGAACCAACCATACGCGGACGAGTGGCGGGAGCGGCGGGACGCATGGGCGATGCAGTGAAGGACGAGATCACCTTCCTGTGTGTGAATGTGGGCGGCGTCTATGACGTCGCCTACGTGCGCAAGCTCAGGAACATGATCCATCGTTGGTGCGACTATCCGTTCCGCTTGCGCTGCTTGACGGATAACGATCAGCACATTGACGGGGTCGAGTGCATCAACGTTGCGTCGTTCGGATTGACCAAGTGGTGGCCCAAGATGCTGCTTCTCAATCCAATGATCCGTGGCGGGGCGCAGCGCTCCATCTACTTCGATCTCGACACTGTGATCCTGGGCAGTCTGACGCCATTGATCGAGCTCAAGACACGCTTTGGAATCTGCGCCAACTTCACGCGTGCTGCTGGTCACAAGTCCTGGCCCTGTGCCTATGGCTCATGCGTCATGACGTTCGACAGGACGTTTGGTGCGGGGGCCTACGGTGCGTTCTTGAGCCGCAAGGACTATTGGATGTCTGCCGGCAGCCAGTGGGGCGATCAATGGGTTATCGAGCAGCTCATTCCCCATGCGACCATTCTTCAGGAGAAGTTGCCGAAAGGATACATGCTCGGGTACAGGAACTTTCCTCACCATCGTCCAGGCGCGGAAGTTTCCATTGCCATCTTCGCGGGGCGGAACAAGCCCCACAACAGCAATCTGACATGGGTGAAGCAGGAATGGAACTGAACGGTCGTCAGGTGGAACCCATTCGAGAGGATCACCTTAATCGATATCGCTGGGTGTCCTGTTTCATGCGCCCAAGTGACCTCGTCCTGGACGTCGCCTGCGGTGCGGGATACGGCACGCAGATAATCGGTGAGCGCTGTGCCCTTGCCCTGGGCTACGACATCAGCGAGGAAGCAATCAAGTATGCGAACGCTCACTATCTGAATGCGCACACGGGTTTCATGCTCGCGGATGTCACCACCGTGTCCCTGCCCCGCGCGTGTGCTGCCGTGTCGTTCGAAACGATCGAGCACCTTCCTGATCCACTGCCCTTCCTCAAGGAGCTTCGGCGCAAGACCAAACGTCTGTTCGCCAGTGTTCCGAATCAGGATGTGTTGCCCTTCGACCAAGCTCGGCACAAGTATCATTATCGACACTACACGCTCCAGGAGTTCGATGCACTTCTGGTCGAGGCAGGCTGGCGCCCCACCGCGTATCACGGGCAAGAGGGGAAGGCGGGCGTCGTGTACAATCACGTCAGCGGTACCCGGCATACGGGTTCAACCATTGTGGTGTCAGCAGAATGAAGGTCCACGTCTTCACCCCGCACTACAATGATCGCAACCGTTGGGTGCTTGAGCAGTTTGCGAAAGCGTGCGGGGGCAAGACATTCGACGACAGGAAGTACGTCGAGTGCGACGTGATGGTCATCTATGGCACGTCGAAGAAGAGCTTCCCCGCCTCGCATGCCAAGGGGAAACTCATCCGCCAGCACAAGGGACCCGTCATCATCCTGGAACGGGGCTTCCTGCTCAGGGGCATGGACGCACCGGACAAGCGCTTTGGTCTGAACGGTGAATACTTCGCTGTGGGTCTCAATGGAGTTGGCGGGTACGCTGAATACAACAATGCAAACTCGCCATCAGACAGATGGGAAGCCCTGGGCATTGAACTCAAGCCCTGGCGTCGTTGGTGGGGCGATTACGATCTTGTTGTTGGTCAGGTGCCCTGGGACACGACAGTTCAGCACATGGACCATGCTGCATGGTGCCGTGACACGGTGCAGAAGCTGCTCGACCATAATCGAAAGGTGCTGTTCCGACCTCACCCGAACATGCGCGATCAGCTGCATCACTACGGCAAGATCGCATGCCCCATCACGACGGGAAGCAGGGGTGAGGACTTCGCTCGCGCTGATCGAGTGATCACGTATTGCTCAACGCTTGGTGTGCAGTCGGTGGTAGAGGGCATCCCTACTGTAGCGCTCGACAAGGGTTCGATGGCATGGGGCGTTTCGGTGCACGACATTTATTCGTGCGTTATGCCTGACAGGGAGCAGTGGGCTTACAACTTGGCATATGCGCAATGGCGAATTGACGAGTTCGAGGTAGCGTGGCATCATGTGCGCGATGTCCTTTGAACCTATCACTCAGCGCGCGGACAGGGTGATGATTGTTGCCACTGGTCCGTCAGCGGAGGAATTCAATTTCAAGGATGTGCCCGATAATGTGCACATTATCGCTGTCAAGAACGCGAAGAGCTTTCTGCCCCGTTATGATTCCTGGGTGACCGTCGACGTCAACTCCAGGAGTGTGGGCATGCTGCGCACACGGCGCGCAAATGCCGTTCATTACGCTGCGGTGCCTATGGATTATGGTCAAAGCGCTGCTCGATTGCCCTTGCATCGACATTCACTGGAGGGTCTCCACTATCTGAAGCGCGGACCCAAGGGCGTTTTGACACTGAGCATGGATCCTGATTGCATCGCTACGGGGAATTCCGCCTATGGTGCGCTCAACATTGCGTTCCACATGCATGCCAAGCGTGTGTTGCTTATCGGGGTTGATGGAACGATGCGCGATTACGCGTATGATACAGGATGCCCGAAGGGCAACATCCTCCATCTCCCGGGCTTGTTCCAGCAAGCACAGGGTCAACTGAGGGCTCGCGGGATGCTCGTCGCTACCGTCGGGCTACAATCGCGATTACAGTGCTTTCCGAAGTTGCGTGCGGGCAGCGCACTACACTGGCTTACCGCGCCCCGCACAGCGCTTGTGCTGGGCTCAGCCAGATGCATGTGGGACGATGTGGAGCGGGCGCTTGATCTCACTGAGTTTGATGGGGTGGTCGCCGCCAAGGGCGTGGGCGAGGTGTGGCCAGGACACCTTGACGCTTGGGTGACACTGCATCCTGAGAAGATTCGAAAGTCCATCGACGCACGATCCAGGGCTGGGTACCCAAGATGCTTGCGAGTATTCGCTCACAAGACCGACGCGCACAGCCGTCGATATGTCACGGATCCTGTGCCATACAAGTTTGACAGTCAGAATAACAGTGGATCTTCTGGCCTCTTTGCTGTAAAAGTAGCGCTCGAGCACTTGGGTTTCGATAGAGTTGTGCTCTGCGGGATGCCCCTGGACAGATCGCAGGGGCGCCTGGATGGCCTAGACCTGTGGCATGGGAGCAACACGTTCGAGAAGGGCTTCAGGGAATCGTTTCCCTTGATCAAGGACAGGGTTCGATCCATGTCCGGCGTGACGAAGCAGCTTCTTGGTGAACCCACAGTGCAATGGCTTACGGAGTGGTGAGATGGAAATCTATTACGGTATCGTGCAAGCCCCTGCCGCCAAGGGAAAGCAATTCCGCAATGCGGCACTGTATCAGCGCCCCGACCTCCGCGCCACACGCGTATTCATCGACGGCGACTTCCCGCGCATCCGCGCCGATTACGAAGCGCTCCTCGTTCCCGTGCACCTCGTCGACAGTGGTCGCGTAACGGCGCCCACTCAACCGGGTGTGTCGAGTATCCCGGAGACAGCGTATCTTCCGACTGCGGAGAAGCGCAAGGAACAGGCCGCCGTGGAAATTCCCGGCGACTGGCAGCAGATGCGGTGGGCCGATCTCCGGCGGCTCGCCGCATCTGTTTGCGATCACCCCATCATCAACAAGGCGGACGCCCTTCGCGCAGTCGAGAGCGAACTGGCACGTCGAGCACAGGGCATCTGACTATGGCTGTGATCCTTATCGTGGAAGATGGCAGCGGCGTGCCCAATGCCAATACCTACAACTCGCTTGAGATGGCGGATGAGTACCACAGGCAGTCGGGCAACGATGCGTGGTTCAATGGTACGGACAGCCCGTCGGATGACAAGCGCGCCAGTGCGCTCATTCGCGCTGCCATCATCCTGGACGGGACTTACAAGTCGCGCTGGCCGGGGCGCCGCACCCATGGTCGCAACCAGGGGCTCGATTGGCCCCGCACGGGCGCTGCCGACGTGGATGGCAACGAGATCGCGGACGATGAGATTCCGCGGGAGATTCTTCAAGCGCAGAACGAGATGGCTCTGCGGGAGTACACGAATCCCGGATCCCTCAATCCAGACGTGATTGAGACGTCCCGCGTGCTACGCGAGAAGGTGGGTGACCTTGAAGTGCAGTACGCGGATGTTACCAAGATCGGTGGCAGCATCCCTCAACTGACGTTCGTCGACAACATCCTCGCTGGTCTGCTGTCCCCTGGGTCCACGAGCACTAGCACGTCGTTCTTTTTGAGGGCATGATGGCTGGATTTGATTATCAGAAGTCGCAGCGCACGGCGGAGAGGTTGATCCTCAAGTTCGGGCAGCCCCGTGTCATCCAGCTTGCGCGATTCATCCCCGCCAGTGGGCCCGCAAGCAATCCGACGCCCCAAGGGCATGCGGCGCCCATTGATGTCAACGCCGTGGTGCTACCCGCGAGCAAGGGCACGATCGAGGCGTTCGACAACAGGCTTGAGGGGGGCACGCTGATCGATGAGAAGCTGCGCTATGTGATCATCTCACCCCTTGATCCGCATACGGGTGCAACCATTGCGCCGGATCCCAAGTCCCTGGACCATCTCCTGTTTGATGGCCACAAATGGGTGATCCTTGGTTGCACGCCGCTCAACCCGGGCGGGATCCCCGTGTACTTTCCCGTTGGCTGCAAGAGGGCGTAATGGCACGAACTCCGCGTCGAGTACAGCAGCGCAGGCGCATCAACGATCTTCTGGCGCCCTATAGCGATGCGTTCCAGAGCGCGTTCATGCGCGCGGTGGACGATCTGCGGGAGGGCGCCAACTACACGCAGATTCTGGCAGCGCTGGAAGCAGGGGACGTGGAAGCTGCTGTCGCGGCCGTGGGCATTGAACCTGCGGCCTTCACGGAACTGGACCTTACAGCACGTACGGCTTATAACGCAGGCGGTCAGCAAAGCGCCGCGGCCATGCGGGGTATCGAGGGCAATGTGCGCTTCGATGGCCGCGCGCCCCTTGCTGAAGCATGGATCACCCAGTACAGCAGTGAGCTGATCCAGGGCATTGTCCAGGACCAGATCGAAATGGTGCGTCAACACATCACGGAGGGTCTGGCAGCGGGTAGGAATCCGCGGAGCATTGCCCTGGACCTCACTGGGCGCCTCAACCGAGCAACGGGGCAGCGCGAGGGGGGCGTGCTGGGCCTGACGACCCAGCAGGATCAATGGCTGCTCAACATGCGCCGTGAACTGGAGTCCGGGGACCCAGCAGCGCTCAAGCATTACCTGACGCGCGAGTCGAGGAACAAGCGTTACGACAGGCAGATCCGCCGCTCCATGCAGGAGGGGCAACGCCTGAGTGATGAGCGCATCAGCATCATGCTCCGTGATGCTGAGAATAAGATGCTGCGCCAGCGCGGGGAAACGATCGCGCGTACAGAGGTTATGAAGGCGCTTCACAAAGCGCAGGATGACCAGTTGCATCAGATGGTCGAGAAGGGTCTCGTGCGTCCTGAGCAGGTTCGACGTATCTGGCGTACGGCGCAGGATAACGATGTACGCCATTCACACGACGCGATGGAAGGGCAGTCCGTTGGTCTCAACGAGCCCTTCACTTCGGGCAACGGCAACCAGTTGATGTATCCGGGTGATCCCAATGCACCTGCGGAGGACGTGATTAACTGCCGTTGTGACGTTGAAGTGCGTATCGACTTCCTGGCCAACATCCAGGGTGTGCGCCCCCGTTAAGATTAACAATTGCTTTATCAGATTCCCGGTCGTATTGTACGCCCAAGAAGAGGGTCTGACATGGCAAGCCGCTCATTCCGAATCAAGCAGTTGTGGACGCTGTCGCAGCAGCACAGGCGCCGCAAGCCCTCCCCCACCCCACCCTCTCCCCCGGATCCTGACGCACAGGAGCTGACGTTCACGGCGGGGTTGTCGGAATCGGGCACCATCGGTTACGTGTTCCATGACCTTGGTACGTTGATCAGCAACTTCGAAGACACGCCCGCGCTGATTTGCATCAACAACGTGACTGCGCCCCATACGCAGAAGATCGGTTTCAATGGCATCGGCAACCTGCCCCAGCTCGTTGATGCGGAGTTCGAGATTCCGGGTCTTGGTACGCTTCGCGCACAGGACGCGAACCTGTACACGGAATCGAACTACTTCGAGTTCCAATGGGGCGTGGGTAGCAATCCCTTTGCGGACGGGGAAACAATCACTGTTCTCATGCGTACCGATGAACCGTTCATGGCGCATGCACTCAACCTGTCCGGCGACGGCTTCCCCGATGTGGAGGGCTTGTCTGGAGAAGTCGGATACATCGCTCTTTCAGGAGACGCAAGGACATGAGCACTCCCAAGGAAATCCCCGCCCTCACCGAAGCTGATGCACTGACGGGGAGCGAGCAGTTCCATGTCGTGCAGGGGGGTAACTCACGCCGCGTGACGCTTGGCGAGTTTGCCGGACTCGTGCCCGAGGGACCAGAGGGCCCGGAAGGTCCTCAGGGACAGCAAGGCCCGAAAGGTGACAAGGGCGACAAGGGCGACAAGGGCGACAAGGGCGATCAAGGAGATCCCGGCGCACAGGGTGTTCGTGGGCCGCAGGGAGCCGGCCTGATTCCCGACGCTTACGGCATCCTCGACGAGGCCAAGGTCACGGCAGTCGAGACGGCGGCGGTCGATTACGTCTACGTTGTCGATCCTTCCGGCGACCAGCGCGTGGACCAGAACATGCCTGCCGGCATCGCTGGCGATATGTCGCTGCATATCATCCGATACGACGCCACCCTCGACGAGTGGCGTGATTTCGGTCAGTTCACCGGTGTTCAAGGCCCGGAAGGCGCGCAGGGTATTCAGGGTCCGCGCGGCGAGAAGGGGGACAAGGGTGATCCTGGTGATCCAGGCCCGAAAGGCGATCAGGGAGACGAGGGTCCGCGGGGTCCACAGGGCAACGCGGGGGCGAAAGGCGACAAAGGGGACAAGGGTGATCCGGGAATTGCCACCGACGGCATCGATGCCATCAGTCGACTGACGCAAGCGCAGTACGACGCACTGCCCAGCAAGTCGCCCACGACCCTTTACCTGATCGTGGGTTGATCAAATGGCTTCCTTCGTTCGTCGATCCAACCCTGCGTCATTGCCCGGCAGCACTGTGCTTGCCGTGAGTGCCACCGCTAACTTGTTTGCTACGGCTAACCAAAACATCCCATACTTCTCGGTATATCGCAAGGCGGGATCTGTTCAGTTTGCCAACAATCCGTCAGCTGGTGCAAACCCTGGTACCGCCGTTGCCATTCACCCTAATGAGAAGTTGCTTTTCCTCGGACAATCAGGCAATCCGGGGCAAGTGGTTCATCGTATCAACGAGAACGAGACATTCACCCAACTTGCCAATCTGCCGAGCTTCGATGGACGAACCGTCGCGGCGGCGTTTTCGGCGGATGGTACGATGCTGGCGATTGCGCACGAGCGTTCGCCGTTCCTGACGTGCTATTCTGTGGATGCCGAGAATGAGACGTTCACCCGCATTCCGAACCCGGCGACGCTGCCAACAGCGTTGGCGCGAGGGGTGGCGGTTTCTGATGACGGAAGTCTTGTCGCCATCGCGTTCAACGCTTCGCCTTTCTTCGCCGTCTACTCATTCGACGGGTCCACGCTGACGAAGCTGCCGAACCCTGCGGTTCTCCCGCCGAACATTGCCTTCGGGGTGGACATTTCGCCGGATGACAAATTTGTTGCAGTTGCTAACATTTCGACTGCGCCATATTTCTCCCTCTACGAGATCGACAACGGAACTTTGGTTAAGGTTTCTGATACCCCGGCTTTTTCTGGCAATGGTTTTTCTGCTCGGTTCGATCCTGTCGAAGACGGGATAGTCACGGCGCACAACACGGTAGGGGTTTATCGTCACTGGCTCGTCGGCGAAGATGGGGCAATGACAGAGCAGGACCCGCTGCCCAATCAACCTTCCATCGCCACGACAAGCGGCGCAATGCAATTTTCATTCGATGGCGACTTGCTCGTTATCGGATTTTCGACCTCGCCTTTTGTCGCTATCTATGACGTGATCCGGGATGTGCCGGGCGAGACGAAGACGTTTATGGGCGAGGACGCCGTCGACGCAATCTATCATGGGTCTGATGAAGTGACGCGCGCCTATGTGGGCAGTGCGCTCATCCTTGGCGACTAGGTCATCAGATGGCGAAGAAGTATGAGAAGGGTCGCTTCTTCGCTCAGGTAGACGAGTGGTGCACGCAAGCAGAGGATCGACTCCTCTGGATCTTCATGGAAGCCGTGCAACGCGTCATTTCCAAGATGCAGGAAGTGGGTCCCTCCAAAGCGCGAGGAGGACAGGGCACGGGGCACATGCCCGTTGATACAGGCTATTTGCGCTCCTCCCTTGTCGTGCAGCTCAACAACTTGTCAGCAACCAAGACCGTGAAGCCAAAGGACGTGCAAGCCTTCGCGTACGATGATTCACAAGTATCTATGGTAATAGTGGCTGCGAAGCTTGGAGATTCCATTTACGCCGCATATACTGCGGCCTATGCCAGACGATTGGAATACGGATTTTCCGGAACAGATTCAGCTGGCAGAACAGTCAATCAGGAGGGATATGCATTCGTCCGACTGGCTGTACAGCAGTGGCAGAGCATCGTGAATGAGGTAGTGGCGGAAGCCAAGTCGAGATCAGCATGAGCAACGTGGAAATCGAAAAAGCACTGATCAAGCACCTGGAGGAGCGTCAGCCGTTCTCTCCGCGCTTGACTGTGGTTGGCCCGTTGCAAGCGTACTCGCCCGCAGACCAGGAAACCTATCTGCGCACTTCCTACTTCCCGAACATGACTCGTACACGCTCCAGCGCCAAAGGCGGTCCAGTGCAGTACACGGGGGTCTTTCAGGTCCTTGTGGTTGGCCCCGCGACGGGGTCCTCTTTCGAGCTCAAGGAAATTGCCGGAGTGATCGCCGAAGAGCTCTTTCATCAGGGTGCCGTTGTGATAACGGAATCCGGTAGGAAGGTCAAGATCTACGACGAAGCGTGGGTCGCGGGTTTCCTGTCCGATCCTGTTTCCCCTGCGGTACCCGTCAGCGTTCCGTACAGTTCGGTTCGCTTGTCTTAATTTGGGAGATGGAGATCTACCATGGCTGATACAGTAGCAGGTTCCACGCTGTGGATCGCGGGCACTGAGCCCATCGATTTCAGCACGGACGAAACGGCTCTCGCGGATTTCGAGGGTCTTTCCTATACCGAGATCAAGGGACTTTCGAACATCGGGGAGTTCGGCGCCTCGTCGAACATTCTCACGTTCCCCCTCATTTCGGACGAGTACGTCGACAAGTCCAAGGGCACGCGCAACGCGGGTGACCCGGCGATCGTCGCTGCTCGCATGCCCCGTGACCCGGGGCAAATCGCCGTTCGCGCGGCCGAGAAGACGAAGTACAAGTTCAACTTCAAGCTCGTCGACGCGGACGCGGAATCGGAACTGCACACCAACACGGTGACGTATTTCCGAGCACTGGTTGCGGGTATCCCGAACCAGCGTGGCGGCAATGAAGACTTCGTCACGGAGACGTATGCCCTGGGCATCTATCCGCGACCGATCATCGTCTTCAGCCACATCCCCTCGTCGGCGCCGTAAGGCGCCGACTACCCTTAAACCGGAGAAGGAGTACGAAGGATGGATCTCTCTGAGTTCCAGGTAGTAAGTGACAAGCCGATCTTCTTTCAGCTGACGCACCCGCACACGCGCAAGCTGATGGAAGACGAGAACGGTCCCGTGGGCGTAGAGATTTGGGGCCGGGACAGCGAAGCGTTCAAGGCCGTCAACAGGCGTGCGATCAGCGACAGCATCGAGAACGCGATTCAGTCGGGCGACACGAAGCCTGCCCTGTCGGCAAGCCTGGGATCCGCGGTCGAGGAGAAGGGGTCGGAAATCCTGCGAGCCTGCATCCACAAGTTCGTCAACATCAAGATTGCGGGTAAGGAGCTCGTCGCGCCCGACGATACCCAGGAATTCCTGGACAAGCTTCCCTGGGCCCGTGATCAGGTGGATGCTGCGATCGCGGATCGCAAGCGTTTTATGAAGGCCTCGCAGAAGGACTCTTAAGCTTCAGCGAGGCCATATTCGACGGGGATAAGGTCCCGTTGTCGAAGCTGCCCAGGGCGTTGCACCACGTCTGGAAATGGTTCTGGGAAGTGTACGACTTCAGGGCGGGGGGCCCCGGCAACCCCGCCTATTTGACGTATCAGGAGATCAACGCGTTCAATGAGTGCTACGATTTGAATATGAGTCATTGGGAGAAATCCCTTCTTCGACAGATCAGTGTTCGTTTCGTTCGCAGTGTCGAAAAGAAGCGCAAGACTGAGCAGGACAAGACGGCAAGTATCCCGCCCGGAGTGACTAATCTGAGGCCCATGACAGACTCTGCTGGCATCCGTTCTATCTTTGCCAACAAGGGGATGACAGCACCGATAAGGAAGCCCGGCAATGGCTGATATGGCAGAACTTGGTCTTGTCGCATACAGCGAGGGCGTTGTCAGCGCGACAGAGGACCTCAAAGCATTCCGGGAGGAAGCGCGGGAAGTCGACAATACCGCAGGCGAGATGGTGGATGCGATCCAGGAGATCGATGACGCCCTCGAGAAAGTGGAGACTGCCACCAAGCTCGCTGCGGAAGAGTTCGAACGCACGTCATCTGAAGTATCTGACTTCGCCAACGAGCTTGACGCTGCTGAGCAGGCGGCGGAGGACACTGCGGACGCGATTGACGACGCTGCATCCGCGACTGATGAGTTGGCGGACTCGCTTGCAGGCGCGTCGGGAAAGTTCAAGGACGTCATCGACGATCTGAAGCACGAATACGACCTCATTGGCAAGACTGCCAAGGAGAAGCGCGTCATGAACGAACTGCGCAAGGCAGGCGTCCCTGCCGCCAGCGCGGAAGGGGAAGCGATCAAGAAAGCTGTCGATGCCATCGAGCGCGAGAACAAGGCGCTTGAGCGTGCGGAAGCGATCAAGAAACGTGTGCGCGTTGCTACGATGGCGCTTGCCGCAGCTATCACCACTGGGCTCGTCGTGGGTATCGGTGACTCCGTCAATCGACTGGAAAACGAGCGCGTGCTCCTGAACAGGTACACGCAAGCGCTCGCCACGATGGGCTCGGAGACCGCGTATACGGCCGATAAGTTCAAGAAAATGGCGGATGACATCGAGATGGCAACGGGGCGCCTCTCGACGGAAATCCTGGAGCTGGGCGCCAACGCTGCATCGTTTGGTTTCGACGATACAGTGTTTGAGCGTGCCATCCGCCTTGCCAACGATATGGCTGCGGCGTGGGGCGGCGACCTGCGCATGAACTTTGAGGGCCTTGCGCGTGCCCTGGATGACCCGATTAAGGGCTTCGCGATGCTGCGCATGCGGGGCATTAGCCTCACTGAGACGCAGGCGGACATGGTGAAGAAGCTCGTCGATACGAATCGAGAGCTTGAGGCGCAGTCCTACATCATGAAGATCCTCGAGCAGCAGGTGGGCGGCGTTGCTGCTGCTGGTTTCGACGGGCTCACTGCTGCATGGCATCGACTCACCAAAGCGTCACAACTGTTCTTCGACGGCATCGTCCAGGGGACAGGACTGATGACTGGCCTTCAGATTGTTCTGAACGCCGTCACTGCTGCTATCACCTGGATGACGGACAACATGGCAGCATCGGTGCCGATCATCACCGCGACGGGTATTGCGCTGGCAGCCGTGTTTGGCCCGTCAATCGTTGCGGGTATCCAGCTCGTTGCTACGTGGATCGGCACTCAGCTTGTGCGTTCTGTGCTTGCCTTCAACGCTGCATTGCTTGCGAACCCGCTCGCCATCTTTACGGCCGCGGTCATTGGCGTAATGGCCTATCTCATTGACTGGCAGGACACGATTGCTGGACTGATCCAGATTTGGGGCGCGTTCACGTACGCATGGTATAAGTTCTGGGGCGACGAGGAGGGCATGAAGCGATCCGTTGAGATCGTTCTGAACGCCGAGAAAGCTGCTGCCGATCTGCTCAAGGCGGGCGAAGAGCTCAAGAACAAGATCAATCTTGCTGGTTTGAAGATGGGCGGAGACATCGAGGGCGCTGGCGGTAAGGCTGGCAACTCGATGAAGAATGGTATCGAGCAGGGCGCCAAGTCTGCTGCTCAAATGCTCCAGGACAGTGCTCAGGCTGCCGTGGCACAGTACGAGGAGATGAACGGAAAGCTGTCTGAGATCATCGTCAAGAGCCACAAGACGGGTGCTGAGTACATCTACAACGCGTACACGGGCGCCGTGAAGCAGGCCACGACCACTGCGACGCAAACCATTAAGCAGGGTGTGGAGTCCGGCGGTGAGACGGCAGGCGAATCGATGAAGAGTTCCATCGTCGCAGGCGGTCAAGCTGCTGGCGCCACGATCTACAACTCTGTCGAGAGCGCGTTCGCGTCCCTTGCCCATTTGAGCGAAGTCTTTGCAGCGTTCTATCGTCGAGAGCGCATGGAGCTCAAGAAGATCCAGGCGGAGACGGCCAAGGAGTTCGCAGACGCGGAGAAGGCACTCGCGGAAGCTGAGCTTGCACGAAAGCAAGCATCCCGGGGTGATTTCGGTGGGTCCGGTGGGTCCGGAGGTGGTTCCGGTCGAAGTGGTGGGGGCGGAACGACTGGAGGCAATTTTGACGGATGGAACGATCCATTCTTCAAGCCCACGGATGATAACTCGCAACCGGGTCAGAAGACCACTACCACGACAACGGAGATCAAGAACGTTGTCGATCCGAATATGATGGTTGACGTTATGGATACCGCGCAGGGCCATAATGCAATCATCAATGTGATCAAGTACAATCGCGAAGAACTTCGCGCGCTTCTTGGGAGCACCTGACATGGCCCTTCTTTTTGCGGACAGCTTTGAACATTACGGCACGAGCACTGCTGCCCGTGCGAACATGACCGCGGGTATGTATTCTGCGGTCGCGAGTTCGTCGCAGATCGTCAACAACCCGGCTGTCGCAAGGACGGGCAATCGTTACTACACTGATTATCAGGCAGGTGGAACTGTTCTTCGTTATCCTACGGATTCTAACGAGGTGGGTGCAGCGGTTGGTATCTTTCTTCCTCAAATGCCCGGTACCATTGCAGCACGTTGCGGGTTTGCCATTCTGGATGAGATTCAGGACACGATAATCAACGTGGCTATTCAACCCAATGGGTCGGTGACGATTGAGCGCACCAACAACTCCGCCTCTGTTATCGGACAAACGGATTCCGGCTTGATCACCACGGGCGCGTGGCATCATTTCGAAGTGCGGGTGCTCCAGGATAATGTGGTCGGTGAAGTGGAACTCCGCATCAACGGCGTGCTGGAGCTCATCGTCAGCAATGTTGATCTCGGTACTGTGTTGCCGCGTTTCTGGCGCACATGGGGAGGGAGCGCGGTCGGGTCCGTGGATCGACATTTCGATGATTTGATCTTGTGGGACACTAAAGGAGATGTCAACAACTCATTCTTCGGTCCTGCCCGGTGTATCCCGAACACCTTGGCGAGCGACGTTGCCGGCGGCCAATGGAGTGTGGTCGGCGCTGCCTCGGGTGCGGCGGCTGTCACTGAGGGCGCTCCCAATGCGGATACTTCCTATGTGACCGCCGCTGCGCCTGGCAACATTTCGGATTACAACTTTTCCGAGTTGCCTCCGGAGGCAGAAGCCATCGCTGGCATTTGTGTCATCGGGATGGCGAAGCTCGCGGCGGGGGGCCTCGGCAATGCTCAGATCTCGATTGTGTCGGATGAAGAAGTCGCGGAGGGAGAAGACAACGTCTTGACATCGGCATATACATACCGCGCTGACATTTTCGAGAAGGACCCGGCGACAGGACAACTGTGGACGAAATCAGCATTCGAGGCTGCAACGTTGCGCCTCGAGAAGACGGCATAAGTTGAGATGGCAGCGCATCGGCACTGGCGGGTTCTTTTCCCGGAAGTCAACTCGAGCATTTATGTTCAGCTCACGGAAGTTGAGTTTCGTCAAGCTGTCGGTGTACCTGAAATTCCAACAGGGGGCACGGCCTATGCTTCTTCAGTTTATGGTGCCTCATATGCTGCATCGCGTGCTTTTGATGGCAACATAACTACTGCCTGGAGCACTGCGGGCGATCAAGCAATCAATAGCTGGATCGCTTATGACTATGGCGCAGGCAATGAAAAGGACATTCTGGAAGTCGCTGTTCGTTGCGATAACGGAACATCTTACGCGCCAAAGTCTATCCAGATTGAGTATTCAGATGATGGGGTCGGGTGGTTCTTTTATGGGTGGTACGGTAATCAAACAGGATGGGCCGCGCGCGAAGAACGCCTGTTCCTGACCTATGAGCCGGAAAACCAACCTACACGCTTCACGCAGATCCAAGGGTACGTTGTCGAATCTTCTAATAAGTCGGTTCGCTTCACGCAGATCCAAGGGTACGTTGTTATTCTTCCTGTGCAGCCTGCACGTTTGACACAGGTTCAGAATTATGTGGTGGCAACACCGCGCCCCGTGCCCCCGCCCGGGACCATTCTCCCCTTGGCGCCCATTACGGAGGAACTCCAGTTCCTTACGTCGGTGAACACAGCACGCTCGTCAATGGAGCAGCGCTCCCGTTTGCGCGCCGTTCCTCGTCATCGTTACTCACACAACCTTCATCTTCAGGATGATGCGGATTGGCGCGTGGCGTTCGTCGACATGTACAAGAACCAGAACAAGGAGTACACGCATCCACTGTACCACTACTGGACGGTCATCGAACAGCCCGCCGACCCTGTCGACACAGAGCTGTTCTTCGACCCTGCGCAGACGGACATGAGGGATGGTGAGACCCTTGCCATCTTCGACGTGTTCACACGCAAGGTCACGTTCCATGCGATCGATACCGTCACTGCTACAGGGGCGATCCTTGTGGAGCCAGTGGGGCGCGAGCTAAACGTTGCTCACCGCGTGTGCCCGGCGCTCATGTCGCGTATGCTGGAAGTTCCGTCCATGGAGAAGTTCGAGCGCCTTGGACAGGCGCGCGTCACTATGGAAACCACTCGACCGCGTACGTTTCGTCGTGAGACGGATACGACGTTGCTCACGCTTCAGAACATCCCTGTCCTGGTCGATGAGCCCTATGGTAGGTCCGGCGAGAACGTGAACAAGGGTGGGCAGTGGATCGACTCGGGTCTCTCCGTGCCGGACCACTGGAACACGTGGCGTCATGGCGGGCGCATTTCGGGACGCCGCGACTACTCGTTTGATCGCTGGGTGGACATGGACCATTGGCGCGCCATCCTTGACCATATGGGTGGGCGCCAGCGCACGATCTACGTGCCCTCGTTCTATGATGATTTGCCCCTCGCGCAGCAGCCCGCGCTCAGCGCCACAACGCTCGTGACGACTGAGATTCAGTTGTATGAAATGTTCCAGGCGCGTATGTTTGGCGCCGTGGCCATCTTCAGAAGCAACGGTACGATCTACAGGTCGGTCCTGAGCACAACGATGAACTACGATGTCAACGGGGACCCTGTATCCGTGAACCTTGCACTCAATCAGAACATCGGAGCACAGCCCGGTTCAAATGTGATCAGTAAGGTGTCACTGCTGTACAAGATGCGGTCCACTGAAGACACGATTCGAATGGAGCATTTCCAGAACCATTCCACTATCTCGTTGAACCTGGAATCGGTGTATCAATGAGCTATGAGCAAAAGGATAACTCCGTCCAGGACGGGGAGCCGGTAGAGTTCTACAAGTTCTCCAGCCCGCTTGGTACGTTTCGATACACATCGGACAACCAGCCCGGGGTGTGCAACGGGGAGCTCTATCTCGTGTTGCCAGGTGGCATGGAGCGTACGTCGATCGAGACGGGCTCTGTCGTCGATACCATCATGACGATGGACTTTACGTTCAGAGCGACGGACGATCTTGCACAGCTCTATTGCTACTCGATCACTCCGGAGCAGCTTGTCGTCGAGGTGCGCCGGGCGCACAGGGGCGATGACTGGAACACGGAATGGGAGATGGAATGGACAGGCATCGGCTTGGACGTCTCCGGCAACGGGCCTACCATCTCCATTAAGACGGGATCAGTCATCCAGGCGAAGCTCAACGGCAACATCGCAGCGATTTATTATCAGCGCATGTGCAATCACATGCTGTTCGACGAGCGCTGCAAGGTCGATAGGGAAGACTGGACGGTCACCACGACCATTACCAAAGTGCAGCGACAGCTCATCACAGTCGATAATGACCAGTCTGCGGACGGGGAGCTCAAGACGGGTGAGATCGAGCACATGAGGACGGGCGAGAAGCGTTCGATCTACGACAATGTGGGCAACATCGTTACCATTGGTTATCCGTTTGGTGATGCGCAAGAGGGGGACGAGGTCAAACTGACATTTGGCTGCGATCACAAGCGCCTGGGTCATTGCAAGAATCGTTTCAACAACGTGGTCAATTTCGGCGGGTTCCCGTTCATCCCCGTGGAGAACCCATTCCAGGATCTGAACTTCGAGGGTAAGACGATCACAAAGATCAAGCAGGATCTTTACGCATTGATGATTGCTCCTGGCACCAAGTGAGGCACTATAATGGGTTGGAGCTCCACACCCTCTTCTGGTATCTTTCGAGGATTTGGTCACTCGACTAATACGGTGCAGACGGAAGTTCTGCCGCCCAGTTCCTTGACGGGTAGCGTGCCCATTGCATCGGCGGGCGCGCCAATCCCCTATATCTTGGGTCGTCGACGTGTTGCTTCCCCGAATGTGATCGGATATGGCGAACCCCGTGCGTTGTACGAGACTAATATCACCACGGAAACGAAGACGTATCGTAAGCCCGGCAGGTACGTTGGTTCCGTGTGGGAGCCGGCCTACGATGTAGAGGAGACAATTACCACGGAAACGACTGTGGCGATTGGTTTCGTCGCAGATATGGTCGTAGGGATCTGCCTTGGTCCGGGCGTCGTTCTGCGGGGCATCTATGCGGATAAGGAGGCGTTGTGGACCGGGTCTATCGGTCCCACGCGCACAGTGATTACACTGCCGGAAAATGAAACAGCGTTCTCCAAGGCTGAGGTTGCGTTTCATGGGGGCAATTTCGATCAACCCGCGGACCCGTGGTTGACGCTGCCTGATACCCCCGCCTATGTGGGTGTTTCATACATCGTGTTGCGCGGCGTCCGTATGGACGTGTCCCTGGAATCCCTGTCCTTCGAGGTGGAGCGGTTTCCCAATCCTGCTGGTTTCCCTACCAATCGAAATCGACGCAGTGACGATATCAATTGCGCTACAGCGATGATCGACATCATGTCCAACGCATGGGGCGGTGCGGGAATCCCGGAAAGCGATCTTGACATTGCAGGGACGTTCACTGCGGCGTCAATCGTATATGGTAACGAGAACAACTTCTGTTCCGTTATCGTTCAGAACGAGACAGAAGCAACTGCTGTTCTCAAAGCACTTCAAGCGCAAACATATTCAATCGTGTACCAAAACCCGCGCACGGGTAAGATTGAGGTTCGTCCTATTCGGCAAACTGCCGTATCGGGATCTGCAAAAAGCTTCACTAGCGAGAGCATAATCTCGATACAGAACTACCAGAAAAGTTCCTGGGCTGCGACACTGGAGATCCTTCGTGGGACATATGTGGATCGTTCAAACCATTATGAACCCACGCCCATGTTGATGCAGAACATCACCAGTTTTACGATGTCTGGCAGAAGCAGGAGGTCCGCGGACATCGCATATCCCTATGTGACGAATGATGACCTTGCAGTGTTCCTCACGAGCAGGGACCTTGCACACGTCTCCGTGCCCCGCTTCCTCGCGTCTGTTCTCTCCACGCGCTATGGCGCAACTTGCCTGCCGGGCGACGTGGTGCGCTTGACGAATCCGGACTATGGATTTTGGGGTGTTCCCGTGGTCGTCGAGAAGGTGCGCAAGGCGCCCCTCAAGGAGAACACTGTTCTGCTCACGGTGTCGGAGTACACGCTCCCCGACACGTCACCCCTGTTCGACACGCCGGAGGCGCCATACGACCCAGGGATCGACTATAGCCCGCAGGCGCCTACCGGTGTGTTGGGCATTACGGCGCCGTACTGGGTTGCCGCACGCGCGGGCCGAGTTACTCCGGACACATCGCAGAATGTCGTCTATCCGATGCTGTTCCCCACCCCTGCGAACGACATTCAATTGTCGTACGATGTGTACATCGCAAACGTTCCAGGGGTCAGCGGCCATACGCTGACGCAGGTTGGCGGCGTCTACACTACGTACGCCCAGCTCAGTGTTGCCATCAGCAAGTGGGATGGGCTTCAGGACGGTCAGCTTGCATCCATTGTCATCGATGGAGTGATCAACGGCGTCAACCTAAAGACGTACTCCGCAGCTGATCAACGTCAAGGGCGCCCCCTTGTGTTCATCGGCAGCGAGATCTTCACATTCGCGTCGTCCGCTCAGATTGGTCCTTCCCAATGGGAGCTGAGTGACGTCAAGCGTGCACTCATTGATACCGTTGCACTGGACCATGCTCCAGGGGTGGGCGTCTATATTGTCGATGGGGCAGAGAAGAACCTCGTGACACTGGCGTTCGACTATCCACTGTCGTATACACCGCAGTGGCGTTTGATTTCCACGACTATCAACGGGAAGCAGCGCATACAGGACGCACTGGCATACAGCGGGTGGAACTCCGCGAACATGCCTCGAACCCTGCGCCCCGTGCGTCCTCACGATACGCGAATCGAAGGCGTGCGCAGTCAGACGCCGATGACGCTGGTTCAGGGCGACACCTACAATGTGACATGGCGCACGCGAGGACGTGCGAGCACGACCATTCAGTACCAGAATGATGCGGCTGAACCCTCGGAGGGAACGACTGACCAGAACGTGACATTCCATCGCGTCTACATCAGGGATAGCACCAACACGCTGCGCCTGTGCGGCGCGACACAGAATGATGGAAACTACAACGCGTTGGCAGTAACGATTCCTGGTACAGTGGTTGAGGGAGCGGGCACGCTTCTCGTTCGATCCGTCAACCAGTTTGGTGAGTCCCTGTTCGACGACGCGCTTCCTGTTGAGGTATGGGCGGGCAGCGCACGAACCATTCGTTACGCGATCGAGGCATGACATGAAGAGCTCCGACTTCGTTTGGCTGCTGTCCGGGGGCGCTGGCAACGCGCTGCCCGCCGCTTCGCTTGGCGGAGTGAAGTCCAGCACGGTGCTCAACAACAATGTGCTGAGCAACCTGTTTGCTGCGGTCACCAGCGGTGAGCGGGCTTCGGGTTCGACGAAGTACAGGTGCCTGTACATCGAGAGCACTGCGGTCGAGAAGCTTGAGCAAGCTGTGCTCTACATCTCAGCCAACACGACCTCCCCGGGTACCCACATCAGCACCGGCATCGATCCAGCGGGTATGAACGGTACCGCTACGACCATTCCGAATGAGGATACGGCGCCCAGTGGCGTGACATTCGATCACAGTCCAGAGCCGACGAGCATCGCAACGGGCATCCCGTTGAGCTCGCCCTCCGAGATGGAGACAGGGGATTTCGTTGCTGTGTGGTTTCGACGCGTCGTCAACCCTGGAACAGCAGCACTTGCAAATGACACCTGCGTCGTCAACCTGTATGGCGACCCCGCATAAAGGAGAACGACGATGGCACTGAGCAAAGCACGCGTAAGGCAGGTCCAGACGCTCCTGTCCGCAGCCGGATATTACAATGGCGGCATCGACGGCGTCCTGGGCGATAAGAGCTGGAAGGGCATCACAACCCTCCTCAACAGTCGTGGCAAGGAAGCCACGTCTGACGTCACGAAGTGGTCCAGTGACAGGCGAGCCATTGGTGCCGCGCAGCTGGTGCTCAAGTACGCCGGATACTCGACGATGCAGATCGACGGGTATTGGGGTAACATCACGGAAGGCGCGTTCGTCGAGTGGAACCATAAGCGTACCACCGGAACGCATCTGGCGCTTCCCACGACGCCCGTTCCAGGATATACGCCCAAGCCCACAGCATTTCCGAAGCAGAGTGCAGTGACCAGTTTCTATGGCGCCGCGGGCGTTGGTGGGGCAGCTGAAAAGCAGCTCATCATGGTCGATCTACCCTTCACCATGCGCATCGATTGGAATCTGGACCAGAAGTCGACGAGGGTGCAGCTCCACAAGAAATGTGCCGACAGCGCCCTTGCGGCATTGCGCGCAATAGTGCAACACTACGGTGAAGCTGAGCTCCGGAGGCTTGGCTTGGACCGGAATGCCGGTACCTACAATCCGCGCCGTATGCGTGGCGGCTCCAGTTGGTCGATGCATGCATATGGTTGCGCATGGGACTTCTATGCGTCGCCCAACGGGCTGAACACGCGCTGTCCTGCTGCCCTGTTCTGCAAGCCAGAGTACAAGGCTTTCTTCGATATCTGGGAGGCCCACGGTTGGACCTCTCTGGGCCGAGCAATCGGACGTGACTGGATGCACGTCCAAGCCGCATCACTCTAGGAGAGCGACATGAACAGCAATCTCTTCCACAACATTGCCAACATTCTGATGGTCATCGTCGCCGGCGTCACTGCTGTACTGACGCAGATCGGATGCGTGACGCTGCCGAACGGGGACCTGGAGTGCACGGACATCGTGTTCATCAGCCCGCAGACGGCAGCGATCATCATCACGGTGCTGGGCGTGCTCAAGCTGGTCGTCAACGTCGTGCGTGACGGCATCACGGGTCTCGCCAAGAAGCAACCGCCGGTCGAATGAACTGGCTATCCTTCATATGGCTGCTTCTCAAGGTCGCCAATGCACTCCTGGACTTCGCCAAGACCAGGAAGCAGGTATCCGATGCAGAAGCAGCCATTGTGGCCCGTGCACTGAAGGATTCAATCAATGCGCTGGACAGAGCAAACAAAGCTCGCGCTGATGCTGAGCGCAAGTTTGACGAGTCTGGCGGGGTGCCAGACGACAACGATCCAAACCTCCGAGACTGATCTTATCAGTCTCCGCGTTGTCTGCGCAGCGTTGCCCCCCTTGTCGTATTCGCGTCATGACACAGAAGAAACTCGACGTGGGATCGTCGGCAACAATGCAGCGCGTCAGGCGTTGTGCAACAATGCAGAGGTGCGCGGGGATGTTCAATAATATCGATTGGGGTTTCCTCTTGACAGTCATAGGAGCGACAGTCGTGAAGGTAGCTTCCTCTCCCTTTCATTCCATCACGCGCGCTGCGCTGATGATGTTCGCCGCGGTATTCTCCGCTTACGTGTTCACTGATCCTGTGGTTCGCTACTTCGAGATCGGACACGACTATTACTTGGCGGTTGCCGCACTCCTCACCCTCAGTGGCGAAGGACTCATGCGTATGATCATCACCTTCTCCAGTGACCCCGAAAAGCTCACAGGGTTGATCAAAGCATGGTGGACTGGCGGCAGATAAGGAACGATCGAATGTTCTCCCGGGCGGACTGGGTATGGTTCTGGATCGCGGCGTCGTTCTGGACGCTCATCCTAGTTCGCCGTTTCTTTTTCTAAAAAGTCTGATGAAGGGTGTTGACATACGTATCATGATATCGTAGATATAGTGCATAGGCGCTGCGGCGCATCTGAGACAGGAGAAAAGAAAATGGCCGTTCGTTTTGATGATTCCAAGTTTCGTGCTTCGCACATGGTCGCTCCCAAGGGGCGCGGGTCCTGGGCATTCGAGTTCGAAGGGGACGTATTCTTTTCCCCGTCCTGGATGTCCTTCGCTGAAGCGCGCAAGTGGGCCAAGGATGCTGTCAAGCGTCGCGGATTCCAGGACGCCGTCGTTTTCGTTATGCCGTAACCGTATCAGACAGGAGAAAAGAAATGTTCGTTATCCGTTCCATGTCGACCACTGACGCTGTTCCCGGTCAGCAGGTGAAGCCCTACCACATCTATCTGCGCCGCGAGGAGCTGCGCGCAGGTGCGTGGTGGGGTGGAGCACATGAAGCAATGAAGTTCGCGACGCATGCGGAAGCACTGGACTACGTCGCAAGGCGCCCGAGCCTTACTTACGCGGAGGTCGCTTCTGATGACGCGGACGCACGTGGTCTGCCGACGTATTGGGAGAACCGGCGCGCTCACGCGTGATACAGTACCCTTCGACTTCCAGCGCCCCGCAAGGGGCGCTTTTTGTTTGTTCGGCCCATATCTTCGCGCACACGCGCGTCTTCCATTTTCCGGCTAAGCCATACGGGCCACAAGTGCATCGTCGTTGTACGCGAGCGCTCGTGGCCCGTTTTTACGATATGTTCCCTTGCTAGAAGGGAATGTCGTCCAGTTCGCTGACACTCGGCGTATCTACGAGATCCTCGTCAATGAAACGACCCGTGAGCGCAAGTTCGCTGAGTTGCATCGCAACGGAGCCGCCCTGTTTGATTGCAAGCCCCTGGAGCAGCCAGCGTGCAAGGGATGGTGCCCCCTGTCGAATCAGAGCATGGTCCAGGGTGATGGTGCCGCCCGTCGTGGTCAGCTTGTACTGCTCCGTCTTCGACTTAAACTGGATCTTGATGCCGGCGAACCCAGGGCTGGGCACTTTGGCCGTGACGCGGGAAATGGCGTCTTCGACGATGGCTTGCTCCACAGCCGTCAGTGACACCAGATACGGGCTGACGTAGCCCGGCATGGTGTCCTGGTAATCCTTGAACAGCTTCAGTGCTGTTGACACCAGTTGCTTTCGATCACGAAGCCCTTCGCACACCTCCATGAACTGAGGGCTGGGCTTCTCGTCGACGACAGAACTGTAAGGCAGGTGCTTTTCAAACCTGTCCCGGGTGGAATGCTCGTCCCTCAGCACGTCATCCAGAAACTGGATCTGCGTGGCACCGACGATGCTGCGCGCGATCGTTCCGCCGATGACGTAAGGGTACAGGAGCGTACGGTCTTCTGTGAGAAACTGGGCGCCCGTCAGATTGTAGGTGTACATCGACTTCTGCGGCAGCTTGTGTACGCGGATGCCCCTGTAGAACAGGTACTCCGATTCACCCTGGTGCACATCGACGTTCTTGAGGGAGAACAGGGGCGCCGTCATCAGAATCGTTTCGTGACGATGCATGTACGCATTCTCGATGACGCGACCCGTGCACACGACGGTCGTCGACTTGGATGAAGGCCCGTACATGGGATCCGCAAGCTGCCCAGGATCGATGCACATCGACATGCCGCCCTCGTCCTTGGCATTGCAGTACAGCTCACGGAACGCCATCCAGGGTTCCCAATTGAGCCCCAGTCGATCCGTGAACCCAAGGGGCTTGCCGTTCATGCAGACGATGTTGAACTTCTGCTTGCGGATGGTTTTCTCCGCAAGAGTGAACGCGTAGCGCTTGTTCCCGCGCCAGATGTCGATCGTACAGTCATTGCGAAGCAGGATCGCAATTGCATACTTGAGCCCCGTACCGAAGATGCCAATGGGATTGGTTCCCTCCTTGGCGCTCACGCCCGATGTGATCATCGCCACGGGGTCGATGAGTCCTGGGTTCTTAAAAACGATCATCCTGTTCTCCTGTCTAGTCGAGCGTGGCTACCATGAGCCACGCTATGAAAATTGTTGCAGCAAGCACTCCGGCGCAGGCGACGAATGCGTTCACCGGTCGTCACCGTCGCCGCGCAGCGTGTCCCGCTCCGTGCGCTCCGCTAACTGTTGCAGATTGGCAAGTGCCACTTCTGACAGCGTCGTGTTCAGCTCATTGCACAGGGCGGCCATGTACCACAGGAGTCCGCCCAGTTCCTTGATGAGTTGGGCACGCCGAAAGACGTTCAACTCGCCGAACTTGACAGCGAACGTTGCATCGGAATAGCTACCACCGATCTGGAGCAGGTCATCGTCGCGAAACGCCTTCTTGGCCTTGCCCTGCACTTCCCCCGCTTCCGCAAGGCCCAGCGCCAGATACATGACGCCGAATGGCGTCCCCTTCCCCGGGTACTGTGCATGATGGGTGGCGGAGCTTTGGTACTCGCTGAGCAGGTTTGGGCCCACCATCATGTTCCTGAAGTTGTTGACATCATCCCAGGTGATGTGATTGATAGGTGATTCGGTCACAGGTGTCCCCTTTCCTTGAGCTTGGTTTGCTTCCGCAAACGCTTTGCTTCTGCGCGCTGGATGTGAGCCGCGTCGTCACGATCGTCCCGCACAACCAGCTTCTTGCGCGGGCGCTTCTTGGCAGCGGGTTGCAAGGGTTCCTTCGTTCCCTTGATGGGCTGCTCGCGCACGGACGGTTCCTCCGTGCTTCGCGCGTAACCGCCCATCGCCATCAGAGCGATAGCGCTGCCCAGACCATAAATGCTACTCTTCCTCATCGTCAAATCCTTTCTCGATGGCATGCTTGAGAATGATAGCGAGCGCGTCCGCATGTGTGAAGTGCCTGCCGTGAGCTTGACTTACATGTTGCTCCTCGACCACTTCTTCGATTGCACCGTCATCCGGATGCACGAGGAAGGGGATTTGGTTGGGCCAAAGCCACGTGATGGGAAACGTGTGCTCATCCCTCGCACGCATGAAGTCGCTGCCCTGTCGGCACAAGCGCCCTTGCGTGTCGAAGCAGATGGCAGTGAAGTGGTGCCCGCGCCAACCAGTTTCGTCCCCGTGCTCCGTGTTGCAATATTGACGATGATGTGTCAGCCAGCTCGATGCATGGCGCACCCACTGCTCGAAATCGTCAAACGTCTGATTGTGCCGACCCATGGGTCTTTCTCCAGTCCTGGATCCGTTTCTTGAGTTCGGTGAACCCACATATGCGACCATTTCGCCTATGGCGAAATTCCATGACAGGGTGCGCGTCGGTTCCACGAATGTACACGCGCAAGCGCAACCGTTGGCACCACGTCATGAGCTCCACGACATCATCGTCTTGGGACAAAGATGACCCCCGAGATGCTGATGCAGGACGTCCGCATCACCCTGTCGATGCCGTTCGGATCGTATTCGACGCGCGCCTGCATTGCTGCTTCATGAAGCGCTGCACTGGATCGAAGGGCGTGAAACACACCTTGATTGACCTCTACCACGATCTGAACGTCGGATGACCCAGTGATTGCGCGCATGCGGGATGTGAGCTCCATGCACATATCGATGACCTCACTCGCCTTCAATCGTGCCTCCCCACCGTTGCTCAGGGAAGCGCACGAACGACACAGCGTGCCAGCCCTCTTTGACGTCTTCCCTGTACAGTTCCACCGTGTCGGCGAAGCTGCGAAACTTTTCCTCCCGGCGCGGGACAGTGATCCATACGCCGTTGTGATTGGGTTCCGCGTCAGGAACGATCTTGATGTACATATTGCGCGGCGGCTCGGGCGTCATATACTTCTCCTTGAGCATACGTGCCGTGTCATAGGGCGATGTCATGTGCGCCCCTCCTCTTTCATCTTTCGTAGCAGATGGAATGCTCGAGTGGTATCCATTGTGCCGTAATGGATGGGGAACAGCAGCACCTTCGCGTTATGGCGCAGTTCTTTGTTACCATCATAACGGCCCAGGTGGAAGTCGAGGAACGTGTTCCACAGCGGATGCGTATGGTCGAACACCATCTTCTTATTCATCAGGTGCCTCCATCGAAGTGATGAGCTCCTCCAGCTCCTGTTGGTCTTCAAGCTCACGATGCAGCGCAGCATCCCACGCATGCGGGTCGCGTACCTTGAGGATAGCGTCCTCGATCAGCTTTTCGATGTAGGTGGGTTCAAGTGCATCGAGTTCCCAACATTCATACCCGTACAGGTCGACATAGCTGCTCGCCCGTGCATCGGACATCTTGGTGGGGTTGGGCGGCGGATTGAATTCCTCAATCTGCGGCATGTTGAGCGCAAGCCGCTGGAGGATGATAGGGACACCCGCGAACATGGACAAGCGCTGCTGATTGTCGCGCGTCATGTCAATGCCGCTCGGGTCATGGTCCCCAAGGTGAAAGACAATCGGCCTTTGGCCCTTCTGTATGTAGCGTGCGAAGCGTTTGCCCGCGCGCCACTGCTCGCTCTGCGAGTTGTAGCCCTTGCAGGCGAAGAAATCGACGCGAAGCTTGTTGCAGATGGCGCCGATCACGCCAACGAGCGCTTCCTTCTCGATCCACACTTCTGGGCGCCACTGCTGATCAGCCCACAGGTCGCGTCGATAGTCGTGCTGCGCAGTGCGCAGCACCTGGGCGATCGTATCGTAGGTGTTCACACCCCTCAACCCCCTGCCCCTGTCCTCCATCGCGGTCCAGGAGACGAGGCCCTGGAGCCTGCCGGTGTTGAGCGCGTTGCCGATGCGAGAGTACATCGCTTCGCTGTTCTCACCGTCCGTAAGGCCCCGCGCAACCATCTGGTAGTACAGCTGGCGCAGAGTCATCGTGTGCCCCTTGCTCTCGTACTCGTCCAGAATCCGGTTCGCAGCACCAATGAGGTCCAGGGTGCTCTTCTGGAGGTTCTTGCGCGGGCCGTATGCACGGTAGGTACCGACTTCTTTCGACATCAGCGTTTTCTCCTGTCTATCTCACGTCGAATCATTGACCCAACGCGCTCAGCAGTATGCACAGCATCTTTCAAATGCGCAAGGTGCTCTTCCATAGGTGTGTGACAGGACCAGTGACGCGCTTTCTTCGTCTCCGTGTTGGTCGCGATCGAGTACACCGCTTGGTCCATGATAATGGGCTTACCGCATTTGTCGCACGTGAAACCCTCCCATGGATCCTTCATAGCTTCACATGCCTCTTCGCAGGAATAGGGGAGCGAGATGCTTTGTTGCGGCCAAGGTGAAACTTGTCGCAGTGCTCGCATCGATACACCTCCAGCACGTAGGGCGTGTTCTTGATGTGCTTGCGTGCCGCACGCGCCTTGCTCTTGGTGTCATAGGACTTCTTGCCGGAGAACTCACACCACATCCTTACCCTCCAGTAGGTCCTCGAAGCGCAGCGCGTCCAGTTTTAGAACTTCGCATTGCTTGGCAACCTCGATATCGGATGGAAGACGATCTCTCTTGCGCCCATCGCAGGGTCGACAGGACGCCACCCTGTTGATGCGCTTGTCGGTGCCTCCCTTGCTCTTGGGCATTAGATGATCGAGGACGAACCCGTGGCAGAAGTTAAGTTGGGTTTCCCTGTCCCAACTGCGGGCGAAATGGACATCGCAATAGAAGCACCTGTTTCCCTGCTCTGATGCGATGCCCCTTCGATACTTCTTCCGCTGGCGCTTCTTGGTTGGCGGCTTACCCAGCATTGGAGGACACCCCCGTTTCAAAACCTGCGTCGGGTTGCCCGTTCAGCATCTTGTGCAGATGTGACAGTGCTGTTCCAAAGGAATCAAATTCCTCCGGAACGCTTGGCGCTTCAGGCGACGCGAATATGTGAAGCTGAAAATACCATGTATTCGAATGTCGTGTGCGCTGCATCACTATGCACGCGATAGGCACATTCCCGATACGGAATTCCACGTAAGGGGGCATGCCCGTGCGCCCCCTGTACCGTTTCGATGTCATGACCCACATGACTAGCGCCGCCCAATACGGAGAGGTGCACCCGCGGGTCGATCATCAACCTGCTGGTCGATGGACACCTTCTCGCCCAGCTCCCGTCCCTGCCAGTAGCTGCTCTCCCAAGACCGTTTGTCACGCTCGCTAGTGGCATAGGAAACGCGGCGCTTGCGCTTGGTAGCAGACTTCTCCGCTTCCTTGCGCCGCTTCTCCTCGTCCTTGCGCGCCTCCTCCGGGTTGGCAGCAGCCCAGCGCGTGTATTCTTCCTCTGCCTCCTTGGCGAGGCGTGCGCGCTCAGCTCGCTGTGCCGCCTGCCGCGCACTCCAGCCCTCGCCATACAGAACATCCATATTGGCATCACGCTCCTGCTCAGCAAGCCCGGCGAGCGTGAGCGCCTGGCGGGTGCTGCTCCCTGGACGCGCTGCCTCAGCAGCACGCTTGGCGCGCTCCTCTTCCTCCATCTGCTCGCGGCGCGCGTACAGGCGATTGACGAGCGTGTCGGCGATGCCCTCGCGCAACGCGACTGCTTCACGCATCCAGCGCTGAGACACATCATAGCGCTCACTGACCAGACGCTCGATGCACTGGATCAGGTATTCCGCCATCATCCTGGAGCTTCGAGTGTTGACCACGCGGCCGACGACATAGTGCTGGAACGTTTTGCCCAGCACCCGCTTGGCGTATTTCTGACCTGTCCACTGGTCGACCTTGTTGACGGTCTTCCACTTGCGGTCCATCATGTGCCAGTACAGGCAGAAGTTCAGACCGCACACCGCGCGCCATAGGTCGCGCTGGAACTCGTACATGCCGCCTTGAATCTTCATCTTCTCGCGCACAGCGCTCTTGTCATGGTCAGCGTTGACCATGGACATGTCGAGATTGTACGCCGCCAGAAGTTCCTGGGCCTTGGCCGCAGCGGCCGCTGCTTCCTCCTCGCTCGGGTTACGAGCAGCGAGGCGCAGGAGCTTCTCTACGCGGTCCAGGATTTTGGTTTGTTCTTCGTCAAACTGGAATTCCGACATGGTGCTTAACCCTCGCGGTAGACGGACACACCGTCATAACCATAGTTGTGGCAGCGGCGTGCGATGATTGTCCACGGCTGCTTGAATGGAGGCTTGGTTGTGGGGCGATCGAAATCGTGTTCGATTTCATGGATGGAGAAGTGCATCACGTCCTGCATCGGGCGATGATCAGTGCCCGAAATACGGAAGAAATGGACAACGTCCCATGCGTTGTCGATTCGCACGCGCATAGCGTAGGCATCACCTCGTGCCCACAATCCGTACTCGTGCAGGAACACGTGGCAACCTGTCTTAATGCATTCTGACATTGAACGTCCTCCTCGGATTGGGTGCCGGGAGCAGCAGGGGGTGATTGCTGCTCCCGGCTATTCCTGACATGACGGGGGCGGGGGTTAGCCGTACATGCCAGGAAATTCGCAACTCTCCAGGTTGCCGATGCGCTCGTCGAGCGTGTTGATGACTTCCTCCGCGTTGGACAGCGCTTCCTCGCGCTCATCCAGCTCCTCCCGCGTGCCGATGGCATCTTCGAGGGGGTTGTCATCCATCCACGTCTGAGCAGCATCCCGCGCCGCGTTAAGAGCGGCGAGAGCATTGTCCATGCGTCCCTGCCGAGTGCTGCTCTCCCGCCTGCGCTGATCCTCCGTGTATGTGCACGGTACGTCGGCGAGCAGGTCGTGCACGTCGAAAGCGTCGTAATTGTCTTCCAGCGTGCTCTTGGTTTCATCGAGCGTCGCGTAGCGCGACGTCTGGCTCAGTCCTTCGGACTGCTCCATGTTGCTGACGACTTCTTCGATCTCGTCCTTCAGCTCCTCGATGATGGAAAGTCCCTGTTCGATAGCACCGCCAATGGTGCTGTTGATGGGAACGGCTCGTTTGCTGATCTTCGCCATGTGCGTTTCTCCTGTCTAGATGCGCGACATTACTGGAGCCAGTTTCTTATGTCAAGCGCCATTGTTGCGATGTCCTGCCGGTTCTTCAGCGCACTCAGAATCTTGACATCGATCGTTCCTCGCGCAATAAGATCGAAGATGCCCACAGTGCCCATCTGCCCATCCCGGAACAGGCGCGCTTCCGATTGCCAACGCTCGGAGGCTTTGAACGTGTTGCTGTAGTAGATCATTGAGTGGCAGCGCTTCTGCAACCCATCGACGCCCGTGCCCGCGGATCCTGGGTTCGCAATGAACGCACCGCAGCTATTGTCGCTGATGAAGCGATCCTTGGCGGCCTTCCTGTCCTCGATCGACGTGCGCCCATCCCACGTCACGGGGTTCCAGGATGCAAATGCACTCTTTAACAGGTCGATGTCATGATGGAAGCGCGCCCACACAATCACCTTGTCGCCAATCTGATTGGCAATAGCGAGCGCTTCCGTGTGTCGGTTCGTGGGAATGCTGTGAATGTTGCCATCGTCGTCCTTCGCGTGCCCACAGACGATCTGCTGGAGTCTAAGGATCTTGGTCACAGCTTGCTCGGCGGTGATCGTTGCGCCGCTGTCAAGCTGAGTGATCAGATCTTCCTTCATCTCGTCGTACAGCTTGCGCTGGACAGGGGTGAGCTCCACGTAATGGTTCGCATACGTGCGCTCAGGCAGGTCGAGACAGTCGGCGCTCCGCAGGCGCAGCGACCAGGCATCCATGCGTTTCTGGAGCTCCTCGACGTTCTTGTACCCAACGATCTGCGTCACGCCCGTTGGCGCACCCGGCACCGGCTTCTCGATGCAGTACCTGTTCCGATAGGTGTAAAATGAGCTGTAGCCGTGCACGTCATCAGACAGGAAGCGCAAGGGCGTATAGAGGTCCTCGATGCCCTTGGTGATGGGCGTGCCGTCAAGCTCCCGCCTGTATGGCGCGAGGTCCCGCATCTTCATTGTGTTCTTGGCGCGCACAGCTTGCGCGTTCTTGATCTTGCGCGACGACTCGTCGATGCACCACAAGACGCGACCGCTGCTGAGGACTCGAAGCGCAAACTTGACGCCCTTCTCCGTGGTGAATGCGTCGTGGTGCATCGCAAAGATGCGGAGCCCGTCCTGGAACGCGAACACGTCCTCAAACTGGCGCTTGAGCCATTGGGGCTGCTCGCTCTTGTACACGGTCGCCTTGTAGGGCACCCAATCGGGCAGGTGGATGGGGAGCTGCTCCTCGATCCACTGGATATGAACGCCGTTTGGCGCGTCGATCAACAGAGTATCGATCTTGCCGATGGACCACAGATAGGCAGCATTGTCAATGATGATCTTGGTCTTGCCCAGTCCCTGCTCAAGCCACAAGCCATACGCGACGCGATCCTTGCTGAGGTGGAATGCTCGAAGCTGATGGTCACGGGGCGCCGTTTTGAAACGGAAGTGCAGCGCCTCCGGGGGCGCGGGCCGTTGCTTGGCGTTGCGTGCATCCTCCTCCAGTTGAAGCAGGCGCTGGATCTGGGCACCCTTATCGATCTCCCATTGAGCATCAGGAAAGTGCTCATGCAGATACTCGATGTTGGCGCGTGTGGTCTCGAACAGGAGATTTCCCCCGTCCCATTTCTTGCGCCCAGGCATGTCCCGAACGATGTCGAACGCTGCGGCATTATACGCGCCAGACAGAACCGCAGTGTCCTTGCGCCTCGATTGGCTGATGACGAGTCCCATGTGTCTCAAGTGCTCCTGTATTCCAAGCACTATCGCGAATCCAGGATGTTATCACAAGTGCTGTATTGCACACGGGCGTCCCTGACATAACGATAGTTTTGGATGCCACACGCGGCGACAGAGCGTAGGGTAACCCCGGTAGCCCATGGGTAACCCACGATCGAGACCCTGGGTACCGGTGAAAATGTCAATGTTAACAGAAACTTATAAGTGACGGTAACCTGTAACCCACGGCTACAGCTACAAATTTTTTATTTTTTTGCGAGGCCTCCGCGCCCGTAGGGTGTGGGTTACCGACGGTGAGCAACCCCTTGTTTTTGCAAAGGATTTGTCGGGTACCCAGGGTGGGTGTGGGGTGGGTTACCGGGGTTACCTGTCAGCTGATTTTCAGTCGAGATCCCGGTGTTTTGATCGCTGTACATATTGCACGAGCTTTCCCCTGTCCCTGTAAAGCGGTATCAAGACGCCACCCCTTACGCGGGCGGGCCCGTGCTATACCTGGATTCAAGAAAAGTGCGATGAGCTCGCGTTTTCACTTGCATGGGACTGCGCCAGTCGCATAGCGTTAAGCCCGTAACAGCGTCCCATAGCGTTAATCCGACTAATACAGGAACACAGCAATGAATCCTCTCAACGATGCAGCTCGCCTCAAGGCGCTCGCGAAGCGCGCCAAGGAGAATCCGGACTCCTTCAAGTCCCGACCCAAGACTCGACGGTCAAGAACACCGATCGGGGATCCTTTTCAGGATCGAACGCTACGCTACCGCATGCCTGGCGAGCGCACAAGGGACATCACGGCATGCGCAGGTGCAGGGCTGGTTCAGGAGTGGAAGAAGAACTCCTGGGTCCTGTCCAATGTGCCCGGCGCACGTATCAGACTTCACGTGGAAGGGGACCTGTGCATCCTCACGCCCTACGATCCGCGCGACGTGCCTGCTGAGGAGGCGAAGAAGTATCACAATTATGCTTTGTCGCAGGTCAACGAGCGGCGTCAGGGCACCATCAGCATGACGTGGAATGCGCTGGGCCGCAAGCCCTCCCGTGCTCACACGGGGCTTCTCGACTTCAAACTGGTCGACGAGTGCCTCATGTTCTCCCTCAGCCAATTCGAGGAGATCGAAAATGGAGAAGAATAAGTCGACGGAGTGGATCACCTACCGCTCCAAGGGTCCCGATGGTGCACGAACGATGTGCGCGCTCATGTTCAGCGTGCCCTTGCTTCAGATGATCGGCAATCCTGAGCGCTGTTCCATCGAGATCGATGCGCGGCAAGGGTCCCCCTGGAACATGTATATCAGACCCACGCCGTCCGGGTACAAGATCAACTTCAAACGACCGGGGTCCATGGGCGAGCTCAATGTCTCCTGGAGCATCTTGGACGCGGCGCCCCGCGACGCAACGGGCAAGGGGCGCCTGCCCGTACGCGTGCAGCGAACGGACGACTTCGTGCAGTTGGTCGTCGACATCTCAACCTGGCGCGATAAACCGAAGCAGCAGGAGACGCTCTTCGGCGTCCAGGGTCGAGAATTGAAGCCCTCGTAAGGGGCTTCCTATACAGGAGAAAAAGGAATGACGAAACACACGTGGTCGAAAGACCGTCCCCGCAAACCCGACATTGATCCAATGCTGGAGGATCTGTTGCCCCTGCTCAAGACGGATGGCAGATCAACCTATGCCAAGGCCAACGTGTCGGGGCTCAGTCCATCCACGCTCAAGAATTGGGAAATGGGACGCGTGCGCCGGCCCCAGTCCGTGAGCATTCAGATGGCCTACCGCATGCTGGGCTACGAGCTCAAGCCCGTGCCCGTTTCTGCACCGCTGCGCAAGAGCGCGTAAATTCGTATCCTGGCTCTGTTGACAACGGGGCCAGGATACCCTAGAACGGGTGCAGAGACAGGAGAAAAGCCCAATGCAACCTACCAATCAGCAAGTCGCCTTCCTCGACGCCCTTGTCGACAGCACCGACAACCTCGCACTCGTTGCCCGTGCGGGCTGCGGTAAGACCAGCACCATCCTCCTGGGTGTCGATGCACTGGTCAAACGTCATCCGAATATCGAGATCGGTATCTGCGCCTTCAACAAGGCGATTGCTGATGAGATCGGCACCAAGCTCAAGCAGCGCGGGCACACGAACTGGAAACAGGTCAGCGCGTCCACGCTCCATTCGCTGGGCTACGGTTTGATCAAGTGGATGTTCAAGCCGCGCATTGAGGACAGCAAGGTGCGCGACCTCATTCAAGCGCATTGCCCTGAGGGTCGCAACTGGAACCAGGAACCGACGGTGTGGGAAAAGTACGGCACACAGATCGCGCATCTGGTGGGTGTTGCTAAGGGTGCCGGCGTTGGCTTCTTCAGCGACCTGCCAATCGAGTCTGCTCACATTTGGTATCAGCTTGCTGATCACTACGACATCAACGGGCTTGACGACATGCGGGAGATGCAGGACGTCGTTCAAGCGGCACAGCAGATCTATGTCGAGTCGCTCAATCAGACGGACGTCATCGACTTCGATGACATGATCCTCTGGCCCCTCATCAAGAACCTGTCGACCAAGTTCGGCAAGGACGTCCTGTTCGTCGACGAGGCGCAGGACCTGTCCCGTGCCAAGCAAGCACTGGCGCGCAAGTTCGTCCGCGCGCGTACCGGGCGTATGGTTGTCGTAGGTGATGATCGGCAGGCCATCTACGGCTTCGCAGGAGCTGATGCCGCTGCCCTGCCCAATCTGATCCAGATGCTGCATGCACGCGTCATGCCGCTGACCGTCACGTGGCGTTGCCCCAAGAGCGTGGTCAAGCTCGCCCAGGGTCTCGTTCCCGATATCGAGTACGCGCCCACTGCTGCGGAGGGCTCGGTGTCGATGGTGACTGCTCTGCCCGATCTCAAGACGACCGACGCCATCCTGTGCCGGAACACTGCGCCGCTCATCAGCATCGCCTATTCGCTCATCCGCAAGGGTGTCCCCTGCAAGGTCGAGGGGCGCGCCATTGGCGACGGCATGATCAAGCTCGCACAACGCTGGAAGGTCGCGGACATCGACGGGCTGCTCGAGCGGTTGGAGCAGTACCGGGAACGCGAAGTGCAGAAGGCGCAAGCCAAGGGCAACGAGGCAAAGGTCGATGAGGTGAATGACCGCGTCGATACGCTGGTCGAGATCTGCAATGCATGCATTTTGCAGGGTCAGCAGTCGATCCAGGACGTGGTGAATTTCATCAACAGGCTGTTCGCAGACAGCGCCAAGGGCGTTGTGACGCTCGCGACGTACCATCGGTCCAAGGGCCGGGAATGGCCCCGCGTGTTCCTCTGGGAGCATTATCAGCGTTGCCCGGCGCGAGGCGCCCGGCAGCCCTGGCAGATCCAGCAAGAGAACAATCTTGCCTATGTTGCGTGGACGCGCGCCCAGGAGCAGCTGGTGTTCATCGATCCGAGCTATGAAGGGGAGGATTGAATGCTCAACATTTCCCAGATGACCCGGGAGCAGAAGGTTATGCTCATCCGCGCCGCTGCATCCTACCGAAGCGGGGAAGACCGAGTCAACACCGTGTACATGGGCAGCCTAGCAACAGCCAAGTTGCACCAGCTGCTTGGCGGTTCATATGTGTACGACTCGCTGACCGGCCTGCTTGCGAAAGCGTCAAGCGATCAGCTTGACGATGCACTGCTCCACTGTGAACGGTACATCATTCACATGCAAGAGCACCCGACGGAACGTTGCCCGTGCTGTGGGCAGATTCGACCGAAGGAAGGGGTCTGAAATGGTTATGGATATGGAGCATGCGTCGACACCCGCAACGCGCGTGATTGAAACGATGCGAAGAATAGCATATCGACTTCGAAAGGGTTTACCCCTCAAGGAGGATATGGATCAACCCGCATGGTTCGAACATGCAGCGGCCGAATTTGAACGTATCAATAAGGAGATGCAACGTCGACACTACATGGGCCATGCGGGGGCTTATACAGGCCTTGTTGACAGGAATGGGGATTCGATCTACATCGGGGACACATTGCGCTTCGACCCGCAGGAATGGGGTGGGGAATGCGTGTTTCAGCTCACTTTTCAACAGGGGCAGCTACAGCACCCGGGCACAATCGAGGACCTGACTGAATTTTGCGAACTCGTGGAACCACGAGGTGCACCCATGGAGCCAACAGTAGAAGCAGGGGGTCTGACATGATAGACTATGACCAAATCGCCCGCGCCACCGGCGTAGCACGCAACGACGTCAAGAAAGTGCTGCATGCGGCGGGGTTCTGTACGGCCGACGAGCGCGATCTGCAGGAGGAGAACAAGCATCTCCGCGCACGCTTGTTCCCGTATGCGGATGAGCCCAGCACGCTCTGCGGTCGCTCCTGGAACGGGTTCTATCTGATTGCTGATGAGAAAAGCATCAAGGAGGTCGAGCGTCTCGAGTTCCAGGCGTCTGTGACAGAGGCGCTTCGTCAGCGTGTATCCGGTCTTCAGTATCAGATCGAAACTGCGATAGGAGTGCTCAATGGCAGTTCGAATTTGCCCTAAGTGCGGTTCTGCGAGTGTTCGTGCGCTCGAACAGGGCGGACCCATGTGGAAATGCGGCAGGTGCAACTATACCGCCAAGGGTCGTTCCTTCCTGGGCAATGGTCCGGATCCCCGATGGGGTAAGGACGATTTCCAAGACATTGGCAAGGGCGCGCGTAGGCGCGATGCTCATATCGACGAGGACGAACAATGAAGCTGCATACGATGAACCTGGGCGGGAACCTGCACATCGCATCACGATACCTCAACAAGCACGGTCTCGCCAAGTATGTGGTGTCAATGGACTGCTTGACGGGGAGCAATGTGATCGTCGTTCTGCGTGCCAGCGCCGCGCAAGTCAACAAGTGGCGCGAGGAGCAGAACCACATGCCCGAAACCATCCACGAGGATGACCCGCCCAAGACGAAGAAGCAGAAGGAACGTGCATCGCCCGCGCCCAAGGATGGCGCTGATGCGTTCCTTCAAGGGTGGGGGCCGGAGAGCAACCCGTGGAGCTCCACGATGCACCCTGTCGAGTACAAGCGGTGGCTGTACCAGTGGTACAGGGAAGACTTCATCGCGTTCAGTGATCATGTTGGCATCGAGGATCCCCTGTGACTGCACGGCGCCTCAAAACGTTCAAGGATGCACCAACGCCCTACGTTGAGACGCCCCAATGCAGCCACAACGTGTCGGTGCAGAACTCCCGCGAAGCACGATGGCGGCGTGATCGTTATGGGCTGAACGACGACAACCTCTTTAGATGCACACGCCCTTCGGTGGTGGAGATACAGGGGAAGCCCTATTGCCGATTGCACGGCGGGCATGTAGCTCTGGACATGCTCCTCGCGGGGAAGCTGATTGAGATATCTGATGACTGACACAGCGTATCGATACGAGGACAAGCTGTACAGCATCGCTGATGAGTACGGCGAGCACATGTACTCGAGAACGGATGTGATACTGCTCAAGTTCGATATTCTTCGACGAACGCCGTGCGGGATTTGGATCCGAGAATATTTCCGGGACCGATTCATCAATCAGAAGCGAACGAAGCAGTTCGCACATGAAACTTTGGAAGAGGCGATGAAATCGTTCATCGCTCGCAAGGAAAAGCAAGCCAGCATCTATCGCGCTCGTGCTGATGCTGCGCTATATGCGGTCAAGCTTGCTCGTTCCCGTCACGCTGACGTGTATCGCGTCGCTTACCCTATTTCGAATCCCGAGCATGAAGGATTACCATGACACCTGACGTAAAGATTTTCATTCGCGGGCTGGAGAGTGATCTCACCTACAACGTCATCAAGGACAAGAAGCTGTTCCTCTATTGGAAGATGGCAAACGACCCATTCATGCGCTTTACCAGGGAGGGCGGGGAATGGGTCCTCGAGTCGACTGGTAACAGGTTCAGAACGCTGAAAGGAGCCATCCTGTACGGTCAGCGGTGGGCAAAGCTGCATCTGTGAATAGCGCTTGTGGTTCGCATGCGCGCTGCTATGCTTTTCGCGCAATACGAGACAGGATGAGTCATGCAAGAGAGCACTGTTTACCTGGTACAAATACCCCCCGTCACGCGCAAAAATGACGGGAGTCTCCTTACCAAGGACCTGTCCAGCGCTCAGCGTTACGGCAAGATCCATCCCCTTCTCCAGCGGGGCGAGCAACCCAGCCTCACGCCGGGACCCGTGCTGCACCTCTTCCTTCGGGAAATGAAGAATTTCGATCCCACGATCGATTCCCTGTGCTTTGCGGGTGGCGATCCGATGGGCCTTGCACTTGCGCTCGTCGCGCTCAAGGAAATGAACTTCAAGGAAGTTACCGTGCTCCGATGGGAGCGAGAGCGTGCAACGGATGGGCGCCGTGACGCGAGTGGTGGCTTCTATGTACCCGTGCTGACACCACTTCGACTGTAGACAGGAGAACAGGATGAGTATCGACAAGCTTTGGGAAGACTCTCAAGTCACCACTGCGAGCTCGGAGCAGCTCCAGGACATCGGCTTCCTCGCTGATAAAGCAATCAGCATCAAGGAGGAGATGACGGCTCTGGAGGAAATGCTCAAGAAGCTGGGCGAGCAGTACAGGCAGATCACGGAGAAGGATCTGCCGGAGGCTATGGACGCCGTCAACCACGCGGAGTTCAAGACCAAGGACGGGCGCAAGGTAACGGTGAAGGACGACGTGCAGGCGTCCATCAGCAAGGACAATCGTCCCGCCGCGCACACGTGGTTACGTGAGCATAACCACGAGGAGCTCATCAAGAATCAGATCACCGTTCCGCTGGGCAAGGGGCTGGACAACGTCGCCACTGAAATCATCAGTGAGCTCAAGGAACGATACGGAATCGAAGCGTCGCGTGAGGAAAGCGTGCATGCTTCGACGCTCAAGGCTTTTTGCCGCGAGCAGTTGGCAGCCGGCGTTGAGCTGCCAGCGGGCCTGTTGGGCCTCTATGTTCGGCGTGTCGCTGTGATCAAGTAGGGTCCATACCTACCACAGTGAGAACCAAAGTCAATCGTTGATCAAACAAGGAACGAAGCAATGAGCAAGAAAGAAGTCGCCAAGGCGGGAAACACGCTTCCTGCGGAATTCATGCAGCAGGTCGCCTTGGACGCGGGAATGGGCGGGCAGCACGCCACCAGCGAGGACATGACGATCCCGTTTATCAAGGTGGCGCAGGCGCTGAGCCCCGAGGTGGACGAGCGGGATGCCGCGTACATCGACGGCCTCAAGCAGGGCATGTTCTTCAACACGGCGACCCAGAACACGTACGACGGCCTCAAGGGCTTCCTCGCGATCCCCGTGCTCTACGTGCGCGAGTACCTGGAGTGGACGCCCCGCGATGCGGGCGGCGGCTTCAACGGCAAGCATGGTCCCGAGATCATGGACAAGGTCAAGACGGATGACAGGGGCGGCGCGTTCCTGCCCAACGGCAACGAGATCGTTACCACGGGCACGTGGTACTTCCTTGTCTATGACGAGGAGACGAAGACGATCGACCAGGCCGTGGTGTCCCTTTCCAAGACCCAGTTCAAGAAGAGCCGGCAGCTGGTGACCAAGCTCAAGACGATCCAGCTCAAGGGTCCGAACAACAAGACGTTCAACCCGCCGTTCTTCTACAACGTGCTCCGCGTTACCACGGTGCCGGAAAGCAACGACCAGGGCAAGTGGTTCGGATGGAAGTTCGATCTCGCGGGCAACGTGTTCGACATCGACCCGTCGGGCGAGCTCTACGATCAAGCCAAGGTGCTGCTCGAAGCCGTCAACAGCGGCGAAGTCAAGGCCGCAACTCCGGGCTCGCAGGCGGATGAGCCCGCGGGCAATGGGCAGACGATCGATAACGGCGTCGGCAGCGACGAGGAAATGCCCTTCTAAGCCCCTATCGTCGGCGTACACGGGCTGCCTTGCGCAGCCCGTGTAACGTTGCACAATACGCGCGCACGCTAAGGCAGGGGCTTACCTCATGGAAATGCGAGAACTGTTCGAAGGGTACGAATTCGCCCATGGGAGCTATGTGGTTCGGGGCGCGAACGATCGTGGTAAGATGGAAGGAAAAGCGCTAACCCTGAAGGGCGGCGCAACCGAACAGGACTGGCATGCGCATCTGTCCGGCACGGGCCCAGGACTTGGCATCGTTCCTCTTCTGTCTGATGACACTGTCGTATGGGGCTGCATCGATATCGACGTCATCGGGATCGACCTCAAGGAGTTGGAAGTCAAATGCCGTAAGTTCAGTTTCCCCCTCGTTATATGCCGATCCAAGTCAGGGGGCGCACATGCATACCTCTTCTTCTCCGAACGCGTCCCTGCCGTCAAGGCTATCAACGCACTGACCACATGGGCATCGGTACTCGGCTACGGGGGATGCGAAGTGTTCCCGAAGCAGAGCACACGGTACAACGAGGAGGACATCGGCAACTGGCTCAACATGCCATACTTCTATGCCGATCGAACCAATCGATACTGTCTGCATGAGGGGGAGGAGCTGGGCTTGGACCAGTTCCTTGAGTTCGCTTACAGCATGCGACAGACTGAAGATTTCCTGGACAACCTACCGCAGGGCGACAAGCTTGAGGGCAAGGACCTCAATGAAGGGTTGTTCGAGGAAGGGCCCCCGTGCTTGCAGATCATTCATGCACAAGGGGGCTTGCCCGACGGGACGCGGAACGAGGGCATGTACAACGTCGCCGTGTACCTGCGAAAACGATTTCCTGACAAGTGGAAGGATCACCTGCAAGAGTACAATCTTGCCATGTGCGATCCGCCCCTGTCACTGAGCGACATTAACACCATCGCCAAGAGCGTGGACAAGAAGGCGTACGATTATCGATGCCGAAAGCCCCCTATCCAGGCGCACTGCAATCGCAAGCTGTGCTATAAGCGTGAATGTGGTGTGGGCGAGGGTGCCAACTCACCTGGACGACCCGAAGTTCTAGAGATGAAGAAAATCATTGGGGACCCGACGATCGTCTATGTCACGATCAATGGGACGCGGGTCAAGTTCCAGCATGATGAGTTCATCACGCAAAGCGCGTTCCAGCGCAAGGTTCACGAAGCAGTGAACATCATGCCGCCAACCCTTCCAGGAGACAGGTGGGTGCGCTTCATCAACGATATCTCGCAGAACGCTGAGGTCGAGGAGGCGCCGCGCGACGTGACGGAGGCAGGGCACTTTGAAACACTGTTCTTCGCGTACGTGACGGGACTAGCCAAGAACCAGACAGTAGAAACATTCGTGACGAGCATGTATCCGCTGCGCACGGATGACGGGGAAATATGGTTCCGCTACGATGGGCTTGTCAAGTTTCTGGGCCAGCAGAACTACAAGATCAAGAGCAATACGGGGATTGCCGAGCTTCTGAAATCTGATCCGATCAACGCTGCGCCGGGCACCACTGAAGTGAAGGGCAAGCGCCATCGCATCTGGAGAATGAAGGCGCCATCCCACATTGATATCGACACGCGCGCTGTGAAGATCAACGTCGAGGAAGATTTCGACATCACAGCATTCTAGACAGGAGAGAATCGTGCGTAACGTGAAGTGGAAAGAGTTCGAGCTTGAGCTCCAGGAGCTGATCAAGAAACACGAGATCGACAGGTGGTGTCTGACGACTGATTTCCAGCTCGCGTCGCACCTCAAGAATACGCTCACTCACACCATCTACTTTATTCAGAACCGAGAGGAGTGGCACGGGCGCTCCCTGCCCTATCGCATGGACGATGGGTATCGATGGTACGCAGGCAATAACGACGAAGTGTTCCAAGTGGGCCCATGCGAGTCGAGGCAGGAAGCGTTCGATGAAGCGAAGGGCATGGACTGGGAAATTATCTACCTCGTCAACGCGACGAAAGTGGAAATGACCGCGCCCATGCTGGATGATTTCGCGGAGCGTATCCTCGAGGACGTGATCGAGTCCAATATGGAAGCGTGGGGTGAGGATGGGTGCGATGACGGCTGGACGCTTGAACAGCATGCGCAGCTCGCGGGCATGCTTCGTCAGGTGCTCGCTACGTTCCTTGAACGTAATCCCCTCAAGACGTGGACGTTCGCTCATCAGCGTTGGGCGGAGACGTGGGTTATTACGGATGAGTCCAAGGCCGAAATCAACGCCGCGTGGGAACAGTACACGGATGCGTTTAGGACGGATTCCGCAACGGCGAAGTTGCCCGAGCGCATCGTCGCCAAGTATGAGAAGGTGAAGAAAGATGGCCAGTAAGCTTTCGATCGAGGAATACGCGCACCAGTCTACCAACCTGTGCAACCAGGACCGGTACCTCCTGTCCGTTGCCATCAGCCTCAAGCGCATCGCGGACATGATGGAGGTCATCCTCAAGAAGGCCGAGCAAGAGGATAAGCGCGATGGGATGGGGTGATTGGGACTTAGGTTCTGACGAGCACACCAGTAAGCAGACACCCGATTCACAAGTCGAGGTCGAGTGCTACTATGTGCACGAAACGGCCAACGCACTCTGCGTGACGGACGATCTTGATGGCGGCGAGGACATGTGGTTCCCGAAAGCTGCTATCGCATTCGAGCGCAAGGGTACCAAAGTCACGCTATGGGCGCCGGAGAAGCTGCTCCTGGACAGGGGACTGATCTGATGGCTGAAGCTGGTGCAACGATGAACGACGACGGCACCTGGTGGGTGCCCATGCCCTCCGGCATTCGGTTTCAGCCGGAGAGCCCAAATCCGGAACACGTTTTGATAACAGACATCGCACGCAAGCTTGCCCAGCAGTGCCGCTATGGGGGCGGCACAGTCGACTTCTACAGCGTGGCGGAGCATTGCGTGCACATGTCTTACATCACGCCTACAGCCAACGAGCTGGAGGGCTACGCCGAAGATTTCGCGCTTGAGTCCTCTTGGGAAGCGATCCGTCACTTCCAGAGGGAAGCGCTGATGCATGATCGAGCGGAATGGGCACTTCAGGATTTCATCCGTCCGTTGAAGCGCAAGGCGGGGTCGTGGTACTTTGCGCTTGAGCAGCACCTGGAAGTGGTCAGCGCTCGAAAGTTCAACTTGGAGTACCATCCGCCCCTGCTGGTCATGCAGTATGACAATCGAATATGCCAGGATGAGAAACTTCAGGCGCTCACTTACTCCCTGGACGAAGTGATGTCACGTTTCGATTCGGTGCCGGCCATTGGTATTGAGATCAAGTTCTGGAAGCCCAGGAAGGCTGAGCGCAAGTTCCTGAAACGCTTCTTTGAGCTGTTCCCTGAAGCAGATGAGAAAGGATGGATGCCATGAGCAGAAGCGAAAAGACCAAGTTATGGGAGAACTTCAGCAATCACGTGATTGCCCACATCGAGGAGTATGTCGTCCCTCAGTATGGCGACGAGGGCGATGATCCTGCGGCGACGTATTCGTTCGAAGACTGCATCAAGCAGGCGCAGCGCTACTTGGCGCGAGCCATGACCAACGCACGTCCGGAGGGCCTTGAACGCGACATGCGCAAGGTGGCTCACTGGACCCAGATGGCGTGGGATCGAATCCCGAAAGTCACCATTACCACCTAAGGAGTGATCATGACACCGAAAGCAACGATTGTCGCTGCCACTGTTGGTTTCCTCGGTGGAACCGTAGAGGGCATGGATGCGGAGGGCTTCGTCGCGTATGCGGCACGCGTCAGCAATCCGTCCAATCAGATGAACGCGGAGACGTACGATCGTCTTCTCGCATATCTCCAGCGCGCCAAGCACTGGTCGCCCTTCGAGATGTCGAACGTGGTGATGGAAATTGTCACCACGCGGGACATCGCGCATCAGATCTTGCGACACCACTCGTTCCGCTTCCAAGAGTTCAGCCAGCGATATGCGGAAGCTACGGGGTTCCACATGTTCGAGGCACGTCGTCAGGACACGAAGAATCGTCAGAATTCCATTGACGACCTCGACGACGAGACCAAGGAATGGTGGTGGCGTCAACAAGAGCAGATCCTTGCGCAAGCGACATACACCTACAAGCGTGCTCTTGAGCGGGGCATCGCCAAGGAGTGCGCGCGCAAGGTGCTGCCCGAGGGGCTCACGGGGACAACGCTCTACATGAACGGCTACCTGCGGTCTTGGATTCACTACCTCGCGCAGCGACTCGATCCTTCGACGCAGAAGGAGCACCGTGACGTGGCGCTTGCCTGCAACAGGGCGCTGAGTGAACGTTACCCGAACATCTTTAAGATGGAGGATGCGCAGTGAGCATCGAGATCGCACGGGTCCTTGACCTTGAGACGACGGACTTCCCGCCCGAGGGCCGAATCCTGGAAGCTGGATTCACCGATGTTCTGATCGAGGATGTAGCGGCGGAGGGTACGCAACCCTTATGGCAGGTCAAGGACCCGTGCTATCAGATGAAGCGGAGCTTCTTCGATCCTGAGCGCCAGAGCACGCTTCAAGCGCTTGCCATCCATCACATTATAGACAGCGATGTGATTGGGTCGCCACATTATACTACCGCCCCCGATTGGTTAAAACAGGCAGACGAGCAGCACGGGGCGCCCCGCCTCTTCATCGCTCACAACACGGACTTCGAGCGCCAGTTTATTCCCCTGGACGAAGGGCAGTTCTGGATCTGCACGTATCGCGTGGCGCTGCGACTGCTCCCGGACTTCGAGAAGCACAGCAACCAGTTCCTTCGCTATGCTCTGAACGTTCCCCTGGACAGGGATAAAGCTGAGCCCCCGCATCGTGCTCTCCCTGACTCCTACGTCACGTCCTTCCTCTTCATGCACTTCTTAACTATGGCAAGCATTCGGGACATGATCAAGTGGACGGCCGACCTGCCCTACTTGACAAAGATCGACTTTGGCGAGCATTATGGGAAGCGGTATGACGAGGCGCCGCGCAGTTACCTGCAATGGATGGTCGGCAAGGGTTTCGAGCCAGCCAAGGATGCAGCGGCTCGTCGTGTCCTGGGCCTCCCGCCCAAGGTGTATTAGACAGGAGAAACACATGACTTGGATTAAGCGACTCATTCGATCCGTGGATCACTACGACAACCAGGAAGGGTTCGACGCGCCCGTTCTGATGCCAGCTGACCAGGAAAGTCAGCAGATCAAGGGTATGTCCGTGAAGCGCATTCTGCAGACCCAGCGCGTGGGGCTTGAAGCTGCACAGGGGCGCCTTGTGCAGCTCAACGAGCACATGTCGATCTACACGGCGGATATGGAATCCCGCATCGCAGCGCTTCAGGCGGAACTCCGTGCGGAGACCATCCGACTGAAGGAGGAACAGCGTCAGACGACTGTAGTCATCGACACGTTCCAGGACAGCATCCGCGCCCTGGAAGCTGATCCGAGCATCAACGAACGCGTCCATGAAGCTGAGGACACGCTGCTCCCGCCGTCTGTTGAGGAGGAGCTGGAAAAGGAACTTCATTTCTCACCCATCTGACATGCGAACAACTATCCTCTTTGGCCCACCAGGGACGGGGAAGACGACGGCACTGCTCAACGAGGTAGACGAAGCGCTACGAGCGGGGGTTGAGCCAAACAAGATCGCCTTCTTCGCTTTCACCAGAAAAGCGGCGCGGGAAGCAATTCACCGCGCCGCTTCGCGTTTCTCCATGCAGGAGGATGACCTGCCCTGGTTTCGAACGCTGCATAGCGCCGCGTTCAAGATCATTGGACTATCGTCCAGTGACGTCATGCAGCAGGACGATTACACGAACATAGGCGTGGCGCTGGGCCGCTTCACGTTCGCTCACAGCTACAGCGAGGAGACGGAGCGCGTTCCGCTAGGGGGCGCGCTGGGCGACAGGGCGCTGGGCATCTATACGCGGGCGCGCTCGCGCTGCATAAGCGTTGAGCAGGAGTGGCACGAGTACCCCGACAACTTCGAATTCGCGGAGTTGACGCTTCCCGCCGTGCAGCAGTTCGTGAACACGCTTGAAGCGTACAAGGCCGAACGCCACCTCCTGGACTTCAGCGACTTCCTGGACGAGGCTCATGAGGAACTGGACCTGGAACTCCTGATTATCGACGAGGCCCAGGACCTTACGCGACAGCAATGGAACTTTGTTCGACGCATAGGCCGACGAGCAAAGCGAGTCATCATTGCGGGTGATGACGATCAAGCAATCTTCCAGTGGGCTGGAGCCGACCTTGACCAGTTCCTACGCATCCGCGCAAACATGAAGGTGCTACCTATCAGCTATCGCTTGCCAAAGAACGTCTGGTTGGAAGCACGTCGCATCGTGAATAAGATTCGCGGGGGCTTCCACAAGGAATGGACACACAGGGAAGGGGACGCGGGGCGCATGATCAGCATTCCGTATCTTGACAGTGTCGATATGCTTGACGGCAACACGTGGCTGCTGCTCACGCGCATGAAGCACCAGCTTGACCAGGTTGAGATGTCATGCCGCGAGAAGGGCGTCGTCTACCAGAAGGATGGCATCTGGAGTAACGACACGCGTGAGATTCGCGCTGTGGTGCTGTACGAGAAGCTTCGACGTGGTGATGCGATTGCTGCTCAACGTGCAGAAATCATCAGATCCTTCATCCCCGGGATGCAGGAGATCCTGCACAAGGGTCAAATCACATGGGACGAGATCAAATGGCCGTTCGACGGCAGGCCCAACTGGATGCAGACCATTGAACCGAACATGGGACAATGGCATGTCCAGTACATCAAGGAGCTACGGCGCACGGGGCAGAGCTTGACACAACCGGGCAACATCGTTCTCTCGACCATCCATGGGCAGAAGGGCGGGGAAGCCGATAACGTCGTGCTGTACCCTGGGATCTCGCGACGCATCCAGGACAGCATGCGGGTCGACGAAGACGCAGAGCACCGCGTATGGTACGTTGGTGTATCCCGTGCGATCCACAACCTGTATCTGGTTGAGCCCAACGGTCGACGGAACTATGAGTTTTGACGTTTGCGATTTGTTAATCATAGTGTAATCATCCGACTTGTATCTTGATGAAGTCTATCATAGACATTTGTGCATAGGGCGCTGCTGCCCCGCACAGATTCTGAAGGAGATACACAATGTCGCATGTCAACCTCGAGAAGCTCAACAAGTTCCGCGCCGCCGAGGGCAAGGCCCCAATCACCGCTTGGAAGAAGTCGCGCCACGAGCCGATGCTGGCGGAGTACGAGTCCCGCGCTAAGGCGTTCGCCCTCATCATGGACCCGGAATTCATGCGCCCCGCCAACGAGGAGCTGGGCCGCGAGATCCGCAACACCCGCGAGCTGTGGAGGGCTTCGGGCGCCAACATGACCAAGAAGGACTTCGCCCTGGGCCTGATGACCGAGCTGGGCGGTGCGTCGATCCACGACCTCGTCACCAAGATGGGCATCACGGACACTGCCGCTCGCAGCCTGGTGGGCGACATCCGCCGCATGTCGGGCGTCGATGTCCAGCTGGTCGATGGCTACTACGTCGCCACCCTGATCGAAGATGAGGAGGAGAACGAAGACGGGGAGGAGTAATCCTCACTACCATTCGAGTTCAGGGCCTACGGGCCCTTTACTCGTCAGCCGGGCAACGCATGCCAGAAACTCAGCCCCTGGGCCCAGTCAAGGTCTGCCCTGCTCGGCGACCGATTCAGTCAGGAGACAGGGTGAATGCCCAAGCACTTTTTCTATGGCCTTCGCGCCGCCCACGGCGTGGACCACCTCCAGGGCATGCGTGCCTGGTCGAGGCTCTTCGCATGGGATAATCGTGACCTCAACACGGGGCGCACCCGTGCGCGCCTCGATGCCCAACGCTTCGGCATCGCCCTGGAGGACATCCAGTCGATCGAGTACACGGGCAACTCGTCCGTCACGACGCACAAGGCGTTCGCGAAGAGCCTGGCGACCTTCACTCTGCCTTCCGCCGTCGTGGACCACTTCACACCCAGCGACGTGCTGACGGTTATCTTTCACCCCGAATGGGTGGAGGGCACCGAGTACGAGTTCTTCCACAACGGCGTCAAGATCGACGAGGATCGTGCAAGGGAACTCATCGGATGAAAAGCGGGCTCACCAAGACTCAGCTCATCAAGCGATACAACGCGCTGGTGCAGGATGACTCCTTGAAGCTGTCTCTGGTGAGCCCGATCAAGAAGGAGCATGTTCAGATGCTGATCATGCAGGCGGAGCAGTGGCAGAAAGGAGCGCCTGACACAACAAAGACCATTGACTCTAGTTCAATCAAATCCTAACGTGTTTTCGCAGACAGGAGACCAGGGTGGCCCGTATCAGCTTCAAGCCCTTCAATCAGGAAGGGGAACTCGTTCAGCGGGGCGTAACGTCCATGCGCGCGCCCGCGACGAGGGAACAGGTGATCGAGAAAGTCAAGTACACGGTCAGCCGACCGGGCATTGGGCTTATCGTTCACGTTGAAGTGATCAACCCGGATGGTTCTCTTGCCAGCTCATGGGACGCCCGTTATGGCTGCATTGTGCAGTGTGACGGAGCTGGTTCTGAAGACTTCGCGACGGCTCGAGTCCCGGCCGAAACGAACATCCCGAAACCCAAGGAGACCGAAATGACGGACAAGAACGCGGCTGCGGCCGATAAGACCAAGGAAGCGAAGACCAAGACCGAGAAGGCCCCCGAGACCCCGCGTGCCACGCGCAACGGCGTCACCGAACCCAAGCACGGCGGCCGCATGCAGCAGGCCTGGGCCCTGCTCGACACCCTGGACCTTTCGCAGAACCTCACCTGGGACGACGTCGCCGAGCGCGCCGCCAAGGTCGGCCTCACGGTCGGCGGCGTGCGTGCCGAATACCCGAACTGGCGCAAGTTCCACGGCAAGACCGGCACCATCAGCGCCAAGCGCAAGGAAGCCAAGCCGGCCAAGGCCGACGACAAGAAGAAGGAGACCAAGGCGGCCTGAGTCGGCGCCGACTGACTGACGCTCCTGGCTGGAGCAAGACTGAGGGAGTACCTGAGTTCGACAGGTACTCCCTTTTCGATTTCACTCAAAGGGATTCAGATCCATGTGCGGCATCTTTGGTATTCTGACTGCGGGCATTGGCTCAAGAACAACACGGCTGGTCCACGAAGCGCTTGTCGCCAATTCGGCGCGCGGTCGTGACGCACACGGCTTCACCCTGGACAATGCGATCATGCGCACCGCGGGTCCGTACACGGGACAGGTCAAAGCTGCTGTGCTCAAGGGTTCGTACAGCGTGTCGATCGGCAACCTGCGCGCTGAACCAACCACGGAGTACGTGGAAGGGGGCATGAGCATAGCGGATGTGCAGCCCTACGCCGTGGGCAAGTACATCGTCGTCCACAACGGCACGATCGCCAACGATAAGGAACTGATCAAGTCCTACAACCTGGATCGTTTCAAACCGGAAACGAAAATCGATTCTTGGGTGCTCCCCGCGCTCATGCAGCACTTCGGATTCCTTCCCTTCCGTGAGTTGGTGGGAAGCTATGCGATTATCGTGCAGGAGGCGGGCAAGAAGCAGCTCACGTTCTTCACCAATTATCGTCCCCTGTACAAGCACGTCGTCGACAACCTGACTATCGTTCTGACGAGCGAGCCCCTGAGCCCGCAGGACATGCTTCTGCCCCCGTACTCATGGGGCACCTATGAAGTGATCGATGACCAGATTGTCGAGTCGATCAACGAAGGAGCTGTCTACCCAGGGTTGCTTGGCAAGCGCAAGGAGAAGGCGCTCGTCGTGTTCAGCGGCGGCTTGGACAGCACCGTCGCAGCGAGTGACCTTGTGCACAGGGGCTTCGACGTCACGCTGCTGCACTTCGATTATGGTTGCCGTGCTACGGGACCCGAGCGGGCCGCTGTGGAGGCGATCGCTGCGCACCTGGACGTGCCCCTGCGAATCGTCAGTACCGACGTCTTTACCGCGGTAATCGGGGGCAGCCCGTTGACCAATACGTCGGACTCGATCGCGGAGGGGGAGGCAGGGGCCGAGTACGCGCACGAGTGGGTGCCCGCTCGCAATCTGATCCTGACGAGCATTGCGCTGGGCATTGCGGAAGCGGACGGTTTCGACGTGCTCGCGCTGGGCGCCAACATGGAGGAGGCAGGCGCGTACCCGGACAATGAGCCAGAGTTCCTGCGCATGTTCCAGAGGATGATCCCGTTCGCGGTTTCCGACGGGAAACGCATCAGGATCGAGACACCCGTGGGCAATCTGATGAAGAAAGAGATCGTCAAGCGTGGGCTTGAGATCGACGCGCCCATGCACCTGTCCTGGAGCTGCTACAACGCGGAGTATGAAACAGTCATCCCCGACGAGCATCGATCGTTCACGACAGGGGTGGATGGGCAGCCCGTAGAGACCACGGGGATGGAAATCCTGTCTGCGGGCAAACGACGGTACAAGCACTGCGGGCATTGCGGGCCCTGCTACATGCGGAAAAAGGCGTTTGAGATCAACGGCGAGAAAGATCCCGTCTTTTAACGGGTTGTTAACTCCTTCGTCGTAGGTTGTTTCCATCAGACGAAGGAGTTCCGCACATGACCACGTACCTCGTTCACATTAAGCTCGGCGATAAGTCTCGTGACCTGTACGTTGAGGCTCACAACGAGTCGGAAGCGATTCACATCGCGCGTCAGCTGTCCTCCGCGTATGAGCGGCGTTGGGCCGCCTACGTGGTATAGTCAGATGCACCCACTTACGTCGGACTATCTGATAGAACTGGCACTCCTCGAAGCCTCCCGCATCCAAAGGGAAGCAATCGAGGCCAAGGAACTGCCAGACGAACTGCCACCCCATCCTGAAGAGGAAGACTGACATGCTCAAGACCCTTGCCGCTCTCACCCTGATCCCCGCCGCGCTGTTCGTCGGCTGGCACGCAGATGTCGTCATCAACCCCGCGCTCAACGCCGCCCATTCCATCGTCGACAGCGCCTCCGGGTACTTCGCTGCCTACGATCCGGAAGCTGCGACCATGGAGTGCTTCGAGCGCATGGGCTTCCTCGCGCTCCAGGATGCAACCTGCTCGGAGCACGCTAAGGCCTGGCGCGCGATCAACCCCGATGCGCCCAAGCTGGTTCTTCAGCGACTCGCCGCCAAGTAACGCATCCTTATCCGATGGTGTATAGCGCCCCGCAAGGGGCGCTATTCGTGACTCATATCGCCAAACAAAGCACTTGTGGTATTTGTTTGCCACCCTAATATGCAGCCTAAGACAGGACGACAGCTTTCCGCTGACACCCGCGAAGTTTCGCGTCACTCGAAGGAGCACAATATGACCTACCGTTCCACGAAGACCTTTACTCATGAGTTGGGTCTGAGTGCAGCTTTTCGTCAGTGGCGCGCGGAATCGCACTGTCGCTATATCCACGGTTACGCCCTCAGCTTCAAGTTGACGTTCGAGGCGGATGAACTTGACGTGCGCAACTGGGTCGTCGACTTCGGTTCCCTCAAATCGTTCAAGAACACGCTCGAATTCACGTTCGACCACAAGCTGTTGATCGCCGAGGACGACCCGGAGGTCGAACGTCTGATGGATCTGGACTATCACGGCCTTGCCCAGGTGCGCGTCCTGCCCAAGGTGGGATGCGAAGCGTTCGCCGAGTACGTGGCGGGCGCCCTGGACGTCTGGCTGCTGGATAATGGCTACGCGCCCCGCGTGCGCGTCGTGAGCGTGGAGTGCATGGAGCATGGAGCGAATTCCGCAATCTATGTGGTACCCACCGGAATTCAAGCGCTGTGAAGCGTGCGAGGGGAAAGACATCGAAATCGGGATCCTTTGTGAAGGATGCGATTGCTGCCAGTCATGCTGCAATTGCTCATCAACTGACTGCGACTGTGCAGCGTGCATCGAAAGAAGAGAGAATGAAGCGCATTGACAAGGACGGTGTCAAGTCAGCAATCCAGGTGCTCCTGGACAGCATCGGAGAGGACAGTGGACGAGAAGGACTTCAAGAAACCCCTGCCAGGGTTGCCAAGGCGTGGTGCGAATGGGCAAGCGGTTACGGCATCGATCCCGGGGACATCCTCAAAGTCTTTGAAGATGGCGCTGAAGGGGCGAACGAGCTTGTCATCGTTCACAACATCCCGGTTCATTCCAAGTGCGAACACCACCTCGCCGATATTACCGGCGTGGCTCACGTGGGATACATTCCGAACGGAAGGATCGTCGGTCTCAGCAAGTTGGCTCGCCTTGTGGAGGTGTTCAGTAGACGACTTCAAGTCCAGGAGCGCATGACGAACCAGATCGCTGACGCGCTTCAGGAGCATCTGAAGCCCCTGGGTGTTGGCGTCCTCGTTCGAGCGTCGCATGGCTGCATGAGCACACGCGGCGTCAAGATCCACGGAAGCACGACCACCACAAGTGCGATGCGCGGCGCCCTACTCAAGGAAGCGAGCGCTCGAAACGAGTTCCTGACCCTGTGTCAGATGGCCGAGCGGGATGGAACATGAGAGACTTCGCAACCAAGCTGGCACGATTGCGCATCGCCGCTGAGGGGCGTGGGAATCTTGAAAACAAGGGACGCATGCTCACAGACACATCGAACGGGGGTGTTGACCTTGTGTTCGTGAGGGTTGCAGACCTGCGCCAGCTCCTGTACCATTTCGATAGGCTTGACACGGAATCGAGGGACGGCCATGTATAGGCCACTGCGAGCTGAAACGATCCAGGCGATGAACGAGGGACTCGTGCTCCTGTTCCGCTGGCTTCGTCCGGGAGGGATGAACCGATACGCTGCGCGAACGCACCCTTGCGATCCGTTTATGGACCAGCAGTATGTGCCCATCTCGAAGAAACCCGGCGTATGGGCCGTGCTCGTTCGCCTGTTCACGCTTGGGGCATACGGCCGAACATGGGCGTGGGTGGACCTACCGCCGGGCACATGGATCCCCGAGCATGTCAATTGTCGATGCACGATTATCGAGAAGGATAAGGGATGAAGGTCTACCTGGCGGGCGAGACGCCCATGAGCAAGGATGAGGGATGGGGCCGGGATGTCGAAGGATGGCAGACGGGCGCGCTCGCAGGAGTGATCAAGCGCCGACTGTACTCGTTCTACTACCACAACAAGATCGACAGGGAAGTGCAGGCATCGCTGGACAGTGGCCACGAGCTGTTCCTCGACTCAGGTGCTTTCTCCGCACACACCCAGGGGAAGACGATCACCATCGACGACTATGCCAAGTTCATCCACGCGAATGGCATGCACTTTTCGGTCAAAGCGAACCTCGATGATATCGGTGACACGGGACCCAAGTCGTGGGAGAACTGGCAAGAGCTCAAGCGCCAGGGTTGCGACGTCTTCCCTGTCCATCACGCGGCTGACGAGGATCGATTCTTGCTCAAGATCCTGGACGAGCTGGAACCCGATACTGGCTTCATGGCGCTGGGCGGTCTTGTTGGCGCCAGCCGATCCGTGCTCCGTTCCTGGCTTGACTACATCTGGGCCAAGTTTCTCGTCAAGGAGGACGGGACGCCCCGCGTGCGCGTCCACGGCTTTGGCTTGACGGACACGGAGCTCATGCTCCGGTACCCGTGGTACAGTGTCGACTCCTCGTCCTGGGTCATGACGGGCATCTTCGGTGGCTGCATCTTCCGGGAAGGGGGTACCTTCTACAAGGTGCAGTTCAGCGACGAGAGCCCCGACAAGTACAACGTGAACAGTTGGCACTATGACCGCCTTACGCCGCCGCAGCGTGCACGCGTGGACCAGTGGCTTGCGCGCATGGGCGTAACCGCCGAGCAATTGGCAAGCCACTACAGCTTTCGGCATCTCGTCAACGCGCGCACCTTCACGGAGATCGAGGAAATGGAGACGGTGCCCACGTTCAAGCTGGTACAGGAGACTTTGTTCTGATGAGCAAAGTGGATAGGCTGACGCGCTACTTCATTCGGGGCTTCACCCTGGGTGCCCTTGGTGGTGCAATTGTGATGATCCCTTACCTCCTGTTCGTCGGTAGCATCCACTTCAGCAGCTTCCTTGTGGGCATCGTGTTCGTTGCTGTCATCAAAGGGATCGAGGAGGGGTTGGGATGGAAGTCCTGACGACCAAAGAACGGCGAGCCGACATTATCCAGCGTCTTGAGAGCGGTGGCTATTACGGCGGATACATCCTCGCGCGCTTCTACGGCGTGAGTGAGCGCACCATTCGCCGCGACATGGCGCTGCTGCGCAAGAAGGGTCATCCAATCAGACTTGGTACGTCCAGCGGATATGTGATGCGCCCCAAGCCTCGCAGCGAGCATGAGAGGGACAAACTCAGATGAACGATATCTCAAAGAGCTACCCGTATCTGAGCATCTCGAAGAAGTACGATGCGGATTATAGTGACGTGCTGCTCGCCGTGCAGCGCGTTACGCGGGGCCTTGCGTCGCAATGGCAGGACGCGCCCAAGGATGACGAGGCACATGCGATCATGCGCCTTGTTGACTTCCACCCACAGGCGGCAGCAATTGAGAGGGACATAATGGCGGCTGCGGAACGCTTCTTGCGCATCCAAAATGGGGACCTTGACTGGAATGAGTAACGCGCGTACATACGAGGATGCATTCAACCTCCTGTGCGGGAGGAAGATTGGCGCGGGTATCCATCGTGACGTGTTTGAGTGCTCCCTGGATCCAACGCTCGTCGTCAAGGTGGAGATCGACGATGATCGCATGCGCAACTTCGCCAACGTCAAGGAATATGGAAACTGGACCGTGTGGCGTGATGTTGAGCCCATCGCGCGCTGGCTTGCCCCCTGCGATCGATTGTCCTTTGATGGTCGCATCCTGCTCCAGAAGCGTGTCGAGCCCATCAAGAAGTCGGAAGCACCGACAGCGCTGCCGACCTTTCTGACCGACGTCAAGTATGACAATTATGGTTGGTATGACGGGCGCATCGTGTGCATTGACTATGCGTTCCTCGTCACAGATGCTTCAGCCAAGAAGCGCAGCGTCAAGGAGTTGTGGTGGTGACAAAGCTGCCTGAGAAATGGAGCTTCGGTCCCTTGCGCTTCCGCCGTTTCTATGGCAGCAATGCCAATGGGGACTGGACGCCCTACCTGAGCAAGATGACATTACGTATTGGGCGCTGGAGCATCGGCGTTCACAAGTTTCATCGGGGCGATGCAGATCCTGATTGCCACGACCACCCCTTTGACTTCTGGACTCTACCTCTGACGACATACGTTGAGGAAGTCCTGGACTGGCAGGGGCTCGCTCACGGTGGAACGCACCTGTATCCATCCTACACCAAGCGCCTGAACGTGGTCAAAGCGTTCCGCGTGCACTATCGACCTGCTTCCTACGCTCACAGGGTGCTCTACCGCAAAGGTTACCCGCCTATCGCGAAGCGCTGCATCTGGACCATCGTGCTCAAGCGCAGCATTGAGCGGGAATGGGGCTTCCTCAAGCAACGGGATGGTCGCTGGTGCTGGCAGGCATGGGACGACTACATCAATCAAGGAGGCAAGGATGTCGGTTGTAACGAATAGGCGCCAATTCCCCGTTCTCCAGAAGCTGGAGGAAACTGTCGCGGGACGATGGCGACACGTCAAGCGGGGTACGACATACACCGTCCGAGGTGTGGTGCAGCTCCAGTGCGCCGTTCCTGAGCTTGACGGCGTCTACGCCGTGCTCTATGTCAGTGAGGGAGATGGGCGCGAATGGGTTCGCCCCGTGGAAGAGTTCCTTGACGGACGCTTTGAGAGGATATAATGAAGAAAGAAATCGATTGGCTGACCGACGCGCTCAGCACCAAGAACATCGCGCGGGAAATGACTCACTATCGCGTGGGCGGCAGGGAGATCAAAGCCACGGATGGGCGCATCACAGCAGGGCACCCGTGGCCCACGGAAGACCAGTATCTGGTACCGGGCACGGAATTCGAGAAGATCGTCCGCAGGATGCCCGGCGACCCGCGCGTGGAAGTTGAGAAGGACCACATTAAGGTCGTGAGCGGCCGGTCCAGGGGCGCAATCCGCACTATGCCTCTTGAGCAATGGGATTACCCTGGCGTCGACACAAACGCCTGGACGGACCTCCCCGAAGGGCTTATCGGCGCACTGCGGGCCCTGCGCCCCTTTGTCAGCGATAACGCCACACACGCATGGTCGCTTGGCGTAGCGCTCGATGATGGGTGGGCCTACGCCACCAACAACATCGTGCTGGCGGGCGTGCGCTTGCCCTCGCTTGACGGCAGGGAATCGCAGTCCATTGTCCCCGTCTGGGCGATCGACTTCATCGTGGACAGGGCGGAGGACCTTGTCGAGTGGGCCTGGACGGAATACTACATCGGGTTTCGATGGAAGAATGGCGCTTGGATGCGCAGCCAGCTTATCGAGGGTACGTTCCATGAGCGTGCGTCGGAGATGATCCGGAACGTGGACGCCATGGAACTGCCCCAACCCATCACGAAAGAGTTCAAGAGCACGTTCGCACGTGCCGCCCCCCTTGTGCCAGCTGGCAGTGCGATCAAGATCGCCCGCACATGGTTGCGTGGCGCGTTCGGCGAGGCACAGTTCGAGGAAGGGGTGGAGGTGGAGACGCTCGACGATGCAGCACCCACCTCCTGGACCGCAAACCGCCTCGCTCCTGTGATCGAAATCGCTTCCGCGTGGGAACCAGCAACCTGGCCCAAGCCCACACCCTTCCAGGGTGAAGGGATCTGCGGCATCGTCCTTGGGAGGAACGAATGAAGGACAAGGAAATTACTATCAGCATCATCGACAAGCGCGGCGCGCTGCCACTGTTCCGCAACACGTTGTCGGTCATGATTATGTGCCTACCGATCTACATCGGTGTTGTGGTTGGTAGTTCTGCGATGCAGTGGGCGGGGTTTGTGCTTGGCATCCTTTTGTTCTTCGTCATGATCATGGAGTTCAACAGGAACTTGCCCCGCTTCCATGACATCGATGGCGCGATCCAGTACCTGAAGCACATGAAGGAAGACGAGTCACACTGACATGGAACACGGCGTCATTCTCCACACCACCAGAACTCTTGGCAAGAGCCAAGGGTACTTTGGTCTGAGCATCAGGGACGTGCTGCTGCCCGACGACAACGGCAAGCCAACCTATCAAGCGATGCAGAGCGCGTGGTTTCCTACCCCGAAGGAGATCGAAGCGCTGATCAGCGGCGCGCCCATCATTCTCACGGTGCTTGGCACTGCGCATCCGCCCGTGCGCATGGAAGTTGGTGCGGAGCCCAAGGAATGATCACCTGGGCGAAGAGAGTGCACAATCTGACGCAAGCGCTGGGCCGAAGGCCCACGCTTGAGGAGTTGCTACTCCTCGCGCCCTTGCATAATATGACGGAGGAGGAGCTCAAAGCGCAGCAGGAATCCTTCGTCCGAGCGATGAAACCCACTGGCGACCCGAGGTTCGATTAATATCATGTTCGGCAAAAATCCCGTACTCAAGCAGGACCTATCGACCTCCCGCGAACTCAAGGTCGTCAAGGGATCCCCGTTCTTTACCATCCAGGGGGAAGGGCCCTACATTGGGCATCCCGCCGTGTTCGTGCGCCTGCATGGCTGCAATCTTCGTTGCTGGTTCTGTGACACTGAATTCAGCAACCCGGACGATCCCGTGATGCACATCGTTGAGCTTGCGCGCAAGGTCTACGATATGAAAGCGATCGACGGGCACAAGTTCAACCTCGTTGTCATCACGGGTGGCGAGCCCTTGCGGCAGAACATTCTGCCTTTCTGCAAGCTGCTCCTGGACCAAGGATTCACAGTGCAGATCGAAACTGCGGGCAGCCTGTGGGTCGAGGGGCTGGATGAGCTGCTGGGCCCCCGTTACGGGCACCGCTTTGCAATCATCTGTTCGCCCAAGACGCCTACGATCCATGAGAAGATCTATCGTCATGCGACCGCGTTCAAGTACGTGATTGGCAGTGAGACGCGGGTCGATGAGAACGGTATGGTGCTGGGCAACACGCAGAAGGAGGACGGACCCATTCGTCCCCTTGCTGCGCCGCGCGTTGGCGCGCCCGTCTACCTGTCCCCGATGGATGAATATGATGACAAGCGCAACGAATCGAATCGTCAGCGCGTTGCGAGCCTATGTCTGACGCATGGGTATATCGCAGGTGTTCAGATGCACAAGCTGATGCAGATACAGGAGCCATAAACGTGAGCGTGGTTTGGATGCACAGCGTCATCTTCGATCACATCTGCATGCAGGGGCAGGTCGTTCAGAACATCAAGACGCGTCAATACCATTTTGTCACGAAGGGCCTGCCTTTGATCCAGGTGCATGATCGCATGCCCACCGATAAGATATACAGCCAGCCCACGCCGAGTATTGCTGCTGAAATGCGTGCGCTGGCGTCCATGACGGGAGTGCAGATATGAGCGACATTCACAAGCTGCAAGAGTACATCCGTACGGGGAGCAGGGCATCCGCCATGTTCACCGAAGCTCTCGCCGCACACACGAACGCATGCGCGCTTCTTAATGCTGCCGCCAGCGAAGCAGCGCGCCTCACTGCGCATGAAGCTCTCGACGCGCTCATGGATACTACGTGGCACATCCACATCCTGCGGAAGCAACATGCTGACCGCGAGGAGAAGTAATGGCTCGTGACGACTTCTATGGCATGTTCTGGCAGGATGCGCAGCGACAACGCGCGACAAAGGGGCCCAGCGGCCCACGCGCCCTCCCTCCTACACCGGACACGGGTTGGTTCCTCCCCGAGGGGCCGGAACTCTACCCCGACCTAAGCGGACAGGGGATGATCTCCTTCGACGTTGAGTCGAATGACCCATACCTGACGTCGAAAGGTCCTGGATATGTGCGTGGCGACGCATATGTCTGCGGTGTCGCTATCGGAACTGAAGCAGGGTTTCGACGCTACTACCCTGTGGCGCACGAGAACTCCGGACGCAACTTGAGCAAGCGAGCCGTGTTCGGTTGGCTCAAGGAAGTTCTCGACCTACCCGTGCCCAAGGTTGGTGCCAACCTTCTGTACGACTTGGAGGCGCTCCACTTCTCCGGCGTCCCCGTGCGCGGCCCCTTCTATGATGTCCAGAATGCGGAGGCGCTGCTGGACGAAACGCGCTTCACCTACTCACTTGAGTCAATCGCTCAGGATCGCTTGCGGGAAGGCAAGGAACAAAGCGTGATGCTCAAGTGGCTTGAGCAAGCGTTCGGGAAGGGCGAGACCAACATCAAGAAGAACATCTGGCGCGCTCCGCCTGAAGTGGTTGGCCCGTACGCTGAGAGCGACGTTGACCTGCCCCTGCGCCTGCTTGCTCTTCAACGTAAGCAGCTCGAGCAGGAAAATCTATGGGAGTTGTTCGAGCTTGAGAGCAAGCTCGTTCCCATGCTCCTCGCAATGCGGATCCGCGGCGTTCCCGTTGACATCAAGCACACGGAGAAGCTCCTCGCGCGCCTGGATCAGACGTACAACGATTCGATCGATCACATCACCCAGCAAGTTGGTATTAAGCCTGACATCTGGGCAGCTGACTCGCTCGCCAAGATCTTCGACAGCGTGGGTATTGAATATCCGCGCACGCCCAAGACCGGCGCGCCCAGCTTCAGGAAGGAATGGCTTGAGCACCAGAACCATCCTGTAGCGAACATGATCAAAGAAGCGCGGAACATGGACAAGTTCCGCGGTACGTTCGTCAAGGGATATATCCTTGAGGGCCACGTTAACGGCCGCATCCACACCCAGTTCCACCAACTTCGTTCTGACAAGGGTGGAACGGTGAGCGGGCGTTTCAGCTCGTCGTCCCCCAATCTCCAGAACATTCCGACGCGCACGGCGGAAGGAAAACTGATTCGCGAAGCGTTCATCGCGGAGAAGGATCAGACGTGGTGGTCGCTTGACTGGTCGCAGATCGAGTACCGCTTGATTGTGCACTATGCGGCATTGTTGAGGCTGGAGGGCATCCAGCCCATTGTTGACTCCTACTGGAACGACCCGAATGTCGATTACCACATGGAGGTCGCGAAGCTCACGGGGCTGAGCAGAAGCGATGCCAAGAACTTGAACTTCGGCCTTGCCTATGGGCAGGGCGTGGACCTCCTGTGTGCCAACCTAGGAGTCGACAGGGAGACGGGTGAGCGCATTATGGCGGAGTACCACGCCAAAGCGCCCTTCATCCGCTTGTTGGCCAACGCTGCGAGCAGCAGGGCAGATCAAAACGGGTTCATCACGACACTCCTAGGTCGTCGCCGCCGCTTCAACACCTGGGAGAAGTCCAGGGGCAGCGAGTTCCTCAGTGAAACCAATCTTGGGATGTTTAAGCACGCGCTTGACGGCACCAACAATTCGCGCACGCTGCGCATTCTACGGGAAGTGCCAGAGGACGAGCGGACGCCCGACAATCCCGATTACCTGCGCGCGCTGCGCACGGATGGATATCGACGGTACAAGCTGCACAAGGCGCTCAACGCGCTGATCCAGGGGTCCGCCGCTGACATCATGAAGAAAGCGATGGTGATGATTTGGGAGAGTGGCGTCTGCGACGTGATCGGCGCCCCTCACCTGACGGTGCACGATGAGCTTGATGGCAGTTATATTGAAGGTGACCCGAGACATGAGGAAGCGCTTGCGGAAGTGAAGCACATCATGGAGAATTGCCATACGTTCAAGATCCCTATCCGAGCGGATGGCGAGACGGGGGCGAATTGGGGGGCAGCCAAGGGATGAGCAAAATCTTTCCATCGATCATGATCCTGATGTCGCTTGGCGCTGCTACCATGTATCTGTACGAGGGCGATTGGCGGCGGGTGACATACTGGCTTGCTGCATCCATCCTCACAGCATCCGTGACTTTCTGAGGGGAAACAATCAGATGATGGACCACACTTACAGGGGCATCCCCGTGAGCCAGATGCCCATGGAAGCCATCTACTCCTGTCTAAACGTAGGGTTCGAACTCACAGAGAACGGAAACGGCCTGCCCCATGTCAGCGATCCTGAATACTGGATCCGCATGCGTCTCGAAATTGAGCTCGTTCGAAGGAGTCTTGGAATACCCGTGCGAATGGATTGATTTACGCGGGCGCTCGTGCAACAGTACGAGCTTAGACAGGAGAGACAGATGACAGTCGTGGGGCGCGATAAGTATGGCGAGGACATGCTCCCCTGCTATCGATACAGGTACAGCGCCTGCCCACGCTGCAAGGCACGGACGGAAGAGCAAGCAGGTGTGATGTGCCGCCCCGTGCAGACACCATGTGGTGAGTATGAGTGTCCTGGTGACACGGGATGCTTAAACCCATTTGGCGTGAAATGGACATCAGATGGACGTGCTTGCGAATTGACGAACGCGAGCGCACAACAGGAAGCAAGGAAGTTTGACGAATGGGTACGGGAACAGATTCAATCCCAAGAAATGAAGCGTGGCTGATCAAGAAGGACAACTATTTCTACCGTCCCGATTGCTCAGGGTACACGCGCTATGTGTTCGCGGCGGGTCGATACACAGAACAGTTCGCGAAGTCCCTTGAGACGCGTTCTGATGCCAGCCACAGTATCCGCGCCATCAGGCTGACTGACATCAAGCTGAGCGAGATGGATGAGGCGGACAGATACGTGCACAAGCTGACCAGCGAGCTTGAAGTAGCGTTGAACACGATCGCTATGCAGGAGCGGAACATACAGAGCTTGCGTCTCCTGTTCGCCGGCAATGGAGCGCGCAAATGAAGCGTCGATCATTCCTTGGGTTCCTTGGAGGAGCGGCCGTTGCAGGCCCGAGCGCCGCGAAGCAATCGCTAGGGGACGCGCAACTGAAGCACATGGGCTTTCCGCACGGTACGGGGGCGCTCGTAAGCTCCAAAGCGGAGACCGATTCAGCAGCAATGGCGCTGGAAGTAGCAACCAGCAAACCCACCATGGGCAGGCTGAAGAGCTTCGTGGCTTGGATCCGCAAGCGCGGGGTGCCCGACTTCCAGATGGGTGAGATACAAGCGGTGATGCAGCAGATGAAGTCGGATGGTCTCGATGCCGACCTTGCCGTGCTTGTGAGCATGTCCCCTGTCAACAAGGCGCGCATCCAGCGCGCTCGCAATTATGATAGGGCGCTCGACAGGATGCTGATGCGCGTTGTGTCATCAAAAGCGAGGGAAGAGTTCAACGCTGAGGTACAGAAGAAGTTCGGGTTTGAGCCCAACTGGTGGTACTGAAATAAGGTGGAGAAGTGCTATGACTGATGGAATGGTTGAAGCTGTTGTTGACAAGCGTGGGCCGATCGAGCGCATGTCCAGTGAGTACGATGATCTCTCTGCTGCGCTCAAGTTCGTGCGCAACGCTGAGGGGCGGGAGATCAGCGCGCGCGTTGCGCTCGTGACGCTGAGCAAGAAGGACAGCTCGGGCCGCAACGACGACGTGCCCTACGAGGCCGACAACATGTTCCGGGACATGATACAGGGTGACATTGACCAGCATCTAGCGACGCTGGAGAAGCGTATCCTGGCACAGATGGGTGCCGTTCGGCGTGAAATCGTTCGTCTGATGGAGAAGGAGGAGGGTGAAAAGCGATGAAAATCTCGTATCGTGACGTCCCATATAGGCGTGTTGATCGCGTTTTCAAGGCTGCCGGGGGCTACACTGTCTCAGCTTTCGGGACGAGTATCTCGAAAGATTCGGTGTCCGTCCAGGGGTGGCAACGCATGATGGAGCGAATTGCACCCGCGATGCAGGACGGCAAGCATATCGTGAATGTCACGTTGAGGCGGGTTCCTTTGAATGGAAATGTCGCGAAGACGGGAGACATTTATGATGTGCTTGATGTCGATGTTCGGGAGTGCGAGGGGGATGAGGGAACGAAAGTTATTGTGCCACCCGACGTGCTTGCTAAGCTGTAAGTATAGAGAAAAAGCAGCAATTTCAGCAGCTTATGTAACCCCGGTAACCCACGGCCGCTTTCGTGGGCTACCCAAAATCCTTAACAAAAACAAGCACTTATCACCCGCGGTAGCCCCGGGTAACCCATGCTTTTTGCTATGGGTGCGGGAGATTTTTCGCCGTGAATTTCGCTTTTGTTCCAATGGGTTAAGTGAACTTGCACGGTTCTTGCTACGCGCGGGCGCGTTATACCCCTGCGCCCGTGTCGAAATTAAAAAAAAAAATTTGTAGCTGTAGCCGTGGGTGTGGGGTTACCGTCGCTTGTAAGTTGTTGAATATATGGGCATTTTCACCGGTACCCACGGTCCCTTTCGTGGGCTACCCATGGGTTACCGGGGTTACCGTGAGGTTTTTCATGACAGTGCGAAAGTTGTTGGTGACAGGGAGTTTGACAGTTGTGACAGGTGCTCTGTCGCCGCGTGTGGCCAATATTATGGTAGGTGATCCCTACGCGGGCGCGTGCGTAAAGGGAAGGATTTGATACCATGGGACGACCGGAGAGTGGATTCTGGAATTCGATCAAGGGACGTGTTCCTGGATTCTGGCAGCGCATTGAGAGCCCGACGACGGACGGGATCCCGGACTGTTGCTGTATCGTGAACGGCTCAACTCACTGGGTGGAGTTGAAGAGCTCGAGAACGTTTGTGAGTGGGCTTGGCACTGAGCCCATGCAGCGCTATTGGATGAACAGGTGGCACACGTATGGCGGGCACGCATGGGTGCTTGCACGCGTGGGCGGGCACGTCATCTTCATCCATGCTTGGTTCCTTCCCTGGAAGCTCGACCCGCTGGAGGATACCCTGGAGCACTACCTGTCGAAGGCGCGTCTGCACGCGCCCATGCGCGAATTCCCGTGGGACGAAATGGAAGTAGCGATGTCGCGTTAACGCTTGCGTTCACGGCAGCGCGCCCGCATATTGCGCGCATGACGGATCAGGATCAGACGACACCGGAGCAGGATCGGAAGTCAGATGCCGCGGCCCTTCAGCCGCTCTCGCATCGTGAGTTCAAGTTTGTCGAATCATTCACGTATCCTGATTCCCCTACCGTAGGAAATGCGTCGCGCTCCGCCATGCGAGCGGGATATGCGGAGGGCACAGCGTACACGGACGCCTATGCCTGGGTCCTACCCGATAAGAGAAATCCGAAGCCCCACGTCTACGCCGCCATCCTCGCCCGCCGCGAGTCGATCGAGCGTGCTGCTCAAGTCACTGTCGAAGACATCGTGCGGCGCATGAACGCCATGAGCAAGGGCTCACTGCGCAATGTCACCAACGATACGGACAGCGGTGCCACGTACGTTGACCTGAGCGGCTTGACGGAAGAAGAGTGGTACGCGATCAACGAGATCGAGATCACTGAGTATTCCGAGGGACGAGGTGAGGAAGCACGGGACGTCATTAAGACCAAGGTCAAGCTTGCCGACCGAAAGGGCGCAACGGAGATCCTGGGCAAGGCGATGGGCGTGTTCAGCGAGAAGCGCGTTCTGAGCAACGATCCAGACAATCCGATGCCCGGCACCAATGTCGACCTCGACCTGTCCCGTCTGACGGAAGACGAGATCATGGAACTGCGGCGTTTGCAGATGAAGGCGATGGGCAAATGATCATTAAGGACATCCTGTTCTGGGCTTTCATCGCAGGACTCACGCTCATCGGTTATGCCCTGCTGTCCGGTCAAGTGGTCATATGAACGCGCACGCCGACTTCAAGTATTTCGTGCTGCCCGATGCGATGTTCGATATCGCATTGGACAGGCAGGCGAGCGCTCGCTCCCTGTCTGAATTCGTGAAGCGCGCATGGCACGTCATTGAACCAGCGACGGAGCTCAAATGGGGCTGGGCGCTGGATGCGATGTGCGCGCATCTTGAAGCCGTGACGGAAGGCGAGTTCCTCAAGTTGCTGATGAACGTGCCCCCGGGCACGATGAAGTCGAAACTCGTATCAGTCTTCTGGCCCGCGTGGGAATGGGGGCCTTGCAAGCTGCCCCACCATCGCTATATTGCGACGTCGCATAAGCAGGACTTGGCCGTGCGCGATAACCTGCTGTGCCGAAGGCTCATCCAGAGCCGCTGGTATCAACAGCGCTGGCCGGAAGTGACGCTCACCACGGACCAGAACGAGAAGAAGAAGTTCGAGAACACGCATACGGGCTTCCGCGAGTCCATGGCGTTTACGTCCATGACGGGTTCGCGCGGCTCGCGTGTCATTCTGGATGATCCGCATTCCGTGGATGGCGCCAACAGCACGACAGAGCTTCTGAACGTGCGCACCACGTTCAAGGAAGCGCTTCCCACACGCGTGAACGATGACGATTCTGCGATCGTGATCATCATGCAGCGACTGCATCAGCTTGATGTGTCGGGCATCGTGCTGGAGGAGCTCAAGGGCTTGGGGTGGGTGCATCTGTGCCTGCCCATGCGCTTCGAAGCCAATCGCCGTTGCCGCACGCCCATCTTCAAGGACCCGCGCAAGGCGGACGGTGAGCTCCTGTTCCCCGAACGGTTCAGCGAGAAGAAGGTCAAGGAGCTTGAGTCGACGCTTGGCAGCTACGCCGTGGCAGGGCAGCTTCAGCAGCGTCCAGCGGCGCGCGAGGGCGCCATGTTCAAGCGCGAATGGTTCAAAGAGAAGATCATTGAGCTGGATGACATCCCGCCCTTGCGCCAGATCGTTCGCCATTGGGACCTTGCTGCAACCAAGAGCAAGGATGCCGCGCGCACTGCGGGCGTGAAGATGGCTGTGACGGAGCAGGGCGAGTATATCGTCCTCCATGTGCATGCCATGCAGCAGGAAGGGCCCCGCGTCAAGCGCAAGGTCGTGGAGTACGCGGCGCTCGATGGCATGGGCACAGTGGTCAGCTTGCCACAGGACCCTGGGCAGGCAGGCAAGGTGCAGAAGGCCGACTATGCGGCGGCATTGGCAGGCTATGACTTCTCCATTGAGGTGGAGACGGGCGACAAGGAAGCGCGTGCACAGCCATTCGCAGCGCAGTGTGAAGCGGGGAACGTGTATCTGGTGCGCGGGTCATGGAACGATCTGTACCTGGATGAGCTGTGCATGTTTCCGGCGGGCAAGTTCAAGGACATGGTGGATGCGTCGTCTGGCGCGTTCGGTAGACTCGTGCGGCGACCCAAAGGGAAGACGACCGCCAAGATGACGGAGAACTGGTGATGGCTACCCAGGACAATGGTGTGTACGCCAAGCATCCGGAGTATGTGGATCGCGAGGACGAATGGCGCCTCATGCGGGATGCGACGCGGGGCGAGACTGCGGTCAAGGCGGCGGGTATTGAGTACCTGCCCATGCCCGCGGGCTTCCTCAAGACGCCTGACAAGGGCGTTGCCGCCTATGCCGCATACAAGGAACGAGCGCAGTTCCCGGAGATCGTGCAGCCCACGAGCAGCGGCATGGTGGGCATCATCCATCGTACGGAAGCGCAGATCACGATGCCCGATGCCATGCAGACGCTATGGGAGAAGGCTACCAAGGACGGGCTGCCCCTGGAAGCGTTCCATCGTCGCATCACGACGGAACTTCTGACGACGGGCCGTTTCTCCATCTTGGTGGATGCGCTCCCTGAGTCCGAGGGCGGTTCCGAAGTTCCCTATCTGGCAGGCTACAAGGCGGAAGCGCTCATCAATTGGGATGACAACCAGAGCTTCTACGTGCTGGACGAATCCGGACTCGTGCGTGACGGCTTCGAGTGGAGGGAAGAGGACAGGGCGCGCGTTCTGGAGCTTTCCGAAACGGGCGTCTACACGCAGACCCTGTACAACGGTACGACGCCCGAAGAAGCAACGATGCCCGTTGCGCGCGGGGGTGTCCCTCTGCGTGAGATCCCATTCGTGATCATGGGCACCACGGATCTGAGCATCGATCCGGACGACCCGCCGCTGCTCGGCGTTGCACGCTCGGCCAAGACCATCTACCAGCTGTCTGCGGACTATCGCTACCAGCTGTTCCAGACGGGCCAGGAAACGCTCGTCGTCATCAATGCGGACGAGCCCGAGCTCGTTGGTGCAGGTGTCATCATCTCCTTGAAGGCTGACGGGGGCGCTGATGCACCTCAGCCCGATGCCAAGTATGTCAGCCCGTCGGGTTCGGGCATCAATGCTCATAGGGAAGCGATTAAGGACGAGCGCGAGGTAGCGTCGCAAGCAGGCGCGCGCCTGTTCAGTTCCGGGGGCCAAGGGCAGGAGTCGGGCGAGGCGTTGCGCATCCGCTACGCCGCCGAAACAGCGACCCTTACCAGCATTTCCCAGGTCAGCGCACAGGGGCTTGAGCGCGCGCTCAAGTTCGTCGCGCAGATGATGGGGATGCCGCAGGGCGAGATCGATAAGATCGTTGTCAAGCCCAACTTGCGGTTCGTCGAGAGCACGCTCACTCCGAGTGAAGCGGTGCAGCTTGTCAAGCTGTGGCAGGATGAGGCCATCAGCTATGAGACGCTCTACGAGAACCTTCAGCGTGGGGAGATCGCATCGTCTGAACGGGACTTCGAGGAGGAGCTCGAGCTCATCGATGAAGAGGTCGAGGAGGAAATGAAGCGACGCGAGGAGCAGATCAAAGCAGGGCTGTTGCCCAATCCTGCTGGTGCAACGCCACCCAACAATGAGCAGGAGACCCAGGATCCGCCTCTTCCTGGTCAGCAACCCACTGACGTGACTGAGCGCCAGTGACTCGAACGTGCTTGATAGTCGGTGGCAGCCGACGGGCGATCGAGGAAGCGCAGCTTGCTCACAAGTTGCTGCTGATCGATGCTGTCATCGCTGTCAAGCGCGTCGGTGCAGTGTGGCCCGGTAACCTCCTTGCCTGGGTCACACTGCACCCCGACACGTTCCATGAGCTGTGGCGCAAGCGCCAGGAAGCGGGCTTCCCCACGGTGGAAGACGTGTGGTGCAGCACGCCCGGCATCCCTGGATTCAGATGGTTCCCCGAAAAGGGTGGGACGTCAGGTCTTCTTGCCGTACACATTGCGAAGGAGGTCTACGGCTTTGATCGTATCGTACTTGCAGGCACGCCCATAGATGAATCCGGTTACTTCGATCGACCTGGTTCTCTTGCTGGTCTGCATCGTTACCGAGACGCATGGACGCGCTGCAAACCATACTTGGCGCCCTACGTTCGATCAATGTCGGGATGGACACAGGAAGAATTTGGGAGTCCCGAGTGCTGGTATAAGGATACGGCGCCGGGCACCCAGCAAGCGTTGAGCAAATCAGCTTAACCCAGTACCAAGATGTGCTGGCAACCCCAAGGAAGGAACGAGACCAATGGCTCTCAAGACAGTGCTGGAATCCATCGACGAGCTCGCGGAGGACATCAAGTCCGAGTACGTCGAGAAGGACATCGACGGCAAGAAAGTGTTCGTCCTGGACCTCGTCGACGCACCCGCGCATCCGAGCGTCAAGGCGCTGAAGAACGCTCTGGATCGCCAGAAGGAGGACAACAAGAAGCTCAAGACGGAGAAGGGCGAGCTGGAGACCAAGCTCAAGGACTTCCCCGACGACTTCACCCTGGACGAGTGGCACCGTCTCCAGGAGCTGGACGACGTGGATCCCAACGATCCCGACAAGGACAAGAAGAAGAAGGAAAAGCAGGACGAGCGTCTCGCGCAGGCCAAGCGCAACTATGAGCAGCAGATCGCCGCGCTCAAGAAGAAGTACGACGACGACATCGCCGCCAAGGACAGTGTCATCAACCAGGAGCGCGGGGCGCGTGCCGGCGACAAGAAGGAGCGGGAGCTTTCGGAGGCCATCGCTGCTGCGGGCATCGACACCAAGTACACCAAGGCCGTCAAGGCGCTGCTCAAGGACGTCGTGAAGCACGAGATCGACGACAACGGCGCCCTCCGTACCTATGTCGAGACGGATCTGGGCGAGGAAGAGGTCGCCAAGTACGTGGCCAATTGGGCCCAGTCGGACG
>Ga0172382_10000563_pt1 | contig 70198 bp, 75 predicted proteins | sample Leawel138RmetaG_FD_122245 | JGI IMG/M metagenome (GOLD analysis project Ga0172382, IMG submission 122245) | Leachate microbial communities from a municipal landfill in Southern Ontario, Canada - Leachate well 138R metaG | ecosystem: Engineered > Solid waste > Landfill > Unclassified | place...
ACGCCGGGATTCGCCAGCCTGACGTTTGCCACGGGCGAACTTTACGCCAACCCGGCGGCGACGCAGCAGCTGCTCGACGATTCCGCCATCGATATCGAACAGTGGCTGGCCGGCGAGGTGGAAACCGAGTTCGCGCGGCAGGAGGGCATCGCCTTCGTCTCGGGCGACGGCGTCAACAAGCCATTCGGCATCCTCACCTATATCACGGGCGCGGCGAACGCGGCGAAACACCCGTGGGGGGCGATCACCGTGGTGAATTCCGGCGCGGCGGCGGCGCTGACGTCGGATGGCATCCTGAACCTGATCTACGACCTGCCGCAGGCGTTTTCCGGCAATGCAAAGCTGTTCGCCAACCGCCTGACGCATGCGGCCATGCGCAAGCTGAAAGACGGGCAGGATAATTATTTGTGGCAGCCGTCGTTCCAGCTTGGCCAGCCGTCGACGCTGGCGGGCGTGCCGGTGGTCGACGAGCCGAACATGCCCAACATCGCGGCCGGCGCCAAGGCGGTGCTCTATGGCGATATGGCGGCGACCTATCTGGTCGTCGACCGGATAGGCATCCGCATCCTGCGCGATCCCTACACGAACAAGCCGTTCGTGCAGTTTTACACCACGAAGCGCGTGGGCGGCGGGGTGGTGAACCCCGAGCCGATGCGGGCGCTGAACATCGCGGCGTGAGGTTGATGGCGGGGGCTTCGGCCTCCACCATGCTTTTGGCTGAGGGCTGGCCGTGACCAAAGATTCCACCGATCCCAATGATCCCGGGCTGGATCTGGTGATTCCGCGCCTTCCGGCGAAGCGCGCTACCGCGCCCGCTTGGCCGGCAGTTGATCCGAACACGCCGGGGCTGGATGGCCGGATTTCACGGCAGCCGGAATTTGGCGAACTGGCGACGGTTCCGCCCGCGCCCGATTATAACGTTCCCGGCGTCGCCACGAACATGGAACTCTTGCCAGTGTTCCTTGCGCCGGGCGGACCCGACCCGGACCCGGAACCCGAGCCTGAAATCATCTTGTCCTCCATCGACGCGCGCGGGATGTCTGGCGTTGCAGCGGAGCCCATGACCGGCCCGGCCGTTCTTGCGACGCCTCTGGCCATTCCCATCCAGCGGCAAGGCTTCGATGAGGCGGGCGCGCCCACGATGCACAACGACATCGTCTACGTTACGGCACGGCGCCGCAAGCCTTACCCGGACAGCACCCAGAACAGCATCTCTCTCACTGACAAAGGTGTAGTTTTCAATGAGAACGTCTGCGCGGGAGACGTCATCCCCGGAGTCATCAACAACTCCGCTCTCAAGTGGCCCCGAGGCACCGCCTCGTGGACGCGGATGGATTACCAGTTTGTTGACGACAAGCTGCCGATCGGCCTTGCACTCAACAATTTTTCTGACCGGAACGGCACCCTTGCCGCTTGCGTCAAATTCCATGTGACCGACGGCGAGACTACTCTGGAAGCCACCGTAACCCGGCCTCGGCCATTCATGCAGGAACTCACGGGCTACTGCCTGATCGAGTGGTTCTACGAGTTCGACACCTCGGTATTTCCTGACGGCGCGACCCTGTCCGTTCGGGCAGTCGTCTACCCCTGGTATGGTGACGAGACGGCGGTTTTCGATTCAGCCAACTATACGAACAACTGGGAAACCCGGAACCAGACATATTACAAGCACTCGGGCGTGACTGCGGCGCCTGTCTGTATGTATGTCGACGCACAGAACGGCGATAACAACACCGGAATTGCGTCTACCGATCCGAAAGTTGCGCGGGCCAACCCGTTCGCTTCGTTCACCTTCACCAAGGCAATCGCTGCGAACAACGCCGCTTACGGCTACAATGATACCGACGGGATAAGAGTCCGCCTCATGACAGACGTGACCCGGGGGGATGGTGGATTTCCCCTGCGCCGCGCTGTGATGGAAAAGGATGAGCTGACCTATCCGGGTCCGGAGGATCGCCCGACGTTCACCTATTCCGGCACCGTCTCCATGGGCTCCGTCATGACAAGCCGGGGCATAGCCTATGTAAGGGAAAGCGCGGCCATCCTCTCGGGACTTTGGTATTTCGAGAACTGCACTTTCCTGATGGGGACGACAACCAGCGGAAGCCGCTTCGGCGGTGGCAACGGGGCAGGCACAGGCATGTTCTGGCGGAAATGCCGGGTCCTCCTCCAGGCTGGATACAACGCGAACTTCTTTGCTCCGGGTGGCGCCGCCGGAAGTCGTGGTGGCCTGGTCCGCTGGCAAGACGTCATCATGGAAGACGGTAGCGAAAACATCCCTGCCCTGCATCTGCTCGGAGTCAAGTTCGAACGGAATGTCATCTTGCGAGGGTTCGCCACTTCATACGGCACGCCGCACGACGTTCACGTTGAGGCAGTGGTGCAGATGAATCAGCGGGGGACTTCCGGCAGAAATTACGAAGGGTCAGGGTACGGCACCAACCCGATTCTGGAGTTGAATTACCTCGTCGAAGAAGCTTCCGGGGTTGAACGGAACTTCATCGGAATCGCCGGCGGCAGCTCCCCGACTTCCGTCTACGGCTACCACGGACGGTACCGCATGGTCGCCGGGTGGGACATGGCGGCGCGGGAGAACAACTTCTACGATGACCATAGCACCATCGCGACGACGCACCCATGGGCCAGAATCACGCATTCCATCATCTCCCGGACAGCAACCAAGGGCGACAGGTTTGTCGGCGTTCTTGATGGTGAGCGTCTGGGTGCGATGTGGTGGGAATATCAGGTCGGTGGCCGGAACAACATCATCATCTGGCCGCTCCAATTCCCCCTGATTTACTACGGAAAAGACTCCCGAAACAACGTCGCCAGCCAGATGCGCTACGCTGACAATCAGGCGTCCACTGCAGAGAACGTGGCCGGATCGGGCTATGGCAATTACCACCTGCGGCCTGACTCCGTCGGAGCCGCGATGGACATCTCTCCGGCGGTTGGCTGGGACATAGAAGGGAACCCGCGCATGGTGGGCGGGCCAATCGGCGTTTACGGAACGCTGGCGGCATGACCGACCTTCATCCCCGCGATCTGTCGATGCCGCTGCTTCTGACGGTGGAAGAATGCCGCCGTCAGTGTCGGGTAGATAGTCCGGAGGAAGACGCGGAGCTTCTGGGCTATGCTGCCGCCGCGCAAGCATGGGTGGAGACGTTTACCGGCCGGCGGCTGACCGGGCGACCCGCCATTGCGATTGCGCCAGAATGGGGTGCTTGGCGGCTGATGGCGGCGCCTGTCGTCTCGATTGACAGCATCGATTATGAGGATTCCGATGGTGCTGTGCGGACCTTACCGGCCGATGACTATCTGGTGCGCGATTGCCTCGGGCTGACCGTGATTCGCCTGCGCACAACGATCGTCGGCCCGGTGCTGCGGCCGGAGAGCCAGATCACAATTGCGATGACGGTCGGCCATGCAGAGGGCGCGTGCCCGCCGGATCTGAAGCATGCCTGTCTGTTGATGGTGGGGAATTCCTATCGCAACAGAGACGCTGTGGTTACCGGCACGATTGCGACCGAACTGCCCCTTGCCGTTGAGAGCCTGTGCATCCGGCACAGGCTGACGGTGTTGCCGTGACGATTGCGGCCGGTGCGCTCGACCGGCGCGTGACGATCGAACGGGCGGCATCGCCATCGGCACAATCGCCGTCCGGGCAACCGGTGGAGACCTGGGAAGTTCTCGCCGGGCCAGTATGTAACCGCCGGCTTTCTTTTCGATGTGCCCGCGCGTTTCGACATCGACCGGCTGCCTGTGGCCTGGCTAGCGCCCGATGTGGTGCAGGTGCCGGAAATTCCGGTGGTGGAGATACGAGAATGATGGCCGCAAATTCCAGGTGCGGCCGGCCATGACCCGTTTCGTCACCTATCCGAAGCCGGGCGCCGATGGCGCGATTCGGCGGTTCGAGCCCGCTTACTGGACGGTCGATTTCCCGCTCGGCATGTTTGCGACCATCGTCACCGGCCCGGATTCCCTGACGGTACGTGCGGTCTTCCGGCAATCCCACGATCTGATGGGCCTGATCTGGCGAACCGTGGATGGCTTCGATCATGGCCTCTTCGCCTATCCCCGCCGGCCGGATTATCGCGGCTGTGTGCTGGAATTCGACTGGCAGTCCAGCGGCACCCTGCCTCTCGACATCGAGCATGGGCCGACATTGACCATTCGCGGCCGCAACCCGGACGGCAGCGCGCATCAGCGGCAACGGGTACAGCGCACATATCCGTCTGGACTTTGACGATCTGATCGCCGGCTATGATCTGCCGACCGATGCCGATCCGGTGTGGGCCGGGCGGATCGACGAGCTGTTCATTTCGCTGGTGCCCGCCTCTTACGCACCGGACAGCCCGGATACGCAGATTGGCGAAAGCCCGGCGACGGTTACGCTTTCGAACATTTCGGTGACCGGGCCGAATGCCCATCTGCCCATGGAGATGACCGGGGTGGCCGCGCATGATGTGCGGATGACGGATGGTTTCGACAATGCCTATCCGCTGTCGCCCGAACGCATTGTCAGCCAGGTGCATCGGCTGGGATATCGCGACTGGTACGTGCTTTATATGGGTGTGTCGAAATTCCACTCCCTGAGCTGGGATCCCGGCGAGGCCCGCTATGTCGTCGACCCGTTGAAGCCGGCGCTCAACTTCGCGGCGGCCGCATGGCTCGAGGATTTCTTTGCCCGACTGCATACGGCGGGGTTCAGGATCATCCTCTCGGTCTCTTTCGAGATTCTGACCGCCTGGATGCCGTTTGCATGGATGCAGCGCGACCATACAAGCAATCCGGCGCAAACCGGCTGGCAGCCTTCATCTTCGCTGATCGCCCCGACCAATGCCGATGGGCTTGCATATCTGCGCGGAGTGTTTCTGGCGCTGATCGATCTGTTGCCGGCCGGCGCCGAAGTGCATTTTCAGGTTGGCGAGCCTTGGTGGTGGGATGGCAGCTTTGGAAGCCGTGCTCCGCATATCTATGATTTCGGCACTCTCACCAAATACAATGACGAAACCGGCCTGTTCGCGCCGACGCCCTGGCTGGAAACCGTGGCCGGACAGCCAGACCCCATCCACGATCATTATCTCGCATGGTGCCGCGACCAGCTCGGCAATGCGACGGCATGGCTGGTCGATCAGGTAAAGGCCGCGCATCCCGACGCGACCTCTTATCTGCTGATCTTCACGCCGCAGATATTGCGTGACGATGCACCGATGCTGTGGCGGCTCAATTTTCCGCAGGCTGCATGGTCATACCCCGCCTTCGATGTGCTGCAGCTCGAGGATTATGACTGGGTCATGGCCGGCGACTTCGCGAAGAACGCGCTTTCGTGGAAGCTGGTGAAAGAGGTGATGGGCTATCCGCCTGAAGCCCTGCATTATTTCTCCGGCTTCACCCTTCGCCCCGAACAGACGTGGATCTGGCAGCATTCGGACGAGGCATTGTGGCTGGCGCGCGCGCAGGCGCCGGCGGAAGTCTTCATCTGGTCGCGCGAACAGGTCGGCCGCGATGGCTGGATGGCCGATCGGCAATGGGAAAAAATCTATCCCCGGCTGACGCGGCTGGCGACGTGCTGGCGCATCCAGCGTACCGATGGCCAGGTCGAAGGCTATACGACGCATGATCGGCCGCTGACGATCGATGGCACCGTTTACGATCCGGCGACCGGCTTTTCGCCTTCGCAGCTTTCAGGTGATGCCGACATGAGCGTCGCCGACGTGGAACTGCTGGGTGCGGTGTCGAGCGATTCCATCTCGGACGAGGCGCTGATCGCCGGCGTCTATGATCATGCGGAGGTAGTGCTGTTCGTCGTCGACTGGGGCGATCTGTCGACGCCCGCGACCATTATCCGGCGCGGCTGGATCGGCCGCGTGAGCCAGGCGGGTAACCGCTTCAATGCCGAGTTGCGCGGGATCGCCCAGAAGATACAGGCCCCGATAATCGACAGCTATTCTGCCGAATGCCGGGTCGATCTCTACTCACGGCCATGCGGAGTGAACCGGGCGGCCCACACTATGTCGGCCGCAGTGACGGCAGTGACGGACGGGTCGCTTGGCGCCTCGGCTGACATGCGCACGTTCACGGCCGCCGCACTCACCCGGCCGGACGGGTATTTCGACTATGGGCACCTCGAATGGACGAGCGGCGCGAATACCGGCCGCCGCGCCGATGTCCGCAGCTTTGCCGGCGGGGTGGTGGAACTGTGGGAGTCGGCGGGCCTGCCGATCGCGGTGGGCGACAGCTTCGACATCTCCGCCGGATGCGACAAGCGGATCGGCACCTGCATAGCGAAATTCGATAACGTCCTGAACTTCCGGGGCGAGCCGCACGTGCCCGGCTCTGATTTCCTGCTGGGATATGCGTCATGATGCGCAATCTCGTGGTTGAAGAGGCACGGCGCTGGATCGGCACTCCCTTCCGGCATCAGGGCGCGGTGCATGGCGCCGGGGCCGATTGCGCCGGGCTGGTGCTTGGCGTGGCGCGCGCCCTGATGCTGACAGATTACAAGCCTGCCCCATGCAGCCGACAGCCGGCGACGGATGAGCTGGAACGGCATCTGTATCTGGCCGGCTGCACAGGGATTCCGTTGCATATGGGCCGCGCGGGCGATGTGGCGCAGTTCACAATTCCGGGCGGACTGGGCCATATCGGTATCTTTACCGGCGCATCGGTAATCCACGCCTGGCATGCTGCCGGCGCGGTCGTTGAAATGCCGCTGACCGGCGCATGAAGTGCGGACCTGGTACAAGGATCGGCCGGCTGACGCTGCTGTCGAGTGCCTGTCTGCTGAGCGCGTGCGCGCCGCAAACGCTGGCCGTGCTGCCATCCTTGCCACCGCCACCGGCTGATAGCGTGCAGCCCTGCGAGTGGCCGGCACTGCCCGAACCGCTGACGGCACGGGCGCTTGAGCTATGGCTGCTGGATGATGCGCGGGCAGACGCGGCATGCGAGGCGCGACGACAGGCACTGGTGGACGCCTGGCCGGATTAAAGCGAATATCCCTTCCGTTGCATTTCGACGAATATCAAATAATTACAGATTATTACCAAACAACGCACATGCAAATTTTTGCTAATATTCTTACTATGATCTATACTATCCACCCGCCATGCTTTTTCTAGATCATAAGTCCGCCATGAACCCGCGCATATTGATCGCTCACAGAGGCCACTTCGCGCTATACAGAGGATTTTCTCCTGATAATTCCCGTATGAAATTTGCGTAGATTTCAGACCGCATTCCACAGGTACCGTCATTGTTCAGAGAAGAATTTAACAACATTGATAGTTTTTCAACAGATATCCTTGATGATTATTCCCAACAATCGTCTATAGTTTTGGATGTGCCATTTGTTCCTACTGACGAGCATGTCGTAGAGGCAATGTTAAACTTGGCAGACGTTGGCCCTCAAGACGTACTTTATGATTTGGGCTCAGGGGACGGCCGCGTTCTGATTACAGCAGCAAGAGATCGGGACACACGCGGTGTGGGGGTCGACCTTGATCCGCTACGGATCGCGGACGCCATGGAGAGTGCTGCATGGTCTCACGTTGAATATCTTGTCGATTTTATCGAAGACGATATCTTCAATGTTGATTTCAGTGAGGCTACAGTAGTATTTTTATACCTTTTTCAGTCAGTAAACGTGCAGTTACGGCCTTATATTTTAAGCCAGCTACGCCCTGGGTCCCGCGTTGTCTCACATGCCTTCGATATGGGTGACTGGAAAGCCGACGATTGTCTCAAGTTGAGCGGTGCCACTATTTACAAATGGATTGTGCCGGCTCAGGTTGCTGGTGTTTGGGAATGGGCGGGGCCAGACGGCAAACTATACCGGGTTGAGCTCAAGCAAAAATATCAGAGAATAACTGGAAGCGCCTGGCTGGATGGAAAAAAGGCACATTTAAAAAGTGCCAAGCTATGCGGAGGCCGCCTAGATCTGGAATTAGGCGAAGATACAATAACCCCTCTGAACAGATTCACCCTGAATTTTTCAGATAAAAAAATAAGATCTATCATAGCCAAATGAACCGTGCCGGATTTTCCTGACTGTTACGGCAGCTGTCAGGATCAGTGGCGCAGGATCTGAAGGACCGCAATCGGGCGCAAAACGGGCAATGCGCTTTTGCATCCAACAGCACACATGGACGGCAACCCATAGTCTGCGACGTTTCATTGGGCTAAAGTACCAGTATGGCCGAACCCTTCACAAGACATCGCCAGCCGTGGCGATCTGATGAGATCCAGAAGCTCCACGTACTTGCAAAGAAGGGCATGGCGCTGAAAGCAATCGCAAAAGCCCTGACCCGAAGCGAGGAGTCGGTTAAGGACCGTGCCAAGCTCGACGGGCTCAAGATCGCCAAACGGCACTAAGCGAATAGCAAATTATGGGTCCGTGATAGAGGCGCGGAGCATTTATAATTGGGCGGCTGGCTGCCATTAGCTCGCGGCGCTTCGAGCCTTGCCCAAAGGCCGACGATTGAATCGGGTACATGCAATTCCCAGATCCTGCCTGATGTTAAGCGCAAAGGAAATCGACATGGCCGGTGGATGGTCACGCGATGGTGCGGTGCAGGACCAGATCGACGATACAATCAATGATGCCGTCCGCGCAGCTCGGGCGCGCATGCACACCGGGGATGGCAGCGATCAATGTGAAGATTGCGGGGATCGCATCCCTAACCTGCGACGCGAGGCGCTACCGGGTGTCCGTACCTGTGTGCGTTGCCAGAGCGAACGCGACAAGGCGGTGGTTCATTCCAGCATCAATCGGCGTGGAAGCAAGGACAGCCAGTTGCGGTGAAGCCGGACCGACTGCGCGGCTATATCGGCCAACATTTTGGGCGTTCCCCATGGCTGTCGAAACCATTGAAACTTGCCATCCCTTCACTGGCCCGGCGCCGGGGCTTCGCGTGCATTCCTGGCGGGGTCCAGTTCGGTTCACTCAGACGTCGGCAACAAATCCGGATTCCAGACAATTTCCCACAGATGACCGTCGGGGTCTCGAAAATAACCGGCGTAGCCGCCGTAGAAAGTCGGCTGCGGGTTTTTGACAACTTCGGCGCCAGCCCGGCGCGCTGCCTCAACGATTTGATCGACCTCGCGACGATCCAGAACGTTGTGTCCTATTGTGAAGGCAGTCGAGGATATCGGCTCCTTCGGCAGTCCGGTGTCGTGGACAATATCATCCTGCGCCCAGATCGCGAGCTTCAAACCGCCGGACAGGTCGAAGAACCCAACAGCGCCGTGTTCAAATTCGCGACCGATGATGCCTTCGGTGGGGAGGCCAAGTCCCCCCCGATAGAAAGCCAGCGATCGTTCGAGGTCTGCTACGCCCAGTGTTACGACGGAGATGCTCGGCTTCATGACCATACCCTTCCTATCGACGCCGGCACCCTGGTAGTCCTGGGCCGCTACGAATGTAGCGGAAGGACCCGCGAAGCGAGGGTCGGGCCAACCTTACCGCACCTGTTTTACACGAAAGAAAAATACCCATCTGAACAAAGCACCTCAATGTTGAACTCGGCGACATACCGGCCGTTCGCGAGTTCCAATCATTCCGTCGATAGCTGCCCTACGTTCACGCCGAACCAATGGCGGTAACTGATCGACAGCGCGCATTCATGCCGAGCATTGATCGATGAAGCAGTGGTTATTGTGCCAATCGAGAAAATCTGGATCCGGATCGAACCGGATCGCGGGCCGTAATGATGCTTGCTCGAACTGCTGAAAATAGTTCCGTGTCTCCGGGCTCTGGCTTTCGCGCAGTCTTCGCGAGACGTGTACACGTCGACTTCGATCAACGGTGATTAACCCGCTATCGAAGGCTCGGTCGAGCGTGGCCGACAGAAGAAGGCCGTTAGCCGGATTATGCCGGTTATGGGTGTCTTTGCCCCAAGGCTTGATGTGACTGGCCGTCAGCAGGCGAGATTCGGCGATGCCGGTGATGCAGCAGGTTGCTTCGTAGTTGGCCAGTACTGCCCGACGGAAAAAATCCTGCCCTACCCGCTGATTGACCAATGCCTGGGTTGTCGACACGCCTCGATAAGGCTCAAACCGGAATTCAGAGGCTGTGTTTTCGAGCCGGTTGTGCGGCAGCGCGAACTCACCCTGTTCGACCTGCACGGCCCACATTCTCTCCGCGCGGGCGACTAGGTCTCTCCAATCCTGGCCGAACTTGGCAAAGGTTGCGCGGTCCAGTGACGATGCTCCAGCCAAGCCCTTGCGCCCGCTTTCGGTTATCTTTGGGTCTAAGCTGGCAAAGTTGCACAGCTTCATCGCGACCGAGCCACTTGAGCGGCCAAGCGCCGCAGCAAGCTGTTGGACTTCCGGATTGCCAGAATGCAGCTTGCCGAACGGGAGTTGGAAATAGAGGTAGAGCGCGAGGATCGTCTCCTCCTCGCTCCACCGCCTCCGCATGCTGCCTGCATCCCCCATGACAACTTTGTGGGCGAAGCCGACCAGGGGCGCAAGAGGCCCGCGACTTTGTCTATCTCTACTGGCCCCAGCGAAGCTCTTTCGCCAAAAGATTCGGTCATACTCAGGCGAAGTGCCCGTCTGCCAAAGCTTGCCGTAGGAAGTCATCGCCATCGCTGCGTGACCGGACGCAAAGTGGTCGCCGTCCAGGGGCGGGGGAAGTAAGCATCTGCTCGATCCCTCGCTCCCTCTGAAACGGGATGCATCAGCGGATTTGATGATCGCCTGTGAACATCAATGCGGCTTGATGTAGACATAACCCTGTTTTGCGATCATCAAATGATTTAGCTGTCGATAGACGATCATCAAAGTCCGGGCGTGACTCCCTCTCACCCGCTCAAGATTGCCTGATGGAGATACCATTGCCTGTTGCCTACCATGAAGGACGCTTTCCACCTGCTGCGCTCGATCTGGGCGCCTTGTTCCCGCTGGTCGGGCCCGCCAATGCCGCGATTGCACGGTATGAAGGCGTGCTCTCGGGCATTCCGAATCCCGACATCTTGCTGTCGCCATTGACCGCCCGCGAAGCTGTGCTCTCCAGCAAGATCGAGGGGACGCAGGTGACGCTGGGCGAGGTGCTGGAATATGAGGCGCAGGGGCATTTGCTGGACGAGAGCACGCCCAGGAAGGCCGACGCACGCGAAGTATTGAACTACCGCGCCGCCTTGAGGGAGGCGGAAAGCCTGATGGCGCAAATTCCCCTGTCCCAGCGGCTCATCAAAGCCACCCATCGTGTGCTGATGGATGGCGTCCGGGGCCGCCACAAGGATCCCGGCGAATACCGCCGGATTCCGAACTGGATCGGGCCGGAAGGCTGTGCCATCGAGCAGGCGCGCTTCGTGCCGCCCGGTGCTGACCACATCGACAGCGCCATGGCGGACTGGGAGGCCTATATTCATGCCGATGCTCCTGACCGACTGGTGCAACTGGCCATCGCTCATGCCGAGTTTGAGTCGATCCATCCGTTTCTCGACGGTAACGGGCGCATCGGACGGCTGATCATCCCGCTGTTCCTATATGCCCACGGCTTACTCTCGCGGCCCAACTTCTATCTCTCGGAATATCTCGAAGCCAATCGCGACGAATATTACGACCGCATGCTCGCCATCTCCCGCGATGACGACTGGAGCGGCTGGGCAGCCTTCTTCCTGCGCGGTATCATTGCCCAGGCCGAAGCCAATACCCGCAAAGCACAGGCGATACTGGCCCTTCATCAGGAAAAGCGGGATTGGGTGGTGGAAATCACCCGTTCGCAATATGCCGTGCGTGCTCTCGACTGGATCTTCCAGCGCCCGATCTTTCAGACGCCGGATTTCATAGCCTCAGCCCAGATTCCGCCGGCAACGGCGCGAAAGATCATCCGTGACCTGCGCGACAATGGCCTGCTGCGCGAACTGGTGCCGGCAGCGGGGCGGGCACCGGCGACTTTCGTTTTCTCTGAACTGCTGAACATCGCCGAAGGACGGGAAGCCTTTGGATCGCAACCGCCGACATATCAGACGTTGCGGGGCCAAAGCCTCGTCGAAAGCTGCGGGCCAGACGTGTTGGAAACTGCGACGTAGCCGCCACCAACTCGCCAAACGCTGTCGATGGCAGTTTTTCTTTCGGAGTCCGGAGCGTTGTTTCAGCCTTTTCTAGGCCCGGCGCAGCAACCAGACAACAAGAGAAGACGACCTGCGACCAAATTGCAATCGACATGCTCACGCATATCCTGACCAGCATTGACCCGGATTGTGGAGTGTCAGTTGGTTTTCTCTAAAAAATGTTTGATGGTTGTAGCGTAAGGATCCCACCGAGTATATTCCACTTCACTTTGAAGATATTTGAGACGGTCACCCTTAGACCATGAGGACAATACCTCCAGGTCATCCCGAAAACGCTGCTTGTAGGCCTCCAGAGCCTTGCGCCGAGCTCCGGGAAGTGAGCTCTCATTCAAACCGAATACGCGAATGGTTTCCGTAGCGACCTCTCTGTCTTCCACAGACAATCCTTCTCTGGCACGCACCTGGCCAGAAGAATGAAAGTACAGATAGTGCTCGGGGTCGCACTCATCCGGCTTGATCAATTGATCAGGGTTATAAGCACTAGATTGGGGACGATCCTTGTAGTGGCCACAGTATCCTTTGGAGTCGCAGACCATGAAAAGGTTGCCCCATTCAAATGTTAAGTCAGGATAATGATGGGAGCCCTTACGACGAAAATGTTCAATGTGACCATGAGAGCGGATGATATCTTCGCAATAGGCGCAGCGCACACTATATTCTGTACAATCCGCCGGTACAGGCCGGCCCTGAAAACGAGAAAGCGCCCCGCGAATCTGATTCTTACAGCAACCTTGCAAATCGTCCCACTTCTGGGTTCTGCAGTCATGCTCTGCCAGACACTCCGGAGTATCAACCGCAGATCGATCCAGCTTGTGCATACCACTCAACCCCCAGATCTATCCTTGCTTAACTTGAAGGCCTGAAACCGGATCAGGCGATCAGCATTGAGCATCACTGGGTGTTGTTGTCTGTAACGCTCCACGAGTTTCTGACGCAGAACCTTCCCCTCTGGGCTTTCATGAGAACCAGACTCAATCATGGCTATGTAGTCGGAAACCCATCCAGCTTCTTCTACGGGAGGGACGGGATCAACTCCCATGATGTCATTCAGAGCAACCGCGCTCTCCATCCCCTTCACTTCCTGGGCCGGGTGAACAGCGTGCCATTCGCCATCAGTCTCCCGAAAAACCACCCGGATATGCTTGCTTTCCACCGTGGATAACACCTGGGGGCTATGCGTGCTGACGATAAACTGCATTTGCGGAAAAGCCCGGCGTAGCGCAGTAATAATGCGCTGCTGCCAGGCAGGGTGCAGGTGCAGATCGATTTCATCGATCAGGATGATGCCTTTTGTCTGTTTGGCCGCCTTATCACCAAGCTGCCCGTTGAGTCGTGCACACCGGAACGCCATATCTGCTGTCAGGGAAATTACGGCACGTACACCATCACTTAACAGGCTCAGGGGCAGTAAGCCGTGATCTGAGTGGGACATAGCCAGATCATCCAGCGCGATGCTGTAGTCAAAGTTCGTCCATTCTTCGTCGGCCATGACCTCGTTCACTGCGTCCCTGATACACTTTAGTCGCGCCTCTAAATTGGTGAGTTCTGCGCTGTTTTTTCCCTGTTGCTGCTGCTGAAGCACTGCGTAAGTGGCCTTACGCAGCCATTGTTGCAGCTGGATATAGTTGGATGAGGGCGAAAGACAATCTTCGTAGCCCATGGTGCGGCTTTCCGTTAACACTCCCTGCCGCATGGTGTTCTTGTGGTTGCGCCACAACCGACTTGAACTGTAGTAGGAAATAAGAGGGAGTTCAGTGCTGGCATCTTTTCTCAGTTTTTCCTGGAGATCTTTTCCCCACTTAATAAGTGACGCCGCTTCTTTTGTTGTAGTTCTGCTTTTAGATGTCAGCAAGGCTCTTTGCCATTGAATGGAAGGGTCTAACAACTCAGCCTTAATTGTAACAGGAAATATTTGTTCGTTCTCGTAACTGTCGCCTATCCTATTGTAACGGGCATCACTTTGCTCGATATGTTTTGATCTTCCATTATCAAACGCCCCGACAAAAGGTCCGAATGCAGCCGCGATGGCTTCCAGAATGGTGGTCTTGCCCTGTCCATTGCGGGCGGCAATAACGGTCAGATCCGGGTCGAAATCAATCTCGAATTCGGGAAAACGCCGGTAGTTGGTCAGCCACAGTCGGGTCAGGTTCAGCTTATGGATCATTGGCTTGTCTCTGGGATGCTTGCTTTGGAAAGCAGATCTGCAAGGTCGTAGTTGATACTAGCTACACCAAAATTCGGCTCGTTGGTGAAGGGTTTACGGAGGTGGAATGCCCCTTCGTAGCTGTCGCCATCCACAATCACAATGGCCAATATGACTGGCCTGCCTGGGTTTGAACCGCACGGGATTCCCATGTGCGATGTCGACCGACTACAGCGCCGCGTTGTGCAGAGCAGCTTTTCTCTCCAACAAATCCACCCATATTTGACGAGTCCCATCGTGATAACGGTCAAATATGATCGAATTGCCTTATCGTGCCGATTAGCAGGCTGCAGGGGTTACGGGCTAGATTCTCGACGCGACTGGCAGCCGCTTACCTGAGCAATCAAGGGACTGCAGGGGTGTCTGCGCACAAGATGCCGCTCATCGCCACCGGGGCGACGGTACCGTCACTCGGCGTATGCTGCATTCCCAACCTCGCCGCCTTCTCTCGATGAGGGGCGACCGGGCGACGCCGGACGCACAGCTGCAAGATTCCGATGCGTCTGGCGCTATCTGGCGGCCAACCCAAAATTGGTTCGCCGGAGGTACACGATTCGGCAATTTGAATGAGCAAAGGATGCCGTCATGGTGATTATTTCCGGCCGGAATCCTTTTACAGACCTCTCGTAAGCCTTTGATTCGTTTAAGGTCGGTTTTCCGACGTTTTACACGCAAGTCATTGAAATTACGTGGCACCGGCCAGCTTGGAAGGCTGCTGCACTACCATTGTGCTATACCCGCGCCCGGCCCGCCTGATTCAGGGCGGGTCGTCTGGTGCGGCTGGTGGACGAGGTTGGATTTGAACCAACGTAGGGAAAACCCGGCAGATTTACAGTCTGCTGCCATTGACCGCTCGGCCACTCGTCCAGTGCCAGCACCGGCCTCCCCATCGGGGAGACGGGCAAATGGCCCAGAGGTGCACCGCTTGTCAATATTGCCGTCATATTATTGTTATCCGTTCAGGCGTCGGTTAAGCGGGCGGCATGGGAAGACGACCGAACAGACGCTTTGGCTCCGCCAACCGCACCGATCCGAACCGCCCGCGCCTGTATGGCCGGCACGCGGTTTATGCGGCTCTGGATAATCCGCAGCGGGTTTTGCGCAAACTGCATGGCACGCATGAAGAACTGGCGAAAATCGTCATTCCCGATGGCCTGGCGGTGCAATATGGTGACGCCCACGATCTCGCGCGGCTCGTTCCGGCAGATGCCCCGCATCAGGGGCTGGTGCTGGAAGTCGAGCCGCTGGAGCAGCCGTGGCTCGATGATCTGCTGAAAGATCCCGATCCCGCCGCGCCCCTCGTTCTCCTCGATCAGGTGACGGACCCGCATAATGTCGGCGCAATCATCCGTTCGGCGACGGCTTTCGGCGCACGCGCGCTGATCACCCAGGATCGGCACAGCCCGCCCGAATCGGGCGCGCTGGCGCGGGCGGCATCGGGTGCGCTGGAAGTGTTGCCCTGGGTGCGCGTGGTGAATCTGGCGCGGACGATGGATGAAATCGCCGAAGCCGGTTTCTGGCGCGTCGGGCTGGCTGGTGAGGCTGAAATGACGCTGGCCCAATCCCTTTCCGCCGGACCTGTTGCGCTCGTGCTCGGCGCGGAAGGTGATGGGCTGCGCCACAATACCCGCGAACATTGCGACACGCTCGCCTGTCTGCCGATCACCCGCGCAGTGGAAAGCCTGAATGTGTCCAATGCCGCCGCGATCGCGCTTTATGCGGTAGCGACGCGATAAGCCCTAAAATCCCGCCGCGTCATAAATCCGCGCCATATCGCCGGCCCACTCGCCATGGAAGGCCTCCAGATGGCGTTGCGCCAGCGTTTTGCCGTTCGCCGCGATTTCACGCAGAGGGTTCAGAAAACCACGTTCGTCATTGCCGGCATGATCCAGGCGGGCGCGGGCCTTCAAGCCGGATTCGGCGATGTCCAGCACGAGTCGTGCCAGCTCGCCAACGGTGCCGCCACCGGGCGCGGGCGCGTCCAGCGCCAGGCGGGGAACGGCGGTGCGCAGGGCTTCATGATCGGCGATGGTCCAGTTTTTTACCAGGTCCCATGCGGCGTCGCAGGCGCTGCCATCATACAGCAGACCTACCCATAACGCCGGCAGTGCGCAGATGTGGCTTTGCGGACCCGAATCCGCGCCGCGCATTTCCAGAAAGCTTTTCATCCGCACCTCGGGAAAGGCAGTTGAAAGATGATCTTTCCAGTCGCCCAGCGTCGGTCGCTCGCCGGGAAGAACGGATAATTTCCCGGCCATAAAATCACGGAATGACAGGCCCGCGGCGTCGATATATTTTCCGCCGCGCGTGACGAAATACATCGGCATATCCAGCGCATATTCGGCATAGCGCTCATAGCCGAAGCCATCCTCGAACACGAAGGGCAGCATGCCGGTACGCGTCGGGTCCGTATCCGTCCAGACGTGGCTGCGCCAGCTCTGGAAGCCATTAGGCCGGCCTTCTGTGAAAGGGGAATTGGCGAACAGCGCCGTCGCCACCGGCTGCAGGGCCAGCGATACGCGGAATTTCTTCACCATATCGGCTTCGGACGCGTAATCGAGATTGGTTTGCACCGTCGCTGTGCGCAACATCATGTCGAGGCCGAGATTGCCGACTTTCGGCATATAACGCAGCATGATGCCGTAACGGCCCTTGGGCATCACCGGCAGGGCGGCGCGTGTTTCCGCCGGGTTGGAACCCAGCCCCAGAAACCCGAGGCCCAGTGCCGCGCCGGCTTCCCGGCATTGTTGCAGGTGGCGACTGGTTTCAGCGCAGGTCTGGTGGATGTTTTCCAGCGGCGCGCCGGAAAGTTCAAATTGCCCGGCAGGCTCCAGGCTGATGCCGCCGTCCACGCCGTCCAGCGCGATGACATGGCCATTTTCCACCACCGGCTTCCAGCCAAAACGGGTGAAAAAATCGAGTAAATCGCCAATCCCACCCTTTTCTTCATAAGATGGCGAGCGAAGATCCTTGCGGCGAAACACAAATTTTTCATGTTCCGTGCCAATACGCCAGCGCGCAGGCGGTTTTTCACCCCCGGCAAACAGCGCGACAAGATCGGCCATGCCGGTAATCGGCGCGGCGTCCCCCTGATTTTCTATCCTGTTACTCACCTCCGCGCCCTTAGCGACGGGTGGGCGAATACGCCAGCCCATATCATCTGTTGGCAAGCAACCGGAATTGCGCGATGGCGGCAACGGCAGCGGTATCGGCGCGCAAAATCAGCGGCCCGAGCGTTAGTCGCCGCACAGCCGGCAGGGCCAAAAGGCTTTCGCGTTCGGCAGGGTCGAAGCCGCCCTCCGGCCCGATCAGCAGCGCCGCCGGAAGCGATGGGGCCAGTGCTGTCATCGCCGCCCCACCATCTTCATCGGCAAACAGCAAGGGACGGTTTTCGTCCCATGTGGATACCAATGCCGACAGTGACACAGCTTCGGCCAGTTCGGGCAGCGCCGTGCGACCGCACTGTTCAGCGGCTTCCACCATATGCGCGTGGAGTCTTGCATGATTGATCCGTTCGGCCACCGTTCGCCGCGTCAGCACCGGCTGGATGCGCCGCACGCCAAGTTCGGCGGCCTTCTCGATTACCCATTCGAACCGCTGGCGCTTCAACGGCGCGACGCACAGCCACAGGTCCGGCGCTTCTTCCCGCGGGCGCAATTGCCGGTCGATCGCCAGCCGCATGCGGCGACGATGGCTTTCCACCACATGCGCCTGCCATTCGCCGCTGATGTCGTCGAACAGATGCACCATCTGCCCCGGACCCAGCCGCAACACCGTACCGAGATAATGCGCCTGCGCATCTTCCAGCAGGATTTCGCCCAGGCCGGCAAGCTGGCGGGGCACATAAAGACGCGGAATCTGGACCATGACAAGCGCCTGGCACGCGCGCTAAAGGGTTGCAATGCCCCGCCCTGCACTGGCCATCACCGGAGGAACCGGATTCGTCGGTCGTCATACGCTCGATGCGGCGCTCGCCCATGGCGCAATTGTGCGGGCGCTCACCCGCCGTCCGCAACCGCCGCGCGAAGGTATTGAATGGATCAGCGGCGGGCTGGACGACGAGCGCGCGCTTGCCGAACTTGTCGCCGGGGCGGATGCAGTGATCCATATCGCCGGCGTCACCAATGCGCCCGACGCCGCCGGTTTTATCGCGGGAAATGTCGCGGGCACGGCCAACATCCGGAGGGCCGCTGCCGGCCTGCCCTTCGTGCATGTGTCGTCGCTGGCAGCGCGCGAGCCGCAATTATCGCTTTATGGCGACAGTAAACGCCGTGCCGAGGATGCCGCCGCCGCCGGCAGTGGGTTGTGGACGATAGTGCGCCCCCCGGCGGTTTACGGGCCGGGGGATACGGAATTGCTGGCGCTGTTTCGCGCTGTGCGGATGGGCGTCGTGCCACTGCCGGCGGGAACGCGGGCGTCGTTCATCCATGTGGCAGATCTGGCGGCAGCCCTTGTGGCGCTGGCCGGGGATCTGGGAACGAACGCGCGCACGGCGGGGAAACTGTTCGAGATCGACGATGGCAGCGGCGGCTATGGCCAGGATCATCTCGCTCGCGCCATTGCCGGCGCCATGCAAAGGCCCGTTCGGGTGCTGCCCGTCCCGCGTGCGATGCTGCGCGTGGGCGCCGCGATCGACACAACGGCCGCGCGCATCGCCCGGCGCATGCCGAAACTGAGCTTCGACCGCGCCCGCTATCTCGCCCACCCTGACTGGACAGCGGATGTCGCGCCGCTGCTGTCGCTGGGCCTGTGGCAACCGGAAAAAACACTCGATGCGGGCCTGGCCGATACGGTTGAATGGTATCGTGGCCAGGGATGGCTATAAATTTCCCCCCTTTCGCCACAATTGCCGCACAGGTAAGAGGCCCGTTTTTATCCCGCAGGAATCACATTATGGACAGCGCCTTGCTCGACCGGCTGATCGCCCTCGTCGAACCCTATAATAAAAAGGGCATCACCCTTACCACCGCAACGCGCTTTGCCGACGATCTGGAACTGGATTCGCTGACCGTGATGGATCTCGTCGCCAATATCGAAGATGAGTGGGACATCAACATGCCGCTTAACCTGCTGCCCGATCTGGAGAATATCGGCCAGGTGGCGGAGGCCGTCGCGCGCCTGAAGGACGACGCGCAATGACCGACCTGTTGTCGAAGTTCGACAGCTACTCCGCCGAATATGCCGGATTACTCGCGACAGGCGTGCATGATCCGTTCGGCGTGGTCATGGAAAAGGTCTTGTCCCCCACGCGTGCGATCATCAACGGCCGCGAAACCATGCTGGTCGGCACCTATAATTATATGGGCATGACGTTCGACCCGGACGTGATCGCCGCCGGCCAGAAGGCGCTGACCGAATTCGGGGCGGGCTCCACCGGCAGCCGGGTGTTGAATGGCACCTTCGCGCCGCACATCGGCGTCGAGAGTGCACTGAAGGATTTTTACGGCACCGAACACGCCATCGTATTCTCGACCGGCTACCAGGCCAATCTCGGCATGATGTCGACGCTGGCCGGCAAGGGCGATTACATCATCCTCGATGCGGACAGCCATGCGTCCATTTATGATGGCTGCAAGTTGGGCAATGCCGAAGTCATCCGCTTCCGTCATAATCAGGTTGATGATCTGGAACGCCGGCTGAAACGCCTGCCGGCGGACGCAGGCAAGCTGGTTGTGCTGGAAGGCGTCTATTCGATGCTGGGCGACATTGCGCCGCTTGCCGGGATGGTGGCGGTGGCCAAAGCCCATGGCGCGATGACCCTGGTGGACGAAGCCCATGCGATGGGTTTTTTCGGACCGAATGGCCGGGGCGTCTATGAAGAGCTCGGGCTGGAAGACCAGGTCGATTTCGTCGTCGGCACTTTCTCGAAATCGGTGGGCACGGTTGGCGGTTTCGCCGTTTCCAATCATCCGGGTTTCGAAATCCTGCGCCTCGTGTGCAATCCCTACCGGTTCACCGCGTCTCTGCCGCCTGTCGTGGTCGCCTGCGCCGAAGCCTCGGTGCGCAAGCTGATGCATGCGATGGAAAAGCGCGAACGCCTGTGGGCAAACAGCCGCACGCTGCATGCCGGATTGAAAGCCGCCGGTTTCACCATGGCGACCGACACCGCTGAAAGTGCTATCATCGCCGTCCTGCTTCCCGATCAGGAATCGACTGTCGCTATGTGGCATCAACTGCTCGAACAGGGCATTTACTGCAACATGAGCCGCCCGCCCGCCACACCTGCGGGTATCTTTCTGCTCCGTTGTTCGCTGTCGGCTGAGCATGATTTGGCCGATGTCGATGAAATCATTCGCCGGTTCGTGGCCGCGCGAGACCTTCTGTAAACTGACGCCGCCCGGATTGCATGCCGGAAAAATCGTCCCATATGTAGGCCCGTATGACCGAAATATCCCCTCCCCGGAGCATCTCCGCCATCCCGGTTCTGCCGTTGCGCGACATCGTCGTGTTCCCGCAGATGATTGTCCCCCTGTTCGTGGGTCGGGATAAATCCGTCCGCGCGCTGGAAGCCGTCATGCAGGGCGACAAGACGGTTTTCCTGCTGTCGCAGAAACAGGCGTCCGATGAAGATCCCGGCCAGGCCGATCTTTACGATATCGGCACGATGGCAACGGTATTGCAGTTGCTGAAGCTGCCCGATGGTACGGTAAAAGTGCTGGTGGAGGGACAGGAACGCGCCCGGCTGACCAGCCTGGATGACAGCGGCGATCATCTGGTAGGCGCAGTGGAAACCGTCGCCGATGAAATACCTGAGGATGCGGATAGCGATGCACTGCTGCGCTCCGCCGTACGGCAATTTGAAACCTATGCGAAAAGCGCACACCGCACATCGCCTGAAGCCGTTGTGCAAATCGGACAACTGGAAGATCCGGGCCGGTTTGCGGATTCGGTCGCCGCGCACCTCAATCTGAAAATCGCCGACAAACAGGCGTTGCTGGCCGAAACCAATGTCGTGAAACGGCTGGAAATGGTCTTTGCCTTCATGGAAGGCGAACTCGGCCTGATGCAGGTTGAGAAAAAGATCAAAAGCCGGGTCAAGCGCCAGATGGAGAAGACCCAGCGCGAATATTATCTGAACGAGCAGTTGAAGGCGATCCAGCGCGAGCTTGGGGATGGCGACGACGGCGCCGATGAGGCCGCCGAATATGAAGCCCGCATCCACAAGACGAAATTGTCGAAGGAAGCGCGCGAAAAGGCCCTGGCGGAAGTAAAGAAATTACGCTCCATGTCGCCGATGTCGGCTGAATCTACCGTGGTGCGCAACTGGCTCGACGTGTTGCTGGGGTTACCTTGGGGCAAGAGCTCGCGGGTGAAGCGCGACATCGTCGCCGCCGAGAAACTGCTCGACGAAGACCATTATGGCCTGGAAAAGGTCAAGGAGCGGATCGTCGAATATCTGGCCGTCCAGGCGCGCACCAACAAGCTGAAAGGCCCGATCCTTTGCCTCGTCGGCCCGCCCGGCGTGGGCAAGACTTCACTGGGCCGGTCGATCGCCAAGGCGACGGGCCGCGAGTTCGTGCGTCAATCGCTGGGCGGCGTGCGGGATGAAGCCGAAATTCGTGGCCACCGCCGAACCTATATCGGATCGATGCCCGGCAAGGTTATCCAGAATATGCGCAAGGCAGGAACCAGCAATCCGCTGTTCCTGCTGGATGAAATCGACAAGCTCGGCCAGGATTTCCGTGGCGATCCGGCGTCTGCCCTGCTGGAGGTGCTGGACCCGGAACAAAACAGCAAGTTCCAGGACCATTATCTGGAAGTCGATTTCGACCTGTCGAACGTGATGTTCGTCACCACGGCCAACAGCTATAATATGCCGCAGCCGTTGCTGGACCGGATGGAGATCATCTCGCTTTCTGGCTACACGGAAGACGAAAAGGTCGAAATCGCCAAACGCCACCTGCTGCCGAAGCAACTGGAATCCCACGGTCTGAAGGAAAAGGAATTCGCTGTCGCTGACGAAGCGCTGCGCGACCTGATCCGTTATTACACCCGGGAAGCCGGTGTGCGTACGCTGGAGCGCGAACTGGCGCGGCTGGCGCGAAAATCCTTGCGGCAGATTCTGGAGAAAAAGACCGAATCCGTCACGATCACGTCGAAAAACCTCCACGAATATGCCGGTACGCGAAAATTCCGCTTCGGTATGAGCGAGGAAGAAGATCAGGTCGGCGCAGTCACGGGCCTGGCGTGGACCGAAGTAGGCGGCGATCTGCTCACCATCGAAAGCGTCACCGTGCCCGGCAAGGGTGGCATCGCGACGACCGGCAAGCTCGGCGATGTGATGACCGAATCGATCAAGGCCGCACTTAGCCTGGTCAAAGCCCGCGCTGCTTCCTATGGCATCCAGCCCTCGGTCTTCGCACGCAAGGACATTCACGTCCACGTTCCCGAAGGCGCAACGCCCAAAGACGGCCCGTCAGCGGGCATCGCGATGGTAACTTCCATCGTCTCGACACTGACCGGAATCCCGGTGAAGCGCGACGTCGCGATGACCGGCGAAGTAACACTGCGTGGACGTGTGCTCCCCATCGGTGGCCTGAAAGAAAAGCTGCTGGCGGCGCTGCGCGGGGGCATCAGCACCGTGCTGATCCCGGCGGACAACGAGAAAGATCTGGCCGACATCCCCGATAATGTGCGGGAAGACTTGACGATCATTCCCGTGTCGCATGTGGATGAAGTACTGAAACTGGCCTTTACCCGCTCTGTCGAGCCCATCGAATGGACGGAGGCCGACGAACTGGCCGCCGCGGCCGCTGCGCAGACATCGCAACCGGCCCCGGCCGCGACAATGACGCACTGAGGCATCTCAAACCGGTTGACAGGGAACTACCCATCTCGTAGTTCCCCGCGACCGCCAAACAGGTTCGGGCGCGTAGCTCAGTGGTAGAGCACTGTGTTCACACCGCAGGGGTCGCAAGTTCAATCCTTGCCGCGCCCACCATTCAAAAAGGCCGCCATCCTCTTGGATTGGCGGTCTTTTTTATCGGCTCGCCACCAGCCTCACAGGCGAGTCGTCGCCAGAAAGTTGGGTGGGTTTTGGGTGGAGTGCCAGACGGGCGGCCGGCGGGAAGTCGGCGAGGATGCTCGCAATCCCCTGCTGGACGCTGCCCAAATAGGCCGGTGAATAGATCGCATAGGTTTCCGCCATCAGACTCTCGGCCAGCACCGCGCCTTGTGCGTTGATGTTGAAATTCTGCACGACCGTGCGCCCGCCAAGATTGTCATTGGCAATCACTTGGCCCGCCGATCTCGGCACAATCAGTTCCGGCCCGCGCTCGCCCACCAGATAGGCCTTGTTGGCCGATACCGGCCCGCCATTGGCGCGTGCGCCGCCGAATATCCCGGCGATCGAACCAAATAGCCCGCCGCCGCCCGCCGCCGTGCCATCGCCAAACAGCGCTTTCGCAAAATTGCTCATGGCCCATTTGGCCGCCGCCGCCTCGAAGGAGGCGATCAGCGCGCTGCCGACACCGCGCCCGTTGATAATCGCCTGCGCCAGATTGTCGGAGATTTGCTGCCCGAAATCGGCCATGCGCTTGTACGGACCGTCCGCAATTTCCCGGAACTGCTCGCCAGCCTTTCGCGCATGTTCGGCAAGGCCCGTCGTGTCCAGCACCCCCAGCCGCAGCATATCGCCATCGCCAAGGGCCATCCGCATCCGCTCCTGAAATTCCAGCGTGTCGCGCAGCGCCTGAATGCGGCGGCGCTCCATTTCCTCGAACGCCGCTTCGGCGGCGGCTGCGGCCTTTTCGCCTCCGGTTTTTCCGGCCTTCGCCATCGCTGCCGCCAGCCGGTCCCCGAAGTCCGAGAAATCCGGAGTCGTAGCGACGGCCATTTCGTCGGCCATGTTGGAGATAAACGCCTGGCCGTTATACCGTCCGAAACCCTTTGATAGTTCATCGAAATGCTGCAAGCGCGGATCTTCAGGGATAGGCTTTCCCCTGACCCGGACCGCGCCCCACAAATAGCTTTTGTCATTGCGCCGCGCGCGTTCCAGCGCACGATCCGCTGCCGATGCCTCACCAGCAATCTTCCGCAGGGCCTTGGCGAAATCAAAGCCGCCAGCCGCCGCCGCCGCCAACCCTACACCGACACCCAGCCCTATCGGCCCTAATTTCATAAGGATCGGCAGCGCCGTTCCGAGCGCCAGCACCAAAGGCCCCGCCGCCGCTGCTACACCGGCAATGGCAATGCCCCATTTGACGGTTTCCGGGTTGAGCTTTGACAGGCGGTTGATAAATTCACCGGCACGGCGCGCCAGATCAGCCAGCATGTCGAGAATACCAGATCGCGCAATTGCAATCGCAACGCCTTTCATGCTCTCCTGCATCCGGCGAACAGATTCTGTATATTCCCGCAGCCGCTTTTCGTCGGAATCCGTGATGATCGCCGCGTGTCTGCCCATTTCTCTAAATGCTGCGCCGCCGTTCTTTAGAAGCGGAACCAGCGCGGTTGCGTCGTTCGCCAGCGCCTCCATGTAAAACGTCATGTCGGCTTGCGACACGTTGGCCTTTTCGAGCGAGTTGTAATAAAGTTGCAGCGCCTGCGGACCAGACAGATTGCGGAACTGTTGTGCCGTCACCCCGACTTTAGGCGCAATATTCTCGAAGAAATCTGCCATCGGGCCGCCGCCCGTTTGCATGAAATCACCAACCTTGTCGTTTACGTCCTTAAAAATATCGGAGAGCTTGTCACTCTCGAATCCCACGGATTTTGCCGCGTAGGCCAGTCTCTGGAATTGCTCTCGCCCTACGTTGGAAAGCTGCGCCGCCTTGCGGATTTCCTCTGACGTGCGGGCAATATTCTGTACTGCCGCCGCCATACCTGTTCCCATGGCCGCAACCGGACCGCTGACATACAGGGATAGATTCTTACCCCATGCCTGCATGCTCTTGCTGAGTTGGCCAATCTTTTTCGAGAAATCGTCACTTTGCGCGCTGGCGCGCTTCAACCCGTTGATAAACGCCGCATCTTCCAGCGCCAGATTGACGACCATCGAGCCTATGCGTGCCATGAGGGCATCCCCTAAAATTCAATGTGATTGCAGTTTATGCTTGCAATATGCGCGCGCTTGCATAATATGCTTGCATGAACAGCAAGCACCAAAAGACGCTGACGGCGATATTCACAGACCCGGTTTCCGGCACTATCGCCTGGGCGTCGATTGAAAGCCTGCTGATCGCGGCTGGCTGCGAAGTGATCGAGGGCAACGGTTCCCGCGTCCGCTTCGCAAAAGGCGGCATGATCGAAAGCTTCCATCGCCCGCACCCGGCAAAGGAAGCAAAGCGCTATCAGGTCCGCGCCGCCCGTGAATATCTGACCCGGCTTGGAGTAAAACCATGAGCAACATTATTCGCCACAAGGGCTATGCCGCCCGTGTCGAGTTCGACGCCGAAGATGGCATTTTCTTTGGCCGCATCGCAGATATCGAAGACGGCGCGGGATTCCATGCCGATACCGTCGCCGGCCTGATCGAAGCCTTCCGCGAAGCCGTGGAAGATTATCTCGAAACCTGCGCAAAGATCGGCAAGACGCCCGAAAAACCCTATTCTGGCAAACTCATGTTACGCGTCGATCCTGACGTTCACGCCAAATCCGCCAAGGCCGCCCGGCTGTCCGGTGTCAGCCTCAACGCATGGAGCGAAGCTGCGTTACGGGAGGCAGCAGAACGGGTGGTTGCCTAAGTCGCCATCGCCCGCATCTGCCGGTCAAACGCCAGCCAGATTTCCTCTTGCGTCATCGGCTCAACCGGCGGCGTCCATTCCGGCAGGATCGCCGACAGATCCACCGGCTGGCCTTTTTTCGGATCGCGGTTGATGTTGCTGTGCAGCGCCACGTTCAGCCATGCGCGCTGATCGGCGCGGCGCTCGCCAAATGGCTCGATAATGCTGTATCCGCCCGGCGGCAAATCGCCGATGCAATGGTCCATTGTCAGATCAAGGCGGTCGCCGCCTCCCGTTCGCCCTTGGCTGGTATAAGGTCTGTTTGAGTCATACACTGCGATCCGCCGCAACTGGGTGGGGCCGGATTGTGGGCCATTCAAAATGCCGTAGTGGGTCACGCCGTTGGCGTGGACGCCCCGCAGCCCCCGGATAATCACGTCCTCGGTGATTGCTCCGGTCTCGCCAACAGACCGGTATCCGGTATCACCACAATCCTCTATGGAAATATATTTCCCGCGATAATTGAGCGAGTTTGAATAGGAAACGGCCCCCAGCCATGCACAACGTGCAACAGAGATGTGTTCGATGATTGGGCCGGATAGCTGTTCCGCGTCGAGCACCCATTGACGGCGGCGGTTCCACGGGTTGGTGGTACCAGCATTGGTGAACTGGTTGGCGCAGTCCTGAATCCGTATCCACCGGTTTACCAGGCCGTCGGATGGGCCATTTGCACTGCCGCCAAATCTCCTCCACCGAAAAGCCCCGGCTTTCCAGCATCTGCGCCTCTTCCGGGTTGAAGCTGATCGGTTGCCACTTCATGTCCGAGTTCAGCAACAATGGTCGACCAGCGTTCATCGCGCCCGCATATTTCTCCGTGATGACCTTTTCCACCTGCGCCATCTGTTCGGGCGTCAAACGCTGTTCCGACATCAATACGCCGCTAGAGCGCACACCGTTCCTGAACGTCACTCCCGCCGCGCGCTCGATGGCCTGTGCCGTGCCGAACGCGTTGCTGTTCCATGTGATGGTGGACATGCCGCCCAGCGGGTGCCCGCCAAAGCCGCGAATGTGCAGCATCCGGTCTTCCAGCACTTCATGCTGGCCGTCGTCGTCCTGCCACCGGTAACGCAATGCACCGGAACTGGCGCGATCCACGGCCATGAATTCCGGCCGCACCGGCGTCAGCGACAGGATCGACCTGTCATTACGCCGTCTGATCTCGGCATAGCCATTGCCCCACAACTCCAGGCTGATGCACATCATCTCCCAGAAATCCACCGGCGTCGGCGCAGTCATCCGCATCAAAACAGCCATGCTCAAGGCTCTCTCGGAGTGCGACGGCCATAAGGACGTGGTTGATCCACTGAAATCAACGATTCAAGGCGGCTGAGTCGTCCGGATAATTCCCCCATCCGTCGAGTGTCGATCGGGGCGGCCGTAATGGGCCGCTCCACGTTCCGCTCAATTTCCGGCGACAGCCATGCAACCACCTTCCGGCGAAACCAGTTATTCATTCCCGTTCTCCAACTTTTGTGTGGGTGGATCATCACGCCGCCCTCGCCATGCGCTCGCGCAGCTCATCAATCGCGCGCCCGGCTGCCTCGATCTCCGGGCGCATGGCGCGAAGTTCGGTATCGTCGATCACGCCATCCGCCGCGGCCTTGAGGACAGCAGTCAAGGCGCTCGACAGCTTTACCGCCTTCGCCGTATCGCAGGTCTCCGCATCACGACACGCGACCAGCCGGTATCCGGCCAGCGCCAGCGCGGGGTTGGCAAATTCCACGCCCCATTCCTGCACGCCGCGCAGAAAGGTTGTGACGCCCATTTCCGAATTGGCATCGCGATAGTCACGCAACCGATCCGGTGATTTTCCCAGTGGATCAGCCAGGCGCGCATCGGAAAGACCGGTACGGAATTTGATGCGGGATAGTGAACTGCCGATAACTTCCAGCGCGTCAGATGCGGAGAACGGCGGGCTTTTCTTGTGGATTTGCGGGAGGCTCATGAGCGATGCTCCGGGCTATGATGAAGGGGCAGATCATTTTGGGGGGTGCGCGGCGGCGCTGGCGCTGGCCGTCCGCCGCGCTATCGTGGGACTCGCCAGAATCGCCACGAGAGGAATTGGGATGGAACCGGAACTACGAGCCGAACTCGACCAGCTGTTTGGCGCCATCAACGCGCAGAAATTTGCGATTGAAAGCCTGTGGGCATACCTCATCGACAAGGACGGCGGCAGCAAGGCCGATGGCGAGGCGACGAAACACGAAATGTTGCGCCAGTTCGAGGATTTGCCGCCGCGCTTCGTCGGAGCGGACCCGGCGCGGGTGCTTCCTGTCCTGCAATATGCCGTTGAGCACCTCGAAGGCATTTGGGGAAACGTCATTGCACGCCTCCCGGATCGGGAATGAATATTTCCGGCCCCTGCTCGCCAACGATATAATTTTTGTCGGAACGCATCAGCGCGGCGGCGCGATCGGCTACCAGCTTCAGGTTGGAAATCTCCGACACGGGGATACCAAGCAGAAACGCAAGCATGGCATCACACTGGCGGCGGAACTCCGCCGGGCTGGCCGTAAAGCCATCCTCCAGGCGCTTCTCAAGCACGTACTTGCGCATGGCGCGCTCCGCCTCGGCCCCGTTCATTCCCCGCGCTCCGGCAGGGTGGGGATAAGATCAGCAGGGGTTATGTCGATGTTATGCTTTTTGGCTGCGGCGAGTACTTCAGCTTGCCTGCGGGCCGGGATCACATCCCGCTCCCACCAGCCTTGCACAGTGGTATGATTGAGATGGCCAAGCTTGCTTGCAAGCGAGCGAATGCCACCCAAGCTATCTATGATAGTTCGTACTGTCATGGCATCGTTGTACGTGATGAACGTACAATCGTCAACGTAGATAACGTTCGAGGGCGTGTGCAAAAGACGTACATGCTTACGACAGGACAGCGACTTCAGATTTTACGGGGGCGGTCCGGTCTTTCTGTTCGCGGGCTCGCTGAGGGTGCTGGTTATAAGACCGGATCAGGGGTGCAGGAATATTTGCAGCCGCACTACGATAAGCTGCTGCCTCTCCCTCTGGTGCGGCGCCTTGCCGAAGCTCTGGTTGGGTTAGGAGATCCGCCCATTGATTCGGCGGATGTCTACAGGCTGGCAGGGGTATTCCCTAGTGAAGCAGCGCTCCGCGAAATGTTTCATTCGCTCTTAACTCCGGAAGCGATAGCGGAAGGCCGCTCCGGGCTTGCTGAAATTCTCGCAAAGCGCCTTCCAGAAGCTTTTGCGCTCGCGCTAGACGAATCTCCGTGTGAGAAGACGGATGGCGCGAATTCTCACGAATTGCCGTCTCAACTTCCAACCAATAAGCGGAGACGGAAGCCGCCAGCACCGCGCATTTGACGCTGCATGGGGCGCAGCCCGCGGCGCACCCTGGTGTATTTCGATCAACCACTCCAACCTCCTCCTGATTCAGCGGAACAATAGGAGAACAGACCGGCACTTGAAAGCGCGAAGGTGTGAATGGGGGTGGGCGGTAGAATCTTGCATAGATGGATGGCAGGGGTTTATGGCGAGGACAGTCGCGTTTAGAATGCTAGGAACTGGTTCGGGGCATATTGATATGCGGGGGATTGCTAGGATTTTAATGACAGCGGTAGCTCTCGCTTCGTCGGGCAGCGCGATGGCGAATCCTTTTATTGCAGAAGGAAAAACCCCAGCCGAGGTCATCGCGATCATTTCTGACATGTGTATGAGCAATAACGACAACCTTGTCGAGGTATCGCCCTCAATCGTGGTGTGCGAGGCGCAGGCGAAAGATACGCCAGGGAGCGCATTTCTAGGGTCCCTGCTTTATGGCGCACGACGCAGCCAGATGAAAATGATCATGCGCACTGTGGCGTTGCCCCATCCTGCTGGTGCCCGCGTACGCCTCCAGATTACAATGGAGGCTGATCGCGGGGGAGGTTCCATCGACCGTCATGATTGGAGCGCGAACTGGAAGAAAATCATGCCTCGAACCGTCGAAGCGGCGGGTCTCATTCCTGAGACCGAATACCGTCCATCGGAAGCGGTGATGGAAGAACCAGCGCCTGAGGAACTGGCACCTGAGTCTGAACGCTGAACGTTGTGCGCCACTATCCTAGTAATTGCGCTGCTCGCCACTCCCGCTCACGCCGCGCCAATCGCCGGAAGGATAAAACCATCCGCTTCGTCTGCGCTGACGGCTCGGCATGGATGCTGTGGCGGGAACGCGGATTTATCCCGACGGTGATCCCGTGCGACGCCGCGCGGCGGTTCGGGTGGCGGTGTGGGGGGTGAGGCAGGTTCAGCCCGCGCTCATGCCGGATTGCCTACAGTGCAACATTCGGGCTAGATAGCCGTGAATTCAGATTCGAATTCGGAGAGACATCAGAGCTTACATATGACTGAGGCAGTTCGCTATCTTTGGGAGGGGTTGAGGGCCCGCTTCACAGGGAGTCTGCGGTTGCGGGTTGATGTGGCGTATGATCGTGACGCGGGCGTATGGCATGTGTGCCGCACAGATGTTCCAGGGTTGTGGATGGAAGCCGATAGTTCCGCGGAGCTGTTGCAGCGGCTCTCCGATGCCATGCCCGAGATGATTGAGTTGAACAGATCAGCTATTTTGCGGCGCTTCGGGATCCGGCAAAAACGCCGCCACCTTCCAGAGATGCACTCCACCGTTGGCACGCACCTGGCTCACTGCTGATTAATGGTCGATGGATACGGGAAGCAGCTAATCAGGCTGCTTCGGGAGCACGGCTACATCCAACGTTCCGGCGGCAAAGGTGATCATGAAAAATGGACGAACCCAAAAACCGGGAAAACGGTTATAGTCGATCGCGGCGTTCGATCTAAGTTCACAGCAAATGGTGTTCTGAAAGACGCGGGCATCAAGCACAAATTCTGATACACCCCTCGATCTCCCAGCCCGCTTCGGCGGGTTTTTTTGTGCCTGCAATAATTCCCTCACACCACACCCTGCCGCGAATGGCGAGAAATAATGTACGCTCTTAACGTATAATCAATTGACTATCGTACGTGTATAACGTACAACCCTCCCACACCACCTGACCTGCCTCGGCAAGCGAGACGGTGGCGAAATGGAGGAACGGAAATGCTTTACATCCCGCCCGCTGCGATGGTCCCCGAGCCATCCGACGCATTCACCGAAATAGACCTGAACGGTGCCGAGGCGCTGTCCGCCCTCATGCGCATTGCCTACACGCTGGGCCTCGACGCCGCCGGCGACGCGCTGCACGGCCTGATCGACCGAGAGCTATACGATGCCGGTGTCGAGCCTGAGGATATCGAGGAAGCGCGGGAGCGGGTGGACTGCAAGCCCTGCAATGCGATCCAGACGCTGAAATACGCGCTTGGCCAGGAGGGTGCGTTATGAGCGGCGCTTTCACGCCTGGGCCTTGGCAGTTCGGCCATTCCGGAAACAATTCTTTCTGGATTGGCCCGGACTATAATCAGACGCCTGTCGCCCATGTTGATCACGACACGAAATTTGCGCGTGATAACTCGCGCGATAATGCCCGCCTGATCGCCGCAGCGCCTTGCTTGCTTGCCCGATCCGACCGGCACCAAGCCAGCCGATGGCGCAACCCGCAATATCTTCCGTGGCGAGCATTCGAGTCTGATCGCGTATCAGGCTGGTGATGAGGTCACAAATAGCGACGGTTCTGAACTATGGACGGCCATCGCCGATGTGCCGGCGGGTATCGCGCTCGGCGATCCGGCTTACTGGTCTTTGAAGCTGGTTTCCGGTGCGGGGACGCCGGGGCAGGCCGCTGTTACCATGCGGCTTTCGCGCGCGGCGGCGACGGTCTTTGCCTATGCAAATGGCAATGTGCCGGACTGGTCGCAGGCGAGCGGCAAGCTGACGGTTTACGAGGGTGAACAGGACGTAACATCAAGCGCCACGCTTTCCTATACGGAAACCAACCTGACAGGCTCGCTCACCGCCAACGGCAATTATGCCGTTACTGCGATGCCGATGGCGGCGACCAGTGGCACGCTGACCATGACAGCCCAGTATAAGGGCAAGACATATTCGGCGGATTTCTCGGTTTCGAAGGTGCTGACCGGTTACGAGATCGTATCCTCGCTGCCCGCGTCCAACCTGTTCGAGGGCCGCGAAGTCTATCTCGAAACGGACAAGAAGCGCTACATCGTGCGTGATGGCGCGTGGGAACTATATCTGAAGGCCAGCGAGATTGAATATCTCGGAGACCTGCTGGAACCTGCGCTGATCGACCTGGCCGACAAGACGGATGCGGCGCTGGAAATCGCCCGCAGCAATTCCATGTGGATGCCGTGGAGCCAGTGGAGCCTTGGTGCGGTCAATACGTTGGAAACGATCAGCGATGGTGTGGCGGGCGACGAGGTTTTGCGGCTGCGGCCTGGTAGCGGCGCGGCCAATCTGTCTGAACAGCTTGATTACATCGCGCTCGACCGTAGCCGTGTCTATCGCGTCAATTTCTGGGCACGGCCTTCGGCGGATGCGAATGGCTCGCTTTGGTTTGCGCTACGCCAGTATCAGGACGATTCCGGCGCACTATCACCGAACAACGTGGGCCTTGCGCCGTACAAACCGGGCGGGCGAACCCGCGCGCAGCACGTAGCCGAGTTCGGCAACGGTTGGGGGCTGTACAGCTTCCTGTGGTCGGCGCCGGATTGGCAGGCGGAAACTAAATTCCTGCGGCCTGCCTTACAACCGAACTATCAGGGCACGACCGGATATTGGGAAATTCAGGGCGGCATCTGGATCGACGCCACCGAAACCGACCTGTCCGCGCAATATTCCGAGGCCGCGAATACGTCGCGTATACAGGCACAGGCCGCGCGGGATGCAGCAAGCGGGCACGCAACCGCCGCCAGCACGAGCGCCAGCAATGCCAGCGCGTCCGCTACCACGGCGGGCAATCATGCGAGCGCGGCGAATACATCGCGTATCAACGCGGAAACGGCGCGATCACAGGCACAGGCTGCCAGCACTACGGCGGTAAGCGCCAAGGACAGCGCGGAGGATGCTGCGTCGTCTGCCCAGACAAGCATGGTTCTGGCCGCATCGGTCGCCAACAACAGTATGAACGCGAACCCCGTGTTCAGTAATTGGGCGACCGGATCGACCATGCCCGCGAACTGGTCGCTCACAGGCGGCACGGTTTCCCGCGTAACGACCGGGGCGCTTTCAACAAGCCCTTATGCCGTCAGAGTCACAGGACCGGCTGGGGGGCAGGGCGGATTTTATCAGACCATCGGTTCACCGACAGCGAGACGGGTAAAAACCGGCGACTATTTCTTGCTTGAAGCAGATATTCTGTTGACTGCCGGCACATTGCAGGGTGCTGGCGTCTGGTTGTACGGTCTGAACCAGACAGGCGCTATTGTTTATCCGGGTGCAGCGCAGAACTTCGCAACTACGCCGGATCACACAGGAACAGGGCCGGGGAACGGGGTTGTGGGGCAGAGGTATACCTTCGCCTCACTCGTGCAGATGAACCAACCGGGCATTCATCACCTTCGCTTGCAGCTTTTTACCCATAGCGGCGCGGAACCAACGGCGAATGAACTGGTCGTCATGCGCTGCTCAGTGCGGGCCGCGACGCACGAAGAAATACTGGGCCGCTCGACAAGCGCCACCGTTTCCGTCCAGGCCGGTGCTATCGCCACGCTGCAAGGCGAGAACATCGCCTACTGGCAGGCGCAGGGCGGCATCAACGGCGAAACCAACTGGTTCATGACCGGCAAGGCGCGGGCTGCCTACGGGCAGGCACCAAGCGGCACTGTCGCGCTGGGGGCGGATAAATTCTACGTCTACAACCCGTCTGGCGGCGGCTGGATCAAGACGCTGGAAGTGACCGCCGGGCTGGTGCGCGTTTATGGCCGGATGGCCGCGAATACGGTTGACACAGATGCCATCTTTGCCGGCGCGGTGACGGCGGCGAAGGTCGCGGCAACCAACGTCATCACCATGTCTGCGCAGATTGGAAATGGCGTCATCCAATCTGCCAATATCGGGCAGCTTCAGGTCAAGGAAGCCAATATTGAGAACCTGACGGTTGGCACGCAGAAGATAACGCACAATGCTGTTACCACCAACTGGTACACAAGTGCGTCCAATCAAGTCAGTTTTGACACCAGCGGCGGTGTTTATAGCCTGTTGAGCCTCACAATCGTCAAATCTGAAGATGACTCTGTATTGGACATCACGACAGTTATCCCATTGCGCGCAAACGACGCAATCGACGGGCTGGTTTATATCCGCATCCGAACCGGCGGAATGGGCGGACCTGTGGATGTGGTAAGGACAAGAAATTACCTTCTCGAAAAAGACTATAACGGCGGGTCGGCAGACGTAGTGTCTATAGGGACGATGCACGATGACATGCCCGCCGGGACTTATGGCGTGGAAATTGTGTTCCAGAGAAACACAAATCGCGGGTCATGGACTACTGACTACCGTTACCTGAAAGTGACTGAGGACAAGAGATGAAAGAATATTTCATTGTTTATGACAGGCTAACTGGCGCTGAATTAGCCCGTGGGTCTGGCCCGCTTGGAACAATTGAAGCGCAGCAGTTGACAGAGACGCAAGGAATTATGGCGGTTACTGCCAGCATATCCACGCACTATCCGCTAGACGTGGAAGCACTGCGCCCGCTCATCTGGGAACGCGCCAAACTTTACCGCGCGGCGGCGGAATCCGGCGGCTGTGAAACGCCATTCGGGCGCATTGATACCGACCTTGAATCTCTGGTTCGCATCACAGGCGCAGTGCAGGCCGCCAGTATCGCGATTTCGGCGGGCGATACGCTCACACTCGACTGGACAATGGCAGACAACAGTGTGTTGACGCTGGACGCCCCCATGCTGGTGGCGATGGGCCGCGCGGTCGCGCTGCATGTGGATGCCGTACACCAGCATGGCCGCGATCTGCGTTCGGACATTGACGCGGCTACCACCAGTGAGGCGCTTCTGATGATCGACCTCGAAAACGGCTGGCCGGGGCAAGCTGTAGCCGGTCAGGCATAACAGAGAGGATATTCCAATGGACATCAACCGCAACCGGCGGGGGCAATCGCCCGCGCCGGAATGGCTCTCGTGTGCGGAAATGCGTGGGGCCGCATGATGCAGGATTCCACCAAAACCGGGCTGGACGTAGCGGCGGCGGGCATCACCGTTGCGACCGTCCTGCAATGGCTGCCTGCGTGGCGCTGTGACCATCCAAAAGCGCGGGGGCGCGCATGAGTTTTGATCTCGACCAGAATTTCCTCTGGCGGCTGGCGGCGGCTGCTGGCGGCGCGCTCGTGTCGCTGTCCCTGCCGGTGCACCAGAATTTAAGCCCGGGCGGCAAGATCGCCAACTTCTTCAACGGCTTTTTGTGTGCGGTCTTTCTGGGGCCGCTGGTGGTGCATCGCTTCTTTCCGGCAACGGAACCGGACAGCGAAATGATGATCGGGGGGTGTTTCGTCATCGGGATGAGCGCAATGGCGTTGATGCCCTTCATAATCGAAAAGCTGCGAAAAGTAGTGGACGGATTCACCTGGGGGCAGGAGAAATAGAATGTATTTCATGACCCTGTCGTTCAATGTGCTCTTTACGCTGACCATCGTCGGTTTTGTTATTTGGCGGCTTGGCTGGCACTTCGAGACGCATAATTGCCTTGAGCGCGTTTCCTTGTCGTTCGTTGGCGCGGGGATGTTCTTCTCGATGCTGTCGGATGCTTTCGGCGCGCATGCTTTCGATGCGTGGGGCCTGAATATGGGCCGAGGCGCGTTTGTCGTTTATCTCTATGCCATATTCGGTACACGGCGCTGGCGGCCTGTGGATCAGGGCAAGGGGTGCCTGCAACTATTGCGGGAGGCGCGGCTGTGAGCGCCGCATTCAGCACAGCGCAAATCAGCGCGCTGCTTGGTGCTGGCGTATCGCAGGCGATGATCGATGCGGCTACACGCACGTTGCAACCGATACACCGCAAGATCGGCCCGCGCGCAACGGCGCTTATCCAGCATTTCGAGGGGTGCCGGCTCAACGCCTATCAGGACAGCGTGGGCGTCTGGACCATCGGCTGGGGAAACACATTCTACGAGGACGGCAGCCGCGTGCAGGCGGGTGACAGCATCAGTCAGGCCCGCGCTGATGCCCTGTTCCGCCTGATCGTGGCACGGTTCGAGGCGGGCGTCGAAAAGGCCGCGCCAGTCGCTACGGCGGCGCAATTCGGCGCGATGGTATCGCTGGCCTATAATATCGGGCTGTTGGCGTTCACCGGCTCCACACTTTTGCGGATGCACAATTCGGGCAGCTATGCCGGTGCGGCAGAACAGTTCCCGCGCTGGAACAAGGCGGGCGGGCGTGTGCTTGACGGGTTGACGCGGCGGCGCAAGGCCGAACGGCTGCTCTACCTGAACGACCTGCCAGCTTTCGACAAGGCGATAGGATACAGGCTATGACGCCTATTCTGCAGGCTCCATCTCCGCAGGAGCCACCGACAGACGCAGGCCGAGCACGCGCAATATCTTCGTCAGCGTGTCGAGCGTCGGATTGCCGCTATCGCCAAGCGCCTTGTAAAGCGCCTCGCGGGAAATACCGGACTGGCGCGCCACGGCGCTCGTGCCAATGGCGCGCACCACATCGCCCACCGCGCGGCGGAAAAATGCCGGGTCGTTTTCTTCCATCGCCGCTTCGAGATAGGCGGCCTTGTCTTCGGGCGTTTCGAGATATTCGGTCACGTCCCAGATTGTCGTTTCAATCGCCATCACTCCACCTCTCTGGCCAGTGTCTTCGCCATTTCGATATCCCGGCTTTGGGTATCCTTGTCGCCGCCGCACAGAAGAACGATGATCGTGCTGCCACGCTGGACGAAATACACCCGATAGCCGGGGCCGTATTTGATCCTCAGTTCGCCAATACCGCCGAAGAATTTGGCGTCGCCAAGATTGCCTTCCTCGACACGGCGAAGGCGCACCGCGATCCGGGCCTTCGCCTGACGGTCCCGCAGGTTCCGAAGCCATTGGTCAAATTCGGCGGTGCGGCGGACTTCGATCATATGTGTTCTATAGTTCACAGGTGGGCGGGTGTCAACTATAATCCACAATCACAAAAAGGGGTGCGCGCATGACCGCCCTTCTCCCCCTCCTGTCCCGCTACTGGCAATATGGCGCGATGGCCCTGCTGGCGCTGGCGCTTGGCGTGCAATCGTGGCGGCTGGATCGCGAACAGGCCGCGCATGAGGCAACGGAAGCCGCAGGCGAATTGCTGGTGGCAAACTATCGGGGCGCGGCGGAACAGGCCCGCGCCGATGCCGAGCGGGCGCGGGCTGAGGCTGCGATTGAACAGCAAAGGATAAGCGATGAAGTGGCAACCGATTACCAACAGCGCCTTGCTGATTTGCGCGCTCGCTATGACCGCATGCGCCGGCAAGTCGCAGCCAATCCCGGTTCGCCCGGAACCGGCGATATGCCCGGCCTTTCCTGTCCCGCCGGCGGCATTGATGCAAGAGCCCTCAATTCGGGATTTCTGGAAATTCTGGCCGCCGCAGACGAAAACACCGAACGGCTGATTGCGTTGCAGGAGTGGGTGCGGGGACAGGCGGACCGGTGACACAGGGGCTGCAGGTTCACCCCGAACCTCGGGCCAGGTGCCACCTAGGACCAAATGAGCGAAACGAACCCTGAAAAAGCACCTAACCTATTGCAATGATTGCGGACGCACTGTGTTGACACCGCAGGGGTCGCAAGTTCAATCCTTGCCGCGCCCACCATCAAAAAAGGCCGCTATCCCTCTCGGGAAGCGGCCTTTTTATTCCGACATTGGGGGGCAGTGCCAGGGTCCGGACTCACTACAGCCACCAGATGACAGCGGCGGCGAGGCTGATGGCGCCCATGAAGGTTTTGATGTTACGATCGAAGCGGGTGGCGATGCGGCGCCAGTCCTTGAAGCGGCAGAACATGCGCTCGACGACGTTGCGCTGTTTGTAGATCGCGCGGTCGTAATCATACTGGATTTTGCGGTTCTTGCGGGGTGGGATGACGGGCTCGGTGCCGCGCTCGACCAGCCATTCTCGCAATGCCTGGCTGTCGTAGCCCTTATCGGCGACCAGTTCGGCAGACGGCGGCATCGCTTCGATGCAGAGTTTGGCGACCTTGCAATCATGAATGTTTCCGGGCCGTCAGGAGCAGGACATATGGGCGGCCCTTCGTGTCGCAGACGGCGTGAAGTTTGGTGTTTCGTCCGCCTTTCGTGCGGCCGATACCATGAGCCAGGGCCCCCCTTTTCCGCCGCCTGCGCAGCGGTGGGCCTTGATGCAACTGCTGTCGATGAACAGCCGGTCCGGCATATCTCCTGCTCCCGCCAACGCGCTGAAGATGTCTTCCCAGATACCGCGCCCGGACCAGCGAACGAACCGGTTGTATAGCGTCTTCTTCGGACCGCAGACGTCAGCACAGTCAACCCAACGGCCACCGCTGCGAAGCGCATGCACGATGCCACTCAGCATCACGATCAGGCGCACAGCGAAACCCTGTTATTGGGTCCGAACCCTAGTTTGCGGCCTCCTGCGTGGCCTCGCCCACGGATTCCACGTCGCGGCCCACGCCTTCAACCGTATTGCAGGCCGTCACCGCCAATCCGCCCAGCACCAGCAAGAACATCATCAGCTTTTGTAACATGGCGAATTCCTTGTTCGCGGTTTATCGAACAGGAAACCGATCAGAGGCATGGATGTTCCGCTGGTTCCGGCCGGCCCGCTATTTCTGCCCATCGGGTGCCACACGGTCGATAATGCCGACATCGAGCAAGGGGGCGGCGTCGATTTCACTTGCGTCGAGCAATTCCCCGAGGCGTTCCAGCGCCGCGAGAATCATGGCGCGTTCCCATGCCGGCAAGGTGGTGAAACTTTCCTGAAAGCGGTTTTGCAGCAGGTCGGGCGCGCTTTCCAGCATGGATCGGCCTGCCGGCGTCGCGCGTAGCAGCATCTGGCGCTTGTCCCGCTCATTGCGCTGTCTGCTTGCAAGACCAGCGGATTCCAGCCTGTCGACGATATTGGTGACGGTTGCCTGGCCAAATTGCAGCGTCGCGGCGATGGCGCCTGGCGTGATCTCGTCGAAGCGACTTATTTCCTGAAGCACCAGCAGTTGCGACGGCGTCAGCCCGGTAGCAGCGGCAAGCTTGCGGCTACCCTGATCGGCGGCGCGCAGGATGCGCCGAATCGCCTTTAACGCCGCACTGGTAATTTCGTCTGGCATGGACCCACGCTAACCTTTCTCCGCAGCTCCGCCAAATCTCATATTGCTTCATATTTCGAAGGAATATTCAGGGACTTGAGCAGCAAAATAAACCGAAACGGCCATTTCCGGTTGAAATTACCGCGATAAATCCCTAACTACGGCTCTCGCAGCGGCCTGATAGTGCGTTGCCACGAATGTTTAATAATTCGGAGTATGAAGCATCGGCATTGCCGACCATAAACGAGCCTCCGCAGAGACCCCCGGCGATTCCGCACATATTGCGACCGAAAGCGCTGGCCCGGTCCTTCGCCTCCCCCGCGCGGGGGATGGCCCTGCCATTACCCGGCTGATCGCGGATTGCCCGCCGCTGGATGTGAATTCCGCTTATTGCAATCTGCTGCAATGCACGCATTTCGCCGCTACGTCGGTGGTGGCGGAGCAGGACAGAAAGCTCGCCGGCTGGATTTCCGGCTATCGCCCGCCCGCCGCGCCCGAAGAGTTTTTCATCTGGCAGGTTGCGGTGCATGCGGATGCGCGCGGCACCGGCCTCGGCGGAAAAATGCTCGATGCATTGATCGCCCGGCCGTCGGCCGCCGGTATCACTACCCTTACCACCACCATTACGGAATCGAATGCCGCCTCCTGGGCCCTGTTCGGTTCCTTCGCGCGCCGCCACGGCGCATCGCTCACCCGGCGTCCGTATTTCGAGCGCGACGCCCATTTCGCCGGCCTGCACGAGACGGAACATCTGGTTTCGATCGGGCCCATCGTCGGCGGCTCCCCATCCAAACAGGAGATTTTATGATTTTGACCCCAAAACCCACGCGTATCCCCCCGGATGTTTCGCTCTATGAACGCATGGAATCTCGGGTCCGTAGCTATTCCCGCTCCATGCCCCGCCAGTTCACCCGCGCCGAAGGCGTGTGGATGTACGACGACCATGGCGGGCGCTATCTGGATTTCCTGTCTGGCTGTTCAACGCTGAATTATGGCCACAATCATCCGGTGCTGAAACAGGCGTTGCTTGAGTATATCGCCGCCGACGGCATCGCCCATGGCCTCGATTTACATACAGAAGCCAAGGCCGATTTTCTCGAAACGTTCGAGAAGCTGATTTTGAAGCCGCGTGATCTTGAGTATCGCGTGATGTTCACCGGTCCCACGGGGGCGAATGCTGTGGAGGCGGCCCTGAAGCTTGCCCGCAAGATCACCGGGCGCCAGCATGTCATCGCCTTTACCAACGGTTTTCACGGCATGACGCTTGGCGCCCTCGCCTGCACCGGCAATGCCGGGAAGCGTGGTGGGGCGGGCGTGCCGCTCAATCATGTGAGCCATGAACCCTATGATGGCTATTTTGGCCCGCATGTGGATACCGCGGAACTGCTGGATCAGCGGCTCTCCGATCCCTCCAGCGGGCTGGACAAGCCGGCGGCCATCCTCGTCGAAACGGTGCAGGGCGAAGGCGGGCTGAATGTTGCGTCAGCCAAATGGTTGCGCCGCATCGCAACCATCGCCCGGGAACATGGCGCGCTGCTGATCGTTGACGACATTCAGGCCGGTTGCGGGCGCACTGGCGGCTTTTTCAGCTTTGAGGACGCGGGAATTGAGCCGGATATCGTAACGCTGGCCAAATCGCTTTCGGGCATGGGCCTGCCGTTCGCGCTGACGCTGTTTCGCCCCGATCTCGATCAGTGGAAGCCGGGCGAGCATAATGGCACATTCCGCGGCAACAACCATGCGTTCGTCACCGCGGCAACAGCGCTGCGCCATTTCTGGAGCGACGGGCAATTCGCCGCCGATGTGAAGCGGCGCGGGGAGTTTCTTGGGCTACGTCTGGAAGAAATCGCCAGAAAGCACGGCCTGACAACGCGCGGACGCGGCATGATGCGCGGCATCGATACCGGCTGCGGCGACATCGCTGCGCGGGTAACGGGCGCGGCATTCGATCGTGGCCTGATCATCGAGACAAGCGGCGCGCACGATGAAGTGGTCAAGGTGTTGGCCCCGCTTACAATCGACGATGCCATATTGGCCGAAGGTCTGGATATCGTCGCCGATTGTGTCCGCGACGCGATGACGCCGGCCTTCAAGGTTGCTGCAGAGTAAAGCGTAACAGAAAGAATCATAATGCTTATTCGTGAACTTGACACGATCCGTGAATCGGATCGCAACATCGTGACGGACGGCTGGGAAAGCGCCCGGCTGTTGCTGAAAGATGATGGAATGGGTTTCTCCTTCCACATCACCACCATGTATGCTGGCAAGGAATTGCACATGCATTACCAGAACCATCTGGAGGCGGTGTTTGTGCTGGCGGGCGAAGGCACCATCGAGGATCTGGATACCGGGGAAACGCACGAACTCGCCCCCGGCGTCCTGTATGTGCTGAACAATCATGATCGCCATATCGTGCGCCCGAAAACCGACATCGTAACGGCATGCGTGTTCAATCCGCCTGTTACCGGGCGCGAGGTTCATGACGAAAATGGCGCCTATCCCGCCGAAGCAGAGATGGCGGCGGCTGGCTGAGGTTCAGGGCATGCAAGATTTGTACCCGTCCCGCCAGACGGCCAGCCCGGAGTTGCACCCCCGGATCGATCCGGTGGTGCATGGACGCTGGCATCCAGGCGCACCGCTGACAGAAGCCCAGACGGAGCATTTCGATGCCCGGGGGTATCTGGTGCTGGAGAATCTGTTTTCGCCAGCCGAAGTGGCGGCGTTGCAAGCGGAAACGGCGCAGCTGCTGGCCGATCCGGCGGCGCTGGAAGCGGAAACGATGATCCTCGAGCCAAACAGCGGCGAGGTGCGATCCATTTTTCGTATCCACGAACAAAATCCGCTGATGGCGCGGCTGGCAGCGGATTCCCGCCTGGCTGGCGTTGCCCGATTCCTGCTGGACGATGAAGTTTACATTCATCAGTCCCGGCTCAACTACAAACCGGGGTTCCGTGGCAGGGAATTCTATTGGCATTCGGATTTTGAAACCTGGCATGTCGAGGACGGCATGCCGCGTATGCGCGCGCTGTCGATGTCGGTGCTGCTGGCGGAGAATACCCCGCATAATGGCCCGCTGATGCTGATTCCCGGCTCGCACAGAAACTATCTCACCTGCGTCGGGAAAACGCCGGAAAACCATTACCGCTCATCTCTTCGCAAGCAGGAATATGGTGTGCCTGACGCGGAAAGCCTGACGGCGATGGTGCGCGATTTCGGCATTGCGGCACCGCTTGGCAAACCGGGCACGGTGATCATTTTCGACTGCAATCTGATGCATGGGTCCAACGGCAATATCACGCCGCTGCCACGCACCAATGCTTTCATGGTCTATAATGCGGTGTCAAACCGGCTGGCCGACCCGTTCGGCCCGCCGACGCCGCGCCCGCCATTTATCGCGGCGCGGAATGCGGAGCCGCTCACGATCTGCGCCGGGCCGCTGGTGGATCATGGCGGATGAACTGACAGATCCCCCGGAACCTGCGCCCTCCGGCCTGCTGCGACGCGCCATCGCTGCTTCCGCCATCGGTAACGCTACCGAGTGGTTCGATTATGGTATTTATGCCTATGGCGTGGTGTGGATTTCGGCGGCGCTGTTTCCCGGCAACACGCAGGAGGCGACACTTTTCGCGCTCGCCACCTTCGCCATTTCCTTCCTGATGCGCCCGTTCGGGGGTCTGTTCTGGGGTCCACTGGGGGACAAGATCGGACGCAAGTCCATCTTGTCCTTCACGATTTTACTGATGTCGGGGGCGACTTTCTGCATTGGCCTTATTCCATCCTACGACGATATCGGCTTCTGGGCCCCGACCTTGCTGATTGTCTTGCGGATGGTGCAGGGTTTTTCGACCGGCGGCGAATATGGCTGCGCCGCCACCTTCATGGCCGAATATGCGCCGGACGATAAACGCGGTTTTTGCGGCAGTTTTCTCGAATTCGGTACGCTTGGCGGCTTTGCGCTCGGCGCGTTGCTGATGCTGGGCTTTTCAGCGCTGCTGACCGACGCCCAGATGCACGACTGGGGCTGGCGTCTGCCCTTCCTGATGGCCGCACCCATGGGCTTCGTTGGCCTGTATCTGCGGTCGAAAATGCAGGACACGCCGGTTTTCCGGGAATGTGCCGTGGATGCCGATGAGAATATGTTTTCGAAGCTGGGGTTGCTGTTCCGCGAATATCGCCGGCCCATGCTGGTGCTGTCCGGCCTCGTTATCGCGCTGAATATCGTCAATTATACATTGCTCAGCTATATGCCCACCTATCTGGCAATGAACATCGGCTTGTCGCAGGATCAGGCGCTGATTGTGCCCATTTTGGGCATGTTGTTCATGATGCTGCTATTGCCGCTGGCCGGTATGTTATCGGACCGGATCGGTCGCAAGCCTTTGTGGTGGTTTTCGCTGACCGGGTTATTCGTGCTGGCGGTGCCGCTGTTCAATCTGATGGGAACAGGACTTGCTGGCGCCACCATCGGTTTTCTGGTGCTGGGGTTGCTCTATGTACCACAACTGGCAACGATTTCCGCCACATTCCCGGCGATGTTCCCGACCCATATACGCTTCGCCGGCTTCGCCATCGCCTATAACGTCGCGACATCCCTGTTCGGCGGCACCGCACCGGCAATCAATGCCTGGGCCATCGGCGCAGCCGGCGATATGGTGATGCCCGCCTATATCATGATGGGCGGATGCGCGATCGGGGGTATTGCCCTGCTGTTCCTGATAGAAACGGCGGGTGAATCCTTGCGCGGAACCGGCATACCGGGCGCGCAAACGATAGCTGTTGGTGAAAATCGGTTACGCACCGGCAGGGCCTGAACAAATACACCGCCGCCCGTTCAGAAGCGGCGGTGTTACGGATATTTTCAGTCGTTTACCGGCTGGCCATTCAGGAAACGGATCATCGCGGAGAAATCCCGCCCGCCGCCACCGGCATTGGACAGTGCCTGGTAAAGCGCTTCAGCCGCTGCGCCCATTGGCACGCTGGCGTCGGCATCCTGCGCCGCCGTCAGCGCCAGCTTCAGATCCTTCAGCATCAGCGCCGATGCGAAGCCCCCGCGATAATCGCGATCCGCGGGACTCTGCGGACCAACACCCGGTACCGGGCAATAACTGGTGACGGACCAGCTCTGACCGGACGCCTTCGACGTGATGTCGTAAAAGGTTTGCGCGTCCAGCCCGAGCTTTTCCGCAAGCAGAAATGCCTCACAGGTGGCGACCATGTTCGCGCCCAACAGCATATTGTTGCAAATTTTCGCGGCCTGGCCGGCTCCGGCGCCGCCGGCATGGATCACCGCCTTGCCCATTTTCTCCAGGATCGGGCGGGCACGCTCGAAGGCCGCCGTCTCGCCGCCCACCATGAATGTCAGCGCGCCATCGTTCGCCGCCGCAATGCCGCCGGATACCGGTGCATCGACCATCGCGATGTCCTTGTCGCCTGCCTGTACGATCACCGCCCGGGCGGAAGCGACGTCGATCGTCGAGCAATCGATGAGCAATGCCGATTTCGGCACCGCGCCGAAAATCTCATCGCCATATACCTGCCGGACATGGCGCCCGGCGGGCAGCATTGTCACCACAAATTCCGCATCGGTCGCGGCATCCGCGGCGGACGTCGCGCGCGTGCATCCGGCAGCTTCGGCGCGCGCCAGCGCCGCTTCGGCAAGGTCGAATGCTTTCACCTGGTGTCCGGCCCGGGCGAGATTGGCGGCCATGCCGCCTCCCATATTGCCAAGGCCGATAAAGCCAATCCTGCTCATCAGCGTCCTTTCCATTGACCGGCGCGCTTTTCCACGAACGCCTGCATGCCTTCAGCCTTGTCTTCCGTCGCGCACAGGCCATTGAAAATCCGGCGCTCGAACAGCAGGCCATGGTTCAGGCCGGTTTCAAACGCAGCGTTCACCATTTCCTTGTTCGCGATGGTCGCCAGTGGGGGCAGCGCGGCAATGGCGGCGGCCGTTTTCAAAGCCTCGTCCAGCAGTTCGGCGGCGGGCACCACGCGGGAAACGAGGCTTGCGCGTTCGGCTTCCGCGGCATCCATGAAACGACCGGTCAGGCACATTTCCATGGCCTTGGACTTGCCAACCGCGCGCGTCAGCCGTTGCGAGCCGCCCATGCCCGGCGCAACCCCCAGCTTGATCTCCGGCTGGCCGAATTTCGCGGTATCTGCCGCGATGATGAAATCGGCCATCATGGCCAGTTCACATCCGCCACCCAGTGCGAAGCCGGCAACGGCGGCAATCCAGGGCTTGCGGGTCGCGGTCACCCGCTCGAAACCGGCAAAGAAATCTTCACCGTACATTTCCGCGAAGCCCTTGGGTTGCATTTCCTTGATGTCGGCCCCGGCGGCAAAGGCTTTCTCGTTGCCCGTCAATACCGCGCAACGCTGCGTCGGATCGGCATCGAAAGCGGCAAAGGCGGCGATCAGGTCGGCCAACACTGTCGTATTAAGCGCGTTCAGGGCTTGCGGGCGGTTCAGGCGGATAAGGGTGACGGCGTCGTGACGCTCGACCAGGATAGTTTCATAAGTCAATTTGCGGCTCCTTCCTCGATAGGGGTCCATGCGTCAGCTGCGTCCAGCGGCTGGAAAATGGCGTCGATCAGTGCGTCGTCCACGCCCTCCGGTGTCGACGGATCCCACTGCGGATTATTATCCTTGTCGATCAGCAGCGCCCGCACGCCTTCAGGGAAGTCGGGCCGTGCCACAACATGCCAGGCGATGGCATATTCCATGCGCATTTCATCAGCGAAATTGTCGATGTTCGCTGCCTCGCGCAATTGCCGCAGCGAAACCTTGCACGACTGCGGCGACTTGGTCGCCAGTATCTGATGTTGTTTCGTTGCCCATGCGCCACCATCCGCCGCCAGCGCCACGAGCACATCTTCGTAACGCTCCGCAGCAAACAGCCGGTCGATATCGGCGCGCAATCCCTCGATCGCGGCTGCCGGCGGAGCGCTGGACAGATCGGCAAGGACGGTTTCGACGTCTTGCGGATTGGCTACCAGACGCGCTTTCGCGTCTTCGAGCCGGCTGCTTTCCAGGTAATGGGTAGCAAGCCCCAGCGCAAGACAATCCGCACCGTCGAGCCGCGCACCGGTCAGCGCCACATATTGGCCTACGCGTCCGGGCAACCGCGACAAATAACGGCCGCCGCCGACATCCGGAAACAGACCGATGCCGGTTTCGGGCATGGCGAACATGGTCCGCTCCGTCGCCACGCGATAATTGGCCGGCATGGAAATCCCTACGCCGCCACCCATGGTGATTCCGTCGATAATCGCAATTACCGGCTTCGGATAGACAAACAGCAGATGGTTAAGCCGATATTCCGTATGGAAAAAGGTGCGGGCCTCAACCTTGTCGCCCCGCGCGCTGTCGGCCAGAGCCCGCACATCGCCGCCGGCGCAAAAGCCCCGGCCATCCATATGATCGATCAGCACGGCTTCGACCGCTGGCTCGTTACGCCATTCAAGCAGTACCGCGATCATCGCTTCGCACATGCCGAGGTTCAGGGCGTGTATGGCTTTTGGCCGGTTAAGGCGGATGCGACCGACCTTCCCTTCCACAAACGCGACGATTTCCTGCGTCATTGGCGAACCATCTCCCGGCCGACGATCATGCGCATGATTTCGTTGGTTCCTTCCAATATGCGATGCACGCGCAGATCGCGCAGGATTTTTTCAACCGGATAGTCTTTCAGATACCCATAACCGCCATGCAGTTGCAGCGCCCGGTCTGCTACCGACCAGCCGGTATCGGTCGCCAGCCGTTTCGCCATGGCGGCAAAGCGGGTCTTGTCGGCGGCATTGTCCGTCACCCTCACCGCGGCCGCATAGAGCAGCACCCGTGCGGCCTGCAGTTCGGTTTCCATATCCGCAAGCGTGAACTGGACGGTCTGGAAATCGGCGATCGGCTGGCCAAATTGCTGGCGTTCGCGGGTGTAGGCGAGCGCCTCATCCAGCGCGCGCTGCGCGCCGCCCAGAGAACAGGCGCCGATATTCAGTCGTCCGCCGTCCAGGCCCATCATGGCGATGCGAAATCCTTCGCCTTCGCCGCCCACCCGGTTGGCAACCGGCACCCGCACACCATCAAAATTGACCTGTGCGGTCGGCTGCGAGTTCCAGCCAAGCTTTTTCTCTTGCGCGCCGAAACTGACGCCAGGCATGTCTTTCTCGATCACGAGGCAGGAAATGCCTTTTGGTCCGTCTTCGCCGGTGCGGACCATGGTGACATAAATTTCATTCTCGCCACCGCCCGAAATAAAGGCTTTCGACCCGGTGACGACATAATGATCGCCGTCGCGCACGGCTTTCGTTTTCAGCGCCGCCGCATCCGAGCCGGAGCCCGGCTCGGTCAGGCAATAGCTCCCGAGTTTTTCGCAGGAAACCATTGCCGGCAGGTAGGCCGCTTTCACCTCATCGCCGCCGAAGCGGTCGATCATCCAGGCGGACATATTGTGGATCGAGATGAAAGCGGAGGTGGAGGGACAGCCGTAGGCCATCGCCTCCATGATGAGCGCAGCTTCCAGTCGACCCAGACCGATGCCGCCGCCCGCCTCCGACACATAAATTGCGCCAAAGCCGAGCTCGGCAGCGGCTTTCACCACGTCGCGCGGGAAGATTTTCTCTTCATCCCAGTGGGCCGCGTGCGGTGTGATGGCGTCCGCCGTAAACCGGCGCGCCATCTCCTGAATGGCGCGCTGGTCGTCGGTCAGGTCAAACTGGCTCATTCCTGTCCCCCTGTCTGTTGCTTATCCCATGGTCGGGATAATGAAGGCGCTGTCGCCGCTGTCGCCGCCATCCGGCCACCGCTGGGTAACGACCTTCGTCTTCGTGTAGAAACGCACACCTTCCGTACCATATTGGTTGGTATCGCCAAAGGCGGAACGCTTCCAGCCGCCAAAACTGTGGTAGGCGACCGGCACAGGGATCGGCACATTCACGCCAACCAGGCCGACATTGACGCGCGAGACGAATTCGCGCGCGGCGTGGCCGTTGCGGGTGAAGATGGCGACGCCATTGCCATATTGATGCTCGCTCGGCAGACGCAGCGCTTCCTCGAAATCATTGGCCCGCACGATTTGCAGCACGGGGCCGAAAATTTCTTCCTGATAGCTTTGCATCGACGTCTTCACATGGTCGAACAGCGTCGGCCCAACGAAGAAGCCTTCTTCATGCCCCTGCAGCTTGAAGCCACGGCCATCAACGACCAGTTCCGCGCCTTCATCGACGCCCATCTGGATGTAGCTTTCGACCTTCGCCTTGTGCGCGGCGGTCACCACCGGGCCATAATGCGCGTCATTGTCGGTCGATACGCCGATACGCAGCGCCTCGATCGCGGGCAGCAGCGCCGCGCGCAAACGCTCGGCGGTTTCCTGACCTACCGGCACCGCCACGGGCAGCGCCATGCAGCGCTCGCCAGCGGAACCAAAGGCAGCACCGGTCAGATCCTTGACCACCTGATCCATGTCGGCGTCCGGCATGACGATGCCGTGATTCTTTGCGCCGCCCATCGCCTGGACACGCTTGCCGTTGGCGGTGCCCCGGCTGTAAATATATTGCGCGATATCGGAAGAGCCGACGAAGCTGATCGCCTTGATTTCCGGATGGTCGATGATCGCATCCACCATTTCCTTGTCGCCCTGAACAACCTGAAGAATGCCCTCGGGGAGGCCCGCTTCCAGCATCAGTTCGGCCAGGCGCACCGGCACGGACGGATCGCGCTCGCTGGGCTTCAGGATGAAGGCGTTGCCGCACGCAATCGCAATGCCGAACATCCACATCGGGATCATCGCCGGGAAGTTGAATGGCGTGATACCGGCGACAACACCCAGCGGCTGGCGCATCGAATAGACATCAATGCCGGGTCCTGCGCCTTGCGAATATTCGCCCTTCAGCACATGCGGAATACCACACGCAAATTCAATGACTTCCAGGCCGCGCTGAATATCGCCGCGCGAATCAGCCAGCACCTTGCCATGTTCGGACGACAGCAATTCCGCCAGTTCGTCCATATTCTGTTCGATCAAATTCTTGAATGCGAACATCACCCGGGCGCGCCGCTGCGGATTCGTGGCTGCCCAGCCCGGCTGCGCGGCAAGCGCCGCATTCATCGCACGATCGAGATCGGCGGAGGTCCCGAGCCCGACGCGCGCCTGAACCTGGCCGGTGTTGGGGTTGAAAACATCATGATAGCGGCTGGCGCGGGATTCGCCGCCGCCGGCAATGACATGCGACAGTTCACGTAATGCGGTAGCCATGCGATATACTCCCATTGAAGATTTGACCCTGTTTCCATTACTCCGGGAGATAGCGCAAGGGGTCGACACGCAGGAGGCACCTGCAATATTGCAGGTATATGCATTGGGATGATCTTCGCATATTTCTCGCCGTCGCGCGCACCGGGCAGATCGCCCGCGCGGCGCCCGTTCTCGGTATCGACCCGACAACGGTCGGCCGACACCTGCGGCGGCTGGAAAAAGCGATGGGCCAGATCCTGTTCGAGCGCCATCCCGGAGGGCAGAAACTGACGGAAGCCGGTGAACGCCTGATCGGTCACGCCGAAACTTTCGAGCGGTTATTACAGGAAATCGCACCGGGCGGGCCGGACAAGCCGGCCGGGATGGTTCGTGTCAGCACATCGGAAGGTTTCGGCACCTGGTTTGTTGCGCACCATCTGGGCGAATTCATGCAGGATCATCCGGCTATCCAGATCGATCTGGTCGCCAACAGTGGTTTTCTTAGCCCATCAAAACGGGAAACGGACGTCGCAATCCTGCTGGCCAGACCCAGAAAGGGCCCGCTGATCACGCGCCGCCTCACCAATTATCGTCTGAAAATATTTGCGGCAAAAACCTATCTGGCGCAACACCCGCCGATATATACCCCGGATGCCCTGCGCGATCACACGCTGATCGGATATATTCCCGATTTCGTCTATGCACCCGAGCTGCATTATCTCAACGAAGTCGCACCCGGCCTTGAACCCAGGCTGCGATCATCCAGCATCAATGCGCAATATCGCATGACGGCGGCCGGCGCGGGTATCGCGATCCTGCCCTGTTTTATCGGTGACACCGATCCACTGCTTCAACGCGTCTTGCCGGATTTCGAAATCCAGCGCTCTTTCTGGCTCGTCACCCATCAGGATACGCATAACGCCCCGCGCATCCGTCAGTTCACCAACTGGCTGACCGATCTCACCATCCGCCGTCGGGACAGGCTGCTGGGTCTTGTGCCGGACGTCAACGCCGTCCCGGCCCCGGCGGCCTGAGGGCCAGACGAATATCCGTAGCTTTATCCGGCGGATTGACCGCACTGGTTTCAAACATATGCGTGCCGCCGGCAGCGATGCTCGGGATGCCCGCCGGCATCGTCCAGCGGACAAGCACTTCCCCCTGCTGATCCAGTAAAGTCAGCTCGACGGGCGGCACCGGAACCCGGTTAAAGGTGGGGTTGTGGATCGTGCCGGACACTTCCCACACCGCGCCACCATCGGGAAGCGATCTTTTCACTACCTCATGCTCCAGCCGCAAGGGCGACGCCGGACCTTCCGGCACCCGCAAGACCGGCAGACGGACAGATGGCAGCCGGATGCCGGGCAATGTTGGCAGGGCCAGATTGCTCATTTCCAGCCGAAACCCTGGCAACCCATAGCGTTCAGGTTGCAGGCGGTTGGTGGCCAGCGCAATCAGCACAGCCGCAAGCAAAAACAGCAATATTGCCACGATCCACGGCCACCAGCGATGGCGGCGCCGCGGCGCGGACGGGCGCTCTTCCGCAGCCTCAGCCGGACCGGCTTCGACCGTTTCTTCCGGGGGTTGCGGCGGCAGCGGATCCCCAAGTTCCAGAACCGGTTCCGGCTCGGGCGTGGCAACCCAGATTTCCTGACAGATCTTGCAGCGAACCTTGCGCGGCTTCAGCGCCAGTTCGCCGCTCGCAGTTGTTTCCCGTGGCCAATCCGCGTCCGGGACTTCATAACGAACACCGCAATTGGGGCATGAAAGCAACATGCGCGCACTTCACCACAAGCCCGAAACCTTCGCAAGCCGCGTTGCGTACCTGCGCGACGCTTATTATGGCTGAAGCCATGGTACGCACCCTGCCCCGTTCCCGCCGCATCCTGTCACGGATCGCCCAGATCGCGCTTGCCCCGGCGGTGCTGGCCGTGCTCGGCTTCGTCTGGTTCGTGATGGCCCTTCCCGGCCCGGCGAACGACCAGACGGCAACGGACGGCATTGCCGTATTGACCGGAGGGCCTGGCCGCATGCCCCGCGCAATTGCCGTGCTGGAAGCAGGCAAGGCCAGGCGCCTGCTGGTATCCGGCGTTGATTCGAGAGTGCGCCCCGCTGAATTTATCGCCGTCACCGGCATCTCTGCCCGCCTGTTCGATTGCTGCGTCGATCTCGGCTATGCGTCCGACAGCACCAGATCCAACGCCAGCGAGGTGGCGGAGTGGGTAAAAGAACATCAGTTCAGGTCCATCCGGCTGGTGACGGCGGGCTATCATATGCCGCGCGCCGAGGCGGAAATCCGCGCGCGCGTGGCACGCGACGTGCTGATCCTGCCCGATGCTGTATCGGGCGAGCGGACGTTGGCGCAAATGGCACTGGAATATGCCAAATTTGTAGCTGCCCGGGTAACGCTGCTGGTTCACCGAACTCCCGCATGAGACAGTGGATTGCCGGCGTCGCATTCGCGCTGATTTTCTATGGTGGAACAATGGCGCTGGCGCTGCCCACGGTCATTAGCGTCGCCATTTCGGACCGGGCGCTGCAACCTGCGTCCAGATTGTGGGCGCGATGGTATTTGTGGTGCTGCCGCCGCATATTGGGAATTCGCATGGCGGTGCGCGGCGCGGTGCCGCAAGGTGACGTGATCGTCGCCTTCAAACATCAGTCCGCCTTTGAAACCATCGCGACTCTGACGCTGTTCGACCGGCCAGCGGTGGTGATGAAAGAGGAACTGCGCCATATTCCCATCTGGGGATGGATCGCCGCCCGCCACGGCAGCATCTTTGTGCAGCGTCAGGCGGGAGCCAGTGCGTTGCGCCACATGCTGCGGCAGGCGCGGCGCAGTGCTGCTTCGGGCCGGCCGATCGTCATCTTCCCGGAAGGCACCCGCGTGGCCCCGGGCCAGGTCGCGCCTATACGCGCCGGGCTCTATGCGCTGGCATCGGGCGTGCGGTTGCCGGTAGTGCCCGTTGCGCTCGATGCCGGGAAATATTGGCAAAAGGGACTCGCCGGCAAACACCCCGGCATCGTTACGCTGGCGTTCCAGCCGGAAATCAGCCCAACGCTTCCCCGCAAGGCTTTCGAAGAGGCCGTGCAAATCGCTATCAACGCCGATCCCGTTCAGGTCGAGGTACGGAAATGAGCCGCTTTCCCTTATGGCTAACCCTGCTGCCACTGGTCGCGGGCGTGGTGATATGGCACCTGGTGTGGAAGGGGTATGCCAATGATTTCAAGGCAGAAGTCGCAGCCATCCTGCCACCAGCCACGCAGATTTCCAGCAGCGGCTTTCCCTATCGGCTGGAAGTCGATGTGCAAAATGTGGATCAACAGTATCAGGGTCCATCACTGACGGCCAGAGTACGGGCGGACACGCTGATTGCCCACCGTGTGCCGTGGCAGAAAGACCGGCAGGTGCTGAATTTCGTCGCGCCCGAAGCCGAACTGGCGCTGGTCGCCCTGCCCGATGTCCGTGTCCGCATCGCCGCGCCGCACGCCCAGGCGAGCTTGCGCACCGAACCGGGACGGATCGCCCGCCTGTCCGCCGTGTGGGAGCAACCGGAAATTCGTACCGGCCTGTTCGCCGCCGGTTTCACCGCCACGAGTTTTGAAGCGCATCTGCGCGAAACACCCGCTACCGCCGCCCCCGAACCCTCTGATCCGCGCTTGCCGACCCAGGCGCAACTGGTGCTGTCTGGCACGGATCTGCGCCATGGCGATGGCGCGCCTTTGAATATTTCGCTCAGCGCCGAAATTACGGCGGCCATGCCGATCCGCAGCTATGCGATCTGGGCTGCCGGTGGCACGGTTGAAATCGAGGATTTGCGACTGACAGACCCGACAGGCGAGATCCTGCGCGTGGAAGCAACGCTTGTGCCCGATGGCGAAGGGCGCTTACGCATTGCCGGTACGCTGGAAACCGTATGCCCCGCCACGATACGCGCCGCCGCCAGTGGCCAGCCCGCGCCGCACGAAATGCGCGCCCGTACACCGGAATTGCTGGCTTTCTCCGGCAGGCTACCGGGGGAAATCAACGTTGCGCCGGCGCCCCCCGGCAAGCCGGCGCCGCCGGTTCGCGGTCAACTGCCGCCCTGCCCGGCGCTTGGCTGATCGCCTGTTCGGCGGCGGCGGCGGCGGCATCGAACGCCAGGCAAATGGATGGATGTCGCGCTGCATGGGCGCGCGCCGGTTCAAACAGGGCCAGTTGTGGATAATGCGCCGCAAGGAATTCAGGCAGCGTGTCATCGGATTTCAGCCATGACGCCAGCGCTTCATGCGCCATGCGCAAATTCTCTGGCGTTTGACCAAGGATCGCCTGTCCCAAAATCGCCGCCGCCGCCTGGCCCAGCGCGCAAGCCTGCACTTCCTGCCCAAAGTCCACCACGCGGCCATAGCAATCCAGGTTGACGCTGGTTGTCACCCGGCTGCCACATACGGGCGACCGGCGCATAATTGTTGCCTGCGCGTCTTTCAGAGGCCGCTGACCGGGGATAGACGCCGCCAGCCGCAAGATGTCAGCGGTATAAAGCGGTGCTGTCATGGAATTATCTATAGGGTCGCGGGTCGCCGGATTCAAACGCGACGCTATCCGACGAACGCATCCCGATATTCCGGTTTGACCAGAGACAGGAGGGTTTCCGGCGGTGATATGGAAATTTCATAAGCGCCTTCCGCATAGGGGCCGGCGGCATACGGTCCGGCGATGATTTTCAACGCCCAAATCTGCGGATAACCCACGGGCACCAGCACCATTTCACCAACGGGCGGGCAGTCATCGAAACCGGTGATCTTCGCGCCCATCCGCCGCCGCGCCCGCTCCGCATCCAGTTGCTCGCACCAGACGGGCGTCAGCGCCGCCTGCGCTTTCTCCCGGTCGGTGAACAAATCCCAACTGCCCAGCCTTGTGTGTACCTTGCGGTCCCAGATGGCGGTTGCATAGGCGGTCATGCCGTGTGCGCCGCCGGTGTAGCTGTAGCCCTCCAGCGAAAGGGCCAGCAATTGCGGCGTTTCCGCCTCAGGCTTCCATCTTTGGTCGAACTCATAGCGGCTATACGGGAAGCCCGCCTTCGCAGCCTCCTCCTGCCCCGTTTTGGCTTCATCCAGCGCATGTTGCAGCGCCTGTTTGCCATCGGCCTGAATTGCGCGGAACAGGTCCGGTTCGAGCGCGGCATCCGCAGGCGCGGACCAACGGAAACCCAGATCCGGGCCATCATGGCGGATCAGCAAATCGTTCGCGAGAATGGGCGGCGGTGCAGTCGTTTCCGCTGGCGCCTCCGCTGTCTGGTCCGGTTCAGCCGGCTGACACGCAGCCAGCACGCCCAGGGTTATAATGGCGAATCCTCTGCGCATTTGCCGCATCCTCACCGTTTTTCAGTCTCGCCGCCAGGTGATCTTGCCGTCTTTCGCGATGGAAATCGAAATACCCGCCGCTTTCAGTTCATTGCGCACAGCGTCGGCGGCACCCCAGTCTTTCGCGGCGCGTGCCTGCGCCAATCGTTCGACGCTTGCCTCTATCCCGCTGGCGTCCTCGTCGCCATGAAACCAGCCGGTCGCATCCTGCTGGCCGAGCCCGAGAATGGCCGCGCCATCCGGCAGTGCGGCAATTGCCGCCGGGGTATTCAGATCATCGAACAGCGCCGCAGCGGGCGCCGGGTCCCCTGCCTGGTCGCGCCGGTACAACCGGTCGAGCTGCGCCTTGGATTGCCGCAGCAGATCGTCCGTCCATTGCAACGGCTGGCGATAATGCGCCGACAATAACGCCAGGCGGATCGTCTCCCCCTGCCAGCCGGCATCGAGCAATTCCGCAACGGTGACGATATTGCCCAAAGATTTCGACATTTTGGTCTCCCCCATCTGAAGGAAACCATTGTGCATCCAGATCCGCGCCAGTTCCGCGCCACCATGCGCGCAGCAGCTTTGCGCCCGTTCATTTTCATGGTGGGGAAATTGCAGATCCAGCCCGCCACCATGAATGTCGATCGTCTCCACACCCAGCACGGCGCGGATCATCGCCGAACATTCGATATGCCAGCCCGGTCGCCCCCGCCCCCATGGGCTGTCCCATCCAGGCTGTTCGGAGCGGGATGGCTTCCACAAAACGAAGTCGCCCGGCGCGCGTTTATAAGGGGCGACTTCCACCCGCGCACCCGCGATCATTTCATCCATCGGACGGCGCGAAAGCTGGCCATAGCCGGAGAATTTCGCCACCTCGAACAGTACATGCCCTTGCGCTTCATAGGCAGCACCCTTGGCGATCAGCGCGGAAATCATCGCGATCATGCCATGGTCTCCGGCGATATGTTCGGTTGCACGCGGGTTGAATGTAGGGCGCAAGCAGCCGAGCGCCGCCATATCCGCGAAATAATGCTCCTCAAACTCCGCCGCGACCGCTTGCGGACTGATATTGCGCGCTACCGCCGCCGCCATGATCTTGTCGTCGATATCGGTGATGTTGCGGGCATAGAAAACATGTTCCGGGCCATAGATATGCCGCAACAGCCGGAACAGCGTATCGAACACCACCGCAGGGCGCGCATTGCCAATATGGGCGCGATTATAAACGGTTGGCCCGCACACATACATAGTAACGCGCTTCGGGTCCGCCGGTGAAAACTCCACGGTGGCGCGGCGGGCGGTATCATAAAGCCGCAGCATCAGATTTCCAACGCCTCACCGCTTTCCAGCAAACGATCAAGCGCACGGCGATCCTCGTCGGTATAACCCTGGTCCGCCGCCGGATGCGGCTTTTCGACTGCCGGTTGCTGCAATTCCTCCACCCAATCCACCATCACGTCCGCGGTCATCTGCAAGAGCGGCGCCGATCGCGCTTCCAGCAGCCAATCCGGCGAACGTCGTTCCGGATCGAACAGCCCGGTACCGAATTGCACAAGCAGAAACAGGATCGCCGCGAGAATCACGCCTTTCACGGCACCGAAACCAAACCCCAGCACCCGATCCATCGCACCAAGCGCGCTTCGCCGCGTTGCCCCGCCAGCCATGCCGGCGATAATCCGCCCGATGATCACCGTACCGAAAAACAGCAACAAAAAGGCAATGATCGCCGCGGATGCCTCGCCGCCGGTGCGCGGAGCAAGCCACAAGGTGACATCTTCGTGGAAAAAACGGGTGACCACGCCACCAAGCACCCAGGCCGCGAGGCTAAGGGCCTCGTGCGTCAGGCCGCGAACAAAGCCCATCAGCGCCAGTAACCCGATAAGGGTCAGCACGATATAATCAAAACCGGTAAGATCGGCAGGCATGGTGCGCCGCTTAAGCGTTACCTACGATGCGGTCAACGAGCGCACCAATATTGGCAACCGTTTGAGCCTGCAACCGTCCGACGCCCGAAGTGCCGGGCGGCACCAGCGCCCCGCGAAAGCCGAGTTTTTCGGCTTCGCGCAACCGCAACGATGGATGCGTCGCCGGACGCACCTCGCCCGAAAGTGCAATCTCGCCGAACACCACGGTTTCCGGCGGCACGGGGCGATCCGTCAGCGCCGAAATCAGCGCCGCCGCCACCGCCAGATCGGCAGCCGGGTCCACCACGCGAATACCGCCCGCCGCGTTCAAATAGACTTCCGAATTCCCAAACCCCAGGCCCGCGCGCGATTCCAGCACCGCCAGCAGCATCGCCAGACGCGCCGAATCCCAGCCGACAACCGCACGCCGCGGCGTCGCGCCCGAAGGCAGGCGAACGGTCAGCGCCTGCATCTCCACCAGCAACGGCCTTGTCCCCTCCAGCGCCGGGAAAACGACTGCGCCGGCAACCGGCTCATCGCGCTGCGTCAGGAACATGCTGGAAGGATTGGGCACTTCTGCGAGACCATCCGCCTCCATCGCAAACACGCCGATCTCGTCGGTGCCGCCAAAGCGATTCTTCACCGCCCGCAGCACACGATACTGGTGCCGCCCCTCCCCTTCGAAATACAGCACCGCATCGACCATATGCTCGAGCACGCGCGGCCCGGCGATCTGCCCGTCCTTCGTAACATGGCCCACAAGGATGACGGCGGTGCCCGTTTCCTTCGCCCAGCCAATCAGTTCGAGCGCCGCCGCCCGCACCTGGCTTACGGTGCCGGGCGCGCCTTCCAGTTGATCCGAATGCATCGTCTGGATCGAATCGATCACCAGCAGTGTGCGAGGCGGCTGCGCCGACAGCGTGGTCAAAATGTCGCGCACCGATGTCGCAGCCGCCAGCATCACCGGCGCATCGGCCAGCCCCAACCGGCGCGCCCGCAACCGTACCTGATCCGCCGCCTCCTCGCCGGATACATAGGCGACGCCATGCCCGGCGACCGCCATCCGCCCGGCCGCCTGCAATAACAGCGTCGATTTACCGATACCCGGATCGCCGCCAATCAGCACGGCGGAGCCGGCCACCAGCCCGCCCCCCAGCGCCCGATCCAGTTCACCAAAGCCCGTGGGAATGCGCGGCGGCAACTCCACGGCGGCGTTCAGCGGGCTTAAGGCGATGGTCCGGCCGCCGGACTTGAGGCTGTGTTTTTGCTGAAACGGCGTGGCGCTGGCGGCAGCTTCCTGTTGCAGCGTATTCCATTCGCCACAATCCGGGCATTGCCCCATCCATTTGCGCTGCGCCGAACCGCAGGCCTGACAAACATATTGAAGCGGAACGCGAGCCATCGCGGCGCTGTAGATGAAACCGCCACCGGAAACAATTGGGCCTTGACGACCCCGCACCAAGCGACTAGACGCCCGATCTCGGTCCGGGGAATAGCTCAGCCTGGTAGAGCACTGTCTTCGGGAGGCAGGGGCCGGAGGTTCGAATCCTCTTTCCCCGACCATATTTTCCAATAACTTATACGATGGTCCGGCTTCCCGATGGGAGGCCGCGTTCGAGTTATGTCCGTGTAACGTCGATCCACCCCCCATAAAATGCAACGCACCCGCCACTGTGGGGACGGTGACGGGCGCAAACCGTTCTATAGCGGCGGACAGGTTGAACCTTCATAGCCAGATTCGCCCCTTCCGTTCAATCGGGGATATTGCCCCTGGCATTGTCGAGCGGCTGGGGGGGGGCGGCGTGATGCTGAGCCTTCACGAGATAGCCCGCGCGCTTGACGGCGAAGTCAAGGGCAACCCCGCACTGTTTCCGACACCCGGCCATAGTCCGAAAGATCGGGGTAGCTGGGCAACGCTGGCAGAAGGCGCGCCCGATGGCGTGCTGATTCATTCCAGCAACGGCGGCGATCCGCTGGCGATCAAGGGTCAACTGCGCGCGGCTGGCGTCCTGGAAGAGTGGCGACGGCGACGGCGGGTATCCGCCTGTGGCGCTGCGTCCGGCGTCCCGGACAGCCGATCCCGGCTACGACCGATCCAGCGCACCAGCGTCGACAGGCCGACGCCCGGATCCTCCGCCACCTCGCGCTGCGTGCGCCCGCTGGTCAGCCGCACCGCCTCGTCCTCAAATTCCTTCGTAAACCGTCGCTGCTTTGTAATCGGGTTTGCCTTTCATCTCAGGAAAACTCTCCACTTTTCCAGGGGCAAGTCCAAACACAGTTTACCGAACTCACTCTCATATGGAAGACAACAATCCCCGCCCGTGAAACAAATCCGTCAAACATTATGTTCAAGCGAGGCATTCACGACGTTATATGGACAAATATGACGCGTTAAACATAACTGTAATGTAAATATATCCTAATTATTTTATATTCGAAGTTAATCCGTCATAAAGACATAATAGAGATCGCCCGTCTCCGACACTGATGAGGGCCCAGGTTATGAATTCGCCACTGACGACGTCATCTTTCGTATTTTATGGTCAGCGCTTGCGTTTGTTCAGCAGCATGACAGCATTGGCCATTGCCGGTTTCGCTACCCCCGTCGCTGCAGAGACGACCAGCGATGACAATGAAGAAATCATCGTGTCCGGTTCGATTCGTGACTCGATGCTCCGTTCGATCGAAATGCAGCGCGACGCCGACAACATGGCCGTAGGCATCTCTTCTGACGATATCGGCCAGTTTCCGGACGAAACAGCCGCTGCCGCGCTCGACCGCCTTCCCGGTGTCTCCGTGCAGCGCGACCAGGGTCAGGAACGCTATGTTCAGGTCCGCGGGGCGCCCACCCGCTGGACGCAGGTCGCGATCGACAATCTGAACATCCTGGGCGCCGAAGACCGCGTGTTCCGATTCGACTCGATTCCGGCCGCGCAGATCAGCAGTGTGCTGCTCAACCGCACGCTGCTCCCCGAAATGCCGTCGGAAGCGCTGGCCGGCCGCGTGGATATCCGGACCTATTCGGCGCTGGCCAATCCCGGTTTGCATGTCTTCGCCGAGGGCGGGCTTGGCTTCGTCGATCTTGGCGACGGCAAGAACGAGAAATATGCCGGCCGTATCTCGTGGGGCAACGACAAGTGGGGCTTTTCCGCCGCAGGCTCGCATTATGCATTCGAGCAACAGACCGACAACAGTGAACCGCGCTTTGACGAGATTGGCCTGAGGCAGCAGCGTTTCACCAAATATATCATCAACCGCGTCGTCGAGGCGGCGTCGGGCAAGATCGAGTTCGCACCGACCACGGGGCACAAGCTTTCAGCGCTCTATCTCCACAGCACATTCACCGACTTCGAGGAGCGCAACTGGTACCGCTTCGGCTATGACTCGGCATTTTCGGGCACGCGCGATTTCGAGACGGCCGACCTCATCGGCGTGCCGATGGACAGTTCGCACGCCTATGGCGATTATCGCAATGGCCTCGACACCGCGATCCTGCGCGGCGAGCATGAATTTGGCAACGGTTGGCGGTTCAACTGGCACGGCGCCTATACCGAGACCTTCTTCAGCCAGTATTATCCGGTGGTCACGGGGCAGGTGACGAACTCGCTCACGACTGCGCCGACAGGCGCACAGGCACTACTGCTGCCCTCGATGCATGTCGATGTCAACGCAGTAAACAAGGGCTTCCCTTATCACCAGCTTTACACGACGGTGCTTAACGCCCAAGGCGTCCCGACGCGTGGCGACGCGCTCATTGCCTTGCCGCAGACCTCGCTTAACAATTATTATTTCGGCGAACAAAATTCAAAGCGCAAGACCAAGGCGTGGACGGCCAAGGCGGATCTCGCGAAAGACTGGGAAAGCTTCGGTGCCGATGCGACCTTTTCGGTCGGGATCCAGTGGGACGATCGTAATCAGCTTAGCACAACAGAGAATTTTGTTCGCCCCGACGGCACCATTTCGACCGGCAACCGCACGCTCACCAATTTGGCAACACTCTCCCAGCAGCTTGGCGTGCCATTCAATTTCACCGATTTCCTGACTCGAGATCCATGGGAAGCGCAACAGAAGCGCGGTTTCACCGCAGTGCTCAACAACAACAAGGCGATGGTTGACCAGATCGACAAAATCCTGGCAGCGGCTGCCGCGGCAAATGCCGCGGGCGGGAATTTCCCAGTCTACGGTAATGATCCGAAGTTGACCAATACCGTCGTCGAAAAGGTTCTCGCTGGCTATATCCAGAACCGCTGGAAGTGGGACCGGCACATGCTTCTGCTTGGCCTGCGCGCCGAGCAGACCAAGATCAATACGGTCGGTATCGCGGTGCGGGGCAGCGACCTCATCCCGCTTTCGCTCGAGAGCAAGGACACGAAATTCTTCCCGAGCGTCCACTACAGCTTCGATGCGACCGACGATTTGAAGCTGCGCGCCGCCTTTATCACTGGATCGGCACGCCCGAGTCTCACCGCCATGCGTGCGACCGTCACCATCAACGACACTTCGGAGACGATTTCGGGCGGCAATCCCTATCTCCGGCCGGAAACGGCTTATGGCTTCGATGCATCGGCCGAATGGTATTTCGCACCGGGAGCCATCTTGTCGGTCAGCGGCTATCATCGCGAGGTCGACGGCGTGCTCTATAGCTCGACGATGCTTGTCGGAGGTGACGATTATAACGCCGACGGTGTTGACCGCAGCCAATATCTGCTTTCGACGACGCTGAACGGCAACAAGGGGCACCTCACAGGTCTCGAAATCGCCTACAGCCACCCGTTCACCTTCCTGCCGGGGGCGCTTTCGGGTCTCGGCGTCGAAGCCAGCGTAGCGTTTAACTGGGGCAACTTCCGAACGCCGGATGGGGCCAAGGAAGGCTTTGCTGGCACGTCGCGGCGCATCACCAAGGCGACAATATTCTACGAGAAGGACGGCTTTTCGGCACGGCTTTCGTACAACCATCGTACGAAGTGGCTCGATGAAGCTTTCGGCAGCGGCAGCTGCAGCACTCCGGGCTGTAACCTCTACTGGGGGCCGCAGCAGCGGCTTAGCCTGGGGCTGCGTTACCAGCTCAACGATATGTTCACGATCTTCTTCAACGGGGAGAATCTCACGAACGAAGATGGTGTACGCTACCAGGGTGTTCCTGAGCGTCCCTATGAGGTCGAGACCTTCGGTCGCAAATATCTGGCAGGTATCCGCTTCACCTATTAATCTACCGGCGAAGTGGAATTGCGGTAACGTCTCCGTGGATTATGGGGCGGTCATCAGGGCAGCAGATGGTCAGGCTGCTCTGGGACCGTCACCGACAAAGCAGCGAACCATTTGTTAATCGACCGACCCGATCAGTTGATCGATAAAGGGAGCCTTTTGTGCAAGATTCTCGGCAATGCCTTCTCGATTAGAGGTGGTGTCGCCTTCCTGGGCAGGTTTGCGGCTGGGTTAAGCTCATCCCGGTTATCGTTCATGCCGCCATTTGGCGATCAAATCATGGGGAGCATGCCCCCCATGATTTGAAGTGTCGATTTGCCCATATGCCTCGCCGGAGGTTTTCCCTGCAAGCCGCGAATGAGGGCGATGCTGGTCGTAACAGGCGAACCAGCGGCCAAGACGGGCACGCAGTTCGGATTCGGTTTCGAAGGCGTGCAGGTAGACGCATTCGTATTTCAGGGAGCGCCACAGGCGTTCGATGAAGACATTGTCCATCCTGCGTCCCCGGCCATCCATGCCGACCTTGATCTCGGCGGCGCGCAGAACGCCGGTGAAGACGTTGCTGGTGAACTGGGCGGATTCAAGCGGTCGTCGCAACATCTTGTTTTTCGATCTGTGCAAGACACTGGTCAAGCGCCTCCGCGGGTGTTTTCCAGCCTAACATTTTACGCGGCTTGCTGTTTATTGCAGCAGCCACAGCAGCAAGCGCCTCGGGATTCTACGCAAGCTTGAACGTTGAGCAAAAAGCAGCCTAATCATTGAACCAGAAACTCTCCGGTAAACCCGGGGCAGTTCACAGAAGTAGACCTGTACCCCCTCCCGTTTGAATTCTTCCGAATGTTTAGTCATCTCGTCAGTCTCCTCTTGCGAGCAACAAACGCTCAGGAGACCGGCACAAAACCGTTACAAGTCCACACCGGTCAAATTGCGGAATAACGCTTGGTCTTGCGCGCAATTCGAGCCACGGCTCGCTTCGGCCCACATCCCCCGTGAAGTAGATTTCACGGCCGCGGGGGAATCCCGCAAACCCGATTTTTCAAACCAATTCGTAAAGGAATTGCCGGTTGCGCAGCTGCGACATCAGTCGTCGAAACTGGCGCGGCCCGAAGCGCAGAGATTCGCATAAAGCCCGTCCTTGGCGAGCAATTCGGAATGGTTGCCACGCTCGCGGACACGACCCTTTTCGAGGACCAATATCTGGTCGGCATCGCGAACGGTCGCAAGGCGGTGAGCAATGACGATCGTGGTCCGCCCGGCAAAGAGCACCTTCAACGCCTTCTGAATAGCCTGCTCGGTAAAGGAATCGATATTCGCCGTGGCCTCATCAAGAATGAGGATACGCGGATTGGCGACGAGCGCGCGAGCAAAGCAGATAAGCTGGCGCTGACCCATCGACAGATTGCGTCCGCGCTGCCCGAGCAACGTCTGATAGCCGTCGGGAAGACTCGCGATGAAATCGTGAGCCTCGACCGCGCGCGCGGCCGCAACGACCTGATCCGTGGTCACGCCGGGCGTATTGTAGCGAATATTTTCCTCGATCGTTCCCGAGAAGAGATAGGGCTCCTGGAGCACGATGCCGATGCGTCGACCGAGGGAGGCGAGTGTCAGATCACGCACATCATGCTCGCCGACACGCACCGAACCTTCGCCGGTTTCGTAGAAGCGGCGGATCAGCGCAACCGTGCTGGTCTTGCCCGAACCCGTGGGTCCCACGATCGCAAGCATCTCGCCCGGCTCGACGCGAAAGCTGATGTCGTGAAGTACAGGCCGCCCGGGACTGTAGCCGAAGGTGACATTCGCAAGCTCGACCGACAGCGGCTCGTCGGGAAGATCGATTGCGCCCGGTCGGTCGTGGATCTCGACAGGCACATCGAGAACCTGGAAAATCCGGTGTCCCGCCGCCATCGCGCGCTGCATCACTGTATATTGATTGGAGAGCGTACGCACGGGATCGAAGAAACGCTGGACATAGAGGATGAAGGCGACAAGCGCGCCGATTTCAAGACGCTGATCGAGAACGAACAGACCGCCGGCCACAACCACGATCGCGATACCGACGCCCGTCATCAGGTCGACCATCGGGGTCAAGATGTTGCTGACCCATGACGCGCGGCACTGGGCGTGTTCATTCTCGCGGACCTTGGCCGCATAGAGGCTCAGGTTGACCGCCTCGCGCCGACTTTCCTGCACCGTACGCACGCCGTTGATATTCTCCGCCAGCGCGCTGTTCGCGACCGAAGATGCCTCGCGCGCCGCGCGGTAGCTGTTCTTGGACCAGGGCAGCCAGATCGCGCGCAGGCCCACGAGCACGGGAAGGATTGTCAGCGTCAGGAGACCAAGCTCGAGGTCGATGCTGAGGAGGACGACGATGATCCCGACGAGCATCACCACTTCGGCGACCGCGCCATTTGTCGCCTGGACAAATTCCTGGAGCGCACCGACGTCGCCCTGCAGCCGCGCCATCAGGCGACCCACATGAGTCTTATCCATGAAGGAAAGCGAAATACGCTGGAGATGGCCGAACATTGCGCGCCGGATATCGGAGATCACCTGCAGGGCAAGCCGGGTGGTGAGCTGCTGCTCGAAGAACGATGCAATGACGCCAACTGTGACCACTGCGAGGAACATCAGTACGTTCCGGTCAAGCTGTTCCCCGCTGCCCACAACACTGTCGATGACACGGCCGATCATCATCGGCATCGCGAGCTGCGTGCCCGCAGCGAGGAGAATGAAGATCTGCGCACGCCCTATCAGACGCCAGTGTGGGGTAAGATAGCCCAGGAGCCGTCCGAAGATCTTGCTGTTGAACGACCCGAAAATATCCTCGGCCTGCGAATGACCGAGCGACGCGCGCGGCGGCGCTGTCTTCAGGTCTGCGGGTGCGAGTGCGGTCACGACGCCATCTCCAGGCCCTCTGCCGGGTGGGGGGCGACTAGCCCGGCGCTCTGGCGCTCCTGGAGGCGGAAGAGCGCGGCGTAGGTCCCATTTGCGGCCGCAAGCTCCGCATGGGTGCCGCGCTCGACGATCCGCCCGTTGGCGAGGACGATGATCTGGTTGGCGTGCATCAGCGACGCAACGCGATGCGCGGCGATGATTATGGTCTTGCCCCGGGTCGCCTCCTTCAGTGCCTCGCGCAGCCGCGCCTCGGTGTTCATATCGATAGCCGCGGTCGAATCGTCGAGCAGCAGGAACTGGGGGTCGGGAACGAGCCCGCGGCCGATCGATAGCCGCTGGCGCTGCCCGCCGGAAAGCGACACACCGCGCTCGCCGACGCGCGTTTCATAATGCTCGGGCAGCGTCTCGATATGGTCCTGGATCTGCGCGATGGTCGCGGCCTCGACGAGCCTTTGCTCATCGGACCAGGGGTCAGCATAGGCGAGATTGTCACCGATCGAACCGTCGAACAGAAAGGCATCCTGCGGCACCAGCGAGACCGAACCGCGAAGGCTCGTAAGACGGATATCGCGCAAATCAACGCCGCCGAGCGTGATCCTGCCCGACGTGACATCATAGAAGCGCGGGATGAGCTGGAGGATCGTCGACTTGCCGCTCCCCGGCGCGCCGATGACGCCGAGTATCTCGCCTGGCTGCAATTCGAAGCTGATGCCTGCAAGCGCCGGCGCGGAAGTCCCCGGATATTGAAAACTCACATCTTCAAAGCGGAGCACCGCTGGAGAGGGGGCTTGCACTGCGGACGGCGCATCCTTGATATCGGATTCTCGATCGAGCACTTCGAACAGGCGCTCGCCAGACGACATGGCGCGCGCAGTATGCCCAAAGATCATGCCGATCTGGCGAATCTGGCCCTGAAGCATCATCATATAGGCGATGAAGGCGGTGAGGCCGCCGATCGTCATGGAGCCGGCCAGCACGCGCTGGCCGCCGAGCCAGAGCACCAGCCCCATGCTCGCATAATAGAAGGTCATCATGCGGCTGATACCGCGCGTACGGTGCATCACGCCCTGCTGACCTTCGTCGAGCAGCTTGTCCGCGGCGATATCGAACTTGCCGAGCTCGAAGTCCCCGGCCCAGAAGGCGCGGACGACGCGCGTCCCCTGGAGACTGTCTTCCATGGCCAGCGAGAGATCGGACATATAGCCCTGTTGGCGGAGCGCAGAGATGCGCGTCTGGCGCGACATCCACACCATGGCCCCGATCGACGGCGGCACGAAAGCGAGACCAACCAGTGCGAGGAAGGGGTTGGCGCTGACCATCATCACCGTGGTGAAGGCAAGCAGCAGGACAAGCGAGAAGAGCGGAAGCAGGCCGCCCTGCACATAGGCGCGCGCCGCCTCGAGATCGGACATGCCGCGGCTGATGAGGTCGCCCGAGTGCATGCGGTCGTGAAATGTAAAGCTGAGGCGCTGGAGATGGTCGAAAAAGGCGAGCCTCAAATCACTTGCGACCGATTGGCTCACCCGCTCGGCCATATAGCTTGCGCCCATTGAGAGGCTGCCGCGCAGCAGCGCCGCGAGGACGGCCAGCGCGCCGGTAAGAGCGAGGATGCGCACCGCCCCTTCGCCGCCTGTCGCTACCAGTTCCTGAACCTCATCGATGGCGCGGCCATAAAGATTGGGAAGCGCAATATTAGCGAGAGCACTCCCAATGGCGCAGCCGATCGCGAGAGCGAGACCAAGGCGCTTGTCTGCGGCGAGGCGGATGATTCGCAGAATCGCCGCGAATCCTTTCGCGGAATCGCCCGCAAGGGCGCGCTCAGGCGCGCCGCCGGGGACATGAATTTGTTGTGCGAAACGCCCGGCACGCATTTTAGGATTCCTTCTTGGCAGCGAATGACATCGCCGCGTTGCGCCCGAATCCTATGCACAAGTTTGTGAAAATAATGTGTCATTTCGACTAAAATTTAACAAAAAAATTTAGCAGACTGTCTAGTCATACGAATAATATATCGACAATATGCAAAATACGAATTTTACCTGTCGTGGATACTCTAAAAAATTCATCGGGGTGATCAATCGTCACGAAAATGACATCGAACACTTGCTATTCGTTGGCAATGGATGTCCCACCGCTTATGCATTTTGCCAAAAGCGCATGTCGCGCGTTGATAGGCGCGGGCGTGTCTGGCGCTGCGATGCTCCTTGTCGCCGGCTGCAGCGACGCAGGGCGCGAAGAAGGCGACTGGCGCTCGCAGATGGGTCAAATCCGCTCGGCGATGACCGCATCGGAAGAAGATCCGCGGATGACAGAGGGGATCGGCGCCTATCGCAACTATCTCGAGAAGGCCACGGGCCTCCCCGTCCGCATGTACGAGTCGGGCAGCCATAATGGCGCGATCCAGGCCTTGTCCTCGGGTCAGGCTGACTTCGTCTTCCTGCCGGCGGCTTCCTATGCCAATGTCGATGCCCAGATCGGTGACAAGGCCGCTCCGATTCTCGCCGTCAGGGGCGTCGATGGCGAAATGGGCTATTATTCGGCGCTGATCGTCAAGGCGTCGAGTCCGTACCACCGGTTCGAGGACCTGCGCGGCAAGACGATCGGCTATGTCGATTTCAATTCAACGTCGGGTTATCTCTATCCGCGCAAGCGCATGCGCGAGATGGGCTTCAATCCCGATAATTTTTTCGGCAGGGTCGCGCTTGCCGGGGGCCATACCCAGGCGGTCATGGCGCTTGGAAGCGACCAGTTCGATGCGACGATCATCAATGTCGGCGGCGGAACGCCCGAGACCGGTTTTACCTCGGGCTCATTGGTGACCCTTGCGCGGCGCGGACTGATCGACCTTGACGATTTTCGTACGCTCTTGACCGTGGGCCCTATGCCACAGAGCTCGGTCATCATACGGACCGATCGCCCCAAGGAGTTCCAGGATCTCATTCGCGGCGCGCTTGCTGCGCTTCCCTACGACGAACCTGATGTCTGGCGATCGATGGGCCGGGCCGACGGCGCGAGTCTCACGGGTGTCACGCGCGAATATTATCGCGAAGTGATCGACCTCAGGAACGAGGAACTGGTCGAGCGTCGCCTCGCTGCCTCGGGACAGGTCCCGGAATGAGATATGTGACAGGATATGGTCTGGTCGCGGCAGCGATGCTGGGTCTTGCCGGCGTTGGCGTCTACGCAGCCAACGCACCGGCTCGTCCAGATCACCCCGCGCTACGTATTGGCATTCCCGCCGCAACGACAGCTCCCTGCGCTCCGCCGGCAGCAGGCGATCCGGTCGGCGCGCACGCCTATTATAAACTCATTGCCGAGCGGCTTGATACAACGGTCCTTGCCTGTCCCTTCGCGACCCACAGCGAGGCAGCGGCGGCACTCGCGGATGGGACGGTCGACACCGCAATCATCGATGCCGTGGCATTTCGGCCTCATGAAACGAGGATCAGGGCGATCCTTACAGTCCGTGACCCGGAACTTCTTCCTCGCGTTCCGGTCATTGCCGCGGTCCGCAAGGATGATCGGCGCCGCACGCTCGGTTCGCTAAAGGGCAGTTCGGTCGCGTTCGGCGGGAAAAGCATTGCCTATTATGACCACGAATGGCGCGCGCTCGCAGGCCAGGGCATCGGCAAGGAGCATTTCGCGCGCGAAACGGTCGCCGAATCAGCCGAGGACGCGCTCGCTCTCGTGCGCAAAAAGAGTGCGGATGTAGCGCTCCTCAATTCGGGGGCATGGCGCCGCGCATGCACCGGCACCGGCACCGGCGCGTGGCTGTGCGACGATCTCATCGCGATTTGGCGCGGGCGCCCGCGCGCTGCACTCGCGATTGCGGTGCGCCGCGACATGGTCCCGGAAATCCGCTACCGCTTCATCGGTGTCCATGTGGCCATGCACGCCGACCATCCCGACGCGTTCAACTGGGGATCGAGCCATTTGGCTGGCCGCGCCGCGGAATTTGAGCCTGCCGAGGCTGATGCGCTCATCCTTACCAAGAGTGCTGGAAAAACTACGCTATGAGCGGTGCCCATGCTGTAAGGTCGGTTCGCGACTTCGAGGACATGCGCGCCCAGACATTGCGTCGAAGCCGCATCCAGTCTGCCATCATTATTGCCGGGTTTTCGGCTCTGCTCGTCATTTCGATGCAGCGCAGTGAGATGTTCGCCTCGCGCAGCGGGGGCGATGCTATCGGCCGCCTCTTCGCCTTCGTCGACCTCATGACCCCCGACCTCAAGGCCGACACGCTTCTTGCCGAGCGCGGGACCAGAGGTTCGTTAGGCTGGTGGTTCTATGACATTGAACGCTGGCTCAAGGCGCTTTGGGAAACTTTTGAAATGGCCGTCCTCAGCACGGTCTTCGGCTGCTTCTTCGGCTTGCTCGCGTCGTTCTTTGCCTCGCGTAACATCAACAGGAACGGTCCCTTGCGCTTTGTTGCCAAACGCACGCTCGAGGCGATTCGCACGCTTCCCGAGATCATCTTCGCGCTGATGCTCGTCGCGGCCATTGGTGTCGGGCCGATGGCAGGTGTCATCGCGCTCACCATTTCCACCACAGGCACGATCGGCAAGCTCTTTTCCGAGATCAATGAGGAAGTCGACCGCCGCCAACTCGAAGCGCTCGACGCGGCGGGCGCGGGCCTGATACAGAAGATCCGCTTCGGCATCATCCCGCAGATGCTGCCGCAATATATATCCTACGCGCTGATCCGTCTCGAAGCTAATCTCTCGGCCGCCGTCGGGCTCGGCATCGTAGGTGCTGGCGGTATCGGCATCGAGTTGGAACGCGCCATCAATTATACCGAATATGACAGCTATCTCGCCATCCTTCTGCTGATGGTCGCGACGATTTCGACGATCGATCTCATCTCCGAGGCCATTCGCCACCGCCTGATCGGGATCGGAGGTCAGCACTGATGGCAAGCCATGCCAGCCATCGCTTGGTCACGGCGCCAAATCTCTGGCCATCGCGCATTCGTACGGTCGCGGCCACCATTGCCTGCGTTGCAATCCTCACCGCGATGGCGATCGACCTTGAACTGATGCCCGACCGGCTGTTTTCGGGCTTGGGACAAGTCGGCAAGATGTTCGGGTCCGCCTTTCCGCCACATCCGGGCGGGCAGTTCCCACGTATCCTCCGCGGGCTCGGCGAGACATTCGCCATGGCCTTTGCCGGGACGGTGATCGCGGTTGCCGTAGCCATCCCGCTTGGTCTCATTGGGGCCAAGACGATCGTGCCCGAACCGGCTGTCCATTTTCTCATCCGCCGGTTCCTTGACCTCTTTCGCGGCGTACCCGCGCTCGTGTGGGCGTTGATCCTGGTGTCGCTGTTCGGACTAGCGCCGATCGACATTCATCGTAGCCAGATCATTGCGGCGGCGAGGTGTACGAAGCCGGCGAAGTGGATGGTTCGGCGATCATAACGGGTTGCGAAGCGGCGAAAGTGTTTGAGGCGACCG
>Ga0172382_10000564_pt1 | contig 70198 bp, 50 predicted proteins | sample Leawel138RmetaG_FD_122245 | JGI IMG/M metagenome (GOLD analysis project Ga0172382, IMG submission 122245) | Leachate microbial communities from a municipal landfill in Southern Ontario, Canada - Leachate well 138R metaG | ecosystem: Engineered > Solid waste > Landfill > Unclassified | place...
CCGGTATAGGTGGCGGCTATAGAGGAAGTGGAGGAGACATAAGCATTTCTGGTGGTCATATAGGGGTAGAAGGTGGCGATAGTGGGGCCGGTATAGGTGGCGGCTATAGAGGAAGTGGAGGAGACATAAGCATTTCTGGTGGTCATATAGAGGCTATTGGAGGCGAATATGGGGCCGGTATAGGTGGTGGAGAAAAAGGCAGTGGAGGAAATATCAGCATCACTGACGGCTATATAGAGGTAGAGGGTGGCAAATATGGAGCCGGTATAGGCGGAGGAGATGAAGGGGCAGGAGATAGTATTAGCATCTCAGGCGGAGAAATCAGGGCCCTAGGTGGTTACAGCGGGGCAGGTATAGGCGGAGGAGATGAAGGGGCAGGGGGGAATATCAGCATAAGTGGAGGATATGTTGAAGCAGCATCCAATGACTATTTTGTTGACTTCCATGGCATTATGAGGTATACCTGCGGGGCAGGCATAGGTGGTGGAGCTAAGGGAGAGGGGGCCATTATTTCTATCAGTCCTGAAGCAAGTGTGTGGGCGACCTCAACAGCTACAGAGGGGAAGCCGGCAATAGAGGCAAAAGATGGCAGTAGTGGTCTAATCATAAATGCAAAACTAGACAGGGCAATACCTTCTAATATAGATGTTCACCTAAGGATAGGTTCCCACGGGTCGCCCTATGTCCTAGCAAGTAACTACAAGGCCTTTGCCTTCAGTAGCCCAGTAGATTCTGAATTCACTGCCTATAGGGATGAAGATTTTGGGGAAAGGCTAGGCAAGATTGTCACTGATGGGGGAGATGATCTGATAGTCGTCCAGAACCTGGCAGATGGTAATTTTATACCTACTAGTATTGAATATATAGCCGAAGATTTAAGTATTGATCTAGCCAGGGGAATTTATCATGCACCTGGTGTTAGCTTCAATAACTCGGAATTTACAATTGATGAGGGGGCAAATAATAGTGCCATAGCCATAAGTGGACAGACTGAAGAAAATAGAATTGCAGTTTATATGGATAGGGATAGGGTTGAGGATGTTAGGCTTATATTAAATGGAGTAGGTATAAAAACCAGTGCTGCTCCAGCCTTGGATTTAGGGTCATCTACTGAAGTAACAATTGAATTGGTGGAGGGTACAGAAAACATCTTCGATGCCAGCCAAGCAACTAATGCAGGGATATATTTAAACTACTATAGCGATTTAACCATTGTTGGAGAAGGGACCCTTAAGGCTTACGGAGGTAAGAATTTTGCAGCTATTGGTGTAAGCAATTACGATAATAAGGGCAATACTATTATCATCAATGGTGGAAGGGTAATTGCAATTGGCGGAAATAATGCAGTAGGCATAGGTAGTGGCTATGGGACAGCAGGTACCCTTAAGGTTGAAAGTGGCACAGTAATCGCCATTGGGGGCGAAAATGGGGCTGGTTTAGGTGGTGGAAGCTTCGGTGAAATTAGTATAGGAAGGGTAGAGATTAGCGAAGATGCAATGGTCCAAGCTGTATCTACAGGAGATAGGCTGGCAGTTGAGTCAGGTGAGGGAAGTAGCGGTAGCCTTATAAATGCTGTGCTTGATGAACCTATATCTACAGATGAAGCAGTTTATATAAGGATAGGGTCTGAAGGTGAAGTCCTGACTCTGCCTCAAGCCTATGCCGGCTTTGCATTCAATGTATCTTCACCACAGGAGCTAGGTGTTTATTCCGATGAGGGCCTAAGTACCTATCTAGGGAAAATAGTGGCAGTGGAGGATGGAGATGAAGCTATAGGCGCCCTCGACTTAAATAGGGACTATGGCAAGGCTACACCGGTAAAAATCCAGACTGAAGAAGGGGAGGAGAACAGCTACTACACTGTCACCATAGATGAGCCTTCAGGTGGGTCTATTGTAGCCAGTGAGGCCTCAGCTAGGGAAGGAAGCACCATTAACTTAACCATTACACCAGCGTCTGGTAAGCAGCTAAGGGCTGGAACACTTAAATACAATGACGGCAGTAGGGACTACCAAATTGTGGGCAACAGCTTTACCATGCCTGCTGCTGATATAAAGATAAGCGGGATTTTTGAAGATAAACCTAGTCCACCAGCATCCAGTGGAGGCGGGGGGGCCCTAGAGCCACCCAAGGCAAAAACTGAAGAAAAGCTGGAGGATAAGATTGAAAGCCGAGATGAAGGAGACTACGAGGCCAATATAAGGACTGGAGAAAATATGGAAAAGCCTATCCCAGTTCAGGTGGACCAAGATGGAGCAAGGGCCATTATAGATATAGGGCAGGAAGGGATTAGCTTAGGAGATAGTTTCATTATAATCCCCCCTATTCCAGATATTGATAGCTACACAGTGGGCATAGCTGTTTCAGATTTATCCAGGCCTGACGGTAGCGAGAGCATAACAATCGAAAGCAAAAATGGAATCATAGCCCTTCCTTCCAACATGTTGACGGAGGCCAAAGATATAAGGGGCGAAAGGGCACAAATTAATATTGACCAAGGAGATAGGTCATTTTTATCCGGGGATCTGGAGACAGTCATAGGAGATAGGCCCCTCATAAGCTTGAGCCTGTCCATTGACGGCAAAGGGGCAGACTGGAACAATTCTAAGGCACCTGTCAGGGTATCTATTCCCTACGAGCCCACTGCTGAGGAGCTAGGGAACCCTGAAAGCATTGTAATCTATAGGGTTGACCAACTAGGGAATTTTGCTACTATAGTAGATGGCTACTATGATGCAGAAAAGGGAATGGTTAGTTTTAGTGGTAGTAGCTTCAATAATTATGGAGTAGGCTATAAAAAGGTTGACTTCAAGGATGTAGCACCTACTGCATGGTATAAGGAAGCTGTAAACTATATTGCAGCAAGGGAAATAACTGCTGGAACTGGTGGGGGAAACTATAGTCCTGAGGGCAAGCTTAGTCGTGGTGAATTTATGGTACTCATGATGAAAACCTATGAAATATCTCCTGATATAGACATAGAAGATAACTTCCTAGATGCAGGAGATACCTGGTACACTGGCTACTTGGCAGCTGCTAAGCGTTTGGGAATATCAGCAGGCATAGGAGATAATATGTATGGACCCGACATGCATATTAGTCGCCAGGAAATGTTTACACTCCTATACAATGCACTAAAGCATATGGATAGGTTACCCCAAGGGGAGACTGGAAAAAACCTTACAGATTTCACTGATGCTACAAGCATTGCGGCTTGGGCAGAAGAGGCCATGGAACTGATGGTAGAAACTGGGACTGTAAGCGGCAGTGGAGGAGAACTTTCCCCAAGTAGGACTACAAGTAGGGCAGAAATAGCACAAGTGCTATATAATCTCTTAATTAATTAGGAAGATTAATAAAAAAGTTCCCTATTTTCTAGGGAACTTTTCCTTTCTTAGTCTAAGTAATCTGATTACAATATAGGCGGCTATTCCAATTATTAGGGCATAGGGGAGAAGATAAACTATTGAAATGATAAAGTTGCCAATATTGTAGTTGAAGAAGTAGAGGGAGTCCTTAAAGGCATTTATCAGCTTTTGGGAAAATGGAGTTTTCACATTTTCACTAGGGCTGAGCTTAGCCACTTCCTCTATATTTACATAGATTGTACTGTAGTCAACCTTATCATCCATCTCCACCAAACTGGCCATCAGGTTTTCCTTATCGTATATGATATCGCTTAGCTGGTTTTCTAGGGCAATTATATCTTCCATCTTATCTGCCTTTTCCAGCAGGCTTAGGATTCTTTCCTCCTTAGTCGTCACCAGCCTCAGCCTAGATTCTGTGTCCCTGTATCTCTTTGTTATATCCTCTTTTGAGGTGTTCTCTGATATTATATTTCCTATTTCCTTGATTTCCTCTACAAATCCAGGCATTTCTCCCTTTGGAATACGGATAGTATAGTTGGAGTACTTTAGCCCACTATAATTTATATAGTTGTTGTAGGAAATGTTGGAGTCCTCAATATAGCCCTTGTATTTAGAAATAAGGGAATTCAACTTGTCTGTAGTATCCATGAACTCCTTGGTTTGCATGGTGATGGATACAGTGGTAATGACCTTTTCCGGCTCAGTAGATGTATATCTGCCATATTCCCCTGTTGCCATATCCATACTGCTGGATTCAGACTTAGCCCTGACAGGGGCCTCTGACTCGACAGAGCTAGAAGGTCCCATATCTGGGCTACTCTTAGCACAGGCGGTGATTAAAAGCATAAAAGACAGCAATAGGCCCATAAAGAGAAAAAGCTTTTTATTCTTCATTTTCATCCCTCCTTAACTGCATTATATCTGATATTAAAAAAATATAGTATACAAAATGGTTACAATATTGACAATAATGGGAATTATGTTTTATAGGCAATTCACTATGGGTATATATAGGCTAACGTTTAGGTACATAGAAGGTGAAAAGGTGGAAAAAAGATTGAGGGAATACAAGCAAAATCTAATCCCCATAGGCATATCAATCCTGATTGGCCTCATAGTTGTAGTAAACCTTTTGGTGATTAATAGTCCAAGGAAGGATATAAGATATAGGGCTGTTGGCGGGCTCATAGACCTGAGTACCTGGGACGGAAAGGGAATTATAGCCCTAGATGGGGAGTGGGACTTTTATCCGGGGGTCCTGCTGATGCCGGAAGACCTGGATAGTCACGATGATACTAGCCTTAAAAGGGGTATTCAGGTCCCAGGCTCTTGGATTGACAAGATGGAGGACATGGAGGGGTCAGCTACCTACAGATTGAGGATTAAGCTTCCAGAGGATGGCATGTATGCCATAAAGACTAGGACAATCAGGCTGTCTAGTAGGTTTTTTCTAAATGAAAATGAGATAATCAGGGCGGGAAATCCCACCCTATCCCTTGATGACTTTATAGCTGAAAGCAGGTACAAGTTTGGGGTATGCAGCAGCAGGGATAATGAGATCGAGTTAATAGCCCATGTGTCAAATTACAAATATGCCAGGGCAGGGGGGATTTTGAGGTCAATCGAATTTGGGGCCTATGACTCCATGGCAAAGGAAAATAATAGGGCCCTTATTCTTGAGGCCATGGTTATAGCGTCAACCATGGTGGTAGGTGTCTACTTTCTTATCCTATATTTTCTCAGAAGTAGGACCAGATATCTGCTTTTCTTTAGTGGGGTTAATTTACTTATGGCATTTTACATGTCTACTATGAATGAACAGCTCCTCCAATTTATTTATGATTATGGATTTACAAGCAGAACTAGACTACAGATAGTTAGTATGCTCTTGGTGTCCATATCATTGCTCCAGTTCATATACCATTTTTTCACCCCCTATGCCAACAAAAAAATAGTAAATACCATTAGCATTGCCAACCTATTGTTGTTTTTACTGATTTTCAGGAGCTTTGCTAGTATGGATTCCAGCTATATTAGGCTGGTCCAAAGCCTTGTAGTAGGAGGCTATGCTATTTCCTACCTATACCTGTCCTATATACTATTTAAGGCAGTAGCTAGGAAGGCGGATTCCCTTGGGTGTATCCTGCTAATAGCAAATTCCCTAATCTTCTATTGGGTGACTATGGGCCTGAAGATAATATTTGAGATAGATTTGGGTAAGACTGAGGTGATTTTGATCTTGTCTGCAATCGGAGGGGCTGCAGTATTGGTGACCCACAGGCTGCATCAGGACTACAAGGAGGTAAATGCCCTGTCAGAGAAACTTCTAAGGCAGGATAAGCTGAAGGACGAATTCTTGGCTAAGGCCTCCCATGAGCTGAGGACCCCACTCCATATAATATTGAATTTGGCAAAGAGCCTAATTGAAGGGAGAAAGGGAAGCCTAAATCCCAAGCAGCAGGAGGACCTATTATATATAGAGCAGGAGGGTCAAAGGCTTACTAGGTTGGTAATCGACCTCTTGGATGCCTCCCAGATAAGGGAGGGGAACTTAGCCCTTAGGCTAGGCTCCCTTAGACCCTACAAGGTAATAGACGATATTTTAAAGGAAATGAAAAGTCTAATCCCAGAGGATAAATTCATCCTACTGAAAAACCAGCTTCCAAGAGATTTTCCAGCCATAAGGGCGGACTCCGATAAGTTCAGACAAATAGTATATAATCTGGTAAACAATGCCATAAGCTATACCCTAGAAGGGGAGGTAGTAGTTTTTGGCAACTATACTGATGATAAGGCCCAGTTTATAGTGTCGGATACAGGGGTTGGGATAGAAGAGAAGTATTTCAACGAGGTGTTTGATATCTTCTATCAAAAGCCCGTAGAGGGTGGGGAAAGCCGTGGACTAGGTATAGGGCTTTCCATAGTAAAGCATTTGGTAGAGAGTCAAGGCGGTGAAATCAGCCTGCAATCAGTATATGGAGAGGGATCAGACTTTGCCTTTACCATACCCCTATACCAGGGAGAAGGACAGGAAGGGGAAGATGAAAAACTGCAGGGTGAAAGCTATAAGAAGATAGTTCCCCAGTTTCAAAGGCAATCCAACATCTATGGGGATAGGCCTACAATCTTGATTGTAGACGACGAGCCCCTCAACCAAAAAGTTATTCTAGAGATTTTGGAATCGGAAAACTACAATATCTTTTTGGCAGACAGTGGGACAGAGGCCCTGGAAATCCTTGAAGAAAACAAGGTCGACTTGATCATTCTAGACCTTATGCTGCCAGATATAGGGGGCGACAAGATATGCAAGGAAATAAGGCGGACCTACTCCATGGCAGAGTTGCCAATCCTGATGCTCACAGCTTCGGGTAGCAGGAGTGACCTAATAAGGGGATTTGACTACGGGGCCAATGACTTCCAAAGAAAACCCCTAGAGCCTGAGGAACTATTGTCTAGGATTCAGTCCCTCTTGTTGGTGAAGAGAACTGTAGAAGAGGGTTTAGAGAGGGAATTTAAATACTTTCATTCCCAGATTGCACCTCACTTCCTCTACAATACCATCAACACTATTATAGGCCTTAGCTACAAGGACCAGGAAAGGGCCAGGGAGGCCCTCAACAACCTATCCCTCTATTTCAGGGGTAAGCTGGATATCCACATGGAAAAGGGACTGATTCCCCTAGAAAGAGAACTTGAACTGGTGAGGGCTTATTTGGCTATAGAGGAGTTAAGATACGGTGATAGACTTGAAATAGACTACGATATAGGCGAAGATATTCAGGCCATGATTCCCCCCTTGACCATACAGCCCCTAGTGGAAAACTCAATCCGACACGGCATCAGGAAAAAGGACAAGGGAAGGATAAAAATTAGTGTAAGGGAAGAGAATGGCCTGGTAAATATAAGGATAGAAGATGACGGTATAGGCATGGACGAGGACAAGCAAAGGGAACTCCTTACAGGGGGCGGACAGAGGATAGGTTTTAGAAATGTACTTGAAAAGATAAGGAAATTAAAGGGGGCCAGCTTTTCCCTTGACAGCAGTTTGGACAAGGGGACAGTGGTGAACATTACTATAGCAGGGGTGAAATACTATGAGGGTAATCTTAGTTGACGATGAACCTATTGCCTTGGAGGTTCTGGAAAGAAGGCTAGAGAAGTACAGTTACATTGATTTAATAGGCAGTTATAGAAATCCAATGAATTCCTTGGGTGAGATAGTGGGCAAGAAGCCAGATGCCATATTTCTTGACATAGAAATGGGGGAGATAAATGGCCTGGAATTTGCTGAAATCCTAATGGAAAAGTTAGGTAGTGTAGATATAGTATTTGTTACAGCCTATTCCCAGTATGCAGTAGATGCCTTTGAATTCAATGCCATAGATTATTTGCTAAAGCCAATACAGGAAAACCGTCTGGAAAAGACACTAGAAAGGCTAGTGGAGAGCACAAAAAAGAGGACAAGGACAGAAAAGGCCTTAAGGATTACAAGTTTTGCATCTTTTCAGGCCCTAGATGGCAGTGGGGAACAATTGACATGGCGTACTCAAAAGTCAAAGGAACTATTTGCCTATCTCTGGCACAATCAGGACAGGATAGTGCCCAAGGCAGTCATAATGGAGACCATATTTCCCCAAAAAGATCTGGACAAGGCGACAACATTGCTTCATACAACCGTATATCAGCTAAGGAAAGGTCTGGAAAAGCTTGGCTATCAAAAGAGTGTAATATATTTGAATGATGGATACAGATTGGATATAGCCATAGACTCTGACTTGAAGGAATTAAATAGGATACTGGGCCTGGACCAACAGAATGAATGCCAGATAGAGACAATCATAGACATATACAAGGGCGATTTCCTAGAGGAGGAGGCCTATGACTGGGCAGTAGATACTCAGCTAACAGTTAGGGAAAAGGTACTGGCCATCCTTTATAATTTTTCCAACAGTCAACTAAAAGAAAATATAGGCAGCAAAACTCTAAAAAGTTGCCTAGATAAGATAGGCCTTATGGATCCCTTCAACGAAGATATGGCAGAAATAACGATAAAATATTATGGCCAGCAACATAAAAGATACAATCTCGAAAACTTTTTCAAAGAATATAAACAAAGACTTTGGGAGGAAATGAGCCTAAAACCCATGGATAGCACCACAGAGCTCTACAATAAATATATTTAAATATAGCAAGAAAATGGACTGGAACCCTATAAATGGATTTCGGTCCTTTTTTGTTCAGTATTTGTTAAGTGACCATAAGTATAATCAATATATAAGAAGTAAACTATTTCAAAAGGATAGGAAGCATATATCTGATATGATTACAAATCTATCAATAGGAGTGAAAAAATGGATTATTATTATGAGGCCATAACCACCGATGAAACTGCTCCAATGAAGGTTTTCATCCACAGTGTAAAGGAGCTGCAAATGCACTTTCATAGGGAAATGGAAATCATTATGGTACTAGAGGGATCTGTAAATGTGAAGGTAGGCTCAAATGAATACCTGCTAAGGGAAAATGATTTAATCCTAGTCAATGCCAACGAAATACACAATACTAGCAAGACTGACGAAGAGAATATACTGTTGGCCCTGCAACTTGATGTGAATCACTATGAAAAGTATTATCAAGGATTGTCCAGCAAGGTATTCAGTTGCAAATCCTTCCTTTATCCTGAGGAAGAAGAAAAATACAATGCAGTCAGGCATTACCTGGCAAAGTTAGTCTGGAACCTACTTAGGAGCAAAAATAGGAATATGTTTGTACTGGGCAGTGATATTCTCTTGTTTGTCGACTATATAATTAAGAATTTTGAGGATATACAGTATGAGGAGCGAATGCTAAAAAATGCAGAGAAGAATATCCAGAGACTGACCAATATGATAGACTTTATCGACGAAAATATAGGTAAGGGCGTAACCCTAAAGGACGTCGCCGACCAGGAAAAACTGAGCATGTACTATACATCCCATTTTCTCAAAAAGTACATGGGAATGTCCTTTCAGGAATATGTAAATATTAAGAGATTAGAAAAAGCCAAAACCCTTCTTAGAGGTTCAGATAAAACCATTACGGATATTGCATTTGAAAGCGGATATCCCAGTGCCAAGGCCCTCAACTCAATGTTCAACAAGGTATATGGGTTTCCTCCATCCCATTACAGGCAGAATAGGGACATCGATGAAGAGAATCCCAGTGACTTAGGTATAGTAAAGAAAAAGAGCAGGACCTACCTAGATGTAGACAGGACAAGTGCCTTTTCAAGCTTATTTGAGTACCTAGACTATTTTGGAGTAGGGGAACTACAAAGTAGTGAAAAAGTCAAATCAAAGAGAACCATAGTCGTCGATGCTAGAAAACAGGGGCTAGCTCACGACTATTACTGGAAAAATCTAACTACATTTGGTAGAGCCGCAGAGGGACTTAGAGCCCAGTGGCAAAGCCAGTTGAGAGAGATACAAGGGGAAATTGGGTTTAAATATATTAGATTTCACGGTATATTCTCAGATGATATGATGGTAGTCAACTATGACGATAAAGGCAGGATAATCTATAACTGGTCCTATGTAGACGAACTACTTGATTTTTTCAAGGAAGTAAATATAAAACCCTTTATAGAACTGGGATTTATGCCATCTGAGATTGGGGAATCAGATGAAACCATGTTTTGGTGGAAGGCAAATATATCCCAGCCAAAGGAAATGAGTCTATGGACGGACATGGTAAAAGAATTTGTCAGACATATAATCAATAGGTATGGTCGAGAAGAAGTAGAGTCCTGGTACTTTGAGGTGTGGAACGAACCCGAGCTTGAACATGTATTTTGGGTCGGGGGCAAGGAGGGGTACTTTAAATTCTATGAGGAAACGGCCCTTGCTGTAAGGTCCATAGGGGACAAGCTGAGGGTGGGAGGTCCATCTATTACCCATCAGGCTATTAAGGACAGCAGTTGGCTGGAGGATTTCCTCTCCTATGTAGATGAGAAAGATGTACCCCTCGACTTTGTTTCCCTGCACATTTACCCTGAGGCCTTTTCTCAGGAGGAGGAAATGAGCGACTTGTTAGAGGGTCTAAGAAATGGCACTGAGATCTTGCAGATCATGATGAAACATAGGACAATGAAAACCATATATTTCAGCCAGGATCACACATATAAGACACTGGAATCAGCAGGCAGAAAGATTAAATCAAATCTGTCAAAAGAAGCTGAAATCCATATAACTGAATGGGGTGCAACATCCAATGGGAGAAATTTAATAAGCGATACATCCTTTATGGCAGCCTTCATAGTTAGAAATGTCTTGAAATCCATAGGACAAACCAATTCTCTGGGTTACTGGACGTTTACAGATATAATGGAGGAAATGAAGGCAGGTATATCTCACTTCCATGGGGGTTTTGGATTAATTAACAAAGAGGGTATCAAGAAACCATCCTATTTTGCCTATTACCTCTTGTCTAAATTGGGGAATGAGATAGTGGCTAGAGGGGACAATTATATAGTCACCAAAAATCCCCAGGGCATACAGGTAATGGTTTACAATTTCACTTACTTTGATGAGCTTTTCCTAAGTGGAGATACATCAGCTCTGACATATAAGGAAAGGTATTCAGTATACGAAAACAAGGAATCTATGGATTTGGAAATCCTCATTGAAGGCCTATCTGGGGGCCATAAGATGACCAGATACGAATTGAATAGGGAATATGGCTCGGCCTTTGACCAGTGGCTAAAGATGGGGTCCCCCGAGGACATGACCGAGGAAGAGTTAAACTATTTAAAGGGCAAGGCACAGCCAAGGATGACAATTGAATATTTCGACGCGTCGGGGAAAGAGAAAATACATTCCCATATTCCAATACATGGAGTAGAGCTGATATTAATTGACAAGCAAGTCTAGGAATTATGTGAGTAAGTAATAGGGGGAATATGAATGGATATATTTTTGGCTAGGCAACCAATTTTTGATGCCAATGAAGATGTTTTCGCTTACGAAATCCTATATAGAAGTGGAATGGCCAATGCCTTTGATGGGACGGAGGGAGACAAGGCTTCCTCTGAGGTCATTGTAAATACATTTCAGACATTTGGAATTGAGAATTTGTCTAATCAAAAACCTGTATTTATTAATTTCACGGAGAATTTGATTCACGATGAAGTTGCCACCTTGTTTCCTAATAACCTATTGGTGGTAGAGCTCTTGGAGGACATAGAACCAACTACAGAGATCGTAGAGAAATGTAGGGAATTAAAGAAGATGGGCTATAGGATAGCCTTGGACGATTTTTTAAACCTCCAGGGCTATGAACCCCTAGTAGAACTGGCAGACATAATAAAGATTGATTTTATGGCTATGAAGGGTTGGGAGATAAAGGATATCCTCCAAAGCTTTAGTAAATATAATATAGAGTATCTGGCAGAAAAGGTGGAAACTAGGGAGGAATTTGAATTTGCTAAGACCCTGGGTTTTAAGTATTATCAGGGCTTCTTCTTTAGCAAACCAGAGATAGTTAGCTCAAAGAAACTCGTACCCATAAAAGCCAACTATCTTCAATTGGTGGATATAGTGAATGAGAAGGCCAACATAGACTTTGAGAATATGACTAGAATCATATCCAGAGACCTGTCTTTAACCTACAATCTATTGCGTTTGGTAAACTCTGCGGCCTTCGGCTTCAGGTATAAGATTAATACTGTTAGACATGGCTTAGTTGGCCTAGGAGAGAGAGAAATAAGGAAATGGATACACCTACTGGTCCTAAATGACATGGGGACCAATATGCCAGATGAATTAACCAGGACCTCCCTGATTAGGGCTAGGTTTTTGGAATTGATGGCAGTCAATACCAGATACAAGAGTCAATCAGAGGACCTATTTTTAATAGGGCTCTTCTCCCTTCTGGATGCCATATTGAAAAGGCCCCTAGAGGGGATATTAGAGGAGATAAAAGCTACAGAGAAAGTAAAGGAAGTATTGCTCAGGGGAAATAATGAATTGGACACCCTATATCATCTAGCTATACACTATGAAAAGGGCCAGTGGGATGAAATGATTACACTCGCCAAGAAGCTGGACATAGACAGCAATACAATAGTTTCCTCCTATGTGGATGCCCTCATATGGTACAATATGCTCCTAGTGGAGAGATTGCAATAGACCACAAAGAGCACTTATATTTATATGATAAAAGGTTGCCTTAAGTATAGACAATACTTAGGGTAACTTTTAATCATATAGGACGTTAAAACTTCAAAATAGCAAGGAATGGGATAGAATAAGGCAAGATAGGCATATATTGCTTTAAGGCGGTGAAGTATAATATATTTTAATTAGTATGCCCTATCCGACGGAGAAAACCTAGGAAGATTAAAAAAAGAAGGAAGTGGTGTCATGGAAAAAAGACTATTGAGTTTGATTTTGGCCCTTACGCTGATTTTAGGAGGACTAGCCCCATTGGAAGTATTTGGAGCTGAAGGTGGTGGGGTACAGATAGTCATAGATACAGAAGATGAGCCGATTTATTATTCTGAGGACGATGAACCTGCGAAAATACTAGATAAGATTACAATTACGGTTCCGGTTGATAGCAATACCAATGAGGAGAAAGTCTTATTCGCCGGGGGATATTTTGAAATAGATCTCATAGAAGCAGATGAAAGAAGACCCTATGAGACATTAACATTGGAGCCTGGGACCTACGAAGATGGGGAAGATGTAATCCATGTAGACGAAGAAGGAAATATCAGTCTCAATGGCGAGGATATTGGTAGGGTGAATCCAAGGCTCAACGGGGAAGTAGATGATGAAAATAATCCATTGCCACTTAGGGTCGATTTTTCTACACCTTTGGAGAATGGAGATTTTAGTGAGGACACAAATATCTTATGGGATACAAATGGAAAAGCAGGAACTATAAAAGGCTGGACCATAAGGACATCTAATGGAGTTTCAGGTTATCTAAATCAAGTTTGGCTAGGAGATTTGGCTATTTTTACACGGGGAAGTGGAATTACGTCAATAAAAAGCAATGGTAGCCGTACAATTTACGTAGAAAATGAGGAAAAAGGAAAGCTGGAGGCTGTAGAAAAGGAACAAAATCTATATAATGTTACCGCAAAAAATATATATAATGAGGTATATTCATTTGAAACAGATGTGAAGTATGAAGTTAACACCAATGGTAAGGGTAAAGAGGGTACAGAAAGGAAACTTAATGGAGTTCCAGCAGATGGCTATGTAACTGAGATAGGTGAAGACTTTATAGAAAAGAATAGAGGAAATGTTTTAAAATTGGGATTTAAGACAGGTAGTGTCGATAAAAACAGCACATCATATAGTTCGGTTTTTGGTCCCGATGCATTTAGCACCCCATTTTTAGCTAAAAAAGGTGATAAAATAGCTTTTGATTGGAGAGCTTTTATCAAATATGAAGACGGGAAGAAAAATTCATCCTACTATGACGATTATGAGGTATATGGATTTCTAGTAGATGAAGACGATAATCATGAAATAATAATGTATGGGCGTGGAGAAGTACAACCTTGGACAACTAATACTTTTACAATTACAGAAGATGGGGAATATAGATTTCGATTTGTGGCAGGTTCTTATGATAATACAAATGGAGGAAAACTTGGTGCTACCCTTCATATCGACAATATTCGCCTATTTAAGAAATCTGTTACATCCAAGGTTGTCCAATTTATAGCAAAAAATATCACCTATAAAAATGGAAATGTAAATCAATTAGCTCATGAACTAATTGGGGACGGTGAGGGTGAAGCAACTAGGACTGTTGTAATTACAGCAGGGGACCTAACAGATACCGAAAATAACACAAGGATAGATACTACGGTCACTGCAACAGTTAATATCGAATTAAATAAGCCACCAAAGGTTGAGATAGAGGATGAGGATGCGGACAGGGATGAAGAAACTGGTCTAATAACTATTTCAAAAGAAACAGATAACATGACTCCTATAGAGGGCTCCTTGTCGGCAGAGGACCCAGATGGAGATGATTCTGAAGATGTAGCTTACTCCATTCTAGATGGTAATATAACTGATGAAGGATATACAAAAACTACTGAGAAGGGTGGAGAGGTAATTATTGACGAAAATGGTAATTGGTCATATAGCCCCAAAGATGATTTTACGGGGGAGGACCAATTCACCATAAGGATAACTGACAAAGATGGTGGCTGGACAGATGTAGTTATCAAGGTAGAGATTATAGAAAGTCCAAAGATTTCTTTTTATAGGGAAGAGGGAAGTCCAGAAACATACGATACCAAAAAGATTGCTAGTGGAAAGGCCCTTGGAGGTGCTAATTTCCCAGAGGTACCAACTAAGGAAGGTTATGTTTTCAAGGACTGGTATTATAAGGATGGAGAGGAAGAAGAATTTACAGTAGATACCATTATAGTAAAAGACATAGATGTATATGGTAAATGGGAAATTAATAAATATAGTGTAACATTTAATGAACAAGATGGAAATGAAACAACGACAACAGTAGATCATGGAGAAACGGTCACCAAACCAACAGACCCAACAAAGACAGGCCATACATTTGGGGGCTGGTATAAGGAAAAAAACTATAATAATCTATGGGACTTTGATAGCGACACAGTAACTAAAAGCACTACACTATACGCAAAATGGACTATAAACAAGTATACAGTATCCTTTGATTCCAAAGACGGTTCAGAGGTAGATCCACTAACCATAAACTATGGTACATCCTTGAGTGGCAATATGCCGACACCAACTAAGGAAGGCTATGTTTTCAAGGGCTGGAACACAAAGGCAGATGGCAGCGGAAGCCAATTTACTAGTTCTAGCAAGGTGACAGAGGATATTACAGTCTATGCACAATGGGTAAAGATAGGTGAAAGTGATACTAGTACAGAGGTTAAAAGTGGAGATTCTAAAGAGGGGAAAATTGAACCCAAGGAAGATAAGGAAGGGAAGATAATTTATAGAATTGTCGATGGGCCTGATAATGGGGAAGCTACAGTAGACGAAAAAGGTGATTGGAACTATGAGTCCAATGATGGTTTTGTAGGCGAAGACAATTTTATTATAGAAATTATCTATCCAAATGGAGATACTGAATTGGTACCAATAAAAGTAGTAGTGAAAGACCCAGGTACTGAAGAAACAGCAAAGGATACTACAAAAGATGGGAAAGTTGGTACGGGTGAGTCAGGGGTCCCAGCCGACAAGGAATACTCCTATGAAATTGGTGAGGAACCAGAACATGGGGAAGCCGTCGTAGATGAAAATGGAGAATGGACCTATACTCCTGATGAGGATTTTGATGGCAAAGACGAATTCACCATAGTAGTAAAAGAAAAGGACAAAGAAGATCCAATAGCTACAATTCCAGTAAAGATAGTAAAAACAGAAAAGAATAAACCAGTAGAAATCACACCACCAGAAGGAATAGATAATCCAGGGGAGTATAAGCTAAAAAATGACTCAGGCCCAACTAATGGAACAGTAGAAGTAGATGAAGATGGCAAGGTAACTTATAGGCCTAATGAAAACTTTACAGGTGAAGATGAATTTACCTTGGAAAATGATGATGGCGACCAAATCATAGTAAAGGTAATAGTAAAGAAAGCAAAGGAAAGACCAACAGTAACGTCAACAGTATATGCACCAACGACCCCGACTGGAATTACATTTGAAATCAAAGACCCACCGGGTGCTGAAAATGGGGAAGCCACCGTAGATGAAAATGGAGACTGGACCTATACCCCAAATGATGACTTTGATGGCGGGGACGAATTCACCATAGTAGTAAAAGAAGATGGGGAAGTGGCGAAAGAGATTCCAGTAAAGATAGTAGTTACAGATAAAGATGAGCCAGTAGAAATAGATATGCCAGGTAATGTAGATGTCGACAATCCAACCTATACTAAAGTAAAGGAACCCCAAAATGGGACTGTCACAATAGATAATGGCAAGGTAACTTATACCCCTAATGAAAGCTATACAGGTGAAGATGAATTTATAATAATAGTTTCAGTTGGAGATGAGGATGAAGTCGAATTGGTCGTAGTAGTAATAGTGCAAGAGCCTATAAACGAACCAGAAGAAGTAACTGGTAAAGTGACATCGCCTGAAGACTCTAATGATGGGACCAGGTATAAAAAAGAAGAAGACAAAGACACTGAAAAAGGCGGGAAGGTCACCATAGATGAAGACGGTAATTGGACATACACACCTGAGCAAGACTTCACAGGTGAAGATGAGTTCACCGTTAAGATAATAGACGAAGACGAAGAAGTAATAGAAGAAGTTGTCGTCAAGATAATAGTTACCGATGAAGATGATCCAACATTGGCCATTATAGATAAAGATGGAGATGAAGGAGCCAATGGAGAAGTACCTCTAGATGAAGATAGGCTAGGAAAGATAGGGTATGAAATAATCGATGGGCCAACTAATGGACAAGCGGATATCGACCAAGATGGCAATTGGGAATACACTCCAAAAGACGGTTTTGGCGGGGAAGATGAATTTACCGTCAAGGTAACATACCCCAATGGAGATATTGAGATAATCACCATACAGGTAGAGGTTAAAATAGAGGTGTATATCGAGCTTACGGCAGATCCTGAAACCATAGTAGCCAATGGCAAGGATAAAACTGATTTAACCGCTACTGTCAAAGATTTACTTGGCAATCCAGTGGAGGGCGTTGAAGTTGAATTCACTACTGAAGAGGGCAAATTTGAAGCCAGCAGTAATGATGATCCTAAAATATATGTAGGTGTTACGGATGAAAACGGTGTAGCAATAGTAACCCTTATATCAGAAAAGAAAACTTATGATGAAGGCGAGGAACCAAAATCCGTTAAAATCCCAGTAACTGCAAAAGTAGATGACAAGGAGAATGGGCTTACTGGGGAACAAGAAATTATAATGACATTTGAACCTTCCTCAATTACGGGTATTGTCAAGGATAAAGATGGCAAACCTATAGAAGGAGCAAGAGTAAAACTGGGAGGTAGGGAATACCTTACTGATTCCGATGGTAGGTACAAAATATTTATACCCGAAGGGGATAAAAAATACGAAGTAGAAATAATAAAGGAAATAGAGGTAGGAGATGAGAAGGTAGAGGTATCCTTTACTCAAACAACCGTAGTAGGGGAAGTCTCTGGTGAAAAGGAAGAAGCTCACAATGCTAAAAAAACTCTTACGGGCATAATAATTACTAAGGAAAAAGATGAGCAGGGAAATATAGTAAATAAGCTGGCAGGAAAAAAAGATAAAGACGATAGTAAAGAAACAGAAAAAATAGCCATTATCCAGGTATCAAAGAATGGGAAAGGTTTGGATCCAGATGACGGGGATGCTAAAAAAGGTGAAGTAGATTCAGACACGGGAGTATTTACAGTAGAAGATCTGGAAGTAGACACTAAATATGAATTTCTAATTGTAAGAGAAATAGAAATAGAAAAGGAAGATGGAACAAAAGAAACAGTCGAATTGGTAATAGGTAAGATGGCAGCAGAATTAACTGAAGATGGGGAAGTAACATTCCACGAAGAGTTAATTGACCCCTATGGCACCATAACGGATAGTAATGGCGATATTTTAGGGGGAGTAGAGCTTAAACTCTACTATGCAAATACTCAGAGAAATATTGACAAGGGAAGGAAACCGAACACACCAGTACCTCAGAATCATTTAGGTGGAATATTTGACTTTCCACCCAATGACAATGCCAATCCACAGACAAGCACAAACATCACAGTATATAGTGATATAACTGGCGATCATGGGAACTATGGATGGATGGTACCAAATCACGGGGATTATTATATCATAGGAACAAAGTCTGGATATAAGACATACGATAGCAGAATGGATGCAAATTCAGGATCTGGAACACCAGGCAACTATTATATAGCTGTTGATAATGATATAGTAAAATACGATTTCACCATGGACAAGGTATCCTTCAGCAGTGGCAGCACTACAGTGGCGCCACCAAAGGAAGAGCCAGTAGAAGAAATCACCCCTGAAATAATAGTAGAGATAAGCACCAATCAGAGGAATTATTTAGAGGGAGCAGAGGCCACTCAGGACATTGACTACCTCAACGAAGGCGACGAAGTAACGAATGTAGAATTAGTGGTTACAATACCAAAGGGTGCAGAAGTAGTAGATCCAGATGGGGGTACAGTAGAAGGGAATACCATAGTATGGCTAATAGAAGAAATAGGACCAGGAGAGAGAGGAAGTAAAAAACCAACAATCAAATTGCCACAAATATCTACAGGAGAAGAAACTCTAGTCATAGAGGTTCAATTAATGAAAGATGGGAAACCTATAGGTGCACCATCATTCATAGAAGTAGCAGTATTCTCCAATAGGTATGGAAATGCTAGGCATAGCAGATATATCCTCGGATACCCAGATGGGGAATTTAAGCCAGATAAGCAAATCACCAGGGCAGAAATAGCCACAATATTTGCAAGGATATTAAACCTAGAAGACTATGTAAAGAATCAAGTAATATACAAGGATGTAGGCTTAGATGCTTGGTATGCAGGAGCAGTTGAAGCAGTATCTCGAAGGGGACTATTCACTGGCTATGAAGGCGGAGATTTCAGACCAAATGAATCAATTACAAGGGCAGAGTTGGCAGTAGTTATAGCCAGATATTTAAATCTAGCAGACAATCAGGGGATAAGGGAAAATTTCAAGGATATCAAGGGCCACTGGGCAGAGGATTATATAGGGGAATTAAGCAGAAACAATGTAATATCAGGTTACAGCGACGGAAGCTTTAGACCCCAGGACAAACTCAAGAGGTCAGAGGCAGTTACCATGATAAATAGGATGTTGAATAGGGGACCCCTAAGGGGACTCGAAGCGACATTCCCAGATGTAGATATAGACCATTGGGCAAATGGAGATGTTGAAGAAAGCACCAGAAGCCACGAATATTACAGAGACCAGGATGGTTCAGAGATACATGTAAGGACCTATGAAGAAAAATTAAACTTCTAAAGCAAATAAGACCAGACTAGCTAGCTAGCCTGGTCTCTTGCACATGAAGACATGTATACAAGTAGGGATATTTTTGATAAGATAGGCTAAAGGACACCATATAAGGCAGGTAAGGAAATGAGAAAATATATATCAGCACTACTAATATTGGCAGGAATAGTAGTTATGATCTACCCTAAGGCCATGGATATCTACAGCAGATATAGGCAGGAAAAGATAATGGAAGAGTGGCAAAACTCCCTAGCCCTTATAGACAAGGGTATAGATGAAGAAGGGGAAGAATGGGAGCAGGCCCCATGGTATGACTACGACGAAGAGTCACTAATTTCCCAGCTAGAAGAAAGGCAGGAGGAAGCCCAGGATAAGGCAAATAGGGAAAAGGAAAAGTTAGAGAGGGAAAGAAAGGCTAGAGAAGAATATATAAAAGAACATATGGACGGCATACTAACCATAGATAAGATTGAGTTTAAGCAGCCCATACTGAGGGGGGCCACAGAAGGAAATTTAAAGATATCAGTAGCTAGTATGGAACACTCAGGGAAGCCAGGGGACATAGGCAACTATGCCATAGCAGGCCATAGAAGCAGACCCTATGGGAAAAACTTTAATAGGCTGGATGAAGTAGAAGAAGGAGACATCATAGGGCTTGATGATGGGGAAACCTTATATAAATACACAGTGGTGGAAAAACTCTATGTCTATCCAGAGGAAACCTGGGTATTGAATAGCAAGGAAGGGGAGAGGGAAATTACCCTCATAACCTGCCACCCAATGAAAAATCCAACTCATAGGCTAATAGTCAAGGGGAAGATATTAGACTAGACCACCTATTGGTAGTCTAGTTTTTTAAATAAGATAGCTAAATCGCCATAAATAGCACTATAAAAGAATGTAATCATTTCAAAAAAACAATAAATAGGATACCCCATAGCAAAATAAGGATATATTCCTTTAGCCTAGTAGGGTAGAATATTAACACAAGTAAATTATAGAAAGGAGGAGAAAGATGTATCACAAGAAAACAAAGTACAGAATAGTCCTTGTGGTGGTTCTAGCAATGCTCTTGCAGATAATAGGTCCTGTGGCTCAGACAGCATATGCAGAAATAATGGAATCCAAGGCCTTCAGCTTCCAAATAGTTGGGCAGGAAGATGGCTCGGGTAGATATGAGTGGTCCTATAATCCTGAAAAAGCAAAGGGCAAAACAGAATTTGAAATAAAGCTAAGGCAAAAATTAGTCATGGACTTTTCAGATCTTTTGATAGACAGTGAAACAGGGGAAGTAGTAGGAGAGTTCACCATATCAAAAGATGGAATATTGACGGCTAGGATATATGAAGTAGAAGTAGAACTAGAGCCAGAAGAAATACCTGAAGAGCCAGTAGAAGAAGAGGAAGAAGTTGAAGGTGAGGGCGAAGAAGAGGCTGAAGATGAAGGACAGGCAGATGAAGCTGGCGAGCCTGATGAAGATGATGAAGAAGACCCAGAACAAGAAATAGAAGATGACATTGTCGAAGAAGAAGGATTTAAAGATGAGGCTGATAAGATAGAAATAAACGATATAACTGTACAAATCGACCAAGACGTCAAAGTAACCGTCACAGCAAAGGTCACAGGAGTAGAAGAAAACCAAAAGGCGAGAGTAGAGATACTTAACCATGAAGGGCTAGTAGTAGAAGTAAAAGAAGAACTAGAAGTCGAGGGAGAGCAGTTAATTGCAGAATTTGATAGCCTAGGACCAGACAGATTCCAGGCCAGAGTCACAGTAGGAGAGGTGGTAGGGCTAAGTGAAGAATTCGACTTGGTGGAAGCCGAAGAAGAGACCTCAGAAGATGAAGAAGTAGAAGATAATGGAGAAGATGGCGAAGAAGTAGCGGATGAAGCAGAAGAAGACCTTGGAGATAAGGAGCTATCCTTTTTTGGCAAGTCCATAGCTAGCCTTGCGATGGCTTGGGGCAACCTAGAGAACCTATTCTTGGCAGGGGCAGACCCAGATGAAGAACCCCTAGAGCCTAGTAGTGGTGGTGGGATGATACCGTTTGGCTTTATGATAATGGGTGGGGAAGATGATGGGGATTTAGGAAATATATTTACCGATGTTAGTTTAGAAGTAGATATAAATGATAGTGGCACTTTCGAAAAAATTGATGAAGATACTAATAAAAGACTTGAAATTACAGAAGATACGGCAGTATTGTTAAAATACTCCTGGGAATTGGAAAATAGTGTAGATTTGCAAGATAGGGACTATTCAAGTATCCAAATTCCAAATGTATTTAGTGGATTTATAGGGGCACTTACAGGTAATCTTATAGCTACTGTAGATGGCACTATGAATGTAATTGTTGGAGGTTTTGAAATAGCAGGCTCTACTCTAACAGCAACTTTTAATAATATGCTGGTAGGAAAAGAAGATAGGTTTGGTGAAGTATGGGCATACTTTAAATTTGACCCTGTTGTTTTAAATGAAAATGCTTACCAAGTAATAAAATTTGAAGATAATATAAATAAGGAATTTATCATAACTGCAGTACCTAAGGGTGGAAGTGCAAATATCACTAAAGCAGGTAGTCCAGATAAGGAATTAAATGCAAGTTATATATCTTGGTCTATAGATGTGAATGTTAAACTAGAAGATTTAGAAAATGGAAAAATAGTAGATCTAATCCCAGAGGGTCTTGGTGAAGCCTATGAAGTTAAAATATATGACTTAACGATTGGAGCCGATGGAAGTATAGGACAATATCTATCTGAAACTAATCCACAACCATCATACACATCAGCAGGTAATAAATTAACTGTAAATTTAGGTGAAACCAATACTGCATATAGGATAGAGTATAAGACTAAAATATTGGATCATTCTTTAGCTACAGGTAAGGAAAACATAGCTCACTTAATAGATAAAGATGATGAGTATAACCCATTAGGTACTGGAAAATGGGAGGTACAACAACTAGAAGTAGGATCAACTATAGACAAAGAAGGTTCAGCAAATAATAGTGGAACCAATTCAGATAAGATTACCTGGACCATAGATGTAAATAAGGCACAGCTTGATTTAGAGAATGTAAGTGTTGAAGATACATTTACTGAAAAAACAGGTCATACATTAAACATTTCAGAAATAAGGATATTTAAAATAAATGAAAAAGGGGTAGTAAAAGGTGGAAACATTGCATCAGAGTACAGTAACCCTACATCATTCCCTATTACATTAGGGAACCTTAAAAATCAAGCAATAAGAATAGAATATGATACAAGCATTATCTACAATGAATATAAATCAAAAGATAATATATTTAAAAACCAAGCAACCTTAAAACTAAATGGAACACAAAGTGGAAGCCCTGTTGAAGCAGAGGTAAATGTTTCTAGACTTACCCTAATTGAGAAAAATGGTGTCGAAGGAACCGCCTATGATGCACCTTATATAGATTGGACTATCCATGTAAATAAGGCAAAACATACAATAAAAAGTGCCACAGTAACGGATGTAATAGGAGCAGGATTAAAATTAGATGGGGAAATAAAGGTATATGTAGGGGATTCTAACACAGAGTATGACTCAGGTAAATATACTGTAAATCCTAAAACAGATAATGGATTTAAGGTTACCTTTACTGACAGCCCAATAACTGACTACTATACAATAAAATATAGGACTAAAATAACGAACCCAGGTGAATCACTTAAAAATGAGGCAGAACTTTATGGGAATGGTCTGGTTGGTGATGGAGTAGGGGTAGACCCTGATCTTGGCATAATAAAAACTGGTGAGATAGGACCATCAAATACAGTTAACAATAGTTATACAAAAAGCACATATGATTCAACAACTCCTATTGACGGGGTAACCTATGGTGGGCTAAACCATACTGATAAAACCATGAGCTGGAAATTGATAGTGGATGCAAAAAAGGAAGTGGTTACTGAGCTTACCATAAGTGAAATTTTTGATCCAGCTAATACTATGGTATTTTTAGAAGATAGTTTGAGAGTTAGAAAGGGTAGTAGTGATATCTTAACTAAAGACACGGACTACACCTTAACCGATAATAAAGCAGGTGGATTTGTACTAGAGTTTATTGGAGATCATAAACCACTAGAGAGGGATAAGTATGAGATCTATTATAAGACATCCTTTGACCCAAATGTTATTTTGACTAATGGCGGAAGTCTAAACAACTCCAAAACTTATAAAAATACTGTAAGCTTTGTAGGGAAAACCAAAGATATTACTAATGTTGAGACTGTGGAAAAAATACTTGGTACAGATACAAAACAATACGATATTAATGATGTAGTATCCAAGGGAGGTAAAAAAGATGGAGTCCTAGATAGGCCAAACAGAAAGATTTCATGGAAGGTCTATGCTAATGCTCTAAGTCAAGATTTATCAGGGACAGAATTTGTAATAACAGATACTTTATCACCTTTTAAGTATGATTCAAGCGGAGATGGTAAGTCAGGCCATGAACTAGATGGAGCTATAGTTGTAAAAACATATAGCTTAAATAAAGATGGAACCATAAATCCAGGAAGTGAGATAACATCTGGTTATACTATTACCTATAAAGATGTAAATGGAGATAATACAACAGACCCAAGTGAAGCTAAACAATTTATCATCAGCTTTGCAGGTGGAGTAGATAAGCCAATAATGATTGAATATAATACAAAGATAACTGGTATATCTGCTAACAAGTACTATAATTCAGCTACCATTACTGGAAAAGATGGATTAAATAAAACTTATGAGGATGATGTAACCTATGATAACCATAGTGTCTTTATAGAAAAAACTACTCCAGCAACTGAAGTGTTTACAGATGATGAAATTGAATGGGAACTTACTTTAAATAAGAGTTTATCTGAAATAGATGCAGGGGCGGAAGTGAAAGATATTTTAAGTGATGGCCTTGTATACCTAAGTGGAAGCCTGGCTATTAAAGATTATTCTAACAATCCACTGATTGAAGGAAGTGATTATAGCTTTAATTCTACAGGGAACACCTTAACTATAACCTTTACAAATAAGATGACAGAAATGTATACCATAACCTATAAGACTGCAGTAATAGCAGGTAAGGGTGTAAATATAACAAACAATGCAAGTTTTCAAGGGGAAAGCACAAAGGTTACTGATTCAAGTGGAAAGACTTTTGAAGTCAAACAATACTCTGGCGGAACTGGTTCAGGTGTATCTAGAGGGTCTATAAAGATAATAAAAGTAGATGCCAATGATTCAAGTAAAAAACTAAAAGATGCAGAATTTGAGATTTACTATTTATTGAATGGGGAAAAACAAATAGTGAAGGACTCGGGTGGAAATGATATCCATAAGACTGACAATAATGGGGAAATTTTTGTGAAGGGTCTAGTCTTTAAAGAATATTTTATAAAAGAAATAAAGGCTCCAACAGGTTATGTATTAAATACCACAGATACAGTTAGCAGGGTATTATCCCTTGGAGTTAGTACTCAAGATATAGAATTACCTTTTGAAAACACTAGCAAAGCCAATGCTAAAGGAAAAATTAAATTCATTAAACACGGAGGGAATTCAACTCCTTTAGATGGTGCAGAATTCACCTTGTATACTGAGGATGGGTCAACACCAGTAAAAGATAGTGGTGGAAATAATATTGTAGCTACAAGTAATGCTGATGGTGAGGTAGAGTTTGCAGATGTCCCTTATGGAACATATACCATAAAGGAAACCAAAGCACCAGATGGATATGATTCAGCTTCTGATTTTAAAGTAGTAGCTGAATTTGAAACAAACGGGGCAACCATTGAATTAATAGACCCGGTGGTAAATACAGTGAAGAAAGGCTCCATCAAACTTAAAAAGGTAGATGAAGATGGAATTACCCCATTAAAAGATGCAGTCTTTAATATCTATGAAGCTAATGATGGTAATAGAACCGACAGCAAGGATACAGCAACCAGCACATCTGAAGGCATCGTAGAATTTACAGACATGCCTTATGGTGACTATGTAATAGTAGAAACAACTCCACCAAAAGGTTATAAACCTGCTGATGATATAGAAATCAAATGGGAAGATTTCATAAATGCAAATGGAACCATAGACTTAACTACAGATTCAACAAAATATATTAAAAATATAAAATATAAGGGTAACATAGCCATAATTAAAAAAGGTGAAGGAGAAAACAGATTATCAGGTGCTAAGTTTGAGTTATTTAAGGATAGCAAAGGTATTGAAGGTACAGATTATGCAGGTGTAACTAATAATTTGGGTATAATTGAATTTGAAAATGTGCCCTATGGAACCTACTATATAATAGAAACAGAAGCACCAGAGGATTATTTAATTTTAGACAGTCAATTTCCTCGAATCGTTACTATAAAATCGGAAAATCACAATACAACACAGGAATTCATATTCACCAACACAAGGAAAACCTATGCCATAGGCGACTATGTCTGGATAGATGCAAACAGAGATGGAATCCAAGATGATGACGAAGAAGTATTAGAGGACGTTATAGTAGAGCTATATATTGGTGAAACTAAAGTAGCTGAAACAACAACAGATTCCAATGGAAGATACATTTTTGATGAGTTAGAGTCTGGAACCTACAGAGTAAAATTTGTCCTAACTGAAAATCAATCTAAAAAATATAAGTTTACCTTACAAGGTGTCGGAGATGACAAAGAAGACTCCGATGCAAATCCAGATGTTGGCGACTTAGAATGTGGATTCACCGATTGGTTTGAATTAAATGATACAACAGTAATATCTCAAGCAGACTACGACAAGGAATATAAAAGAGACCAAGACTTCAAGGCCACTCAAGGTATAGACCCAACTTGGGATGCGGGGGTTATAAAGAAGACCTACGCCATAGGCGACTACACCTGGATAGACAGAAACAATAACGGTATCCAAGACGATGGTGAAGAAATACTAGAAGAGGTGAAAGTAGAAATCTTCTATGATGAGAAAGGTGAAAATCCAGTATTAGGCCAGGATGGACAACCATTAGCTACAGAAACAGATGAAAATGGTTTATATATCTTTGACGAACTAGATGGTGGGGACTATTATATAAAATTCACCTTGACAAATGAGCAGTCTAGAAGATATAGGTTTACGGCATTAAGATCTGGAGATGATGAAGATAAAGATTCAGATGCAGATAGAAATACAGGTTGGACACAAAAAATTACCTTAGATGATAGTAATATAAATCTGACCAAAGACTATGACAGCCAGGGTTTTACAGCAACGGAAGGTATAGACCCAAGCTGGGATGCAGGGGTAGTTAGCAGACCTACCGGCGGCGGCACACCACCAAATCAACCACCAAGTCCACCACAGGAGCCAGAGCTGCCAACTGAGCCCGAAGAGCCGGAGCTACCTGAAGTACCGGAGGAGCCAGAAGAACCAACTGTTCCTGAAGAGCCAGAGGAAAAAGAAGATCCGACACCAAAACCTTTTAGCTTCCTAATCATAGAGGAAGACGAAGATGGCGATGGGACTACAGTAGAACAGGTGGTAGAAGCTCCAGTCACATTTAGGGAAAGGGGAAATGAAAAAGATCCAAGCAAGAGAATCAGATATAACCCGGAAACTAAGAGGATAGAGGTAGAAGATCTGGAAGATGGAGAAGAAATTGAAGTAGTAATCACCACGACGATAGAAGACGAAGAAATAGTAGTAGGTAAATTAAAGATTAGAAAAGGTCCAGATGGAGAACCGGTCATAGAAGAGGAGCTAATAGACCCCTATGGTACTATCAGTAACTCAAAAACCGGGGATCCAGTGGGAGATGTAGAGACAGTACTATTCTTCGCAGACACCCCAAGAAATAGGGACAGGGGCAGAGTACCAGGAACTAGGGTGAAACTGCCAGAGGTACTAGGATTCAAACCAAATGACAACCATAATCCACAAATAAGTGTACACGAACCAGTATGGAGTGATGAGGCAGGAGACCATGGTAACTATGCATGGCTAGTATTCCCGGAAACAGACTACTATATAGTAGCAAAAAAGACGGGCTATGAGGACTATATAAGCCCAATCTTATCTGTAGAATACGACATTATAAAGCATGACATTGCAATGGACCCAATAGAAAGCTTGCCAAAGACTGGCGAGGCCAGTTCCCTAGTATTTTACTTGATTGGACTGCTGCTAATAGGATTAGGAATTCTGACAAGAAAAAGAAGAGTAGTATAGGTTTATAGGGTGGAGAAGATTCTCCACCCTATAGTATTTTGTAAACCTCATAAGGTAAATCCATGATGGTAAAATCCAAGGAAAGATTCAATTATAGGGCTAAAAAATATTGTCGTAACTTAGCAAGTAAGACCTTTACATTATTCGACAAAAGTGGTAGTATGAGCACATAGACCTATATATTTCCAACTTCACTGATAAAGGCAAACTTAGGGAAACCTAAAGACGCAAAGCTATAGGGCCTTGATATGGCAGCCAGCTACCGAAGGAGAGAGACAATATGTATACCAGATACTGTCGGAGAAGAAAAACATTGTGAGGCAGCAATAGTTAGATGAGACCTCTTATCTAGCTGTTGCTGCTTTTTTATAAATGTTAAACATTGTTGCTATTTGTCGGTTTATGTATACATGAGTTTGCATTCATATGTATTGTATTTAGCAAAAGTAACCTTACTAAAAGAAGAGGGGTGATTAGGTGAAGAGGGTTCTGGTAGTAGACGATGCTGCATTCATGAGGCTGAGTATTAGAAATATGCTGCAGAATACGGGTTATGAAGTAATAGGAGAGGCGGAGAATGGTAGAGAGGGTGTAGAAAAGTTTGTTGAGCTGAGGCCAGATATAGTGACCATGGACATTACCATGCCAATAATGACGGGCATAGAGGCTGTCCAGGCCATTGTAAAGATTGATCCAAATGCAACAGTCATCATGCTTTCTGCCATGGGTCAGGAACAAATGGTAAAGGATGCCATATTGAGTGGGGCCAAATCCTTTATAGTCAAACCATTTAAAGCAGAAATCCTATTAAAGACCTTTAGTCAATTTATCTGATGGGTGGTGATTATTATGTCTGAATTATATTCAAATGCTTCAATGCTGGAAATGTATATTTTTGAAACGACCCAATTAATTGAGCAATTAGAAAACATTATGTTGGAAGTAGAAAAAACAAGCTCCTATGATGAAAGCTATGTCAATGAAATATTTCGTATCATGCATACAATAAAAGGGTCATCGTCCATGATGCTATTCGATTCCATATCCAACCTAGCCCATTCCGTAGAGGACTTATTTTACTTCATCAGAGATCAAAAGCCCGCAAAGATAGACAATTCAGACCTTTGTGATTTAATATTTGAATCAGTCGACTTTATCAAGGTGGAGCTGGCCAAGATTAAGGGTGGGGAAAAGCCGGATGAAGATTCATCCTACCTAAGCTTAAAAATGAAGGAATTTCTCCTAGTATTAAAGGGCGAGAATCCAGGCACAGGAGACATAGTCAGACCAAAGTCAGAATCAAAACAGCAATATTATATAGCTCCGGACCCCAAGGGTGAAAAGGACAAAATACAATACTTTTTCGCCAATATAAGGTTTGAAAAGGGCTGTGATATGGAAAATATCAGGGCATATACCGTAATCAATAACCTAAAAGCCCATAGTGAAGAAGTGATTAATTTTCCAGAGGAAATTATAGAGGACGACAAGGCAGAATATATCAAGGCCAATGGATTTGACCTCTACATTAAATCCAAATCCCAAAGAGATGAAATACTAGAGCTATTGAGCAAGGTACCATTTCTGGAAAATATAGATTTTAAGGAAATAGAGGCAGGTGAGGGGGAAGAAATATTCAGGAAGCCAGATACCATTGTTCTGGACAAGGAAATTAAAATCCCCAAGGTAGAGGGGGAAGAAGAGAAAACAGAGGAAAGAACAGCCCCCCCAGGTCATACAGCTCAAAATGTGATTTCCGTTTCTGTACCGAAACTGGATCAATTAATGGATTTAGTTGGAGAAATGGTCATTGCAGAGGCCATGGTTACACAAAATCCAGACCTAGAAGGCCTAGAGCTTGAGAATTTTAGCAAATCTGCAAGGCAGCTAAGGAAAATAACCAATGAACTTCAAGATATAGTCATGTCCATTAGGATGGTTCCACTATCCACCACATTTCTAAAGATGTATAGAATAGTCAGAGATATTTCCAAGAAACAAAACAAAGATGTTGAGCTCCAATTAATCGGCGAGGAGACAGAGGTAGATAAAAATATTATTGAGCATATTGGAGACCCTCTAATGCACCTCATTAGAAATGCAGTAGACCATGGGGTAGAGGATGGAGATACTAGGCAGGCCAAGGGAAAGGATAGGACTGGAAAGATAATTCTAGAGGCCAAAAATGTTGGCAGCGATGTGCTCATATTAATCAAGGATGACGGCAAGGGCCTAAATAGGGAAAAGCTCATTGAGAAGGGTCTGGAAAAGGGCCTGATTGACAAACCCCTTGAAGAAGTAACTGATAAGGAGCTCTATAATCTGATATTCAATCCGGGATTTTCTACCAAGGAAAGGGTGACAGAGTTTTCTGGCAGGGGAGTTGGAATGGATGTGGTCGTCAAAAACCTTGAGGAAATAGGTGGCAGTATTTCAGTGGACAGTGCCGAGGACGAAGGCACCAGCATTACATTAAAGATCCCCCTTACCCTGGCCATTATTGACGGCATGAATGTAAGGGTGGGAACTTCCAGATACACCATACCAATAATGAATGTAAAGGAATCCTTTAGGCCTGTCAGGGAGCAGTTAATCAAAGACCCTGACGGCAATGAGATGATAATGCTAAGGGGGCAGAGCTATTCCATATATAGGCTTCACGAGCTCTACAATGTAGATACAGAAATCAAGGATTTGACAGAGGGAATCCTAGTCGTGGTGGAGCAAAATCAAAAGACCTCCTGCATCTTGGTAGACGAATTGTTGGGTCAACAGCCTGTTGTGGTTAAGGCATTGCCAAACTATATTAAAAACACCAAAAACATAAGGGGACTAGGTGGATGTACCCTGCTGGGAGATGGGAGTATCAGCCTCATATTGGATGTAAATGGAATTGAATATATTTAAAGGAAAGGAGAGGTGAGAATGGCAAAGGATTTAATTGAGGAGATTGACGACTACGAAGAGGATACTCAAAAGGACAAGTATCTTACCTTTCAGGTAGATGAAGAGTCTTATGGAATTGGCATAGGAATTGTAACGGAAATCATCGGTATTCAGCCGATTACTCAAGTACCGGAATTGCCAGAATACATAAGGGGCATCATCAATTTGAGGGGCAAGATAATTCCTGTAATGGATGTGCGGATGAGATTTAAAATGGATTTTAAGGACTACAATGACAGGACCTGTATTATTGTTATCGAAGTAAAGGATATGTCTGTGGGGCTCATAGTTGACAGCGTATCCGATGTGCTAAATATCCCCGAAGATGAGGTGGTTGCACCACCTGAACTTCAAAAAAAGAGCAATAAATATATAGAAGCCATCGGAAAAGTGGACAAGTCAATAGTCCTAATACTGGATTGTGACAGATTGTTGAAAGATGAAGACTATATGAAAATCAAAGAAATTGAAAAAGATGAAGAATAGGGGGAATAATGATGAAATGGTTCTATAATATGAACATTGGGGTTAAACTGATAGTTAGCTTTATAGTGGTGGCACTAATAGCAGGCGTCGTTGGAGTAATAGGTATAATCAATATAAATAATATAGCGGAATTAGACAATCAGATGTATGTAATGATGACAGAGCCGCTTATGGAAGTGACCGGAATGGCAGAGTCTTTCCAAAGAATAAGGTCAAATATAAGAGATATTATTTTGACAGATGATGCAACTGCTAGGGAAGATTACGAAAAGAGAATGGGGGAAAGATATAAGGAATTTGATGCAGCTGTTTCCAAATTTGAGGAGACCATATTCATAGATGAGGGCATACAGATAATTGCAAATTTAAAGGAAAATAGGACTAAGTTTGAGGAAATAACCGATGAAAATGCTAGGTTGGCAAAGTTAGGAAGAAGAGAAGAAGCCTATAATTACCTTACGAGTGAAAACAGCGTTAAGGTCAGACAGGAGATAGAAAGATATAGAAGGCTTCTAGAGCTAAAGACAGGAGCTGCAAAAAACACAGCAGATGACAACAAGAGTGCGGCTACAACTGCCACTACAATGATGATAGGCATAGCGGCAGGAGGAGTGATACTGTCCATCTTGCTAGGTATCTTTATTAGCAGGATCATTAAAAGGCCCATTGGGGAGCTGTTGGACGTATCTAGGCAGATTGCAGATGGCAACTTAGATGTGAATATAGACATCGACACCAAGGATGAGATAGGCAAGTTGGCCAAGGCCTTTGACCTCATGGTTGCCAATGTAAATGAGGCCATGACAAATATTAATTCTGCCTCAGAGCAGGTAGCATCTGGTGCAAAGCAAGTCTCTGACTCCAGTATAGACCTGTCTCAAGGTTCGGCTGAGCAGGCTAGCTCTGTAGAGGAACTGACAGCATCCATAGAGCAAATAGCATCTCAGACCCAGTTAAATGCAGAGAATGCCATAAATGCCAAGAATATAGCCGAAGGTGCAAAGTCGAATGCAGAATTGGGCAACGAGGATATGGATCAGATGTTGGTCGCCATGAAGGAGATCAACGAGTCCTCCAACAATATATCTAAGATAATCAAGGTAATTGACGAGATAGCCTTCCAGACCAATATACTTGCATTGAATGCGGCTGTAGAGGCAGCTAGGGCGGGCCAGCATGGCAAGGGCTTTGCAGTAGTAGCTGAGGAAGTAAGGAACTTGGCTGCCAGATCGGCAAATGCGGCTAAGGAAACCACCGATATGATAGAGGATTCCATCAAGAAGGCAGAAGATGGGACCAAGATAGCCAATGAGACTGCCACTGCCTTAAACAAGATTGTAGACGAGGTTACAGAGGCTGCAGGATTAATCAACGATATAGCAGTTGCATCCAATGAGCAGGCCGTGGCCATAGAGCAGATAAACCAAGGAGTAGCCCAAATATCAGATGTAGTACAAAACACATCTGCAACATCGGAGGAGACAGCGGCAGCCAGTGAGGAATTGGCAAGTCAGGCTGACCTATTGCAAGAGCAGGTACAAAGGTTCAGGCTCAAGAGAATCTACAAGGGTGGCTACAGGGATATGGAAGAGATAAATCCAGATGTACAGAAGATGTTGGACGAAATGGGCGGAGAAAAGGAAGAGTCAAAGAAGAAAAAGAAGAAGATTGACCTTAGCGACGATGAATTTGGCAAATATTGACTTGGAGAGGAAATAAATGTTAGAGATCACGGCAAAGGAATTCCACTTGCTGACGGATTATATAAAATCTAATTATGGAATTAGCCTAGGAAATGAAAAGAGGTCACTTGTCATAGGGAGACTTCAAAAAGTCTTGGAAGATATGCGTTTTAACACCTTTTCAGAATACTACGATTGTCTTTTGAGGGACAAGACCGGGGAAAAAGCCAGGCAGTTGGCAGAGAGAATAACTACAAACCATACCTACTTCATGAGGGAGGCGGCTCATTTTGACTTCTTTAGAGACAAGGTCCTACCCTATCTCAAGGACAAGGTAGATACAAGGGATATGAGGATCTGGTCTGCTGCCTGTTCTACTGGCGAGGAGCCCTATACCCTAGCTATGATAATAGATGAGTTTCTAGGCAGTGAAAAGACCTACTGGGATGCCAAGATTCTAGCCACAGATATATCGGAGAAGGTCTTGAATATAGGTAAAAAAGGCGTCTACTCCACGATCAGTACAGGCCCCATTCCTCCCCATTGGAGGCTAAGATATATGAAAAAACACGACAGCAGAAATATGGTCTTTAGGGAGGACATCAAGGAGGAAGTCATATTCAGGAAATTTAATCTGATGGACGAATTTCCCTTTAAGAAAAGATTTCACGTTATATTCTTGAGAAATGTAATGATATACTTTGACGATTCGACAAAAAGAAAGCTTATCGCCAAGATCTACGATTCTCTTGAACACGGCGGCTACCTATTTGTAGGCCACTCTGAGGGCATACAAAGGGAAAATACTAGATTTAATTACATTATGCCTGCAGTATATAGAAAGTAAGGATTGGGGTGTTTCTATGAAAAAAATCAAGGTATTAGTGGTAGATGACAGCCTTGTTTTTAGGGAGGTCCTTTCTAGGGGAATATCGTCAGACCCAGATATAGAAGTGGTAGGCAGAGCTTCAGATCCCTTTGACGCCAGGGACAAGCTCATGGAACTAGAGCCGGATGTCATGACCTGCGATATAAATATGCCAAAGATGGACGGTATAGAATTTGTCAAAAGGCTACTGCCCCAATATCCAATTCCTGTAATCATGGTAAGCGGCATGGACGACGTTGTTTTTGATGCCATGGAAGCAGGGGCAGTAGAATTCGTTTTAAAGCCAGATATGAATTCACCCATGGGGGTACAAGAATTTATATATGAACTGATAGAGAAGATAAAGATAGCATCCAAGTCCAAGATAATCACAGATATTGGGCAAAGCACCCCAGAGGTCAAGGACAAGGGACATATAGATAGATCTAAGATAATAGCCATAGGTGCTTCCACTGGGGGCACCGAGGCTATAAGCAAGATACTTGCAAACTTGCCCCCCAATATGCCGGGTATAGTCATAGTACAGCATATACCCCCTGGATTTTCCAATATGTTTGCAAACAGGCTCAATAAGCAGACCCATTTTGAGGTCAAGGAGGCAGAGGACAGGGACAGTTTGGAGCCCGGCAAGGTCATTATTGCACCGGGAGACAAACATATGAAGGTGAAAAAGGTTGCTGGGAAATACAAGATTGAAGTGTTTGCAGGGGATAAGGTCAGCGGTCACTGCCCCTCTGTAGATGTCTTATTTGATTCTGTGGCCAGGGAGGCGGGGTCCAAGGCCATAGGAGTCATATTGACGGGAATGGGCTATGACGGAGCCAAGGGACTCTTGGCTATGAAGAGAAATGGAGCTAGGACTATAGGCCAGGATGAAAAGAGCTCTGTAGTATATGGGATGCCTAGGGTGGCCTATGACGTGGGGGCTGTGCAAATACAGGGACCCATAGAGGAAATACCAAAAATTATACATTCAATGTCCAAGGGAGAAAGATAGGTGATATGTTGTACTCACATAATGCAAGACTTAAAAACATATTTAGCAGCATAGGAGATGGCATAATTACAGTAGATAAGTATGAAAAGATAGACTTTATTAATCAAATTGCAACAGAGCTTACGGGTTGGGGCCATGATAGTGCAATTGGAAGGCATATAGGCCAGGTATTTAGGCTGGAAAACAAAATAGACAGTAGGGCAAATGAAAATATACTAGAAGATGTGTTGAGGAGAAAAATCAAGAGGGGACTGTCCAAGGGTTCCCAGCTAATATCCAAGAATGGAAAGGAATACTACATATCTGCTAGTTTTTCCCCCATTATTTGCAAGGAGTGTAGTGACGAAATAGATGGGGCAGTCATAGTATTTAGGGATATCACTAGAATACGAGGCATGGAAGAGGAAATAATCAAGGAAAGAAATAACTTTAGGATGGTATTTAACAATATTCCCCTAGGTGCCCTAATACTAAACAAGGACCTTAAGATAGTTGAAAGCAACGAGAGGCTGAAGGAAATCTACGGCCTAGATTGCCAGGATGTCTATGGCAAGACCCTAGGTGAGGGCATGGGCTGTCTATACAGCCTTGAAAAGGGAGGTGGATTGGGGAGCCAGTGTAAGCTTTGCCAGATTAGAAAAAGCCTGGTCAGTACCCTAAGCGATGGTATACCAAAGTCTACGGAAACCATAAAGCGGATGTTTCTCACGCCTTTCAGTGCCAATCACGGCTGGTACAAGCTTAGCTATACCCCCCTCAAGGCTGATGGGGAAATGCAGATACTGGTTACCATAGAGGATATAACAGAGCAGGTAGAGTACGAGAATGAACTCAAGGCAGCCAAGGATAGGGCGGAGGCTGCCAACGAGGCAAAGTCAGGATTTTTAGCCAATATGAGCCATGAAATCAGGACTCCCCTGAATGGAATAATGGGCATGATTGACCTGACTAGGATGACTGAATTGGACGGGGAACAAGAGGAAAACCTGCAGATAGCCAAGAGCTGTGCAGTTACCCTGCTCAATATAGTAAACGATATACTGGATTTTTCAAAGATAGAAGCAGGTATAATAGAAATTCAAAATACCCCCTTTGAGCTCAAAAGGATCCTGAAAGAGGCTGAAAAGACCCACGGATTGACAGCAAAGGAGAAGAATATTCAATTTAATATAATAAATAATGTGGACTTGGATATTCCCCTCATGGGAGATCCCCTTAGACTAGCTCAGATAATAAACAACTTACTTAGCAATGCCATAAAATTTACCGACCAGGGCAGGGTATCCCTGGAACTCGACGGAGTCAAAAATGCTGGAAAGATGGACATATCTTTTAAGGTAGAAGATACGGGAATTGGAATCCCCAAGGAGGAGCAAAAAAAGCTATTTCATAGATTTTCCCAATTGGAGAACCACCTGACTAAGAGACATCAGGGAACGGGTCTAGGCCTGGCTATCACCAGGGAATTAGTCAGTGCCATGGGCGGAAAGATATATGTGGAATCCAGTGTAGGCATAGGGAGTAGCTTTACAGTCAAGCTTAGCTTAAATATAATGGAGGAGAAGACTTACAATCGGATAATAATATAATGCGAGGAGATGTGAATATGAGGATTTTAATAGCTGAGGACGATTTAGCCAGCAGAAAGTTTCTCGATAAGTTTTTGAGCAAATATGGTGAATGCGATTTAGTAGTTGACGGACTAGAGACTGTTGAGGCCTATATGGCTGCAGTGGATGAAGGCAGGCCCTATGGTCTAATATGTCTGGATATCATGATGCCAAAGTTAGATGGCATAAAGGTACTTAAGGCTATTAGGGATTTGGAAAAGCAAAATAAGGTGGCTGAGGGAGACAAGGCCAAAATTATAATGACTACAGCCTTGGCAAATAGTGAATACGTCAAGCAATCCTTTGAATACGGTTCAGAGGCCTATGCCTCAAAGCCTATAGATATGGAAAAATTTATAGAGGTGATGGAGAGGCTAGAGCTTATATAAGGAGAAGATTGGCAATGAAAATAAAAAAATTAACAGTTGACATTAGAAAAGTTTAGGAATATAATAAAGCTGGAACGATGTTCCATAAGATTCGTTTAAAGGGGGATCAAAATGTCTGAGACAATTGTTGCCGTCGATCGAGCTTTAGATATATTATTATTGCTATACAAGAATGGACAAGAGATGGGAATATCAGAAATTGGCAGAGAATTAGACCTTCACAAGAGTACAGTTCACAGGACCATGGCAACTTTGGAGAGCAAAGGATTTGTTTATCAAAACAGGGAAAACGGCAGGTACTGGCTGGGAATAAAATTATATGGCATAGGCTTATTGATTGGTGAAAGGCTATCCTTGACCGACGTAATCAAACCCTATGCAAAAAAGTTATTTGATGAATTTCAGGAGGTAGTCAATGTATCTATATTGGACAAGGGGTCAGTAGATGGATACAAGACTATAATTATACTAAAGGAAGTAGATACCAGCAAGGTGCTTTCTGTGAACCCAAATATAGGCTCTATTTCAGATTCACACGCTTCATCTGTTGGCAAATGCCTCATAGCCTTTTCTAAAGACATAGACATGGACAAGGTAAAGAAAATGCACTTTAAAAAACATACAGAAAATACCATAGACAATTGGCAGGATTTCCAAAGAGAATTGGACAAGGTAAAAGAGACAGGATATGCAACTGACAATGAGGAGCAGGAGATAGGGCTCTATTGTATCGGTTCGCCAATCTTTGACAAAAATGGTCATGCCATAGCCGCCATCAGTATGTCAGGGCCTACAGCTAGAATGAAAAGAGAAGACCTGAGCGAAAAGATAAGAAGGGTAAAGGAAATAGCTAGTGAAATAAGTCTAGCTATAAAATAGTCGGCCCCTATGTGGCCGTCTAAAAACAGCCAGGTGAATGTAAATTCATCTGGTTTGGATAAAAGCCTAGGTTATCTTGTCTACTAGACTTGGAACGACGTTTCAAAACGCCGATTTTTATTGGAGGATAATCGGAACACCGTTCTAGTAACCGGGCAATCGCAAAATTAAACAGGAGGGAAAGCAATGAAAAACGAGAAACAAAAAAGGCATCCAAGTTTTATACTTTCTTTATTCGTGATTCTTTCAGTAATTGCCATCCTTATTTTTGGCATAATCTTACTAGACGCAGATATTCACGTACTACTAATTTTAGCACTTACCCTAAGCTGTATCGTATCCTTTAAACTTGGATATAGCTTTGATGAATTGGTGGTAGGTATGCAAAAGAGTATCAGCGAAGTTATGCCAGCCATGATGATCTTTATCCTAATAGGGGTAATCATTGGTTCCTGGATTACTGCGGGGACAGTACCAGCCATTATTTATTATGGGCTTAAGCTAATTACACCAAACCTATTTTTACCAATTGGGCTCCTGCTTTGTAGTATGACTTCCTTAGCTACGGGCACCTCGTGGGGGACCATGGGAACAGTGGGCATTGCCCTGATGGGTATGGGAAGCGGACTTGGAATACCGGCACCCCTGACTGCTGGAATGGTAATCTCCGGTGCTTACTTTGGAGACAAGATGTCACCCATATCTGATACCACGAATTTAGCTGCGGCCGCCGCTGGGACTGATTTATATGAGCATGTGAAGTCCATGGCATTTACTACAGGCCCATCCTATGTAATTGTACTTATTTTATACACGCTAATGGGCTTGAGATATTCAAGCGGAAGCGTCAATCAGGGAGAGGTAGATTTGATAGTAAACAGCTTGGATTCTACCTTTAATATGAATCCAGTCGTATTCCTACCCATGATTATACTATTTACGCTCAACATCAAAAAGGTAGCCGCTGTCCCGGCCATGCTCATTGGTGCTGCTTCAGCAGTATTGGTGGCTATTGCAGTTCAGGGGGTTAGCCTTACAGATGCCCTGTTGTCCTTAAACTATGGATATTCAGGGGACACTGGAGTAGAGCTAGTTGACAATTTGCTGAATAGGGGCGGTATACAGAGCATGATGTGGACATTTTCCCTAGCCTTTATAGCCATATCCCTTGGAGGTGTACTAGAGCACGTTGGATATTTAAGGGCCTTAATCCACGGTTTTATAAAGAAGGTACATAGTCCTGGATTATTGTCCATCATAGTCATAGCATCTACAACCTTGGGCTCCGCTGCCTTAGGAGAGGTATACCTTAGTTTGATCCTAAACGGGAACCTATACAGGGAGGACTTTAAGGAAAAGGGTTTAAAGCTTTCCATGTTAAGCAGGTATTTGGAAGAGGGAGGTACACTTACCCAGGTATTTGTGCCCTGGACTACAGGAGCTGCATTTATAGCTACGACCCTTGGGGTGTCGACCTTTAAATATGCACCATATGCCCTGCTAAATTATATCAATCCCCTAGTATCCATTGTATTCTCATTCCTAGGTATTTTCGTACTCTGGGAGAACAGGCCCGTGAAGGGAATAATCAATAGAAAAATCACAAATTAAGGAAGTGGAGGACAAGATGAGAATTCTAGTTATCAATCCAGGAGGAACATCTACTAAAATAGCTGTATTTGAAGACAAGCAAGAGCTGTTCATGAAAAACATAAGCCACACTCAGGACGACTTAAGGGACTATAGGACAGTTTTTCAACAGTATAAGTATAGAAAGGACCTAATCACGGCTGCCCTAGAGGAAAACAGTTTTTCCATGGAAACATTTGATTCTGTAGTGGGTCGAGGGGGCCTAATGAAGGCCATAGCTGGAGGAGTATATGAGATTGGGGATAGGATGATAGAGGACCTGGAAAATTCTATAAATGGGGAACATGCCTCAAATCTGGGGGCTGTATTGGCTAAGAGCATAGGAGAAGAGTGGGGAATACCCTCATTTATAGTCGATCCCGTATCTGTAGACGAATTTCAGGACATATCGAGAATTACAGGGATTTCAGATATTGAAAAATCCAGTTGGCTTCATGCCCTCAACCACAAGGCTGTCTGCAGGAAAACAGCCGAGGAAATGGGAGGCAGGTACGAGGATTATAACTTTATAGTGGCACATTTGGGTTCAGGTATATCCATAGTAGCCCATGAAAAGGGGAAAATGATAGATGGAAGTGGTGGGAGATCCGACGGTCCATTTTCACCGGAAAGAAGCGGTGGATTACTTACATATCCCTTGATTAAGCTCTGCTACTCTGGGAAGTATACAGAGGAAGAAATGGTAAATAAGGTTAGCAATATTGGCGGCATCTATGATTATTTGGGGACAAAGGATCTAATTGAAGTGGAAAGGAGGGTTGAGGAGGGAGAAGAAAGAGCCAGCCTAATCATGAATGCTTTTATATATCAGATTGCCAAGGAAATCGCCATGTATGGAGCAAGCCTATATGGCAAGGTTGACAGGATTATTTTAACTGGGGGCATAGCCCACTCCCATCTAGTTACCGCCAAGGTAAGTGAGAGGGTAGAATATCTTGCCCAAGTAAAGATTATTCCTGGAGAAATGGAAATGGAGGCACTGGCCCTAGGGGCCATTAGAGTACTAAGCGGTCAAGAAAAAGCTAAAATCTACCTATAGGAGGTGAAGACTTGTTAAAAGACTTTAGGGACTTAATTAGCAGGGTGAAAGAAATGGAAGTATCCACTGTCTGCGTGGCAAATGCAGAGGATGAGGAGATACTAAGGGCAGTGAAGATTGCTACAGACATGGGCTTTGCAAGGTCGATACTAGTAGGCAAGGGGGATAAGATTCAGAGCCTGGCCGACAAGCTTGGACTTAGGAATTATAATATCGTAAATGTGGAAGATATTGACGATGTGGCCTTGGAGGCAGTGAAGATAGTAAGATCTGGTGGGGCAGATGTTTTGATGAAGGGCTTGATAAATACAAGCAGTTACATGAGAGCTGTACTAAACAGGGACCATGGCCTTAGAACAGGCAGATTACTATCCCTGCTGGCAGTATATGAGCTAAAGGAATACCACAAGCTCCTCTACTGTACCGATAGCGGTGTAAATGTCAATCCAAACTTAGAGCAGAAGAAGGACATATTGGCAAATGCACTGGGGGCATTGGAGGGCATTGGTCTCAGCCAGCCAAAGGTGGCATGCCTTACAGCCAATGAGCTGGTGGACCCAAAGATACAATCTACAGTAGATGCAGGAGCTCTAGTTGAAATGGCCAAGAGGGGAGAGTTTTCCAAATGCCTAATTGAAGGGCCCATCGCCTTTGACGTTGCCTTTGACCCCAAGGCAGCAGAACACAAGGGGATAAGAAGCAGCATATCAGGAGATGTGGACCTATTGGTATTTCCCAATATGGAAACTGGCAATGCATTGGGGAAGTCATGGCTTCATTTTAACGAGGCAAGGTGGGCGGGAATTATCTTAGGGGGCCTAAAACCAGTGATATTGGGTTCCCGTTCAGACACAGCAGAGATCAAGGTCAATTCCATAGCACTAGGTTGTCTGGCCGCTGCCAAATAAGTTATGTTCAAATAAAATAATCAAAGGAGAGGGCAAAATGAACAAAAAGCTTAAGACGTTAATTACACTCTTGTTTATGGGAACAGCATATTCCATAATCTACGCATTACCTTTTGTACAATATGTTTTCTATGATCCAATGGTAGAGGGTTTAAAAGCTACAAATGCGCAGCTAGGAGTATTGATTACAATATTTGGTATAGGCAACCTTCTAGCACCAATTGGTGGTTGGTTTTCCGATAGGTTCAACCACAAAAAGATTTTTATTGGCGGTTTGATTGCCACATCTCTACTAAACTTTTTATTCGCTTTTAATCTCAATTACAAGTTCGCATTGTTTATTTGGTTTGGGCTTGCAATATCAGGTCTACTGGTCTATTTCCCAGCCCATATCAAGATAGTCAGGTTGTTGGGAGATGAGAATAACCAGGGGAAGATATTTGGACTGTCGGAGTCGGCAGCGGGGATAGGCAGTGTTGTAATCAATACAATAGCTCTTTTCCTATTTTCCAGAGCCATATCTGACATAGTAGGGTTAAAGTTTGCAGTAATAGGATATGGACTTGCAGGTATTTTGGCGGCAATAGTATTATGGTTCCTAATAGAGGTGCCAGATGACATTCAGAGCATTAAAGAAGAGGAGAAGATAAAGGCTTCAGATTTTCTTACTGTCCTCAAATATCCAGGCACATGGTTTGCAGGTATAGCCATATTTACCACCTATACCTTGTATGTATCCCTATCGTATTTTACGCCTTACTTTACCAGTGTACTAGGGGTATCAGTAGCATTTTCTGGTGGATTAGCCATAGTAAGGACATATTTAATTAGATTTGTAGGTTCGCCCTTGGGAGGTATGATGGGGGATAAGATTAGTTCAGTATCTAAGGTATTGGCAATCTCTTTTGCGTCGGCACTCCTCATAATCTTAGGCTTCTTGAACCTGCCTGTGGGAGCAAATATGACCCTTATCATAGCTCTTACCCTCCTAATATCAGTATTTACTTATGTATCTAGGGGCAATATGTTTGCAGTACCAGCGGAGGTAAAATCGCCAGCAAAATACGCTGCCATGACTGCGGGGATTACCTGTGCCATAGGATACTCACCAGACCTATTCCAATTCATATTATTTGGACATTGGCTGGACAAGTACGGCAACCAGGGATATAAATACATCTTTATCTACACCATGGTTATATTGTTACTAGGTATAGTCAGCAGTGTATTGACCCTAAACTTTAAGAAGAAAATAGATGGAAAAGAATTCTCAGGCCAATCTCAATTGCAATAAAATGAAAGGAGTGACATCTTTTATGTACAAGGTATATGTTACAAGCGACAAGTGGAATGATTTAGATTTAATCACTAGGGACATGACAGATGAATTTGAGGTAGAAGTCGTAGCCGGAGCCAGTCCAGAGGAAATAGTGGATAAGTGCAAGGATGCAGATGCCCTGCTAATTGGATATGAAACCGTAACAAATGAAGTCATGGATGCCCTTCCAAATCTCAAACTTATTCAATTCATGGCTATAGGTGTAGAGGGCATAGACCTAGCCCATGCAAGAAGCAAAAACATTGCCGTAGCCAATGTGCCCACATATTGTCTCAACGAAGTGGCAGACCATGCCTTAGCCCTTATCCTAAGTATTAATAGGAGGATAAGCCAATTTAACAGGTCAGTAGAGGAGGGACAATGGGACATAAGATTGTATCCGGAAATTACTAGGCTGGGAGAGTCTACTGTAGGCCTGCTGGGATTTGGCAATATTCCAAGGGCCGTCAACAAGAGACTGCAGGCATTTGGAGCCAAGGTAATAGCCTATGATCCATTTCTTGCAAAGGAAGTAGGGGAGGAGCATAATGTAGAATTGGTATCCCTAGATGAATTGATGGAAAGGTCAGACTATATATCATCCCACCTGCCCCTGAACAAGCATACAGAAAAGTTAATCAACAAGGACTTATTTGACAAGATGAAGGACGGCGTAGTATTTATCAATACCTCGAGGGGCGGAGTAGTAGACGAGGAGGAGCTGATCAAGGCAGTTGATTCGGGCAAGATCTCCTATGCAGGTTTAGATGTTCTAGTAGAGGAATATCCAGACATTGAAAACCACCCCTTAAATCACAGGGACAATGTAGTATTTACTCCCCATGTAGCATATTATTCAAGGAATTCTGAGAGAGACCTACTGGTATTTGCAGGCAGGAGTGTAAAGGACTACTTGTTAGGTAAACAGGAATCGGTTTCCATAGTAAATAGATAGGCCTAGCTGGACTAATTAGGATGGCGTTCAATCGGAACGCTGTTCTAATTAGAAAATAAAGGAGGAGAGAGTATGGAAAAAGTAAGGACCAATACTGAAAGATGTAAGCAATGCAGTCTTTGTCTACCAGTCTGTCCCAAAGAAGCCATATCCTTTGGCGAGGAAATAAATGCTGGAGGATATAGGTATACCATAGTAGATCAGGACAAGTGTATTTCCTGTGGTATGTGCTATATAACGTGTCCAGACGGAGTATATGAAATTTTAGCCACTAGTTAATATAAAGGGAGGTCAGGAAAATGGCAGATATGATGAAAGGTAATGAGGCCATAGCAGAATCTGCAATCAGGGCAGGTGCTAGGCTTTATGCAGGATATCCCATTACCCCTTCTACAGAGATTATGGAATACATGTCCTGGAGAATGGAAGAGGTAGGTGGAACATTCATCCAAGCAGAATCAGAAATTGCAGGTATCAATATGATAATAGGGGGCTCGGCCTGCGGAGTCAGGGCTATAACAGCATCTTCAGGGCCTGGCATTAGCCTTAAACAGGAGGGCATGACTACCTTGTCCGACGAACAATTACCTGCAGTTGTAGTAAACACAGTGAGGTATGGAAATGGAATAGGTACATTGCTGTCGGCACAATGCGACTATTTGAGGGAGACTAGGGGCGGAGGCAATGGAGATTATAGGGTAATAGTTTTGTGCCCTTCCAGCGTACAGGAAGCCTCTGACCTAACGGTTTTGGCCTTTGAATTGGCAGAGAAATATAGGATGGTATCAGTACTTATGACAGAGGGCGCCTTGGCACAGATGATGGAGCCTTGTGAATTGCCTGAAATGAAAGAGGTAGAGAGATTTCCCTGGGGCTTTGATGGGAAATATACAAATAAGAAAATCGGCATATTTGACAGAAACAGCATGACTGAGGCCCTTGAATTAAATCAAAAATATACTAGGGTAAAGGAAAATGAGCAGAGATGGGAAGAAGGCCACCTAGACGATGCAGAATACGTATTTGTATCATATGGTCTGCCTGGTAGATCGACCAAGGGGGCAGTTGAAGGCCTAAGGGCAGAGGGCTATAAGGTTGGATTTATCAGACCCATTACTGCCTGGCCCTTCCCAGAGAAGGCTTTTGAAAATGTAAACCCAAATGTAAAGGGATTCATTTCAGTAGAAGCCAATGCCACTGGGCAGCTAGTAGACGACCTTGCCTTGACCCTAAAGAAGGCAGGCAAGGGCAATGTACCAGTATATTGCAAGCCCTATGTATATGGTATACCGGGAATTAAGGTCATAAAGGAAGACTTCGAAAAAATATACAAGGGTCAAATGAAGGAGGTGTACTAGGATGGCTAAGGGGAGAAAGGTACCTGCAATAGTAGATAAACCCATGGGATTTTGTCCGGGTTGTGGACACGGCATAGTAATTAGGCTCATTGCTGAATGCCTAGAGGAATTGGAGCAGGACAAAAACCTAATATTCGGTATTGGAGTAGGTTGTTCAAGTTTGCTGGGAGGCGGACTTGAGGCCGATAGACTCCACTGTTCCCACGGTAGGGTTGGAGCAGTAGCTACGGCCATGAAGAGGGTAAACCCTGAAAACATTGTAGTGGCATATCAGGGAGATGGAGATGCCTACAGCATAGGATTGGCAGAGACTACTAGTGCCGCCTATAGGAATGAAAAGTTTACGGCCATAATAATCAACAACACAAACTATGGCATGACTGGGGGACAGATGAGCAATACGACGATGCCGGGACAAAAGACCTCTACAAGCGTATATGGAAGAGATTGTGATATTACTGGGCTTCCAATAAAGTTTCCGGAGCTAGTTGCCTCCCAATTTAATGTGGCCTATGCAGCCAGGGGTTCAGTCCACAATCCTGCCCATATAAATAGGTTAAAATCCTATATAAAAAAGGCCCTAGAAGCACAAATAAGAGGTGAAGGCTATTCTGTAGTAGAGGTGCTCTCACCGTGCCCCACCAACTGGGGACAATCACCCATAGATTCTATGACTAGAATAGTGGAAGACCTTATTCCATATTTTCCACTGGGAGAATTCAAATCTAGAGACAAGGGGGTTAAATAATGAAAGAAATAGTATTTGCAGGCTATGGAGGACAAGGGGTACTTACAGCAGGGCTCCTGATATCTCAAATGTCTATATTTAAGGGATATCATGCGACTTGGAGCCCTCAATACGGCTCTGCCATGAGGGGCGGTACTGCCAACTGTACTGTAAAATTTGGCCAGGACTATATATACAATCCTTATATGGAGGAACCAGATATTGTATTGGCTATGAATATACCGGCATTTAAACAATTTATACCCCTAGTAAAGTCTGGAGGCACCATTGTTGTGAATTCGGATATGGTAGATGTATCCATCAATACAAGAGATGACATTAAGATAATAGAAGTTCCCTGTATGACCATGGCAGCCGATATAAACCATCAAAAGGGGGCCAATATAATCATGGCAGGAATCATAGTCAGGGAATCAGGCTATTTTACAGAGACAGAGGCCATAGATGGAATGAATGACATGTTTAGAAAGAAGGGAAAGGAAAAGTTCGAAGAGTTAAACACCAGGGCCTTGAAGCTAGGTTATGAATTTAATTAATTAGGCAACCCATAAAAAAACCTTATAGAAAAAAGCTAGGTATTTGGTACTAGCTTTTTTCACTTTCGATCATTTCCTGCATATTAACAGAAAATTTTAAAATTGAATACTGGCAAAAAAAGCAAAATGTGGTAGAATAAGATTATGTTACCTGAGCTGAAATAAGAAGAAAACAATTCAACTAATATTGGAGGGCAGGAAATGTCTATTAAAAACATATCTATTAAGGTAAAACTCTTATTGGCCTTTATTTTGATTTCCCTATTGCCTATCATAATAGGAACCCTTGGATCTTCAAATATGGAAAAGATGTACAAGGCATCTGACGACATGTATAATCGCAATCTGAGGGGCATCAACGATTTGCATACAATAAAAGAAAACTTGCTTGAGGTCAACAATGCTATTACAGAGATGGTATATACAGAGGATAAGACAAAAATCAACAATATGGCAAATACTATCCAAGAGTTCAGGAGCCACAATGATGAACTAATCGAGTCCTATGAAGAGAATGGATTATCAGAGGAAATAGAAGAAATATGGAACTTATCCCGTTCGGAGCTACACCTCTATAAAACAGAAGTAGACAAGTTGGTTGGATTTGTGACGTCTGGCAACAGCACAAGTGCAGAGGTTACACTTGCCTATGTGGGCAGCATAAGGAACATGATGTTTAAGCATTTTGACGAACTAATAGAATTTAATGAAGAAATAGCCAGAAACACAAATTCAGCTAATTTTAACGACTATAAGAGCACGTCAGCAACTATGAAAATAATAATTATAGGAGGCTTTGGCCTTGCCATAGTCCTAGGTCTCTTTATGGCATCCTATATATCAGAGGCCATCAACAAGGGTGTGGAATTTGCCGTAGCCCTAGGGGATGGAGACCTGAGATATGAAATCTCCCAGGGGGGAAAAGACGAGCTAGGGAGGCTGGTAGATGCTCTGAAGGAAGCCCAAGGCAAGATGAGGCTAACCATTATGAAAATAGCTGAGGGGTCAGAGGAGGTATCCGCTTCGTCAGAGGAGCTATCTGCCACTGTTGAAAATGTAAACACATCCTATGAATTAATAGCTGACAATACCACTACCATATTAGACGGCATAAGAGACGTGAACCACTCCATAGAGGAATTGACGGCCACCATAGAGGAGGTCAGTTCAGGCATAGTGGAGTTAGCTTCTTCATCTTCAGACGGTAGTGCAAATTCTACCCAGATAAAGATAAGGGCAGGAAATATAAGGAAACAGGGAGAGGAGTCCAGGTCCATCACAGGTGAACTCTTGACCCAAAAGGAGAAGGACATAATAGCGGCCATAGAAGAGGGAAAGGTAGTAAATGAAATATCCCTAATGGCGGAGTCCATATCCTCCATAGCAGAGCAAACAAACCTACTGGCCTTAAATGCTGCCATTGAAGCAGCTAGGGCAGGAGAAGCTGGAAGGGGATTTTCCGTGGTTGCCGACGAAATCAGAAAGCTGGCAGAGGAATCCACAAAATATGTATCCAATATTCAATCAATAGTTGGGAATGTAGAATTGGCCTTTGCCAACCTCTCAAGGAACTCAAGGGATATATTGGACTTTATAAATCAAAGGGTAACCAAGGACTATGACCTCCTGGTGGATACGGGAATAAACTATGAAAAGGATGCCCACTATATAGACAACTTGTCCCAGGAAACTGCAGCCACTGCTCAGGAATTGGGAGCATCTACAGAGGAAATTTCAGCATCAGTCCAGACCATATCAAATAATGCAGGGGAAGTAAACATAAGGTCTGACGAAATATTAAAGGGCATGGACGAAACCACCTATGCCTTAGAGCAAATTAGGGCAGCTGCAGAAAATCAAGCTAACATCGCAGAGAAGTTAAATGAATTGATACAGGTATTTAAGATATAAAAAATAAAAACTGCTAGGATATATAACATCAATACCCTAGCAGTTTTTCTATGGGCGGTATAGGACTCGAACCTACGACTTTCACCACGTCAAGATGACACTCTACCAGCTGAGTTAACCGCCCTTATTTCTCTAATATATTACCACAAACTAAGTTATTTGGCAATAGAAAAAGAATAAGATATATTGGCATAATTGCCGTATTTGAAGTATAATATAGATTGGAGGTGCAGTTATGAGGCAATCTAAATTTACCAGGACAGTAATATATCTACTGGTCCTATCCTTTGTAATAGCAATTATTCTGCCGGTAATCAACCTAATGATAAACTAGAAATTGTCATAGAAATCATGACAATTTTTTAGTTTTTTGCCCTCATTATGGTATAATTGTCTTTAGGTTAGGAGGTAGGAAAATGAAAAGATTAGCTGTTTTAGTCATTATATTTGTCCTAGGCCTTACTTCCATAGGCTTGGCAGAGGACGATTACTATGACCCTGTAATGGTAAATGCATTAGTGTTGGAGGCTGGGGAAGCGGTTACAGAGGAAGGAATGTATGAGGGAATAAAGGTTCAACACGTAAGGGTACAGATTAAGTCTGGGGATTATAAGGGAAAGGTTATGGACCTGGAAAACCACCTGTCAGACAATGTAGTATATGACATTATCGTCAAGGAAGGGGACAAGGTCATAGTTGTAATAGAGGAAGAAGATGGGCTAATGGAGGTCTATATAACGGATTTTCAAAGGTCCAATCATATTCTTTATTTAGTGATTTTTTTCATTGGACTAATCCTGGCAATAGGCAAGATAAAAGGACTCAAGGCAGTCATATCTCTAGGTCTAACGGTGGCATCTATCTTTTACATACTCTTGCCCCTGATTTTGAAGGGTGCAAACCCCATCCCTGTGTCCATAGCCATAGCAGTAGGAGTTACCATAGCTACAATTTTGCTGGTATCAGGGGCAAATTACAAGAGCCTATCTGCCATATTGGGCACATCTGCAGGGGTACTAGTGGCAGGCATAATATCCTACTATATTGGCCTCAAGGCCCATTTAACTGGTCTGAGCAGCGAAGAGGCATCTATGCTGATCTATATACCTCAGAATATAGCCTTTAATTTTAGGAATCTCCTCTTTGCAGGGATAATACTAGGGGCCCTAGGTGCAGTCATGGACGTGGGTATGTCCATAGCATCGTCAATAGATGAAATCTACAATGCCAACAATCAACTATCGACTAAGGACCTGTTCAAATCTGGCATGAATGTGGGCAAGGACATAATGGGAACCATGACCAATACACTAATTCTGGCATATGCTGGTTCTTCCATACCCCTCCTGCTCTTATTTAGTGCCTATGAGACCTCCCTTATCAAGGTCCTAAACCTGGATTTAATAGCTACGGAGGCTGTCAGGTCCCTGGCAGGCAGTATAGGTCTCGTTCTCACCATACCCATTACAGCCTTTATCAGCAGTATAATGACAAAGAAGCAAAAAAGAGTCAAACAATAGTCCAGTAAAAAGTATATACCTTCTAAATTTTGTCAATATTAATACAAAACTTAGGAGGTGTATTTATGTTTGTTTTCAGCCGCAGTGAAAATGACATGGAAGAGATGATAGATGATTTAAATAGGGCCCATAAAGAGTGGAGAGCAAAGGAAGAAATTTTCAAGGAGGTCACAGACCCGGATTTGGTGGACATAGCCATATATGAGATGGAAGCCTCAAAGATAAAGTATATTTACCTACTGAAAAGAATTAAGAAGGAAATGGGAAGTCAAAGACTTGTAGCAAATAATAAGGCAGAATAAATAGTTATATTTTGCAAAAATCTCCTATAATTATAGTATAATGATAATAGGAGGTGGGCTTATGGGATTAGGAAGTATCTTTTATTATGTAATCGGATTATTTTTACTATACATAGTGGGGCTTTTGCTAGTCTGGCCAATTAAAAAGATAGTTAAATTAATTGGCAATGGGATCTTAGGTGGACTTACCCTAATGTTGTTCAACTTCATAGGCAGGTATTTTGGTCTCAGCATAGCAATAAATCCCCTCAACGCCATAGTGGTCGGATTCTTGGGAGTTCCGGGGGTTATTTTGCTATTGCTGCTTAAGCTTATACTATAGGAGACTTGTATATGTAACAATTTTAAAGTGGGGGGAAAACATTGTTGAAATACGAGGATTTAATATTTAAGATTCCAATAGAAAATAAATCATATATGGAAGATTCGAAATTTGTGACAAGGTCTATAGTTTTGATGTTAGATGAGCGAAAAGAAAAGGGTGGAAATCGGATATTAATTAATACAAATTTGAAAAGAGGATTACCACTTGAAAATATCAACAAAATTGCTGGTCCAATTATTGAGGCATGGGCATATGAAGTGTTTAGTGAAATAAATGAAGATCTGAATAATAAATATTTTTTAATAAATGTTGAGGCACAAGAAAGGCTATCCATGACAGATATTGTCTTACAATTTAAGAAAGAAAACAGATATATAACGGGAAATATTGACGTCAAGGCTACATCTGAAGATATTCTAGGTTCGGGAAAGAGTCCAAACATAACATCCTTTAGCAGAATAAGGACAGCATATATTGAGGATCCAGATTATATGTTTATTGTCCTTAGTATAAAACATAAGGTATATTCTAAAAGAAATGAAAAGACTAACATGTTTGATGGAGTAATGGAGATAATTGATTACAATGCCTATGATTTAAAATTAATTGCGGATGAAGATATTTCATATAACCCTGCATTGGGAACTGGGCAAATACAAATTAAAGATATTCATTATGTATCATTAGTTGAAAGAACTGCGTGGGAATTTTGTCAATTATTAGATGAAAAGTATTTAAAATCTAGTAAACGTTCATTAAAACAATGGTATGCAGAGGCGGTGAAATATAAATGGATAAAAACGAAAGACTAAGGATAATATTAGGGGATGCAATAGATGAATTGAAAAAGCTCAAATCTAATACTGTAGACTTGATTGTCACCGATCCCCCATATAATCTAAGTAAAAATTATGGAGAAACCAAGGATAATTTATTTCACGATGAGTACTTGGAATTTTCAAGGCAATGGTTAAAGGAGGCACACAGGGTACTGAAGGATACGGGAACTATGTATGTCTTTATGGGAATGAGGTATATATCATATATCTATATAATTTTAGAAAAAGAGTTAAGCATGGAATTTAATTCATGGATAACATGGCACTACACTCAGGGGCTTGGCAAAATAAAAGGTTTTAGTTCAAGGCATGATGATATCCTCATGTTTACAAAATCAAAGGACTATACATTTAATCTAGATAGCATCAGGGTGCCACAAAAATACTATAGAAGCATCAATAATATGAGGGGGGCAAACCCTGGGAATGTATGGTCATTCTCCCATATGCATTATTGCAACAGAAATAGAAAAAATCACCCTACCCAAAAGCCAGAGGCCGTATATGAAAGAATGATATTGGCTAGCAGTGATGAAGGTGATTTAGTATTAGACTGCTTTGCTGGCAGTGGAACTGCATTGAGAGTTAGCCAACAATTAAATAGACAGTGTATAGGAATTGAAATTAATCCTGAGTATGTTAAAATGATAGAAGAGAGATTGCAGGAGCCGTTTTATGGATTTGATAGCATGGACGACAGAATGAAACGTATCCCCAATGACTTAAATAATAAAGAAATTAGGGATGAATACATGGAAAATCATATTGCTTGGTTTCTAAAGAACCATGAATCAGAAATTGAAAGTTTTAGACAGGAAATATTGAAGCAATATGGAGACAAAATGGAGAAGGACAACAATGAAGTTTCTGAAACACAGCTAAAAATGGAAATCTAGAATTCTAGCTATATTTGCATAAAGATAATAACTATGATATACTATTTGGGTATATTAGAAGAAAGAGGAGGGGTATGCCCATGGCAGCAATTAAAATGCAGGTCAATAAAAGAACAGATATTGGGAAAAATTCCATTAAAAAATTGAGAAAAGATAATGAAATACCTGCAGTTGTCTACAGTAAAGGTGCTGAAACAGTCCATATCAAAGTAAATTCATCTGAATTCTCAAGGGTATATAGATTAGCAGGCGGCACAGCATTACTAGAGTTAGAATTAGAAGGAGAAAAGATACCAGCGATTGTAAAGGACCTACAGAGACATCCGGTTAAAAATGAAATTCTTCATATAGATTTTCAAAAACTGAATATGGACGAAAAGATCAAACTTACTATTCCTGTTGTATTGGTAAATAGGGATAGCATCAGATTGCAGCCATCCATATTGATGCAGTTACTAGACCAGGTAGAGGTAGAATGTCTGCCTGCACATATTCCAAATACAGCCGATGCAGATGTACAGGAGATGGATTTCAATACTCCAATCTTGGTTAAAGACTTGGATATTGCCAAGGATGAGAACATTACTGTCCTGAGAGACTTGGACGATGTGGTTTGTACATTGGCACAACCATCCATGGCCGTAGAGGACGAAGAAGAGGAAGAGACATCCATATCTGAAGATGGAGAAGCAGCAGAAGAAGAAGTTCAATCAGAAGAATAAATTTGTAATTACTAAACCCATATAGATGACTATATGGGTTTTAAGTTATAGAAAGGTGCTGATAAAATGGGTAAGGTATTAGGAGCAGCAATTTATCCCCATCCGCCTATAATAATGGAGGAGATAGGGAAGGGTGAAGAAAGGAAAGCCAGCAAAACCCTAGAGGGAGTCAAGGCTCTTAGCAGGTTTATCAAGGAGAAATCTCCAACCACAATCATAGTAATCACACCTCACGGGCCTATATTTAGGGATGCAGTAGCCATATCTACAGATCCGGACCTATATGGCCATTTTGGCAATTTCGGCTACAGGCAAATCCAGTTTAGCTACGAAAACAATATCCCCCTTGTGAAGAAAATTATAAACAATGCCATGGAAGAAGATATAATGGTGGCAACAGTTGATGAAGACCTGTCTAGGAGTTATAATATAGATAGGGATTTAGACCATGGGAGCCTGGTGCCCCTATATTTTGTGGATAAGGAATATAAAGATTTCAAACTTATCCACATTAGCTATGGAATCCTCCCTCCAAGGGATTTATTTAGATTTGGCAAGGCCATAAAGAGGGCTGTACTAGAGTCTGTCGAGGACATCATAGTCCTAGCCAGCGGAGATTTATCTCACAAGCTTTCTCCCCAGGGGCCCTATGAATATTCACCCTATGGCAAGGAATTTGACCAGAGGATTGTAGCTATAATAGGAGAGGGCAGGCTGGAAGATTTAATTGACTTTGATTTAGAGCTGGCAGAAAAAGCTGGAGAGTGTGGACTCAGGTCCTTTATGATTATGGCAGGGATACTGGACAATTGCAGGATAAGACCGCAGGTCTTGTCCTATGAGGGGCCCTTTGGAGTAGGTTACTGCACCGCAAAGATAGATATAGAGTCTCCTCCTGTAAGGCTGGCTAGGGAAAGCCTAGAGCACTATGTAAGGGAGGGAAGCTTCCTAGACCTGCCTTCTGACCTTCCGGAGGACTTTTTTAGCAGCAGAAAGGCAGTATTTGTGACCTTGAACAAGGATGGGGAATTGAGGGGTTGCATTGGCACCCTAGAGCCCACAAGGGAAAACCTTGCCCTAGAAATAATTAGAAATGCAGTGTCGGCGGGCTTGGAGGACCCTAGATTTGACAGGGTGACAGAGGAGGAGCTAGATTCCCTAGTCTATTCTGTAGATGTCTTGTCGCTTCCAGAAGCAATCAGCTCTAGGGAGGATCTAGATGTGAAGAAATACGGAGTCATAGTCAGTAGGGGATACAGGAGGGGGCTTCTATTGCCAAACCTAGACGGCATAGACACCGTCGACCAGCAGATATATATTGCCCTAAAAAAGGCAAATATCCATCCAGATGAAAACTATAGCATGGAAAGGTTTGAAGTGGTGAGACACCATTAGAGTTCAACCATATGACACCTATCAACCCCTATGCCTATGGCCTATTGCCTATTAGCCTTGAACTAGTTTGATTTAAAGATTTATTATCTGGAATTTACGAAGGAAGTGAGACCATGAAGGAAGCGATGTATTATAAGAAGGGTGACAATGGCGAGGTCTACTGTGTACTCTGCCCCCACTACTGCAAGATAGAGGACGGAAAGGTGGGAAAATGCAGGGTGAGAAAAAACATTGACGGAAGTCTGTATTCCTTAAACTACGGAAAGGTGACTTCCTATGCCTATGATCCCATAGAGAAAAAGCCCCTCTACCATTTCTATCCTGGAGCAAATATATTTTCCATTGGCAGCTTTGGCTGCAATCTGGCCTGTGAATTTTGCCAAAACTGGGAGATAGTCTACAAAGAAGACTTAACCATGACCATATCAGATGGGGACATTATATCCCTTGCCAGGGCAAAGAATTCCCTGGGAGTGGCCTTTACCTACAACGAGCCAAGTGTCTTGTATGAGTATATATTAGATGTAGCTAGGAGGACAAAGGAGGCAGGCCTCAAAAACGTCATGGTCACCAATGGCTATATAAACCAAGAGCCCCTAGAGGAGCTGCTGCCCTACCTAGACGCCATGAATATAGACCTAAAGTCCATGGACGACTTTTTTTACAAGCACCTATGCAAGGGGAGGTTGGACCCAGTCCTTAGGACTATTGAGGTGGCCTCAAAGCAGACCCATGTGGAGGTAACCACCATGATTATAGACGAAGAAAATTCCTCCCTAGGGGAGATAAGGTCCCTGGCAAAGAGAATAGGGGAAATAGACAGGTCCATCCCCCTCCACCTTAGCAGGTATTTTCCTGCCTACAAGATGAAACAGCCTCCTACAAAGACTGAAACCCTAGTAGAAGGACAAAATGTGGCTAGGGAATACCTAGATTATGTATATATTGGCAATGTTTGGGGCATAGATAATAGTAGTTACTGTCCCAACTGTCACAATAAGCTAGTAGATAGAAGCAGGGGAGTAGAAATTGTAGGAATTGAGGACGGAAGGTGCAAAAAATGCCAGTACAAGGTAAATTTTATATATTAATATTTGACCCTGCCAAGCACGAAAGCCTATATTTAGAATAATATAGTATAAGGGTGTAAATGTAAGCAAGGTGAGGGGTGTTCTTATGTATTGCAGTATATGTGGCGAGGATAAGTCGGCTATCAGTGTGTTTGGCCAGAGTATTTGCATGGAGTGTCTTGATGAAATAAGTAATATTACAGTAGGCGACCAGGTCTATGAATACTATAAAAACACCATTAGAATAATACTAGGATATTACATATCTGAAAAGCAGCAACTGAACCCCGTGAATTAATACGGGGTTTTTTTATTCTTGGTGTAGAAAAATAGAGCCTCATGGGCTATAATAAAGGTAGATTGACGTGATTGACATAGTTGAACATGAAAGGAAGGCTTTTAGTGAGGGGAAAATTTATTACATTGGAGGGACCAGACGGTTCAGGAAAATCCACCATAATCAAATTATTAGAGGATTACTTAGAGAATAAGGGTATAGAGTACATAATTACAAGGGAGCCTGGAGGCACAGAAATAGGTGAAGAGATCCGCCACCTCATATTGGACAAGGGCAATACCAATATGGGTCCGGAAACAGAGGCCTTGCTTCTTGCGGCTGCCAGAGCCCAGCATGTACATGAAAAGATATTGCCAGCCCTAGAGGCTGGAAAGCATGTATTCTGCGACAGGTTTACCCTGTCCAGCTTAGCCTATCAGGGGGTAGGCAGGGATTTGGGCATAGAAAATGTAAAGTTTATCAATGACTTCGGCATCAGGGGCATCTATCCGGATTTAATTCTTTTCTTTCATGTAGATGCGGAGCTGACATTGGAGAGGAAGATTGGAAATCTAGAAGGGGACAGACTGGAATTAGAGGGAAGTGAATTTCACAAGAGGGTATACCAAGGCTATATGAAGCTCCTAAAACTATACCCGGACAATATTGAGCTCATAGACGCCAGTAGGTCCATTGAGGAGGTATTGGAGCAAAGCATAGAAAAGATAGAACAAATATTTAGGGGGAATGATTAGATGAAATTGATAATATGTATAGTACAAGACCAGGATGCAGGTTCTTTAATAGACGATTTAACAGAGAAGGACTATAGGGTTACAAAACTATCTTCTACTGGAGGTTTCCTAAAATCAGGCAATACTACCCTGCTCATGGGAGTAGATGACGACAGGGTAGAAGCTGCCATAGCTATCATAGAGGACAATTGCAAGACAAGAGAAATAACCACGTCACTGCTTACAGTGGCCATGCCCGGAGACACCTACATGCCATTCCCATTGGAGGTAAAGGTAGGAGGGGCAACGGTTTTTGTCCTGGACGTAGAAAAACATATTAAAATATAGGAGGGTTAAATTTGAAGCTGATCATCGCTATTATTCAAGACGAATATATGAACAAGGTAGCCAAGATATTGATGGAAAACAAAATAAGGATAACAAAACTATCCTCAACTGGAGGCTTTTTAAAATCGGGCAATACCACCCTTTTCATAGGTATAGAGGAGGACAGGGTGGATTTAGTAGTGGAATTGATAAAGGAGCAGTGTTCTAGCAAGAATGTTAAATCGGGCAATAGGGATCTGGTCGTCGGTGGAGCAAATCTTTTTGTAATGGATATAGACCAGTATATGAAAATATAGTTGAGCCAGGACATGGACTTTACGGATATAGTAGGACACGAAAGACAGATTGAATCCCTTAAGAGTGCCATAGGAAGGGGAGCAGTAAGCCATAGTTACTTGTTCGAGGGAGAAGAAGGTCTGGGAAAAAGGGATCTGGCCCTTGTATTTGCCAAAACCCTCCTATGTGAGAAAGAACAGGCCCAGCCCTGCAACCAGTGCCACTCCTGTAGAAAATTTGACAGCGATAACCACCCTGACCTAAAGGTCCTGACCCCTGAGAAAAACATTATAAGCTTAAAGAAAATAGAAGCTATAATAAGGGACATGGCTACAAGGCCCTTTGAGGGGAGGAGAAAAATCTATATTATAGATCAGAGCCATACCATGAGGCTAGAAAGCCAAAATGCACTGTTGAAGACTCTGGAGGAGCCTCCAGACTATGTAAATATAATACTGATAAGCCCATACAAGAATAAGATATTACCGACAATCTTGTCTAGGTGTCAGGTTGTTAAATTTTATCCCCTGAAAAATTCTACGATTACAAATCTATTGGTTGATAAATATAATATTGATAGGGATAGGGCAAGCTTTATAGGGGCATTTACCAAGGGAACCGTCAGGAGGTCCATTGATTATGCCACTTCTGATGACCTCTTTGAAAAGAGGGAAGAGCTGATAAAAATAATCGACGCCCTATTGAAGGGAGATAAGACAAGGGCCCTTACTTCTTTGGATTTTTTTAGTGCAAACAAGGAAAATGCTGAGGAAATCTTGGATATTATGATTTATTGGTTTAGGGACTTGCTGGTTTATAAGGAGACTGGAAACCCAAGTCTATTGGTAAATGTGGATAAAGTAGAAGTATTATCCAGCCAAAAGCTTGTGGATTTAAGCAGGATTAATGATATAATATACAGAATAGACGAAACCAAAAATAATATTAAGAGAAATGTCAATTTTAATCTATTGATAGAAACAATGCTTCTCAGTATATAGGAGGAAACATTCATGATAAAAGTAGTAGGAGTAAGATTTAAGAAGGCGGGGAAAATATATTATTTTGACCCCGGTGATATAGATGTGTATTTTAATGACTTTGTAGTGGTAGAGACAGCTAGGGGAGTAGAATTTGGCCATGTGGTAGTGGGACCCAAGGAGGTTACAGAGGATGAAATCGTAGCTCCTTTGAAGAGAGTAATCAGGGTAGCCCTAGATGAGGACTTTGAAATTCATAGACAGAATAAGAAAAAGGCCGACGATGCCTTAGCCCTCTGCCAGGAAAAGGTAGACGAGCATGGACTTTCAATGAAGCTGGTAGATGTGGAATACACCTTTGACAACAACAAGGTAATATTCTATTTTACAGCAGATGGAAGGGTTGACTTTAGGGAATTGGTCAAGGATCTGGCCATAATTTTCAAAACCAGAATCGAGCTTAGGCAAATAGGAGTAAGGGACGAAGCCAAAATGATAGGTGGCATAGGCCCCTGCGGCAAGCCCCTGTGCTGTGGACAGTTTTTAGGTGAATTTGAACCCGTGTCTATAAAGATGGCCAAGGAACAGAGTCTGTCCCTAAATCCAACAAAGATATCGGGCCTCTGTGGACGCTTGATGTGCTGTCTAAAGTTTGAGCACAATGTATACGAGGAACTTTTAGACAAGATGCCTGACCTAGGAGCCATAGTCAAGACCGATGAGGGAAAGGGTATCGTAGTAGAAACCTACACCCTGCTTGAAAAGGTCAAGGTAAAGGTAAGGCTAAAGGACAACACTGATGACCTCATGTATTTCCAGGTCAAGGATATAGTAGATACTGGAAAAATAGACCCTGCCTATGCCAGGATTTTGGGCAATGATGAGATAGCCAATGGAGACAAGGCGAATATTGAAAATTTAGAAGAATTATAATAGTCAAACATATTAAATATATCTTTTATTATTTGAATAAATCTGTTAGAATTAGATAGAAATAGTTATTATATTAACTGAGGGGGTGTAACAAATGGCATATGTAATTAACGACGATTGTATAGCATGTGGTGCATGTTTACCAGAGTGTCCAACTGACTCCATTAGCGAAGGAGATATCTATGTTATAGACCCTGATACATGTATTGATTGTGGAGCTTGTGCAGACGTTTGTCCAGTAGATGCCCCAAATCCAGCATAGTACTTATTAAAAAAAGACCCTTAAGGGTCTTTTTTATTAAACTTTAGTAGGTGAGAATATGGAAAAAGGAAAACTATATATTTGCCCAACGCCCATTGGAAACTTAGGAGATATAACCCTGAGGACATTGGAAGCCCTTAGGGAAGTAGATTTAATTGCAGCAGAAGACACTAGGCATACGATTAAACTTCTGAACCACTATGAAATAAAGAAGCCCCTGACCTCATATCACCAGCACAATAGAAGGGAAAAGGGAACTGAACTCATAGGCAAGTTAAATGATGGTGTAAATATAGCCCTGGTGTCAGATGCGGGCATGCCGGGCATATCCGACCCGGGGGAGGAGCTCATAAGGGCTGCCATAGATGAAGGAATAGAGGTAATCGCCCTACCCGGTCCTACAGCTAGTATAACGGCCCTGCTAGTCTCAGGCCTGCCAACTGACCAATTTACCTTTTATGGATTTTTGTCCCCAAAGAAAAAGGAAAGGCAAAGAGAGCTAAGGGAAATAGAAGGCTACAAGGCTACAAGCATCATATATGAAGCACCCCATAGGATTTTAGGCCTCCTAGAGGATATGGCAGATATACTGGCTGATAGGAGAATATCCATCTCAAGGGAACTGACCAAGAGATACGAGGAAACCTTTAGGGGTACAGTAGGAGAGGCCCTTGAAGCCTTCAGGGAATCACCATTGAGGGGAGAATTCGTCATAGTGATAGAAGGCAATACCCTAGAGGCCAAGGAGGATGACATAGATATAGAGGGGGCCCTTAGGGCCTATTTAGATAAGGGATATACAAAAAAAGAAGCAGTAGGCAGGGTGGCTAGGGAATATAATCTGCCTAAAAATCAGGTATATAAGGTTAGTTTAGAGATAGGAGGTGTTTCTGATCTATAGGATACATGGGGATTTAAAAGAAAAGATAAGGGAACTAAATCAGGTACTTTTGGATAAGTATAGTCAAATATTCTCCAAGGATAGGGAATTTTTGCGGGATTTCATAGGAAAACATATAGGGCCCATTGACACCATGAAAAAGCTAGACAAGAAACATCTGGCTCTCTATCAGGCTAGGGGAGGAATTGTAGGAGTTGACGGTTCAACAAATACCATGGGAGGTGCCTTCCCACATTTTGTCCAGCTATTTCAGGGTCTAGCCAAATCTACCCTGATAGAAAAAGATGATATCTTTATGTCAGACCTATACTCTCCCCTATTTACAGAGGCGTCCACCAACCCCCTGGAAAAGGATGAGGAAGTCCAGACAGCCAAGAGAAATAAGCTCTTGTCCGATATAGAGTTAAAGGTAGCACTGGAAAGCGTTAAAAGGCACAAACCTTATGGGATTCTCATGGATGGCTCCCTCATAAGGTACAATATATATTCGGCTGATTTGTGGAAGCAACTAAGGCAAACATGTGAAGAAGAAGGTATACTCTTAGTTGGGGTCATAAAGGATATCAAAACCTCTACGATTGGGGATATGCTAAAGGAAGTATATCCAAATCTAAGTATTAATGCCTACGACAGAGAGCTCCTATTTGGGATACTGGATTATGGGGAGATAATCTATATAAGGGATCAGGTAAGTAAAAAATATGAATACGACTACTCTTCAGTCTTTATGAGGTCTTCCCAAGCCCCTACAGTCATAGGAGTGGACATAATAGATAGCCAAAAATCCCACATAGAAGAGATGAGCAGGCTAGTCTATACCTTGACACCGGAAAATAGTCGAGGGGTCCCCCTCTGGCTGGATTTAGTTGACAAGGAGGTCCAAATATCTGATACTATAATGGAAGGCCTAATGGAGAAATATATGGACAGGGGTATATACGAGAGATTTTTCATATCCGAAAGGGTAAAGCGAAATTAAGGGAGGAAGGAGCATGAAGGTTGTTGGCATTACAACTCAGCAAGAGATATTTGTAGGTTCAAGGACTAGAAACTTTAGAATAAATGAATTTTTGATAATCGAAGACCCCAGCCAGAATGGTTTAATGGGGGAAGTAGTAGAGGCAAAGACCTTCAATAGGTATATTCCCCTGAATATCGCCGGGGATTTTGTCGACAGTTCCGTATTGGAATCCCTTAGAAGCCTAGGCTACAACATAGACGAAGAAACGATATTCATTGCCAAGGTGAGGTTGTTAAACGAGGCCCTATATCCTGTACTGACCGGTTCGGATATAAGGCTGCCTGAATTTTCCGAGGTAAAGGACTTGATGATAAAGTCTAGGAAAGATGAGGGTTTAGTCCTTGGAGTCATTAGAAATACTGACGATATGGCAAGGGCTATGGAGGATGAGTACAAGGACCTACTATATACATATGAAGAAAACGGGCTCCAGGCCCAGAGGGAAATACCCTACATAATGGACGTAAAATCCATGCACCAATACCCCCATATTGGAGTATTTGGAGGCTCTGGTTCGGGGAAATCCTTTGGACTAAGGGTAGTCTTGGAGGAGCTGATGAAACAAGCTATTCCCACCATAGTGCTGGACCCCCATTTCGAGATGGATTTCAGTCAGGGGGCCGCCTACTTCAAGGAGCCTAGCTTTGACTTTGAAGATAGGTTCAAATGCCTTCAGGTGGGATTTCACGTAGGTGTAAAGTTTCAGGACCTAAGTGCACAGGATCTCAAAAACCTATTGGGTGCCGCCTCCAACCTTACAGACGCCATGAACAATGTGGTGGATATAATCTTTAGGAGGAGGGACTCCTTCTATAGCTTTTACAACAAGCTCAATATGCTCATGGAGGCCCAAGAAGAGGGAAATATCGAAAAGATAGAGGCTAGGATAAGGGAAGCCGCATCAGAGGAAGAGAGAAAGGCCTGGCTGGAGAGGAAGGAACTCTACCTATCCTATGACAAGACATGCCCCCATAGTTCCGTCAGGGGAATAGTATGGAGGCTAAAGAGACTGGACAATGATGGGATATTCTCCAAGGATATAAGGGAGATAGAAGAGGGCCTGCAAAGGGGCAAACTCATGGTAATTCAGGGAAATACTAGGATATTGCAGGTGTTTTCCACCTACCTGCTCAGCAACCTCTACCACAAAAGAAGGGACTACAAGGATGCCCAGTATAGGAAGACAAGTGCAGAATATTTCCCGCCTTTTATAGTGGTCACCGACGAAGCCCACAATTTTGCCCCCAAGGGATACGATTCACCGTCAAAGTCCATCATAAAGGAAATATCCCAAGAGGGAAGAAAGTACGGTTCATTCCTGATCTTGGCGACACAGAGACCTACCCTCTTGGACGAGACCATCACTGCCCAGCTCAATACCAAGTTTATATTTAGGACAGTCAGGGCGTCGGATATACAGACCATAAAGGAAGAAACAGACCTGACCCTAGAGGAAACTAGGAGACTTCCATATCTGAGGACGGGGGATGTATTTGTTTCCTCTGCTGCCATGGGAAGGACCATATTTGCTAGGATAAGGGCTGCCATCAGTGCCAGCCCCCATACGGAAAACCCCTTTGACGAGTTAAAGAAGAGGGACAGGGAAGACGATAAGGTGTTTATGGAAATCATAGAAAGCAAACTCCCAATTAACGATACGGACTTATTGGATTTAATCTTGGAGATAGAAAAGGAATTTTCCATTACCTTCACCATAGACAGCTTGGAGGACAGATTAAAAGAAATGGCAAAGAAAGGACTTTTAAGTAGGGAAGACACTATTTTTGGGTATAGATATAAGAAGTTAAATTGACAATCAATTCACTATTACAGTGGGGTGACAAAATGAAAACCATACAGGAAAGATTCTACTTATTTGGTACAATTTTAATTATAGTGGTGGCACTGGGACTTCTATATCAGTACTCCTACTTAAGCACGATTATAAACAGGGATAAGGAGTTTAATATAAGTACAGCCAGGGAGCATTTACACCATCAGGTTGACAGTAAAATGAAACAAAATCGCCAATGTACTGTGGCAGCTTCACAGGTGGTTTCCATTGGAGGACATTCAGATGAGGAATTGCTGACCTTATTGAGGGAACTTTCACAAAATAACCAATCCCTCAAGGCCCTCTACTTTGGAGATGTAAACAACAAGCTAATAATATCCTCAGGTTGGCAGCCTCCAAGGGATTATGATTTAAGGGAGAGAACCTGGTATATAGAGGCAGTGAAAGAAGGGGGAATACACGTATCAGATGTATACATAGATGCCGTGGACGGGGAGCCTGTCATTGCCATCTCAAGCCCCATATACGACCAAAATGGTGGACTCAGGGGAGTAGTAAGTGCAGACATCAGTGCTAGGGAAATAATCAAAATGGTGGAAGAAGCAACCATAAAAGGCCTAGGCTATTCATTTCTAATAGATGGTGCAGGAAACATAATAGCCCACCCCGAATACAGCCTACAGTCAGAAACGGATATGATAAATATAGATTCCCTTAGTCAGGGAATATATGCCCAACTGGTGGGGGCCGGTTCCGGTCAAATACAGACAGAATTTGACGGAGTAGATGGCTTTTTATCCTATGAGCCCTTGGAAGATACCGATTGGATTATAGGAAACTTCATGTCTATGGAAGACTTCATGGGAAATAGGTGGGATAAGTGGGAGATGTTTTTAACTGCCCTGATTATAGCAGCTATTATCTTTGGAATTTTCTTTTACCTACAAAGAGCTAGCTTCCTAAATCCAGTTGCAAATTTAGATAGGGATATTAGAAAAATAGATGTAGTAGAGGACATAGGCTATAGGTTGCCCATTAGGGGCAAGGATCCCCTAATTGAAATAAGGTCCTCAATCAACATAATATTAGACAAGACAAAGGAATACTTTGAGCAGACTGAACAGGATTCAGAGGAAATAATGGCACAAAATGAGGAGCTGGAAGCCTCATATAATCAGTTGTCTGCCATGGAAGAGGAATTGCGGGAGCAGTACGACCTCCTCCTCAATTCAGAAGAAAAACTTAGAAATGTCCTAGTAAAAAACGAGGCCATCATGTCCGCGATACCTGATATCTTGTTTATATACGACAAGGATGGCGTGTATGTGGATATTCAGGGGGAATATGCGGGCAATTTAATAGCCCCAGAGTCAGACCTACTGGGCAAGAAGTTGACGGATATACTGCCAGAGGAAATTGGTTTTTTAGTCCTAAACAGAATATCTAAGGTCCTGGAAAGGGACCAGATGGAATTTTTTGAATATAACTTAGATGTGGAAACTGGCATGCAAAGCTTTGAGGTCAGAATGGTTAAGCTGGATGAAAGACATGTCCTTGCTATTACAAGGAATATATCGGATAGGAAGGAAATGGAAAATAGGCTAATAAACCTATCCTACAGGGATCAGCTTACGGGCCTATACAACAGGAGGTTCTTTGAAGAAGAACTCAGTCGGCTGGATGTGGAAAGAAATCTGCCCCTTAGCATTATAATGTCTGATGTCAATGGCCTAAAGTTGATTAACGATTCCTTTGGCCATAGAGTAGGGGATGAACTTCTCAAGACCATCGCCAATGTAATGATAAAGGGATGCAGGGCCGACGATATAATAGCTAGAATCAGCGGTGACGAATTTGTCGTTATCCTGCCAAAGACAAATGAAGCAGAGGCCGAGGTCCTAACCAATAGGTTGAAAAAGCTAGGCAGAGAAACTAAGTTTTCCAATGAGGCTTTTCCCGACCTAGAGCTGTCCATATCCTTCGGCATAGGTACAAAACACTCAATGGACATGGATATGGCCCTAGTCTTTAAAAAGGCCGAGGACAATATGTATGCCCACAAATTGCTAGAAGGGCCAAGTATGAGGAGTAAAACAATAGAGACCATAATAAAGGCCCTATATGAAAAGAATGAAAGAGAAGAAAAACACTCCAATAGGGTCTCCCTCATATGCCAAGACATGGGCAAGGCATTGGGACTAGGAGAGGATAAGATAAGGGAATTAGGCAGCGTAGGCCTATTACATGACATAGGCAAGATAGCCATTAGCGAGGCCATACTGGACAAGCCGGGCAAGCTGACGAAAGAGGAATGGGAAGAAATGAAGAAACACCCTGAAATAGGCTATAGGATACTCAGCACAGTCAACGAAATGGGACAGATTGCAGAATATATCCTCTATCACCACGAGAGATACGACGGTTTTGGATATCCCAAGGGGCTCAAGGGAGAGGAAATACCCTTCATTTCCAGAATAATTACCATTGCAGACGCCTACGATGCCATGGCGGCAGACAGGCCCTATAGAAAGGCCCTGACCCATGAGGAGATAATTAGGGAATTTATCGACCATGCAGGTAGCCAATTCGACCCCTATCTGACAAAGGTATTTGTCGAAGAGCTACTAGGATATGAAGACATACTATAAAAAAATGATTAGGTTCTCCGTGGAGAACCTAATCATTTAATACATATACCTTAACTTTTCGCCTTCCAAACCTATTTACTATATTGGAATCTTCATAAAAGAGGTCAACCTTGTTGCCCTTGATTGCACCGCCTGTATCCTCTGCTATGGCAAAGCCGTAGTCCTTTGAGCCATCTAAACTTTGGATATAGAGCTTGGTACCTAGGGGTATGACCCTAGGGTCTACAGCTACTACTCCAGGTCTGGCCTTTGTACCAGAAGCTGTAATGCCATAACCGGGGTCTCCCGGATTCTTTCGACAGCTTTCGTAGGATAAATCGTAGGCAGTTGCCGACATGGTAAGGGCCTTCCTATATCTGGTATCGCCCCTTGATGTGACAATTATATCCTTGGTGCCCTTTTCGACAATCTTGGAAACCGGTTCTAAAGCTACTTCTTCCCCGATTGTTTCTGCGGACAAAAGCCTGCCATCTACAAATTCTTTCCTGACATATATGGTCTTTAATCCATCTTCTCCATCTTGTATGGTTTTGCTAGTCCCTATATCCATACTGTGATTTTTATTTACAATATTTTCAAAGGGGATTGGTTGGTCATAGGCTTCTATTACTTCTTCCACCCTAAATAGGCTAATTTTCCCCCCGGGGGAAATATGGTCTTCCATCCTTGGGGAAGTAAAATCCTTGTCCCCCAAGACAATATTGTTTTCTGCTAGAATTTCTCCTACGGAGTAGTGAATAGATTTTACATCTATTTCAACCTTATCTGCTTCAATAGTATATGGTTTTGGTCTAATGACCCTTATGGTCATCTTGTTTTCTATTTCAGCGCCTAGGGCTACATCAATATATGTCCCCTTCTCAAGTACAATATTATTTTCCTCAAGAAAATCTTCTACGGTGTCGGCTTTTGAGGCAAGAACCTTTACCTCATTATCCAAATTAATGGTAACCTCCATCTTGCTATCTTGGAGTATATAAGCCCCCAAAGACACGACTACAGCAGCAACTAGGGCTACCAAGACTCGAAACTTCCAAGTCTTTTTTAACGGATGCTCTTCCATAAAATACCTCCTATATTTTTCTATTCTTGTATTGTATCAGATAAAAATGATTTGTCAAATTTTTGCTATAACTTCCAGAATATTCACAAAAAGGCCTGCAAGTGGCCTATAAATCATATTATATGTAAGTATTGGAAGATTATTCAAGAAATTAATTCAAATTTTTCCTCAATACTTCTTGACATTAACGCAGTATTAGTATAAACTAACTATATTTATTATTAAGCTATGATTTGCGATCGAGTCGTCAAGATATATATGGCAGTAGCCATGTCTGGACGCAATAAAGATCTAATCGCTACATTTTTTTAACAAGTTGAAAGGGATGACCATATGGAAAAAGTAAATGTAATCATAATGGGTGCAGCAGGAAGGGATTTTCACGTATTTAATACTTATTTTAGAGGCAATGAGAGCTACAATGTAGTAGGTTTTACAGCAAGCCAAATTCCCAATATCCACGGTAGAAAATACCCCAGGGAGTTGGCAGGGGACCTGTACCCAGATGGTATTTCAATTTATCCAGAGGAAGATCTGGTGAATTTAATAAAATTGCAGAAGGTTCAACAGGTAATTTTCGCCTATAGCGACCTAGAGCACGAGGAAGTAATGCACAAGGCCTCTACAGTACTTAGTGCTGGAGCTGACTTTAGGTTCATGGGGACGGAAAATACCAGTATAAGATCTAGCAAGCCCGTCATATCCGTCTGTGCAGTGAGGACGGGAGTGGGTAAAAGCCAAACCACTAGGAAGGTATGTAAGATTCTCAAGGATATGGGCAAGACTGTAGTGGCCATCAGGCACCCCATGCCCTATGGCGATTTAAAAGAACAAATATCCCAAAGATTTGCCACATACGAGGATTTAGATAGGCACAAGTGCACCATAGAGGAAAGGGAAGAATACGAACCCCATATAGACAATGGCATCATAGTCTACTCAGGCGTGGACTACGAGACCATATTGAGGGAAGCGGAAAAAGAGGCAGATGTAATCATATGGGACGGCGGAAACAACGATTTTCCATTCTACCATTCCGACTTAAATATAGTATTGGTGGATCCACTGAGGCCAGGTCATGAACTGAAATTCCATCCTGGAGAGACCAACCTCAAGATGGCAGATGTAATCATAATCAACAAGATAGATTCAGCCAACAGGCAAGATGTAGACCTGGTAAGGGAGAGCATTGAAAAGGCAAATCCCAATGCCCTTGTAATAGAAGCAGCCTCCCCCATAGCCGTAGAAAATGGAGAGGACATTAGAAACAAGAGGGTCCTAGTAATAGAAGATGGACCAACCCTAACCCACGGAGGCATGAAATACGGAGCAGGCACAGTAGCCGCCAAGAAATATGGGGCAGGAGAGCTAATAGACCCTAGGCCCTTTGCAGTGGGCAGTATCAAGGAAACCTATGAAAAGTACAGCCACCTATCGGATATCTTGCCAGCCATGGGCTATGGAGACCAACAAGTGAAGGAATTGGAGGAAACCATAAATAAAATAGACTGTGACCTGATTATTTCCGGTACACCCATAGATATTAGGAGGGTAATAAATACAGATAAGCCCATAGTAAGGGTAGAATACTATCTTCAAGAAATAGGAGACCCTAGGCTTGAAGATATACTAGACAAATTTGAATAGGATCTAATGATTGGAAGAGTAGATATAGGGGAGTTAAAAGCGAGTTAGAGCAGAGTGAAAGTCTAACAAACAAAGCTATATTGAAGAGGGCCCATGAAGATTTTCGGTTAGAAGCCGTTATGTAATTGAGTGGAAATAGCTAGCTATTTCAATAAGAGTGGTACCGCGAGCCCTTCGTCTCTTAGGATGAGATGAGGGGCCTTTTTATATGAAAAAATAATGGAGGAGATAATATGATTATGAATTTGAGAGGAAAAAACTTTTTAAAACTAGCTGACTTCAGCCCAGATGAAATAAATTATCTACTGGAACTGTCGGCAGAGTTAAAGAAGAAAAAAACCATGGGGGAGAAGCACAAGTCCCTCAAGGGCAAGAATATAGCCCTTATATTTGAAAAGACCTCAACCAGAACTAGAAATGCCTTTATAGTATCGGCCATGGACGAGGGTGCCCACTCAGAGTTTTTGGGCAAGGAAGAGATACAATTGGGGAAAAAGGAATCCGTAAAGGATACTGCCAGGATACTGGGAAGAATGTTCGACGGCATCGCCTATAGGGGATTTAGCCAGGAAGCCATAGAGGAGCTAGGAGAATATGCGGGTGTTCCAGTTTGGAATGCCCTGACAGATGACTACCACCCAACTCAGGTCCTGGCAGATCTCCTCACCATCAAGGAGAAAAAGGGCTATCTCAAGGGGATAAAACTGGCATTTCTTGGAGATGGAAGAAACAATATGGCAAACTCCCTACTGGTGGGTGGAGCCAAGATGGGAATGGAGGTCAGAATAGTGGCCCCCAAGGAACTTTTTCCAGAGGAAAGAATAGTCAAACTGGCAAGGGAAATAGCTGGGGAAAGTGGAGGCAGCATAGTGGTCACTGACAGCATAGACCAGGGAGTAAAAGACGTAGACTTCATCTATACAGATGTATGGGTGTCCATGGGAGAGGAAGATAAATTTGAGGAGAGAATTAACCTTCTAGAAGACTATACTGTAGATATGGAAATGATTAAAAAGGCCAAGGAGGATGTCATGTTCATGCACTGCCTGCCCGCCTTCCACAATAGGGAAACAGACATAGGCAGGGAAGTATATGAAAAATATGGCCTGGACTACATGGAAGTAAGTGAGGAAGTATTTGAAAGCAAATACTCCATAGTATTCGATCAGGCTGAGAACAGGGTCTACACCATTAGGGCCGTCATGGTGGCAAGTCTAGCCTAGGACGGGTTCCATGCAGGTCCCACGGAATCCATATCCGGACCTAAAAATTTGAGTTAAAAAACAAAAAAAGGCCGTTTACAAGAAGCCCCTAATGCTATATACTGTAGCAATAAGATACAAAAGTGAAACCATTTCAAAAGGGGTGATTAGTATAAAACTTCAGGTCAAGATATTGATAAGTACCCTGCTCTTAATTATTCTTGTATTTATGGCTACTTCAGGAGTTATATTGATGGAATCAAGGGCCTTGGCAAAGAAACAGGCGATTGAACTTACTGAATCAATTGCCAGGGAAAACTCTTATAAGGTTGCAGAAATTTTCAACAATGCCATCTTTACAGCAAAAAACATAGGAAATACTCTTGAAAGCATAAGAGAGGGCGGAGAAGCGGATCGGATGGAGGTCATAGACCTAATTAAACACTACTTGGACCAGCATCCTGAGTATCATGGAATTTGGACGGCTTGGGAAGAAAATGCCTTTGACGGCGACGACACTAGCTATAAAAATACCCAATACCACGATGCCAGTGGAAGATTTCTCCCCTACTTGTACCGCAGTGGGGAACAGATAGGGTTTGAAATCCTAGAGGGCTACAATGAGGAAGGCAGAGGGGACTATTACTTGATTCCCATAAGGGAAGGAAAACAGGTCATAATGGAACCGGAAATAATTGACCAAGAGAGTAGGCTGCTCCTAATTCGACTAGGGGTTCCAGTAATAGATGGGAACAAGGCTGTAGGAGTAGTGGGAATAGATATAGTCACAGATGAGATACAGAAGATTATTTCCCAAATCCACCTATACGACACTGGCTTTGGAAGGATTTTTTCCAACAAGGGGCTAGTGGTGGCCCACAAGGAAATAAGCCGAGTGGGAGATATAGCTGGAGAACTGCAGCAGGGAACAGAGGAAGAAATTAGAAAGAACAGGGAATCCATAGAAGAGGGCCTGGCCTATAGTGGCTTTTCATATTCAATTGTAGAGAAGCAAGATGCCTTTAAGGCGACAGTGCCAATCTTCATCGGAGAAACGGACACACCCTGGGCCCTGGGTACCGTAGTCATGGAAAATGAAATGTATAAAGAGG
>Ga0172382_10000566_pt1 | contig 69932 bp, 61 predicted proteins | sample Leawel138RmetaG_FD_122245 | JGI IMG/M metagenome (GOLD analysis project Ga0172382, IMG submission 122245) | Leachate microbial communities from a municipal landfill in Southern Ontario, Canada - Leachate well 138R metaG | ecosystem: Engineered > Solid waste > Landfill > Unclassified | place...
GTAGGCAGAGCGTTGCGCGATATAACCCGATATGGGGGCACGGATGAGTCGCCGTTGCCAGTTAATGTCGGCTTTTTCAAAAGCCGTGGCAGCCTGCTGAACCAGCGGATTGTCAGATACCGTGGTGCCCGCGACAATGGCTCGTGCCCCTCGCAACTTGGCTTGGGCCTCTGCGACTTGTGCTGCTGCGGAAGTGATTTCATTTTGCGTATTTTCAATGCGAATCCTGGAAACCGCCCCGCTGGGCAGGGATTGTTGGTAGCGGTTCAAATCCATTTCCAGTTTTTGCCGTTCAGCCAGTTGGGCCTGAACGCTCTGTTGCAACGCCTGGACCCGGGCGAAATCCTGGCGGACCTGTCTGACTGTTGCCGCCAGATGGGCACCGGCCTGTTCCATGGCCAGTCGGGTCTGCGAACCCTGGAGGGCTGCCAGAATCTGGCCGGCATGAACATATTCTGTATTCTCCACCCGCACCTGCTTGATGGTGCCTGCCGACAAACTATCCACCGGGGTGATGTTGCCGGTGACGTAAGCATCATTGGTTTCAATCCAGTACTGGCCCCGCAACAACCACCAGAGGATTCCCAATCCAGCAGCAATAAGCACAATAACGGCAACCAGCAGCAACAGTCTGCGCCGCTGTTTTTCCCGTGAGCTGTAGTCAGGGGCTGAGGAGGATGCTGTTGTACTCATGCTGGTTTTTTCTCCACCGTATATCCGCCCCCCAGGGCAACATTGAGCAGCACCCAGGATTGTGCGTTATGTATTTGCAAGGTGATCTGCTGGTTTTGCAGATTGATTTCCCGAATCCGGCTGCGATAAACACTTATCTTATTGGTGGTACCCGAATGAAAAGCGGCTGTAGCCAGTGCGCTATCCTGGCTGGCGGCCTTGCTCATCCGTGTCTGTTCCTGTATTTGCTGACGATATTTTTGCCAGCTGGCCAAATGCCCGGCAATTTCACGCACCGCGCTGAGAATGGTATGGCGATAATGATCTTGTGCGGCCAGATACAAGGCATTTTGCGCTTTGAGACGGGCACGGAGCTTTCCGCCTTCAAAAATGGGCAGGGATACCACCGGACCAATGGCATGGGCCAGATTTCCGGGACTGAATAAATCACCCAGATCAATACTGTTCCAACCGGCAAACAGAGCAATATTGACATCGGGATAAAAAGCCGCGCGGGCGGCCCCGACCTGTTGCGCAGCGACTTCGATTTCCCAGCGTGCAGCGACCATATCAGGACGATGGCTGATCAGACGCAGAGGTAATTGACGGGGGATATTTATGGTGGAGAAATCCGGTAACGGTTCCACGCCAATATTCCGTCCCCAATCGGGTCCATGCCCGGCCAAGGCGGCCAGCACATAGCGCTGTTGCACAATGGCGGCCCGGAGTTGGGCGACTGACTGCCGCGCACTGCCATAACTTTCTGTCTGCGCATACACCGGCCGGGCGTTGTTCAGACCATCCTGCCAACGTTGTTTTTCCAGTTGCAACAAGGATTTTTGCAGATTTTCCAGACGCTCCGCCAGATGCAGTTGCCGTGTTTCACCCGCCAGCAGAAAATAATGCCAAGCCAGTTGTTTCTCCAACTGTAATTTTGCCTCGGCATAATCCGCCTGATGAACGCGTACTTGCCCCAAAGCTGCACGAACCTGATCACTGTCGCGTCCCCACAAGTCCAGATGATAACGGAGTTCCAGCGGGTTGATTGCGGTATAGGTGAAGCTTTTGCCATTGGCCTGAAGGTGCAAACCATTCTGCGAAAAATGCTCCTGGGTGAGGGCGGCTCCCGCCGAAAACTGCGGGAGGAGGGCGGCCTGTTGCTCTGCAGTCATGGCTTTGGCGGCCAGAATACGGGTACTGGCAAGCTGCAGCGATGGGTTTTTGCGAAGGGCTACCTGAATCAGATGGTCAAGAGCAGGCAGTTGCGCCGCTTCCCACCACTGCTGTGCAGGCCATGGACCCGCCGTGATTCCATAGTGATGATCGGCACGAGCCAGGGTCCGTTGAATTTGAGGGCTATGGGCGAGATGCGCGCCGGGAAGATGCTCAGGCAGGCGCGCACAGGCCGCAAGCAGTAACAATGGTAGCAGCAGAACAATGGATTTTTTCATCAGAGATCCACCAGTTCTTCTATGGCGCGGCGTACCCGAATATCCGGTTCTGCGTAAACCACAGGTTTGCTGAACAGCATGAGACCCGCGCCGAGCAGGAATCCCCATGCGGCTATATAAAATATTTCGTTGAAGGCGAGCATGGCTGCCTGATGCGCAATGTAGTGGGCAGTGCGGATATTGCTCACCGAGGGATTGAGTGTATAAATCGTCGGACGATTACCTTCGGCAAGAAAATGCGCATGCAGAATCATTCTCCGGTCAAAAAGTGTGGCAATAAGGGGGATGCCCATAGCCTGTCCACACAGCCGCAATACATTCAAAAAGGCAGTACCACGCATTTCGGCTGGGCCAGATAATCCGGACAAGGCAATGGCGATGATGGATGGAAACAGACTGCCCAGGAATATTCCTACAAAAGCTTGTGGCCACAGTAATTCGCTGAAAGAGGCCGGATGGTTGTAGGAGGCAACCCAAAAACTGGCGGCCGCAAATCCCAATAAGGAGAAAATAGCCAGGATACGGGCATCCAGATGATTGAGCAGGCGCTGGGTCAAGAAAAAACTGATTTTCGAGAAAATCGCCATGGGTAATATCAACAGGCCGACCATCCACGCGCTGTAACCCATGACCAATTGAAATCCCACAATATAAATGGCGATGCTGCCTTGGAAAAACAGGGCGGTGAAAAACAGGACCATACTTCCGATCATGAAGTTACGTCGTTTCAGGAGCGTGAGCTCAAGTAAGGGATGCGTGCTATACCATTCCCAAATCCCAAAAAAAATCAGAGTGATCAGGCTGATGCTGCCGAGAAAAATAATGGGTAGTGATCGCCACCAACTGATGATTTCCCCGGCATTAAGGGCTGACTCCAAAGTGGCCAGGGCAATCAGCAGCATTAGCAGACCCGGCCAGTCCAGAGGGGGATGGCGATGTTCCATTTCCCGACCAAATAACAAAATCACAATGATGACAGCCACGCTGATGGCAATGGGTATATTCAGGAAAAACAGCCAGCGCCAACCGATACTGTCGGTGATCCAGCCACCGATAACCGGACCCAGGGTAAACGGGGTGAGGGCAGCGACCCCCCACAGACCCAGGCCAATATTACGGCGATGTGCCTGATAATGGCGCAGGATAATCTGCAAGGAGACCGGGATGGTTAATCCACCCGAAAATCCCTGAACAATACGGGCACTCAGAAATGCATCATAATGGCCGGTTTGCGCGCAGATGGCCGAAGCCAGGGCGAACGCCATAAAGGCCCCTGCCAAAACCCGCATTTCTCCCCAACGCTGCAAAAACCAGGGAGAAGTCGGAAAGGCCAGAACCATGGCCAGAAAAAAATCTGCCTGGGTCCAATCCGCAAAATCCGGGTTAACGCCCAAACTGCCGGCAACATGGGGTATCATGGGCAGATAGGCACCAGTGTTGAACAACACCAGAAAATGTCCAAGCCCGATCACCAGGTTCAGCAGCAATACCATGCTGGTGCTGAGTGGAGAAACTGCCGGAGCATGATGTGAAAAAGCCATGAATGGGAAGCCGCTTCTATGCTGATGAACTAAACGCGCCGATCATGCGGGGCATGAATACATAGGTCAAATTGGTAATATATATATAATCTATCGGACATAGCGATATATGGACACAGAACTTTTATTAACCTTTCTGACCGTGGCCAAAAGTGGCGGGATCAGTGCAGCAGCGCGGGTACTCCATCGCAGCCAGCCGGCCGTCACGGAACGACTGCAGAAATTGAGCCAGATGGTCGGAGAACCCTTGACGATGCGTCATGGTCGCGGCATTCAACTGACCCCCGCCGGTGAGGCGCTCCTGACCACCGCCCAACGTATGCGTGAAGTCATCGACGAATTCGAGGATATAATCTTACGTCGCCAACGCCTGCAAAGTGGGGTTTTACGCATTGCGGCGACTAATACCGTAGCCAACTATTTTTTACCGGAACGCCTGGTTGCTTTTCAGCAGCAATTTCCTGATGTGGAAATTCAGTTGCGCGGAGGGGTTATTGACTGGGAAAGCATTGCTTTGTCTGACTGGGATTTATTCTTTCTGGAAGGTGGTCTGGATCTGGAAGGCTTGCCTTCTTATTACGCCGTAACACCCTGGCTGGATGATGAAATCATGACGATATTTCCGGAAGGACACGCTTTGTTGCAACGCGATGTTCTGAATCTGGAAGATCTGATGGCCTACCCTCTGATCTGGCGCGAACCGGGTTCGGGAATCCGCCGCTCCGTCGAAAAAGTTTTTCGGGATGCCGGGTTGAACCCCAGACAGTCCATTGAGGTGACAGGTGTTGAGGCGGTCGGTGCCGCTGTGGATGCCGGGCTGGGCATCGGTTTTGTGACAGCCGCGGCCTTACTATGCCGAAAAGATTGGCGCGTACAGGCGCGGCGTCTGCCTGCACCGCAAGGCATCCAGTGGACTTTATATATGGCCAGACCACAGCCAGCTTATCAGTCTCACACCATACGCGCTTTTTTGGAGTTTCTGGAAACCGCTGCGGTAGGACTTCCGTTGATAGGCCGATATGTGATCAATCCAGACGCTGAAATTCACTCATAACTGGTCACCGGTAAATTACGAATCGAGACCACGACGGAGCGCGAATACCAGCTCCTCAAAGCGATTGGTATCCGTGGATCCTTCCTCCCGCAAGTCGATGGAAGACAGGTGCTGTACGGCCCAAGGGGGCTGGTAGAGTGTGCAGACTTCGGCCTCGGGCACGGCAAAGGGTGGGCCTTGCCGGGTTTCCTGGGGATAATCCAGGGTGATGAGCAGGATCGGTGGCCGATGGGGAAGAATATCCCGTAATTTTTCGGTGTAGGCGCGGCGCAATTCCGGGGGAAGGGCGATGAGTGCGGCCCGATCATACACGGCGGTAATATCCTTCAATTCTGCACCGGTGAGGTCGAAAAAGTCTCCGCAAAAGATTTCGACAGGACCCGCCTGCCAGCGTTGAAAGGCACCCACGCTGTCCACTTGCGGATGCAGATGGTGTTCCTGAAAAAACTCCTGGACAGCAATAGGGCTGAGTTCGACGCCGCGCACCCGATAGCCCTGCTCGACCAGCCACAGCAGGTCCAGGCTCTTGCCACACAGCGGGACGAAAACCGTACCCTCTTGAGCGACTTGCAGACGATCCCAAAAGGCGGGAAGTCGTGGGTGAACATCCGGACGATGGAAGCCGATGCGATGTTCCTGCCAGCGTTGTCGCCAATACGCCTGATTCATTTGGTTTCCTGTCCTTGCGCTTCACGGCACTGCCGGGCCATGGCGACCAGCGCTGTCCGGGCTTCTTGCGGGCCGGTGATGGGCTCAGGAAAATCAAAGCGCAACAATTTGACATCGGCACGAACATCAAAACCGTCGTAGTCAATACCTACCATTTCTACATCAACAGCCTCGTAAGCATGCAGATACCGACAATAATCTCGTAAATTGTCACGATGATCTGCGTTCATATGGGCAAGAATCCCTGCTTCAGCTTCTACCAGAGCCGCCGTGGGTGGGGGTGCATAATGTTCAGTCCGCACCCAGTGGATTTTGCCGAAACCGCCAATATAGCGAATGTTTTCGACCTGAATCCGATAGAAATAAAAATCATGGGCAGCGAAGTAATCCTGTGCCTGGGGTAAGTAACGCAGATAGCGTTCTCCAAAACCATTTTTGTCGGGCAAGCGGGCAGCGCGCCCTGTTAAAGTCACCCGGCCCACGGCTTGCGCATCGTCTGCACAGGGATAAACCAGCAGGCTCACCCGGGGATCGGCATCAATATTTTTGGTGTGTTCGGCCAGATTGGAGATGAGAATGACTGGATTACCTGCGGCGTCGAGCACAAAAGGACTGACCGAGGCAAAAGGATAGCCTTCCAGTTTTTTGGAGAGTGTGCAGAGCGATCCATTATGGTAGCTGCGTACGAATCGCCTGGCTTCTGCGCCAATGGCAACTCCCTGGTCAATAGGTGTCATGAGATTATCCAGACTGGGGGCATTCAGCCCAACCTCTGCAGTCTAAAGAGTGATTATTTATCTGTCGATGATTTGCCACTTGGCGAATGCCTTCATTCACATTATCTTCACCCAAAAACCGGATGAGCGTAAATCCCATGACCTTGATGAAAAAGTCCCTGCTATACCTTTTGTTGCCTTTTTTTCTGAATCCATTGCCGGCTTCGGCAGAAGCTTCGCTGTGGCAACAAGTCCAGCATTGGGGCAAGGAACAGTGGTCCATGGCGACAGCAACCATGCCGCAATCGCCAGTCACTGTTCCGGCGCAGGGGAGCATCGAAGTGGCTTTTTCTCCGCCGGGAGGGGCAACAGCCGCCATCGTGCGCGCCGTGGACGGCGCCCGCCAGCGGGTCTGGGTGCAGGCCTACAGTTTTACCAGCGCCCCTATTGCCAAGGCGGTTTTGCAGGCGGCACGGCGGGGGCTGGATGTTCAGGTGGTGCTGGACAAAAGCCAGCGTACCCAGAAATATTCCGTGGCGGACTTTTTTGCCAATCAGGGCGTGCCCGTATTTATTGACGATCAGCATGCCATTGCCCACAACAAGGTGATGGTCATTGATGCAGACACCCTCATCACCGGCAGTTTCAACTTCAGCAAAGCGGCAGAACAGGCGAATGCCGAAAATCTGCTGATTTTTCGGGGAAATCCCGCACTACAAAAGCTGTACGCCGAGAATTTCCGCTTTCATCTCAGCCATTCCACCCGCTACCAGCCGCGTCATGGTCTGGACTGACGGCAGCTGTTACGAGCAATTCAGACCAGCCCCTCCAGCAATTGCACATCCACCATGCTTCCGGCTGGAGCACCCTCGGCTTCGGCGGCCAGAATAATCAGGCAATCCGCATGGGCCAGTCCACTCATGATGTGCGAAGCCTGTTGACCGACCCCCGCCACCTGCAGACCGTTTTCCCCAGAAATCAGCACGCCGCGCTGAAAGTCGGTGCGCCCCGATTTTTTCTTGAGGGAATGTGCCAGCGGTATTTTGAGAACGGTGGGCGTCCAGGGGGCGCTTTTCCCCATACGTTTGAGGATGCAGGGCTGCACGAACTGATAGAAAGTCACCATGGTGGAAACCGGATTGCCGGGTAGCCCAAAAAAAGTAGCCTCTCCCAGTTGGCCAAAGGCCAGCGGGCGACCGGGCTTCATGTTCATTTTCCAGAAATTGATGCTGCCGATGCGTCCCAGCAGTTCGGCAATGTAATCCGCATCACCTACCGACACGCCGCCGGTGCTGATCACTAAATCAGCCATGCCTGCGGCTTGTTGCAGAGTTTTTTCCAGATGCTCCGGGTTATCCAGGATCCGTCCAAGGTCGAGAATTTCACAACCGAGACGTTGGAGCATCCCTTGCAGGGCGTACCGGTTACTGTCGTAAATCTGCCCTGCCTCCAGGGTGCTACCCAGCGGACGCAGTTCATCACCCGTTGAAAAAAAGGCCACACGCAGACGTCGAAAAACCTTGACCTCGGCAATGCCCAGACTGGCGAGCAGGGCCAGTTGGGCGGGTCGGAGCAGTGTGCCGGCAGGGAGGGCCTCGACGCCGGGCTGCAGATCTTCGCCAGCCTGACGAATATTGGCGCCGGGTGCCGGGTGCTGCCGGGGAAGGATGGTTTTATCCTGAATTTCTGCCTGTTCCTGAATCAGGACGCTGTCTGCACCCTCTGGCATGACGGCGCCGGTCATGATGCGCACGCACTCACCAGGCCCGACTACACCCGTGAAGGGATGTCCGGCAAAACAATGCCCAATGAGCTGTCGGGGCTTTTCGCCGTCACTGCTGCGCAGGGCGTAACCATCCATCGCCGAGTTCGGCCAGGCGGGGACCGCTTGCGGTGCGCGTATGTCTTCAGCGAGAACCCGTCCCAGTGCAGCACTGAGGTGCAGAACTTCGGTATCTGTCAGGGCCGGGCTGCTGGCAAGAATGGCAGCGCGCGCTTCCTCAACACTTTTGGCCATGGGGTCATGTTCATTATCACTACAGCAGTGAGCCATTCAGGGTTCCTCGTGTATCCAGTGGTGAATAAATTGCGCAATGCTTTCAGGGGCATTGAGGTCCAGTACCGGGCAGTGTGTGAGTAAGGTCGCATCGCTGGCTACGGCAATAATCCGGTGATCTTCTGCGGCCAGCAAAGGTTTTTGCAGCGCCGGGCGGTGTACCTCTATTTTCGGAATGGGCAAAGCCTTGTTCCCTTCAATCAATAGCAAATCTGCAGGCGCAGGCAAGCTGGCAACAATGCTTTCCAGAGTGATCTTTTCCGGCGCCAGACAGGTAGTGAACCAGCGTTTGGGGCCTTGGAGCATGACCGTTTCGGCACCGGCCTCACGCAGGCGATAACTGTCTTTTCCGGGGGTATCCCAGTCCACGTCATGATGCGTGGATTTGACCATGGCGATGCGTAAATCCGCTGCGCGAAGCAGGGGGATCAAGGCACAGAGCAGGGTGGTTTTTCCGCTACCGCTATATCCTATCACACCCAACGCTTTCATGACAGATCCTCGGGCGCGTTACAATTGTGCAGAACGGCTTCATCCAGATGCAGGGTGGCGTAATCCAGATCACGAAACCAGTCCTGAACCCGCCGTCCGCCTTGATCCAGATAAGCTTGCAGGTGGGGTAAAAGACGGCGATGACATAAGACGAGTACCGCATGCCAGCGCTGGTTGCTGCGCACCACGACCAGATCCTTGTCCATTTTTACCTGCCACATCTGCCGCAACAGATCGTGGGGGAGGAGCGGACTGTCCACGGGAATACTGGCCACCCAATCCTGACCGGCAGCGGCCAGTCCGGCACTCAGGCCCATAAGTGGACCCTCAAAAGTGGCGCAGGAGTCAGAAATAACGGGGTAGCCTAATGCCCGATAATCTTCGAGCTGACGATTGGCACTGATCAGAATTTCTGCACTGTCTGCCTGCAGGATCTGGATGGCATGGGTAATCAGAGGAGCATTGCGCCAAAGGACCCAGCCTTTATCCACCCCGCCCATGCGCCGGCCAGCCCCTCCGGCAAGAATCAATCCGGTGATCGGGAGCGGTGGAAGAGCCGATGAGGAAACAGTTTGCCGGTGGTCCATGCTATTTAGCTGCTGCCCTGTCATAAAAGCCTATGCTATCCTTCCACAATTCTCAGGCAAGTAAAACCCGGAGCAGGTATGTGGGATTGGTTGCGGGGCAAGTCAGGGCCGACTGCTCCCCCCCGTGGTGTGGTGGTGGATGCTGGTATTCCCAATCAGGAGCGCGTCGCAGAATTGCCGCTGCCCGAAGCACTGTTTGTGCTCCATTACAATGGCTTCGCAAAGCTCCCGGAAAATGCCGAGTTGCGGCAATTACTGCTGAACACGGCGCGTAATGGTGATTTTTTGCGAGATTTACCCCGGGTCAGTGCCCGGCGTCTGGAAGAAAGTGCTGCGCTGCAGTCCCGTTTCGGCATAGAGCTGGAAACCGTTGTGCAATTTTTCAAGGTCTTGCACAGTGAAATTACCCGCCGCATGTATATTGATGCGGCCCGCAAGCGCGAGGATGTCGCCGGGCTGCAATTTACCTTCCGTGACCCTGCCGGGGCCGATGCCCGGGTATGCGCCATTGCCGAGGCCAATCCCTATGATTTGGGTGTTGGTACTTACCCCTTTACCCATATTCCCGAGAATCCGCATCCGGGAACAGAAAACCCCTTTATTATTCGTATTGTTATGAAAAAGGATCTGGCATGAAAAAAATAGCAATTTTCCCGGGTGACGGGATTGGACCCGAAATTGTGGACGCGGCCCGACTGGTGCTGGATGCCGTGGACCAGGCTGCAGGCCTGAATTTGCAATGTACCGATGGATTGGTCGGTGGTGCCGCCCTGGATGCGACCGATGACCCCTTGCCTGAAGCTTCCCTGCAATTGGCCATGGCGGCCGATGCGGTCATTCTGGGTGCTGTCGGTGGCCCGCGCTGGGATGGTCTGCCGCCGGCCAAGCGTCCTGAGCAGGGTTTGCTGCGCCTGCGCAAGAATCTGGATTTGTTTGCCAATTTGCGTCCAGCACAAATTTTCCCGCAGTTATTGAGTGCATCGCCACTGCGTCCGGAGCTGGTGCGGGATGTGGATATTCTGGTGGTGCGCGAGCTGACGGGCGATATTTACTTTGGTCAGCCCAGAGCTGTGGAGCTGGTGGACGGCAAGCGTCGTGCCTACAACACCATGGTGTATGATGAGGACGAAATCCGGCGCATTGCCCACGTTGCCTTCAAGGCAGCACAGGGTCGCCGTAAACAATTATGTTCGGTGGACAAGGCCAATGTGCTCGAAACCACCCGTCTCTGGCGCGAAGTGGTGACTGAATTGGCAGCGGAGTATCCCGATGTCCACTTAACCCACATGTATGTGGACAATGCAGCGATGCAGCTGATTCGTGCCCCTTCCCAGTTTGATGTGCTGCTCACAGGCAATATGTTCGGTGACATTCTGTCGGATGAAGCGAGCCAACTGACCGGCTCCATCGGTATGTTGCCTTCGGCTTCCCTGGGCGAAGGGCGGGGCATGTATGAACCCATTCATGGCTCTGCTCCGGATATTGCCGGGCAGGATAAAGCCAATCCGCTCGCCACGATTTTGTCTGTGGCCATGATGTTGCGTCATTCTCTGGGCAACGAAGCATGGGCACAACGGGTGGAAACGGCGGTTCAGAAAGTGCTGGATGATGGACTGCGTACGGCCGATATTGCTGCAGCCGGTGAAGCCGTAGTCGGAACCCGTGCCATGGGCCAGGCGGTGGTCAAGGCGTTGCAACTCTAAGGATGAATGAAGCATGAAAAAAACGCATTACAACGTGGCGGTACTGGGGGCAACGGGGGCCGTCGGCGAAGTCATGCTGCAAATCCTCGAGCAGCGCAAGTTTCCCGTTGATCAGCTTTACCTGTTGTCCAGTAGTCGCTCTGCAGGGGGGCGGCTGCCGTTTCGGGGTAAGCAGGTTCTGGTGCAGGATGCGGCCAGTTTTGACTGGTCCCAGGTGGATATCGGCTTGTTTTCCGCCGGGGCCAAAGTCAGTGCCCAATTCGCGCCCTTGGCGGCGGAGGCGGGCTGCGTCGTCATTGATAATACCTCCCAGTACCGTTATGACGACGATATTCCCCTGGTGGTCCCGGAGGTCAATCCCCAGCGTATTGCCGATCATGTGAATCGGGGCATTATTGCCAATCCCAATTGTTCCACTATCCAGATGTTGCTGGCTTTGAAACCCATTGCCGATGCCGTGGGTATTGAGCGCGTGGTCGTGGCCACCTATCAGGCGGTCAGCGGGGCGGGTAAGCGCGCCATTGAAGAATTGGGACAGCAGACGATGGCCCTGTTCCGCCACGAAGAGGCTGTCTGCGATGTTTTCCCCAAGCGGATTTCCTTCAATTGTCTGCCTCAGATTGATGTGTTTCAGGATAATGGATACACCAAGGAAGAAATGAAAATGCTCTGGGAAACCCAAAAAATTCTGGAGCTTCCTGACATCGCGCTGACGGCAACCTGCGTGCGGGTGCCCGTATTTTACGGCCATTCCGAGGCGGTCAACGTGGTGACCCGTGACCCGATTACCCCGGAGGCCGTGCGGGCCTTGCTGGAAAAAGCACCGGGCGTGACGGTGGTGGATAATCAGGAGAAGAATTTATGGCCATCTGCTCTGGATGCAGCAGGCCAGGACACCACTTATGTGGGGCGCATTCGCGGGGATTGTTCCCATAATAGGGGCATAAATTTCTGGGTGGTGTCCGATAATATTCGCAAGGGCGCGGCATTGAATAGTGTGCAGATTGCAGAGTTGTTGATTCGCGACTATTTATAGGAACACTGCGGGTTGAAAGTGGCCCATTGCAATACGCTTGCGTTACAGAAAAATGAGGAAATAACAATGGAGAGAAAGAATTGGTTGTGGGCCATGGCCGGAATGGGCTTACTCTTGCCAGGCCTGGCTCAGGCACTGGGGTTGGGATCCCTGCAGGTCTTGTCTGCCCCCGGAGAACCCTTTCGTGCCGAAATACCCATCCAATCAGTAACCCCTCAGACTGCATCCAGTCTTAATGCCAGCCTGGCTCCGAACAGCGCGTTTGCCATGATCAATCTGCCACAGGCTCCGACCCTTGAGCATTGGCAATTTACGGTGCGGCGTGGGAGTCAACCCGCCATTCTGATTTCCAGTCCTCTACCCGTGAGTCAGCCGAATTTACAGTTTTTGGTACAGCTCAACTGGTCGGGGGGGCAGTTAGTCCGGGAATACTCGGCCAGTGTTGCGAATGCCGCTGCAGCGATGCCCCTGGTATCCAGCCCGGCACCCGTTGCCCCGTCGGCAATTTCGCCAGCGAGTGTGCCAGCGACCGAATCTGTGTCGCAGCCTCCCGCACCCGCTAGACTGTACCATGGTTGGTCGCGGGTAAACCGTTATGGCCCTGTTCCGGTAAACAGCTCTCTGTATGATATAGCGCAGTCTATCACTAACAGTAATGCAGTTACTCTGGATCAGGTCATGTCGGCAGTCGTCAAGGCCAATCCACAGGCCTTCAAAAATGCCAACCCGACCTATTTGTATGCGGGAAGCATGCTGAATTTGCCCAATGTGAATCAGGTGCAGGCCATGACTCCGGCTCAGGCCACGGCCTGGTTGTCAACCCAAAGTCAAGCGGGAAGTGTGGCGTCCCTTCCTGCCACTCAAACCTCACGGGCTGCGACTTCCACTTCCACAACCCAACCACAAAAAGCTTCCACAAGTCCCACCGAAAGTGCTACGCATCTGGTGCTGTCCAGTGCGCCAGCCAATGCAGTAGCTGCCAGTGCTGAGACGGCATCTGCCACTAGTTCGCCTCTGGCAGTGGACACCCTGGCCCTGCAGACGGAAAATCAGAAGCTGAAAAGTGAAGTAACGGGCCTTGGACAGCGTTTGAGCGCAGAAGAACGTTTACTGGCCAATCAGGGCGTCCAGTTGGCTACGCTCTCGCGCAATAGTGCCAATAGTAGTCTATTCAACAACATCCCACTATTGATTTCTCTGGGAGGTAATCTGCTGCTGCTCATCCTCTTTATATGGATGCTGCGCCGTCAGAAAGAATCGGAAAGACGTCAGCGTGAAGTTTCTCAACGCCTTTCCACACTGAACAGTAGCAAATCGAAACCGGTTGCCGAGCCCCCGGTTGTTGCACCGGCACCGGCATCGGCACCGGCTGCCGCATATAGTGCGGCAGCGGAACCGGCAATAACTCCTCCAGCCGTTTCCACGCCAGCACCGACTCCGACTCCTGCCTCCAAAGAGGCAGCGGTGGAAGAGATTGTGCCGGTTACTGAACTGGCTCCAGTGCAAACGCAAGGCGAAGATCATGACGATGTGATGGAAATTGATCCCATCGAACAGGCGGATCTCTACCTGACTTATGGTAAATCCGAACAGGCCATTACGGTAATGAATGAAGCGCTGGATGAGAATCCCAGACGCAAGGAGCTTTATGTCAAACTTCTGGATATGTATGCCACTCTGGATCGTCGAGCAGATTATCTGGATCTGGCGGAAAGGATGCGTGGTCGCTTTGGTCCCCATAACGCCGCCTGGCAGGAAGTGGCTGCTCAGGGGTCCCGCCTGTTTCCGGGGAATGCCTTGTTTGCTTCGGAGGATGAACGCGAGGCGGACGTAATGGTCAAGCAGGCTCCCGTAGAAACGCCTGCTGATAAAGTGCAAGAAGCTCCGGCCACTGGACATGATGCAGACGATATGCTGGATTTTGATTTTTCCCATGGGCAGGTTGCGTCTGCTGCGGACGAATCCTTTCCTGCCGATGAAAAAGACCGCTTGTTGCAGGATATTGATGAACAATTCCGGTTGATGGATGCAGAACATTTTCATGCTGAACAAGTGACTGGCGAGGTGGAATCTGCAAGTCATGAGCCCATCCCGACTCCCGAGGCGCCCAAGGCCGAAGCCCCGAGTGCGGAAGATACGCTGCCATTCTCTTTCGGGCTGTCACCTTTTGAAGAAGAGCGAGCTCCGGCTGTGCCTGCCAGGGAACTCGATCCCGAGCCTGAAGCGCTTCGCGAAATGCCCAAGCCGGCCATTGTTGAGGAGACGAGTCCTGCAGCCGAAGACTGGGATGCAGTCGGGACCAAGCTGGATCTGGCCAAAGCCTATGTCGAAATGGGAGACAGTGAATCGGCGCGCGACCTTCTCGAAGAGGTGAGCAAGGAAGGGAGTAGTGCTCAGCGCGAAGAAGCCCAGAAAATGCTCGAAGACTTGTAATTTGTCCCCTGACGTTCTGGCAGATACCCCAAGGCCCGGCATACGCTGGGCCTTGGGCGTTGAATATGATGGCAACGGTTTTTGTGGCTGGCAGCGTCAGTTGGGTCAGGCCAGCGTGCAGCAGTCTCTGGAGGAGGCCCTCAGTCGTCTGGCCGGGACGGCTATTCCGGTCACTGTGGCAGGACGGACCGATACGGGCGTGCACGCGCTGTGCCAGGTGGTCCATTTTGATGCACCCGTGCAGCGTTCTGCAGAATCCTGGCTGCGGGCCACCAATACTTACCTTCCAGATGGCGTGGCAGTGCGCTGGGCGCAGCCGGTATCGGCGCATTTTCATGCCCGATTTTCGGCAACGGCCAGACGCTATCGCTACGTGATTTTAAATCGCCGGGAAAAATCGGCGTTATGGCGCCATCACACCGCCTGGGTGTACAGCCCGCTAGCCATTGAACCCATGCAGGTGGCGGCGGACTTGCTACTGGGTACCCATGATTTTTCTGCTTTTCGGGCTTCATCGTGTCAGGCCAATAGTCCCGTCCGCAGTTTACATCGCCTGACGGTCAGCCAGCGTGGTGACCTGATTAGTATTGATGCCGAAGCCAATGGATTTTTGCACCATATGGTGCGTAACCTTGCGGGCGTTTTGATAGCCATTGGCCGTGGCGATCAGTCTCCACAATGGGCGGCAGAGGTCCTTGCCAGCCGGGATCGTTGTCAGGCCGGAGTCACCGCCCCGCCTGGAGGCCTGTATTTTGTTGCACCGCGCTATCCGGATGAATTCGCTTTGCCCGTCGATGCGGTGGATCCCGGTTTTCTGACGGGTACTTGAAGGCCTGCCATCCAGCATCAGTAATAGCTGTGGATGTGGGTTTATCCCGATGGCAGTGTTAGAATGCGCTGATGATACGGGCGAAAATATGTGGCATAACGCATGTGGGTGATGCTCTAGCGGCGGCACGAGTTGGCGCAGATGCCATTGGCCTGGTGTTTTATGAAAAAAGCCCGCGTGCGGTATCAGTTTCCCAGGCTCGGGAGATACTTCAGGCATTACCCCCTTTTGTGAGTTCGGTCGGACTTTTTGTTAATGCTGATCCGGCTGGCATAGAAAGGGTTCTGGATGACTGTCCATTGGATACTCTCCAGTTTCATGGAGATGAAACGCCTGATTTCTGTCGGCGTTTTGGCCGTCCCTATCTAAAAGCCTTGCGTGTCTCAGGAGAAGAAGACTTGCGCCGCCCGGTTGATGATTATTTTGACGCTCAGGGCTTGTTGCTGGATTGTGCGGTAGCTGGACACTGGGGTGGTTCCGGACAGAGTTTTGCCTGGTGGAAACTGCCGGACTTGGGCAAATCGCTGATTCTGGCGGGTGGTTTGCGTGCCGATAATGTGCAGGAAGCCATCCGCGTGGCTTGCCCTTATGCGGTGGATGTCAGCAGTGGCGTAGAGCAGTCGCCGGGTATCAAGGATCATGACAAAATGGTGCAGTTTATGGCCCAACTGCAAGGGTTTTGAGGAGAGAATATGGACAACTACGAACTTCCGGATGCAACGGGACATTATGGACCTTATGGCGGGCGTTTTGTGGCGGAGACGCTGATTCCGGCACTGGATGAATTAAACCAGGCTTATCAGGAAGCTCAGGCTGATCCCGAGTTTCGCGCAGAATTACACAGTGAGTTGCGGCAGTTTGTCGGGCGTCCCAATCCTCTGTACCACGCCGAGCGCATCTCCCGCAGACTGGGTGGTGCCCAGATTTATCTGAAACGCGAAGACCTGAATCATACGGGCGCGCATAAAATCAATAATGCCGTGGGACAGGCATTATTGGCCCGGCGCATGGGCAAAAAGCGGGTCATTGCGGAAACGGGAGCCGGGCAACATGGCGTGGCTACTGCGACGGTAGCTACCCGTTATGGCATGGAATGTCTGGTGTATATGGGTGAAGAAGATATTCAGCGGCAATCCAGCAATGTTTTCCGGATGCGTTTGCTGGGTGCACAGGTGGCGGCCGTAACCAGTGGCACCCGCACGCTGAAAGACGCGCTCAATGAAGCCCTGCGCGACTGGGTCACCCATGTGGATAATACGTTTTATGTTATTGGTACCGTAGCAGGCCCCCATCCTTACCCTGCCATGGTCCGGGATTTTCATCGTGTTATTGGTGATGAAGCGCGGGCGCAGTGTCTGGAGCTGACCGGACGTTTGCCGGACGTGTGCGTCGCCTGTGTGGGCGGCGGCAGTAATGCCATCGGCCTGTTTTACCCGTTCATCAATGACCAGTCAGTGCGTCTGATCGGTGTGGAGGCGGGGGGGCTGGGCCTGAGTACCGGCCAGCATGCCGCACCACTGACCACGGGGCGTCCGGGGGTGTTGCATGGTAATCGCACTTATCTCATGGAAGATGAAGACGGCCAGATTCTGCCAACCCATTCGATCTCGGCAGGGCTGGATTATCCGGGAGTGGGGCCGGAGCACGCCTACCTGAAAGACATTGGTCGTGCTGAATATGTGGCAGCGACAGATCAGGAAGCCTTGCAGGCCTTTCACGAACTGTGCCGCACGGAAGGCATCATTCCGGCCCTGGAGACCTCCCATGCCCTGGCCCATGCCTTTGCCATCGCGCCCGGCATGCGTTCAGATCAAACCATTATCGTCAATTTATCGGGCCGGGGTGACAAGGATATTCACACGGTTGCGGCTCTGGAGGGTATTCATTTATGAGTCGTCTAGCGGCCATGTTTGCGCAGTTGCAGCAGAAAAATCGGGCGGCCCTTATCCCTTTTATCACCGCCGGCGATCCTTCCCTGACGGCAACCGTGCCCCTCATGCATGCCCTGGTAGAATCCGGAGCGGATGCGATTGAGTTGGGCATGCCCTTTTCCGATCCCATGGCAGATGGACCCAGTATTCAGCGGGCCAGTGAGCGCGCCCTCGGGCGTGGCGTCAAGTTGCGGATGGTGTTGGAGTGGGTCCGCGAATTCCGGCGCAGCAATCAACAGACGCCGGTCATCCTCATGGGTTATCTGAATCCGCTCGAAGCTATGGGTATGGCGACCTTTGCGGAGTTGGCGGCAGGGGCTGGCGTGGATGGGGTTATCATTGTCGATCTCACCCCCGAAGAGGGCCGCGAGGAATCAGCTTTGCTCAAGGCCTGTGGTGTGGACCCCATTTTTCTGCTGGCTCCCACCAGTGGCGCGGCGCGGGTGCAGACGGTCCGCGAACTGGGCAGCGGTTTTGTCTACTATGTCTCCTTGCGGGGCATTACCGGAGCAGCGCAGTCCGACTGGCCCGAGGTTCTCAAACGGGTTGGTGAATTGCGCCGGGAATTGGCTTTGCCAGTAGCCATCGGCTTTGGAATTCGTGATGCCGAGACAGTGACCCGGGTTGCCCAAGGTGCGGATGCCGTAGTGGTAGGCAGTGCCCTGGTGGAACAACTGGCCGATTGCAGCAATGATCAGGCAGCCGTTCAGGTGGCCAAAAACTTTATTCAAGCGTTGGCGGGTGCCGTACAAAAACCCCGGAGTGTTCAATGAGCTGGTTTGACCGGGTATTACCCCCCAAAATCAAGAAAAACCCTAATCCAGAGCCGCAAGCGGCTGAAAACAAGCGCACGGTACCCGAAGGGCTTTGGTCCAAGTGCCCCACCTGCCAAACGGTTTTGTATCGTACCGAGCTGGAAGAAAACCTGTTTGTCTGTCCCAATTGTGGTCATCATCAGCGCATTACGGCCCGGCAGCGTCTGGATTTTTTCCTGGATGCAGAACCGCGCCTGGAAATTGCCAAGGAATATGTCCCTGTCGATCCCCTGCGTTTCAAAGATCAGAAGCGCTACAAGGAGCGTTTGCAGGAAGCCCAGACCAAGACCGGTGAAAAAGATGCTTTGGTGGTCATGCGCGGCCTGCTGCATGGGCGTCCGGTAGTTGCTGCCGCTTTTGCTTTTGAATTCATGGGGGGGAGCATGGGTTCGGTGGTCGGCGCCCGTTTTGCCCGGGCCGCAGAAACCGCCCTGGTAGATCGCTGCCCACTAGTCTGTTTTTCAGCCAGTGGCGGTGCCAGGATGCAGGAAGGTCTGCTGTCACTGATGCAGATGGCCAAAACCTCGGCAGCCGTTGAACGCCTGGCCAAGGCCGGACTGCCTTTTATTTCGGTGCTGACGGACCCCACCATGGGCGGGGTTTCTGCCAGCCTCGCGACCCTGGGCGACGTGCTGATTGCCGAGCCCAAGGCCCTCATTGGCTTTGCGGGGCCACGCGTCATCGAACAGACGATCCGCGAAAAGCTGCCGGTTGGTTTTCAGCGTTCGGAGTATTTGCTGGAACACGGGGCTATTGATCAGATTGTGGATCGCCGCCAGTTGCGTACGGTGATCGGTGAAATACTGGGAATGCTGACCCAGTCCAGCAGCAAACCCTAGGAGCTGATCGTGCTGCAGAGCAGGGCGTCGACGGATGCCCTCAGTGATCAGGTGATTCGCATGGCTGGCCCGCCGGAAAGGATTGTCCTGGGTCTGGAGCGCATGCGGACGGCCATGGCTTTGCTGGATTTGCCTGCGCGTTTGCCGATGCCGGTCATTACCGTGGCCGGTACCAATGGCAAGGGTTCTACGGTGGCTTGTCTGGAGACTTTTTATCGACAGGCCGGTTACCGGGTTGCCGCCTACACCAGTCCGCATATCTGGTCGTTTAACGAACGTCTGCGGCTGAATGGCACATCTGCTCCGATGTCCGACTGGGACGCTGCACTGGATGACATTGCGGCCGTTGCCGGAAGCATTGCCCTGACCTTTTTTGAAATCACGACCCTGGCTGCAGTGAAAATTCTCTGTGCGGCGCAGGTGGATCTGGCCATACTGGAGGTCGGACTGGGTGGGCGACTGGACGCTGTCAACGCTTTTGATCCGGACTGCAGCGTGCTGACTACGGTAGATCTGGATCATCAGGACTGGCTGGGCCCGGATCGACTGTCCATCGGTCGGGAAAAATCCGGAATTTTTCGGCCCGATGTGCCGGCTCTCTACGGAGATGCTGCAAATCCCTGCGCCTCCGTGCTGGAAACAGCAGCGCAACATCAGGTGCCGTTACAATTACTCGGTCGGGATTTCGACTTTGATGCACAGGCCCGCCGTTGGTGGGGATTTGGCCAGACCCTGGCAATACCGGAACCGCTCTGGCCCGCTGCTGCGCAATGGCAGAACCTGGCCCTCGCCCTGGCCGCCGTCTGGTTTTTGCAAAAAAAATTACCCGTTTCCGCTGCGGCATTGAGCCATTGGTCAATCCGGCCAGATTTGCCGGGCAGGGCACAGATGTTACGGCCTTGGGGAGAAAACGGTCCGCGTCTGATTGTTGATGTCGCCCACAATCCTCAGGCAGTGGCACAATTGGCAACGCTGTTGGAGGGCCAGGGCGGGCGCTGCCATGCCGTAGTGGCCATGCTCGCCGATAAAGATGTTGCAGGTACCCTGAAAAACTTGCTCAGGCGTGTAGAAGTCTGGCATGTTCTGGAAATAACCGATACGCCACGTGCCGCCAGTGCTGCCAGTCTGCAGAAATGTTTATGGGAAATGGGCGCTGCTCATGTGGAAATTGAGGAAAACATGCAAACCGCTCTTGATGCACTGGGTTCCGTTTTGACAGCCGATGACAGCATTGTCTGCTTCGGATCATTTCATCTGGTCAAGCAGTTGCCCCGGCAATGGCTGGACGGTACCAGCGTGTGAATTACTGGCTGGATATTGTCGTTGTCGGACTGGTCGTATTATCCGCCCTGTGGGGACTGTTTCGGGGCATGGTTCGCGAATTTTTTTCATTGGCGGCCTGGGTTGGTGGATTTTATGTAGCCTGGACCTGGGGGGGGAGCTGGCTGGCGCCCCAGTTATCCCATGATATTCCTGTCGGATGGCGGGTACCCTTAGCTTCTTTTATCCTGTTTTTTGGCTGTCTGGTAGTTGGAACCCTGTGCGCTTTTGTGGTGCGTAAGTTATTATACGGCATTGGCTTTGGAGCCACCGACCGGTTTCTGGGCACTTTTTTCGGATTCCTGCGGGGCTTGGTGCTGATCGCCATTCTGGTCACATTGGTACAATCTTCGGATTTGTCCCATGAGTCCTGGTGGAAAAACTCCTGGCTGGCGCAGGAGCCCATAAAACACTGGTCACAATCGTTGACGGCGCCAGCCGTGTCCTATTTGGAGTCGCAGAAAATTGCACACTGAACGTTGGGAAGAACAATTGATAGAAGATGATCATTTCCATGATGAATGTGGAGTGATCGGCGTTTTCGGGCATCCGGAAGCCGCCAATCTGACTTATCTGGGGCTTTACGCCCTGCAACATCGTGGTCAGGAATCTGCCGGTATTGTTTCGGAAGATCAGGGCAAGTTATTTGTCCAGCGCGGTATGGGACGGGTGGCGGATGTGTTTGGTCTGGAACAGATCAGCCAGCTGCCCGGCGAGCAGGCCATTGGTCATGTGCGTTATTCCACGGCGGGCGGTTCTGTGCTCAGGAATACTCAGCCGATTTTTATCAATTACCGGCACGGTGCTTTTGCCGTTGGGCATAATGGTAATCTGGTCAATGCCGATGAATTACGTCTTCGGCTGGAACAGGAAGGCGCTATTTTCCATACGGATATGGACACGGAAGTCATCGTCCACCTGCTGGCGCGAGTACCCGGAGAAGATCCCGGAACCCGTCTTGCTGCGGCATTGAAACAAGTGTCGGGTGCCTATTCCCTGGTCTGCCTGACCGAAACCCGCCTGATCGGCGTGCGCGACCCCATGGGTTTTCGTCCTCTGGTTCTCGGTCGTCTGATTGATTCCGGGGGGTTTGTGCTGGCTTCCGAAACCTGCGCCCTAGATTTGATGGGTGCTGAATTTGTCCGGGATATTGAGCCCGGCGAACTCATCATTATTTCCAAGGAGGGCATCGAAAGCCGCAGGCCTTTTGCCCCCGTCGAACGCAGAATGTGTGTGTTTGAATACATTTATTTTGCGCGCCCCGATAGCGTTCTGGATGGCACCCATGTGTATTCGGCGCGTAAGCAGATTGGCAGGGCCCTTGCCCATCTGCACCCGCGCGAGGCTGATTTGGTGGTGCCCGTGCCGGACTCTGGTGTTGCTGCGGCCATGGGTTATGCAGAAGCTTCCGGTCTCCCCTTTGAACTGGGCCTGATCCGTAATCATTATGTCGGCCGCACCTTTATTCAGCCCGCCCAGCGTGGCCGCGATTTTGGCGTCAAGGTCAAGCTCAATGCCCAACCCAATATTCTCCGTGGTAAACGCGTCATTCTGGTGGATGACTCGATTGTGCGCGGCACCACCAGCGCCAAAATTGTCAACCTGGTGCGCGCTGCCGGGGCCCGTGAAGTGCATTTTCTGGTCAGTTCACCACCAACGACGGGGCCCTGTTATTACGGTATTGATACTCCGGACCGCTCCCAATTGATTGCTGCCCAGCATAGTATTGAGGAAGTGCGGAAAATCATCGGGGCGGACAGTTTGGGCTATATCAGTCTGGACGCCCTCTACGAAGCGGTAGGTGCGCGCACTCAGGGATTTTGTGATGCCTGTTTCAGTGACGACTATCCGTTGCCTACCCCTGAAGGACATGGCTCCCGTCAGTTGCACCTGCTCAAGGAGGTGAAATGAGTTCAGAAAATCAGGATGCGGCTTGGACTGCGCAATTGCGTCCGGAAACCCTCGCTATTCGTTCGGGCATTCATCGAACCCAGGAACAGGAACATAGCGAAGCCATTTTCCCGACTTCCAGTTTTGTATTCGACTCCGCTGAAGAAGCGGCCGAGCGTTTCGCCGGGCGAGTCCCGGGAAATATTTACGCGCGTTTTACCAATCCGACGGTGCGCACTTTTGAAGAGCGTCTGGCAGCCCTGGAGGGTGCTGAGGCTTGTGTGGCGACCGCTTCAGGGATGGCCGCCTGCATGACGGCCTTCATGGGGTTATTGAAGGCCGGCGATCATATTGTCGCATCGCGTTCCATTTTCGGGACGACGGTACAGTTTCTCAGCAGCATTCTCGGACGTTTCGGGGTGGAAACCACCTTTGTGCCCCTGGCGGATTTAGAGGCCTGGAAAGCCGCCATTCGTCCGGAAACCCGCTTGCTGTTTCTGGAAACCCCTTCCAATCCCCTGACGGAGATTGGCGATATGGCGGCTTTGGCCGATCTGGCGCATCAACACGACGCCTGGCTGGTAGTAGATAATTGTTTCTGTACGCCGATACTTCAGCAACCCCTCCGGTTTGGGGCCGATCTGGTGTTACATTCTGCCACCAAATATCTGGACGGGCAGGGCCGGACTCTGGGTGGTGCCGTGTGCGGCAGTAACGCCCTGTTGAATAATGGGCCCCGCAATTTTGTGCGCACAGCTGGCCCCAGCCTGAGTCCGTTTAATGCCTGGGTGCAGCTTAAAGGGCTGGAAACGCTGGCTTTGCGCATGGAAAAGCATTGTCAGAACGCCCAGCAAATGGCCGAGTGGCTGGACAACCGTCCGGAAGTGGAACAGGTGTATTTCCCAGGCCTGAAAACGCATCCGCAATATGCCCTGGCCGCGCAGCAACAAAAGCGTCCAGGTGCCATCCTCTCCTTTGATCTGAAAGGTGGGCAGGCAGCAGCCTGGGCTTTCGTCAATGGCCTGCGTCTGCTTTCCCTGACCGCCAATCTGGGGGATGCCAAAACCACCATCACCCACCCGGCCAGCACAACCCATAGCCGGGTCAGTCCTGAAGCCCGGGCTGCTGCCGGCGTTGGCGATGGTTTGCTGCGCATCAGTGTCGGTCTGGAACATGTAGATGATCTACGGGATGATTTGCTACGAGGTTTTGCAGCCGCAAATAGCGCTGTCTGATTTGCGCTATGCTGTGTTTACAGAGAGTTGTTTCCCTATCATTAAACTGACGGAGAAAAAGAGATGACAAGATTCCGTGCCTTACAACGTTACGGCCTCCAGCCGGATACCCGCATTTGTCTGTTTGATAATGGTTTGCCCCTGAGTCTCAAGCCGGAAGACTCCGCACTGAATAGTATGACGGATCTGCGCCGCGTCCCGGCTGCATCCACCAAGCCGGAGTCCACTATTGATCAGGCCATGCAGCGCATGATTCATGTGGGCGTACGCCTGTTATTTGTTCTGGATGATTTGGGGACCCTGGTCGGCTTGATTACGGCCCGGGATATCATGGGGGAAAAGCCGGTTCGGCTGGCTGCAGAAGACCATATCGCCCGTGATGACATCAAGGTCCAGAATATCATGGTGCCCCTTGGACAAATTGATGTGCTGGATTTTCCCGAGGTAGAACGCTCCACTGTAGGGGATATTGTCCTCACCTTGCGCAAGGCGGGTCGTCAGCATGCCCTGGTGCGTGAGGAAACCACGCATGGATTTGAAATACGTGGAATTTTTTCCATCAGCCAGATTGCCCGGCAGCTGGGTGTAACCCTGCAAAGTAATGATGTGGTGCAAAGTTTTGCGGGTTTGGAGCAACTCATCGCCAGTGATGACTAAACACATTCCGAGCAAAGTGCTGCAGGTGGGGGTCTGCCCCGGTGACTGAAGCAAACGGGCTGCTCCTTGCAGCCCTCCTGATTTTTCTCAATGGATTCTTTGTGGCGGCCGAATTTGCCCTGGTCCGCCTGCGCAGCACCCATGCGCGTACTCTGGCCCAGGAACATGGGCTGCGTGGGCGCATTCTGGTGCGGATGCATGCGCGTCTGGATGCTTATCTTTCGGCCACGCAACTGGGCATTACCTTTGCCTCCCTGGGCATTGGCTGGATTGGTGAGCCCGCGATGGCGCATCTACTGGAGCCGGTGTTCCGGTTTTTCGGGGTTCGGGACCCGGCTCTGCTCCATTCACTAGCGCTGGCAGTAGGCTTCGCCCTGGTTTCATTCGTGGTTATTGTGATTGGCGAGTTGGTACCTAAATCCCTGGCCATTCGTAAAGTCGAAGCCGTTTCCCTGTGGACGGGCGCTCCGCTCTACGCCTTCTATTGGCTGATGTACCCCGCCATTTTTGTTCTCAATGGGGCAACACGCATGGTGCTGCGCCTGTTCGCCCTGCGTCTGGATCAGCATGCCGGTGATGCGCCGCATTCCCGGGATGAACTGGCGATGATTCTTGCCCTCAGCCAGGCTCAGGGAACCCTGGGTCAGCGCACCGGTGATATTCTCGACCGCACCCTGGACTTCAATGAATTGACAGCCGGTGATTTGATGCGTCCCGCAGCAGACATGATCTGCCTGATGCGCGAAGAGAGTTCCGAAGAAACCCGGGCAATGATGTTGCGCCATCGTTTTACCCGTTACCCGGTTTGCGAGGGCGACCGCCAGCATGTGATCGGTCTGCTGCATGTGAAAGACGCTTTTGCGCAGATGGCGCGCCATGATAATCTGGGCGATCTCAAAAGTCTTTTACGTCCCTTGCCTTCAGTCAATAAAGCCATGCCCGCCATGGACCTGCTGAGCCATTTTCGTTCCGGTCACCCGCATTTTGCGCTGGTGGTGGATGACCTCGGCACAATCACCGGTTTTGTGACGCTGGATCATGTTTTGGAAAGCCTCCTCGGCGTCATCCCCGACGAATTCCGCCATCAGCGCAAGGAGTGGCAGCGACGCCTGGATGGTAGCTGGGTGGGTTCAGGAAGCCTGTCCCTCTATTCCCTGGAGCGTTGTCTGGATCGGGATATTGACGAAGATGCAGCAGATACCATCGGTGGGCTGGTCATGCGCCAACTGGACAGGGTTCCGGAAGAAGGCGAAAGAGTAGCGTTTCCCGATTTTGATGTTCTGGTATTGCGCAAAAAAGGCCCGCGTATTACTCAGGTGCAAGTCATCCCGCATCCTGAGAATGATGAGTCGGACTGGTTTTCCTGAAAAAGAGACAAGATGCTGAAAAGTGATTTTACCTACGATTTGCCCCCGGAACTCATTGCCCAGGAGCCACTGGCAGAGCGCAGCGCCTCGCGGATGCTGGTGATTGATGGTGATTCCGGTCAATGGCAGGATAGCTGGATTCGTGCGTTGCCCGAATGTCTCAATCCGGGTGACTTGCTGATTCTCAACGATACCCGGGTCCTACCGGCGCGTCTGCATGCCCACAAGGAAACCGGTGGAGCCGTCGAGTTGTTGCTGGATCGTCTGCTGGGAGAGGATGAAGGCTGGTTTCTGGCCAAATCCTCCAAAGCCTTGCGACCCGGCATGATGTTACAACTGGCGCAGGGCGATCGTGCGGAGGTGCTGGAAAAAGACGGGATGGATGTCCGCCTGCGCCTTCACCAGGCCTCCTGGTTGGCGGTGCTGGAATCTGAGGGAAGCATGCCGTTGCCCCCCTACATTCACCGTGCTCCCGAAGCCCGTGATCAGGAACGTTACCAGACAGTCTATGCCGATAAACCGGGGGCAGTCGCCGCACCAACGGCCGGACTGCATTTTGATAAGGCCTTACTGGATGCCCTGGATGCCCGAGGCGTGGAGCGCCGTTTTGTGACCCTGCATGTGGGGGCGGGGACTTTTTTGCCGGTCCGCAGCGAGCAGGTTCAAGAACATCAGATGCATGCCGAAACCCTGATTGTTTCCCCGGACACCGTGGCAGCCATCACAGCTACCAAAGCCCGGGGCGGACGGGTGATTGCGGTAGGGACAACAGCCTGCCGGGCACTGGAAACCGCCGGACAGGACGGCACCTTGCGTCCTTACGTGGGTGAAACCCGCCTGTTTTTGTATCCCGGCAAAAAATTTCAGGTGATTGATGCACTGCTGACCAATTTCCACTTGCCCGAGTCCACGCTGCTGATGCTGGTTTGTGCTTTTGCCGGTACTGAATGTATGCTCGCCGCCTATCAGCATGCGGTTGCCGCCCGCTATCGTTTTTTCAGTTATGGAGATGCCATGTTCATTACCCCTGCAGCGCTTTCGCGGTGCTTGCCCTGATGGGTATTTTTGAATGTCTGGCCAAGGATGGTGCAGCCCGGCGCGGTATTGTCCACTTGCCCCGGGGAGATATTCAAACGCCGGCATTCATGCCGGTAGGGACCTATGGCACCGTCAAGGCCATGGCCCCGGAAGAACTGAAAGCCATCGGTGCGGACATCATTCTCGGTAACACCTTTCATCTTTTTCTGCGTCCGGGGCTGGAAGTCATCACGGCCCTCGGCGGCCTGCATAAAATGATGCACTGGGACCGCCCCATACTGACCGATTCTGGCGGCTTTCAGGTGTTCAGTCTCGGGGCCCTGCGCAAACTCCGTGAAGCGGGTGTGGAATTTCGTGCGCCTACGGATGGTCACAAGATTTTTCTCGGACCGGAAGAGTCCATGCAGATTCAGGCCGTGCTGGGTTCGGATATTGCCATGGTTTTTGATGAATGCACGCCGCATCCGGCGACCTACGAGGAAGCACGGGGCAGCATGGAACTCTCCCTGCGCTGGGCGGCACGTTCCCGCAGGGCTTATCAGGGACCGGGTCAGTTGTTTGGCATTGTCCAGGGTGGAATGTATGGTGATTTACGTCAGCGTTCTCTGGAAGGTTTGCAGAAACTGGATTTTCCGGGCTTGGCCGTGGGTGGTCTGTCGGTGGGTGAAAGCAAGGCCGAGATGATGGAGGTACTGGAAAATCTCATGCCGCAGATGCCTGCCGACCGACCTCGCTACCTGATGGGTGTGGGCACGCCGGAAGATCTGGTAGAGGGGGTGTACCGGGGCGTGGATATGTTTGATTGTGTCATGCCGACCCGGAATGCCCGCAATGGCTGGTTGTTTACGCGCAACGGTATTCTCAAGCTCCGTAACGCCAGTTACGAAAAAGATCCACTTCCTCCTGATCCGGAATGCAGCTGCTATACCTGCCGCAATTACAGCCGGGCTTATTTGCGGCATCTGCAGCGTAGCCATGAAATATTGGGGGCGCGCCTGAATACCCAACATAACCTCCATTACTATCAGGAGCTCATGGCGGGGCTGCGCGAGGCCATTGTCCAGGGCCGTCTGGAGGCCTTCCGGAAGGAATTTTATCAACGTCGTACCGCGAGTTCCCTCATTGACGCCTAAAGGCTACAATGGGCGCCCGCAAACCTGATCAGGAGTGAATAATGAGTTTTTCACCGATTGCCAATGCCTATGCCGGAACTGCAGCCGGTGGTGGTTCAGACTCTGGACTGATCATGATTGTCTATATTCTGGTCTTCGGGGCAATTATCTATTTTATGATGATTCGTCCGCAGATGAGAAAATCCAAGGAACAACGCCAGCTCATGGCTTCCATCTCCAAGGGGGATGAAGTAGTTACTGTCGGCGGCCTCGCCGGGCGCGTCATGCAACTGGGCGACGAATACTTGCACATTGAAGTCGCTGAAGGGGTTACCGTAAAAGTCCAGAAGGCGGCGGTCACCTTGTTGCTTCCCAAAGGGACTCTGAAAAAACTTTAAGGCCTGTTCATGACCCGTTATCCGTGGTGGAAGTACCTGATCATTTTCCTGGTTGTCATACCTGCGCTGCTTTATGCACTGCCCAATTTTTACGGTTGGCATGCTGCCGTGGAAGTCCGCGCCCCGATCGGAACGATCATTCCGCCCGTAACGACCCTGCAAGGCTGGCTCCAGGACGCCAAAATTCCGGTGAGCAGCGTCCGTAGTGATGCCCAGGGCAGCACATTCTTTTTTCCCAACGACAATGCCCAGGGGCTGGCCGAAACTTTGTTGCAGAATAAGCTTCCGGCCAACGCCCAGGTGATTCTGTCGCAAATGTCCGCCGAGCCCGACTGGCTGAAATCCGTAGGGGGCAAGCCCGTAAACCTCGGGCTGGATTTGCGCGGCGGCGTATATTTGCTCTTGCGCGTGGATACCGATGCAGTCATCAAGCACGCTCTGGAACAGGATAGTGGCAGTCTGCGCACTTTTCTGCGCCATAAAGATCTGCAATATCTGGCTGTGAACACTACGGGACCGGATACTCTGGCCATCGAAATGGCCAGTCCGGATTTGGCTGTGGAAGCGCAAAAAGTGATTGCCCGGCAATACCCCGATTATGCCGTCACCGTACAACCCAAGGGCATAATCGACGTCACCATCACGCCCGATGCCGCCAAGAAAATGAAAGACGACGCCTTACAGCAGGCCATTGTGGTAATTCGTAACCGTATTGATGAACTGGGTGTTTCCGAGCCGGTGATTCAGCGCCAGGGCGTTGAGCATATTGCCGTGCAGCTTCCTGGTGTTCAGGATACCCAACGCGCCAAATCCATCATTGGTTCCACGGCACAGCTGGAATTCAAGATGGTGGATGATCAGGCCAATATGGCGGATGCCCTCAAGGGCCAATTACCGCCGGGAACCGCACTGTATTATGGTCTGCATAATTCACCCTATGTGTTGTATACCGATACGGTGCTGACGGGTCGTTATCTCAGTAATGCTAGTGCTGGCGTGGATAACAATAACGGCGAATCTATTATCAACGTCAGTTTCAATAATGCCGGTACCCGGATTTTCGGTGATCTGACCAGCAAAAATGTCGGCAAGCGCATGGCCATTCTGCTCGATAACAAGGTGGTTACGGCGCCGGTGATTCGTGAAGCCATCACGGGCGGCAGAGCCCAGATCACTGGTTTTGCCAATCTCAAAGCCGCCAGCAATGCCGCCATTGAACTGCGAGCGGGTGCCTTACCTGCGCCGGTTCATATTTCCGAGGAGCGCACGGTCGGTCCTACCCTGGGGCAGGATTCCATTCATGATGGCGTCATGGCGGTGGTGTTCGGCATGATTTTCGTAGTGGCCTTCATGACCCTTTACTACAGAGCTTTTGGCTTGATAGCGGATCTGGCCATCCTGGTCAATATTCTCGCCATTCTGGCCGTGCTTTCCCTGATGGGCGGCACCCTGACCCTGCCAGGTATTGCGGGTATTGTTCTGAAAATTGGTCTTGCCGTCGATGCAAACGTGCTGGTGTTTGAACGTATCCGCGAAGAACTGCGCCATGGCATGAGTGTCCGTGCCGCCATTGATGCCGGGTTCAAAAAAGCCTTTGCCACCATTGTGGACTCCAATATTACGGTGTTGATCGCCGCGCTGGTGCTCTTCCAGTTTGGTACCGGTGCCATCAAGGGATTTGCCCTGGTGCTGACTATCGGGGTCATTACCTCCATGTTTACTGCGACCATGATGAGTCGCGGTATTATCGAACGCGTCCTCGGTAAGCGGCGCATTCAAAAACTGTATATCTGAGGCCGCATCATGGAATTATTCAAAGCCCGTACCCATGTGGATTTCATGTCGAGGCGCCGGATATTCCTCGGAATATCCGCCTTGTTGATTGTCGCCTCAGTAGTCGTATTTTTTGTGCGTGGGCTAAACTACAGCATTGATTTTACGGGTGGTACTTTGGTGGAGTTGGCCTTCAGTAAAACCCCGGATTTAGGCGCAGTGCGCGGTACCCTGACCACTGCCGGTTTTCATAATGTGGTGGTGCAAACCTTTGGTGGCGATCGTGATCTGTTGATCCGCCTGCGTACACAGCCGGGCGAAAGCAGCGCCGTCGGCACCAAAATTCTTCAGGTATTCCAGAAAAATCAGGCGGCTTATCCTGACGTGCAATTACGTCGCACCGAATATGTGGGCCCGGAAGTCGGCAAGGAACTGCGCAATAAGGGCATCATGGCCCTGATTATTGTCACTCTGGGTATTTTGATTTACGTCGGATTTCGTTTTGAATGGCGTTTTGCTGTGGGTGGCGTATTGGCCATGCTCCATGACCCTATTCTGGTAGTAGGATTTTTTGCCATCACCCAGGAAGAGTTCTCGCTGACAGTTATTGCGGCCTTGTTGGTGATCATGGGTTACTCGCTCAATGATACCGTGGTGGTGTTTGACCGGATGCGTGAAGATCTGCGCGCCTCCCGAAGTGGCGACGTCGCGCAGGTTTTTAACGTGGCCATAAATGAAACCCTGTCGAGAACAGTCATCACCAGTTTTATTACCTTCATGGTGGCCCTCTCCCTGTTTCTGTTCGGGGGACCGGTGATTCATGGTTTTGCTACCGCCCTGGTAATTGGCGTTGTGGTCGGTACCTATTCCTCCATTTTTGTTGCCAGTCCTATTGCCTTATGGCTGGGCCTGAAGCGCGAGCATGTTCTCAAACGCCAGTTCATCAGCTCCAAAGATCGCAATGATGGAGCACGTTTGTAAGTTCAGGCCGGACCTCTTGGCAAGCAGCGGCTGAAACAGGATATACAAAGACTTGCCGAAGACTGCACGAAAGCTTAATGTATGCCTTCACGGAGAGGTACCGAAGTGGCCATAACGGCGCCGACTCGAAATCGGATGGGGGTTAATAGCCCCACGTGGGTTCGAATCCCACCCTCTCCGCCAATAAAACCAACGAATTACAAAAAAACCGCGCTTTCTTATGACATTTGAGCCATTGCAAGCGCCGCGAATAAGGCGGCAAACGCCAGCGTGAGCGAGGCCGACTTGACCGCTATCGTGAACGAAGCTGTGCAATGGGCGCGTGAGCACTGCGCCGATGCGCTTTGACACCATCCCGGCCAGCTTCCCGCCACTCAAGTACGGGCATACCTTTTCTGGCAGGCAAACTACTGATCGCGCCTCGCCAAATAACGAAGACATTCGGCGAAGCCCGGAAACGTTCGCCTGATCTCAACAACTTGGTTGCACAAAGGTCACACTCACGCTATCCTGTCGATTCGTAGTGATAATGTTAAAAAGGAGCCTTACGCCATGTTGATCACAAAAATTCGCAAGCAAGGCGGCGCGGCGGTTGTGACACTTCCCGCAGAAGTGCTGCGACAGATGGATGCCACTATTGGTGAGGAGTTGAGTATTGAGGTTTCCCAGCACGCGCTCATTATGCGACCAGCGCGCGGTGAGCGGCGGCGCTACAGCCTGGGGGAATTGCTCACAGGTGTTACTATCCAGGACATGCAGGCCCTTACTGAGAACAGCGCCTGGGCCAGAGAGGGCGAGCCTGTCGGAAGAGAGTTGCTTTGATCGGCCGGAAGATACCATCACCAGGCGACGTTTACTGGATCAACCCCAACCCGACATCTGGAAACGAGATAAGGGATCGACATCGGTTTGTGGTTATTACACCGACCGAAATTAACAAACTCGGTCTGGTTATCTGTGTGCCTATCACCAGTGGCGGCAATCATGCCAGACAAAACGGTTTGACCGTGGTCATTGCGGGACACGACACGACCGGTGTTGCCGTCTGCAATCAGATGCGCACCTTCGATCTCAGCGCCAGAGCCGGTGAGGTAAAATACATTGAAACTCTGGACCAGCAAACGACGCGCGAAATCATCAACCGGGTAACCAGTATCATAGATCCGGGGTAACTGATGATGAAAGGCCGGTGCCAGAGTGCTACAAGTACTATGTTTAAGACACAACTCAACGGTACGCATATCTACCGCACGCTGTCCGCTAAAGGCAACCCGGAAATTCGCAGTCTGTCGGCGATTCTCAAGACGATGTGCCTGCGCCTCGCGGTGCAACCCATTCAACACCCGACAGCGCACGATCTGGCATGAATGACCAATTTCAGAGGAGAAATGCGGTGTCGCTCACGCAAACCATCATTGAACAAGCCATGGGCTTTTCAGCCAGGGACCGCTTGAAAATCGTTGATGACACTCCAGTCCGATTTAAAAAATCTGGAATCGGATTGACCTACCTACCCGGCAGCTCCGTGCCGCGACTCATGATCTCAATATAGCCCGCATAGCTGTACAGGCGGTTGCGCTTCCGGGCGGTCAGCTCCTTGACGATGCCGAGTTGCTCCAGGTGGCTGAGCGCCTTGTTGACTGTTGCCGGGGTGATGCCGGTCTTCTCCACCAGTGAGCCCGAGGTGCCGATGGGATGCTCCATCAGCGCCCGGTGGACCTGCAGGGTGGATGCCGCCGCCCGTCCGAGGCCGCTGATCTTGTCGCGGTCCTGGTTCGACAGGTCGAGAAGCTGCTGGGCCGTTTCCACCGCCTGGGTAGCAGTGACGATGACCGCCTCGGCGAAGAAATCGAGCCAGGCTTCCCAGTCGCCAGTCATGCGCACGTTGTTGAGCAACTCGTAGTAATGCTGACGATGCGTCTTGAAGTAGAGGCTGAGGTAGAGCATCGGTTCCCGCAGCACCTTCTGCTCGCACAACAGCAGCGCGATCAGCAGACGCCCCAGACGGCCGTTACCGTCCAGAAATGGGTGGATCGTCTCGAACTGCACATGGGCCAGCGCCGCCTTGAGCAGCACCGGGGTCGGCTCCGGCTGGTCATGGAGGAAAAGCTCCAGCTTGCTCATGCACTCCAGTACCTCTTCGGCCGGAGGTGGAACAAAAGCCGCATTGCCTGGTCGGGTGCCGCCGATCCAGTTCTGGCTGCGCCGAAACTCGCCCGGGGTTTGATTGCTGCCCCGGCCCTTGGTCAATAGCACGCCGTGGATCTCGCGGAACAGCCGCAGCGACAGCGGTAGCCCTTCCTCCAGCAGGCGCAGACCATGGTCGAGGGCGGCAACATAGTTGCTGACCTCCCGCACGTCATCCAGTGGCACGCCGGGTTCCTGATCCAGCTCGAACAGCAGCAGGTCGGACAGCGACGATTGCGTCCCCTCGATCATGGAGGAGAGTACCGCTTCCTTGCGAACGTACATGTAGAGGAACAGCGAGGTGTCCGGCAGCAAGGTCGAGACGCTATCCAGCCTCCCGAGTGCCAGCAGCGCCTGGTCGAACTTGCTGCGCAACTCCGGAGTCCAGTCGATGGGCGGACGCGGCGGCAGCGGCGCGGGCACGAAGGCCTGGGCCTTCTCTCCCACCGTCGATATTGTCACGTATCTGCCTTGGAGTTCTCGCTTCATCCCGTCTGCCTCGAACCTAAAATAAGTTTCGTCTTTATTTTATTTTAACCTTATATCCTAAAATAAAGAACCAGGAAGAAAAATCAAGCGGATTTCCTGAACGGCCACTTCGATTTCCTCAGACGGGCGTGCGACGTTCGGACCTCCTACACCTCAAACCCCAGCGCGCGCAATTTGCCCCGGGCCAGGCAATGCCCCAGGGCGGCGGCGCTGCCCAGCCAGCGCAGGCCGAGGCCCTGGTTTTTGTCAACGCCCTGACCGTTGAAATAGCAGGTCGATAAAAAGTCCATGGCATCCGCGTGGCCTTTTTTGGCGGCTGCCTCAAAACAGTTGGCGGCAATGCTGTACTCGCCGGACCAGAAAAAATAAATGCCGACCTCATTCAGGGCCTGCGCATCGCCACTGTCGGCCTGCAGCACACAATCCACAAAGGCTTGCAGCAGACAGTGCGCCTCCTTGGCGGCGAGGCTGCTCAGGTCCACCTGCCGCAGCACCCCGCTGGGCACCTGCGCACTTGGCAACTGCCGCCCGGCGATGGCGCCTGAATCCAGCCAGTTATGAATGGTCCGCACCGTTTTGCCGGTGAGCAAGGCGGCCATTTGCGGGCTGATGAAAGCACTGGACGAACCGGATGCAGCCATAAGACTCCCTTTCTGCAGGTTTTATTTCATCGATTTTAATGGAAAAGCGAAAAGCTTTCATCGGTTTTCGATGAAAGCATTGCGGAATTTCATCGGATTTAGGTGAAACGTGAGGCGAGCTTTGGCAGAGGGCTTTTATGGTGCTTCGTCATTGCCCTATTATTCAGGTCATAATATGTTTTTAAAACAATGTTTTGACGGTGCGGTGACGTTGTAAACACGCAACTTTTCTGATGCTGGCATGATTGGTGCTTTGGTAGACGCAGTGCAGCGCCTCTTGGCGTTGCCGAACTTCTTACCACACAAGGAGCATTCTCATGAGCATGTTAGTCAAAAAGGCGCAGGCCAGCGCCGAAGCGGGTTTCACCCTTATCGAACTGATGATCGTCATTGCCATAATCGGCATTCTGGCGGCCATCGCCATTCCGCAGTATGAGCAGTACATCGTGACATCCAAAGCAACGACAGTTACGCAGGATTTCCATCAGATGATTACCCAAGGTACTGCAGCAGTAGCAGCTGCAGCCGCAGGACAAACAACTTCGATTAACCTGCCTGGCGCCGCAACGGTCAACGCACTAACTGGTACAGCTGAAGGTTGCGCCTTCTCATCAACCAGCACCTTGCCCATCTCTCCCACGAACAGCACATTCAATATTACTGTGGATTGTACCAATGCTGGTTCTACTTCGCTGAGCAATGCTGTCGCCTCTGCATTGTCTGCAATGAATCTGGTTGGTTCAGGTACCTCTGGAAATGGAACAAGCACGGCTACTAGTTGTACTGGTGGCACATGTACAGCCACCATCACCTCTAACGGTGGCGTAACTTTCTCCTAAATTCGTTAGAATTTCGCAGCCCTTCGGGGCTGCACCTTTCGGACAGTGCTCTGATCCCCATCTTAAGAACAATTTCAGAACCCTCTCGGAAAGGTCACACCATGCCCAGCCCAACAACAAAACCCCAAATGAGCAGCAGCGGCTTCACCCTCATCGAACTGATGATTGTTATTGCCATCATCGGGATTCTGGCGGCCATTGCGATACCGCAATACTTTGCGTACATCGAAACGGCCAAGGCGCAGACGGTATCGGGTAATCTGAAAATGGCGGTGGACGCAGTGACCAATGCTTTTGCCGCCAGTAACAATAATGTAACCACGGACATTTACAACACCCTGAACGGACAGTCTGCCCATGATGTGGCCGACCCGGTGTATGGCTCAGGCACACCGGCTTTTGTTGTGCCATCCAGTAACCAAAAAAGCCAATGCGGTCAGGTATTGATTGATGCGGCCACCATCAGTCAGGCAGGGCCTCAACAAGTGACCGTTATGGTCAGCATCACGGGCTGCAGTGGCAACCTCGGTACCGCTATTGCCAACGCCTGCAGTGCCGAAGGATTCATTCACGCCGCGACCACTACCGGGACACCAGTCGGCGTCATCATTACCCAAAACGGGAAAGTCACCCCGTAAACTCACAGGAGAACGACCATGAACGCCTATCAACCGCAACAGCGTATCAATGAGCTCCAGCAATTGCGCCATCGCCTGCTCAGTCGCCGCGAACAGCGCGGTGCCGCCACTGCCACCATCGACATGGAGCTCAATGTGGTGCGCAGTGAATTGCAGGCCCTCTATGCCCTGCAGCGCGATCAAAAACCCGCCAATCAGCGGATACCTGTCACCCACGGTCTGAAAATGGCCTGATCGTCGCGGGCTGCGGCGCTTGGCGCACCGTCCTGCCTGGTAGGGCGGAGGGTCGCTGACTGCCCATTCCCCGATCTAAGGCCCTCCGCGCATGTCCCGTGATGCTCCTGATCCGCCCGCGAAAAACGGCCCCTGGCGCCGGGTCTGGGCGCGTCTCGGCTGGGGTGGGGGGTTGCCTGCAGGTGCTTCGGCTGCGGCCCATACCCGCCTAGAACAATATCTGGCTTTCAGCAAGGCCGTCGGGCAGGTCATGGAACACACCGATCAGGAATCCATCCTGCTGGAGTCCCTGTGTACACTGGCGGTGGAATGTACCCCCGTCACCCTGGCCTGGGTCTGCCGGGTAGAGCCGGACAATTCCCTGCAAAGCCTGGCGGAAGCCGGAGATACCGCCTATCTGGACAGCTTTGCCGAAAGACGCAGCGGCCTGCCCGCCGACCATGGCCCGCTGTTCCGGGTCTGGCAGACGCAACAGCCGCTGTTTAATGAACCTTTCTCCGAGGGACCGCTGCGCAGGGCCTGGCAGCAGAATACCCGTCCCTATCAATTGCGCTCCATGGCGGTGTTGCCCATTCACCGTGACCATCAGCCCTGGGCGCTGCTGGTACTATATGACCGAGACCAGCGGGGTTTTCCGCAAGACTGTCAGATAGTGCTGGCAGGCATCGCTCGTCGGGTGAGTGAAGCCCTGGAAGACTGGGTGGGCATTCTCCGCGAGCGGGTAGAACGCGAATACCAGCTTTTGCTGGGTACGGCACTGCAAGTAACGGAAGATGGGGTGGTGCTGACCGATGCCGATCGGCGCATTCTGTATGTCAATGCGAGCTTTACCCGCATGACGGGTTATACCCTGGCGGAAATCAGCCGCTTCGGGCTGCATCATCTGCAAGGCCCGCGTACCGACCCCCGGACTCTGACTGAAATTGACGAGGCCCTCTGTGGTCAGGGATTTTTTAATGGCCGCCTGCTCAATTACCGCCGCGACGGGCAGACGTTCTGGAACCATTTAAGCATCATCCCTATTTACCAGCGTACCGGCGCCATCAGCCATTATGTGGGCATTCAGCGCGATGTGACCGCCGAATGGCTGGCCCGCGAACAACTGGAATACGAAGCCTGCCATGACCGCCTGACGGGTTTGGGTAACCGGCGCGCCCTCATGGACCAGGTGGCCGTTACCTTGCCCCGCGTCCAGCGCGGCCACGGCGCTCTGGCCATCTGCATGATCGACCTGGATCATTTCAAACCCATCAATGATCTTTACGGCCACGAGGCGGGGGACCATGTGTTGCGCGTAGTGGGCCGCCGCCTGCACGCCGCCCTGCGCCGCAGCGACTATGTGGCGCGTCTGGGTGGAGATGAATTTGTGCTGCTGATTGAAGGCTTCAACAACTTCGAGGAACTGGAAATGATTCTGGTCAAAATCGAGGTCGTCATCAATGAACCGATTCATCTCAAATCCGGCGTGGTGGTGGGGGTGCGCCTGAGTATGGGCGTGTGCCTGTCCAACAGTGTTTACACCGACGATTTCGAGACCCTGCTGCGCTATGCCGACCAGGCCCTGTATCGCGCCAAGGCCAACAAACGCCAGCGCAGCCGTTACTGGGAGCTGTGCGTGATGGAAGAGAATGCCGACGAAACCACCCGTAAACCGTCCAGTGCGGACCCCGTATCGGTAAACAGGAGCGATGCAGATGAAAATTGAGAAACGTGATGCGCAGGATACCCAGCTGCAGACTCGAATTGTCATTGTCGATGACCAGTCCACCGGCCGCAAGATTCTCGAAAAAATCATGCAGGAACTCTCCCCGCATCTGCGGGTGGACAGTTTTGCCAGCCCCCTGGAGGCGCTGGCTACCCTTGAGAACCAGCCGCCAGATTTGATTCTGGTGGATTATAAAATGCCCGATATGGATGGTCTGGAGTTTACCCGTCAGGTCCGGCGCCTGCCGGGCTGCAGTGACGTGCCGCTGGTGATTGTTACTGTCATCCAGGATATCCAAATTCGTTATCAGGCCCTGGAAGCCGGGGCCACGGATTTTTTAACCCGGCCACTGGATGCGGTGGAGTGTCAGGCCCGCTGCCGTAATCTGCTGCATTTGCGGTCCCAGCAAAAACTGCTCAGGGATCGGTCGCAATGGCTGGAAAACCAGGTGGCGGCGGCGACCGATGAAATCCGCCAGCGCGAACAGGAAACCCTCCTGCTCCTGGCCCGCGCCGGCGAATACCGGGATAACGAAACCGGATGTCATGTTACCCGCATGGCCCGCTACGCCCGCTGCATTGCCGAGGCGTTGCAGCTACCAGTGCGTGAGTGTGAGGCGATTGAGTTGGCCGCGCCGCTCCATGACATCGGCAAAATCGGCATTCCCGACGCGATTTTGTTGAAACCGGGCAAGCTGTCTGCGGCCGAATTCGACATCATGAAAACCCATGCGCAAATTGGTCAGGACATTCTGGCCGCCAGCCGTTCGCCTTATACCCAACTGGGCGCCGTCATTGCCGGAGGCCATCATGAAAAGTTTGATGGCAGCGGTTATCCCCGGCAATTGCAGGGTGAGGAGATTCCCCTGGTGGCGCGCATTGTCGCCATTGCCGATGTATTTGATGCCCTGGCTTCTGAGCGCCCCTACAAACGGGCGTGGACTACCGAAGAAATACAGGCTTATTTCCGGGAGCAGTCGGGTCAGCATTTTGACCCCCAATGTGTGCGGGCCTTTTTTCAGCAATACGCGGAAATTCAGAAAATTCAGAGGCTGTTATGCGCCGCCCATCCTTAGGAATGAATCCTGGCAATGAACAGGAGCAGGCCAGCCTCCGCTTGCTGATGGGGGTCGTGTTATATACGTATATTTATACGTATCCTTATGCAAACTGGTTCAATCGTCACGATGGCCTGCAGATTCTGAATCAGGCCGCTTGGGTATTTTTTTCGGCGGCCTTGCTGTTGCTGGCCAGCATTTGGATCTGGCCGCAAAAATCTATCTTGCGTCGCGTGGTCGGGATGTGCGTGGACATCGGTATGGTTACCTATCTGATTCAGATCAGTGCGGGTATTGCCGGGTTACCGCTGCTGGGTCTTTATCCCTGGGTCATCATCGGCAATGGCTTTCGCTTTGGGACCCGGTATGCGGTTGCCGCCACTGGCATCAGCCTGATCGGTATGGTGTCGATTTTGGACCCTCACCACCTTTGGGCCAGCAGCAGTCATGCCCTGATAGCGACCCTGATTATGTTCGGCATCCTGGCTTTATATATGAGCAAACTCATTCCGCGTTTAAATGGGGCTATTGAAGAAGCGCGCAAGGCCAGTCTCATCAAATCCCAGTTTCTGGCCAAAATGAGTCATGAATTACGCACTCCGCTGAATGGCGTCATGGGCATGAGTGAACTCCTTCGGGAAACGCCCCTATCGGCCGAACAAACCGAAATTACGGGTCTGATTCAGAACTCTTCCCGGACCCTGCTGGAACTCATCGAAAATATTCTGGATATTTCCAAAATAGAAGCCGGAAAGCTGCAGTTACAGCCCATAGATTTCAGTCTGAGCGCCTTGCTGGACCAGTCCTGTTCAGCCCTGTTGGTATTGGCCCAAAAAAAGGGCCTGTATCTGGTCTGGGACTCCCCGGATTCCACCCCAGATCTGTTGCGCGGTGACACCCGAAGAATACGGCAGGTGCTCTATAACCTGATCGGCAATGCCATCAAATTTACGGAACAGGGTGGCATAGCAATCAAAGTGCGTAGTCTGCCCATGGCGCATCGTGAAATTCGCCTGCGTTTTGAGGTGATCGACACGGGTTGTGGGCTGAGCGAAGCGGCCCAGGAACACCTCTTTGAAGCCTTTACCCAGGTGCATGACGCCCCACAAAACTATCCAGAAGGAACGGGGCTGGGGACCACTATTGCCAAGGAACTGGTGGAAAAAATGGGTGGGCAGATAGGGGTCGAAAGTGTCCCCGACAAAGGCAGCCGGTTCTGGTTTGAATTACCCTTTCAATCGGCTGAAAAACCCGAAACACTTCAGGAAACCGTGGTGAATCGGGCGAAACAGACGCCAGTTCTGATTCTGGCCCATCCAGCGCTGGGACAAGCCCTTGGAGAAGCCTTAAAAACCTGGAATATTCCCAGCATGCACACGGACAGTTCGCATCGTGCCCTGGAATTGCTGCGTAGTGCCGGAAACCGGGGCAAAAGCTTCGGGCAGGTCTTTGTGGATCAACAAATGATGGATATGGCCGTCGATCATTTCGCGCGCATCGCCCGTGACGAGCAACTGATAGATCATACGCCTTGGGTACTGGTCAGCGATGCCTCCTTGCGTTTTGACCGCTATTTTCAGGATATGGGCTTCAGTGCGTTCTTAACGACGCCCATCGACAAAAAAATGCTTTTCAACCTGGTGCATGCCGTGCAGAACCCCCGGGAAAACATGGGCAATAATATTGTTTCTCTGCATGATCATTATCAGCAAAGCCAGGGTAAAAAAGGCCTGTCCATACTGGTTGCCGAAGACAATATCATTAACCAGAAAGTGGTACAGGGGATTTTACGGCAGGCCGGACACCATGTGCGCGTTTCCAGCGATAGCGAAGAAACCCTGGATATTCTGGCGGAAAGCAGCTTTCCTCTGGATTTGTTGATTCTCGACCGCAACATGCCCGGCAAGGGCGGACTGGATGTCCTGAAAGCCTATCAGATGATGGAAACTGTGCATCCGGTTCCGGTCATCATGCTCACCGCCGATGCCACGCCCGAATCCATGCAGGCTTGTCTGGAAGCCGGGGCCAGTGCGTACCTCACCAAGCCGGTGGATGCTCGAATGCTTTTGGACCAGATTGCCCGATTGTGCCAAACCCGGGCGGCTTCCGCAAAAGCGCCGGCGGGGACCACGGCTTCAGCGGCCGCTACCCGTCCCGGGTCCTTGATTGATGAGTCCGCATTGCAGGGGATTGTGGATTTGGGTGGGCCGGAATTTCTGGCGGAGATCCTGCGCGATTTTGCCCAGGATGGTGAGCAGTTGCTGCGGGTCATACAGGCAGCCCTGCAGCAGGAAGACTACCCCGACTATCAGGATGCCATTCATGCCCTGAAAGGCAGCAGCATGCAAATGGGCGCCCACACCCTGCTGGAAAACTGCCTACAGGCGGAGGCATTGAAACCCTATGATATGAGTGGTGCTGAAATCCTGAATATTAGCGCAGCACTCCAGCAAACTTTCCATAAAACCTGCCGGGCACTCACCGCCTATCTCGACGGCAAGCGCCAGACACGATGACCCTGTACGGCCGTATTCAGACTGTTTCGGCATGCCGGGCCGACTGTCTGGCGATCAGCCTGTCCATCATCCGCAAGTCCTTACTGGCCAGTCGCAAGGCCGCCTCTACCCAGATTTCGACCGTCGCATACAATTCTTCGAAGGTAATGGGCGCGCAGAGGTCACGCACCCGGCGCAATGCCGCATAGCCATTCGCTGCATGCAGATGTTTTTTGATGTAGGCGTAAACGGTACGCTCTCCTTCCCCGTCTTCCGCCAGAATATCAACTACGCCCATGTCATGCAGTTCTTCAGCCTGATAAATACGTCCGCTCAAAATCATTTTTTCTGTGGCAGCCATGCCAATTTTACGCTGCAACAAACTATAAGCCCCCATGCCGGGAAACAGGTTGAACAGTATTTCGGGCATGCCCATTTTGGTGCTGCGTTCGGCAATGAGTACATTACTGGACAAAGCACTTTCAAAGCCACCGCCCAGGGCGTCGCCCTGTACCAGGGAAATAGTCGTCAACTCTGCATCGAGATGGGTGATGTTGACGTACAGCGCCTCAATGCAGGAAACCCCATAGTGCAGCAAACCGGCGCGATCTTGTTGCGCGATCAGGTGTCGAAACAAATGCAGGTCGCCGCCCAGATTGAACACCCCCGGGACATCGGAAGAAGCCACCAGAAAGCGGATATCACGGCCTTCTGGCGTCGTCAGTTCGGCGCGAATCTGCGCGTAAAACTGCTGAAGTTCTGTCAACAGGGTTGGGGTAAAACAGGGACGGGGCTGGCCATTCAGGTAATACCACAGGGTCTGATAAACGCTGTCGTAGTGCGTGCGCAGTTGCCGGTATTGCGAATCGCCTTGAGCAATCGGGTTTGGCACAAGCTGGGGCATGCTGTTCATTCTCGGCTCCAATTAAGTAATTTTATGGGGATGGACTGCGCCCCCAATTTGACGAATTTTGGGAGGCTTAGCAATAGTGCTGTTGTCCTTGCCATAGTCCTGCCGGCATGACGGGTTTAGCGGATGTGGTCCTGCGGATATCTGGTTCACTACTCAGGATTGCGCTTAAAACGGTATGGTCAGGTTGGCCCCCACGTAACTCCGATGATAACCGGAACCTCCTCCGTAAGCGCTGGCTATCTGAGAATAACCACCGGTGAGGCTGAACTGTAAATATTTTGAAACTATGCCGGTAATGGTGCCGTAAAAGTCAGTGATGGGCGTGGTGACACCGTCTATGGTCTGGTCTCCATATCCGGCGTACAGGCGCATCACCGAGTATGGAGAGAATTTCTGCACATAAATAATATAACCTAACGCTTCCCTGTAGTGATGGGGGCTGAAATATGCGGATCCATCTACTGGCTTTCCAGATTTATTAACGACTGGCTTTCCGTCAGCCTGATAAAGTGGGAGTTGCAATGGCGTTCCGCTGGTATAAGCCCTGAAATATCCCTGAACACCAATACTGATGGGCAGGCTGCTAAAACTGTAAAACTCCGGAGTGACACGAACGACTACTCCGTCACGCTGGTTGCCATCACTAAAAGCCTGATGAAAATAAGCGGCACCCACAGTGCCAATGTTTCTAAGACGCCCGAAGCCACCCAAACTGAATGTATTGACGAGAATTTTGTGTTCCACGGCGGCAACCGTACGAATCGGTTGTTGATCAAAGCTGAGGTTGAGGCCCCAAGTATCACTGGGTTGATAATTCACTTGCCCGTCCAGTCTTCCAAATGTCCAGTTTCTGGCGGTGCTGACTCCGCCAAGTATGCTGTAATTCCAGTTGGTATTGATTGGCGCAGACCAGCCACCTTCCACGGTCGAAATGCCAATCTGACCATTGCTAGCACCGCTCGAACCATTGTTGTCGGTTATTTGCGTTTGGCGAAAGCCTCCATACCACATGGTGGGGCTGAGGCTGTTGTCACCGGGGCCGTCGCCGGGAACGGTAACCCCGGCTTGGTATATTTGATTGATGTTGTGGTCGCTATCGCTGCTGTACTGATAGCCCACGTTAATACGATCATGCAAAGGATAGTATACAAAATCTGAAGTTTGCCGGAAAAGTTGCGCCTGCCATTGGGGTCCAGGGTAAACCCCATGGGGTGCGGCCAGGTTCAGATGTTTCTGGGCTACCGTATCCCAACTCAGTAAAGCGCTGGCAATGGCAGATTGTAATTGCGGGTCGGCACCCATGCTGCGAACCGGTTTTAAAATATCATAAGCTTCTCTGGGGCGCCCCAAATTGATCAGTGCTCTGGCGAGACCTACGCGCATGGTTTTTTGGTCTTCAGGGCTATGGGCGATGGAGATGCCCTTGGAATAAGCGCTTTCTGCTTCGTGAGAATTACCGACCCAGAGTGCGGCATAACCAAGACCAGACAGGGCGGCAAGCTGATCATCATGGTATTTGTCGGGATGGAGATTGATTTCATTTCTGGCTTTACGAAAATAAGACAAAGCCAAATCAGGATGTTCCTGGGTCAAAGCCTGACGCCCGAGTCGGATATCTTGTCCCGGGTCGGCGAACGCAACGGTGGTACCATAAAAAAACATCAGCCCACTAATGACCACCACGATTTGAATAGGGTTTTTTTTCACTTGGTACCCCATTTTTTTCTCAGGCTTAACAATTCTGAACCATATCCGGCAAGAGAGGCTGGAGACATAAGTAATTGCGAAAGAAATACATAAAGAAACATACCACGAAGATTTTTGCGAATGTGTATTCCGCGTTCTTTAAACATGGTGCTTTGTACTGAGAAAATCACGACGTTATTCAGTGCTGCCAAAGGTAAAAGCAAAAGGGTTATTGGCCCTGCAATCAGGAAAAATCCAAAGCACGCAGCAATAAGCCCCGGGATAAAAAACAAAAGGTAACTAATGTCCAGCCATGGGAATAACATATTCATAAAAACGAACTGCAGAGTTATTCTTCTTTTTAAAAAAATGCCAGGATGTGCCCGTATTGCTTCAAACATGCCGCGTGCCCAACGACGACGCTGATTAAAAAGCTGCTTGTAGGTTTCTGGTACATTGGTAAAAACAACGGCATTCTCTGCATAACCAATCCGGTAACCCTGCTTGAGCAATCCCCAGGAAAGGACAATATCTTCCCCGACGCAAGGAGCCCATCCACCCATTTCCTTGACCAAGTCGCGCTGATATAAGGAAAAAGCCCCCTGAGCGACCAGAGTGCCCTGATACAGACTTTGAACTCTTTTGACTACCGCAATGCCGTGAAAATAATCCCATTCCTGCACCCTGGTAACCCATGATTTTCTTGAGTTACGTACCGCAATGGCGCCAGCAACTGCAGCGGTACCCTCAGGATCTCCAAGATAGCGGCCGACGATGTATTTCAAGGCACTTTTGTACAGGAAAGTATCAGCATCCACGGTAATGATGAGGTCATACGAAGCCACAGCCAAACCTGCATTCAGTGCGCTTGCTTTACCCTGATTCTTTTTCTGCTTAATAAGCTGTATTCTCGGGTCGGTAATTGTTTCGATAATATTGGTTGTTTGATCAGTGGATCCATCGTCAATAACAATGATTTCTATGCTTCCAGAATAATCTTGAGTGAGGATGGATTTGAGAGTGTCCTCAATAGCATTCTCCTCGTTGTAGGCGGCAATTAATATGCTCAATGCGGGCAGCTCTCCCGGTATTTTTACAGGAGGCCTTCGATCCAGTAGAATGCTAAATATAATTATGCCAGAAATATAGCCAGGCACGATAGCCATGCCACCAATCGCGAATATGGTCAGCACCCATCCAAATATATCAGCGAGACTATCTATCCAGGGTAGGGCGATCCAGATGCTGAATAGAACCCACAGAAGGGCACCAAGCTGTGCAATGAGAAATTTGCTGTAAACAGGAATATAAATTTTCTTATCTGTTTGGTTTCTTTCGTTTATTTTTTCTTTGGTTGCTGCTTCTGGCTTCACAAAGGTTATGCCCTTTTGTGGATGCAATGTGGCAGCCATATTTTGATTTGATTCTTTCTCAGTTCTTGTTTCTAGCATGTTCATTCCAGCCATTTTGTTTTGTTTATAAACTATAAGCAAGTAGTATGCCAATATAAAATTATATTTTTTTCAATAAGATATGATTTTTCTGTGTCATCGGCCCAGAAAACAATACCTAAAATAATACAAAAATCATTGAATTGTGGCTATTAATTCTTGTTTTTCAATTTGTTACAAATTTATTTGACTGTTTCATCCGCGTTACAAAATTTTTTCGTGCTTATTGGTGGCCAATGATGCGTTAGAGATTAGGTAGAGGAAACAGGTGGTCTGAATACCTTTCTCTGGGTATCCAAACAATGCTACTTGGGTTATGCTTTTCCCGATAAAGGCAAAATTTTCACTAAGGTGTGCTACAGCCGATGTGTGGCCCGAGAAATAGAAACATTAGGAGTATCTTAAATATGCGAAATCGATTTGTTCTTGGCCTTGCCCTCACAGCCTTGACTGGATTGACCTCTATAGAAGCTAATGCGGCAGATCAAACTCTCAAAGCCCCGCCAGAGTCCGCCAGCAAAAAAGCGATTCTGCAACAAAATTCAGATTTCTTTTATCCGCAACTAACGCTGCAATCCAGTGTTTCCTATGCCTACTCAGATCAAAACACGCTGAATCTCAACGGGTTTCTTGCCCTGGGCGCCATATTTCTGGGAAATATAAATATTTCGAAGGTCAATTCAAGTATTTATACATTTACTGAATCAGCCTACTATCCTATATCCAATCGTTTGCAGTTGGTGCTCAACGTGCCAATTGTCTATCGCCAGAGTGTTTACCAGATTGGCGGCGCAGGGGATGCATCAAACAGCTACAGTCAGGCGACTGTTAGCTCCGGTGGTCCCCGTCTTGGTGACATCAGTTTTGGTGGGTACTATCAGATTTTCAAGGAGAGTAAAAACTGGCCCAGCTTGACGGGCAGTCTTCTGATCACCGCGCCTACTGGTATTAACCCTTATGGAATAAAAGTTTATCAGCCTGATGCTAATAACTCCAATCTGACTGTGCCTACTAGTTTGCCTACTGGTAACGGTGTATGGACATTGACCCCCGGGCTGTCTTTTGTCGCCACTTCTGATCCGGCAATATTTTTCGGAAGTGTCAGTTATTATTATAATTTAAATAAAAACTTTCCAGATATCAGCACTACTATGGGCGAGATTCAGCCTGGCGAGGTTGCCTTGGGAAATGCCTTTCAATACAGTTTGGGGGTAGCTTTTGCGCTGAATGATCGGCTTAGTCTGAGTACTTCATTTGCTGATCGTATTCAATCTGACACACAAATCCGGACACCGGGTGGTCCGTGGACGACACTGGTTGGCAGTGGCGCCAATGTTGCCATAGCCAATGTCGGTATGACCTATGCTTTCAACTCAAAAACTTCCTTAATCATGAATCTGGGCGCAGGAATAACCAGCAGCGCTCCGAGTTTTCAGCTTACTGCTACCATCCCTTATAATTTCTGATTTTTAATGTGGTAAAAAAAGAAGAGATAACTATATCAGGTTATCTCTTCATTATATTTGATTAATGTTGGTCTTTTTACGGAGTGCCAGTTAATCCACGCATGCTGCTTAATATGGACTGGACCTGGGCGAGATTTTGGGTGTTCTCTTTGTTTTGGTTGATACCCAGGGTAAGCTTCATTTGATTCTGTATGATATTCATATTGGTACCTACCTGAGCTACTTGGAACAGTCCATTTGACCCTATCCCCTGGCGAATTGAGTTTCCACCATTATTTATAGCCATGGATAACTGTCCATTTTGTACGGTCATGGTCGTCGTATTGTTTACCCGATGTGCTCCTTCCGATAAGGGTAAGCCAGAACCTGCGGAAGTCGGTGAGCCTTTGACCACATTCAAGGACATGCCGTTCTGAATGGAATTGCCGTTTCCTGCAATTTGAATGGCTTGAGTTACCCCCTGAATATTATTTATTCCGCTACCCTCAACCCGATTATTCGTATTTTGTGTAGCTTGAGGTAAAGATCCATTTACAGAGTAGGTGATAGTAGGCAGAAAAATATTTCCGGAACTGTTTAGTGCAACATTCATGGTGCTGCGCATGGGTGTTTGATTACTTCCGGACGTCCAGTTGGTTTGCATTTCGACGCCAAAATAAACTATAGATCCGCCAATGACACCGCGCCCTACTATTTTGGACAGTGCCTGATCGGAAACCGGAGTGAAACTGATTGGTAGTTCCTGTTTTAGTGTTATTGCCAAAGCAGCGGGACTGAGAAGCAGCGCCGAGGCAGCCATACAACAACCCGCCATGGCAGCGGTTTTGCGCAGTTGGTATCCATTCATGATGAGCCTCTCTCAAAGTGTATTTATGACTAAAAGTAATTTGCCTGATCAAAACCAAAGTGCGCCGGGGTCACTTTTGTATTGGGTAAAATGCCATGCAGCAGTTTAAGGGCACTGGGTGGTTCTGGTGGCGTCAGAAGCACCGAATGAGGTTCAAATCCTTTTCCAAATACAGCAAAAACAATCCTGTTCCAGTCCTTGAGAAACTGTTCTTTGGGCATGATGCGATTCCCCAGCGCAGGATCCGCCAGATAAACGTGTTTTTTGCCTGTTTTTTCAAGCACGACAAAATGTTTGTAGCCACCTAGATCCAATAATACAATGACCGGAATATGAATTTTATTAAGGTCTTCTGGGGAAAGCACATATCCCTCGCCCTTTAATCCGATTTTATCTACATACTTTTTAAGATCGAGCATTGAAAAGCCGACTTTTTTGACTTCTGCTGGATTGCTCACGGTGAACAGGCCTTTTATGACCTCTTCTTCGTCAACATTCTGGCCGAATGCATATTTGAGGATGGTTGCCAATGACGCTGCACCACAGGAAAAATCCGTGCGTTGCCGCACTACATGGATGAAGTGCATGCCTATCATGTTTACGACGGGCAGATGAATCACGCCTGCCCCGGGAATTATGCCGCCAAAGGCTGCTGCCCTGACATCATTGCTTTGTGAGAGAGAAAACACCGCTGCAGTGATCAGGCTGGTTAAGAGGAAAGGACGTAAAACTTTAGATTCAAACATGATAACAGCCTCCCGATGAATTTTGTAAAACTGCCACCCCATAAGGGGTGGCAAAGTTTCATCTGGTGCTTACTGTGCGCTGGCGATAGCCATAGTATTGGACTGCTGGTTACCATTGCCGGCCGCGACGTTCAGACCAATGTTGCCGGAAGCGTTCTGCAGGGCATTGCCGCTGACGCTGCTGGCATAGGTAGAAGCCACAGTGCCACCTAGGTTGGCATAAGCCATCTGGCTGACAGGAGCGCTAGCCGTCGCCATGGCATGGTTAGAGGCAACAGAAACCAGTGCTAGCCCATTCTGCTGCTGATTCTGGACGCCAGTGGCCACGTTGATGCCGATATTGCCGCTGGCATTTTGAGCTGCATTGCCATTGATGAAGCTGGAATCGGTGGTGTGGGTATCGGAGGCAATGTTGCTGACCGAAAGCTGGTCGGCAGCAGCAGCAGCAGAGGCCCGGGCCAAGGGACTACCATGGCTGACATAGCTCAGAGCCGTAGAGTTACCCTGTTGATTGTTGGCGCCCGAAGCCATGTTCACGCCGATGTTGCCAGCGGCACCTTGCAGGGCGTTGCTGCCGATTCCGGCGGCATTGTTCTGATAGGACAGATACCAGGCCAAAGGTCCAAAAATCACCGGGATGCCCTGTGAGCTGAGGATTCCACCCATTGACTGGCTGGTTCCCGCAGTGGCCGTAGCACCATAGCCATTGGTTCCGGTAGCAATGGCCAGGGAGTTGCTCTGCTGATTGCTGATGCCAGCAGCCTGGTTGAGGCCGATGTTGCCAGAAGCGCCTTTCAGTACATATCCGTACAAGCCTGTCTCATTGCTACCGCCGACCACGTGGCCATAGTTCAGTGTGCTGATGTTGGCCTCATTGCCCATTTTCTGGCTGGTTTGGGTGGCAGAATCAACCATACCAGCCATTTTGGCGCTGGCGATGGAGGTGCTGTTCTGCTGCTGGTTGAAGCTGCCCGAAGCCATGTTCACCCCGATGTTGCCGGCGGCTCCCTGCAGGGCGTTGGCGGTCAGGTCAACAGCGTTGGCACCACCCACCACCTGGATTGCGAGGTTTTGTCCCTGGCTCTGCGCAGTGTTGGTGGAAGCATCGGACTTGCTCGTTTTGTGGCTCACGGAAGTCAGCGCCATGGAGTTGCTCTGTTGGTTACTAATGCCAGCAGCCTGGTTAACGCCGACGTTACCCGCAGCGTTGCTCAATGCACTTCCGCCTATAGCTGTGTTGTTGGCGTTCCCCTCGCTTCCGTAATTGTAAACACTGGCGCTCAGGTTCTGACCAAGACTCTGCTTGGTGCTTGTCGCTGAGGTGGAACTCGCAGCCTTCTTGGCAGAGGATACAGCCAGATTGTTCTGCTGCTGGTTGAAGATGCCAGAGGTCATGTTGGCACCGATGTTGCCGGAGGCCCCCGAGAGAGCGTTGTCACTCATGGTGACATTGTTGCTGCCGTTGACCATCTGGACAGCCAGATTACCGCCCTGATCCTGGGTTGCCGAGACAGCAGCAGTTGATGTGGCATGGGTCTTGCCGTTAGCGGCCAGGGAACCGGCGTTGGACTGCTGGTTCTGGTTGCCGGTGGCGATGTTGACACCGACGTTACCAACGCTGCCCGCACCGGCATTACCCAGCATGTTGGCATCATTAGTGGAATTCATAACAGAAATCTGGGTGTTGCTCTGGCTCTGCTGAGCGTTGGCGACGCTGGCGCCGGTGGCTGGGGTAACATGTGCGAACGCCATGGGAGCGGCCACAAGGGCAGCGATGGCAAAGGCAACAGGGCTTAACTTAATCGAGGTTTTCATGCTATTCTCCTTGAGTGGGTTGGAACACAAACAACAAAGTAGGTACTGCCTAGTGAATCACCCCGGGGGCTATCCCGAGTGCGAAACTGTTGGCTGAGGTGTTGCCAGATCCTGAAACTTGGTTGATCTGGGCAATGCCTTCAGCGCCTTTGAAAGCCGTGGAACTGACTTCCACATTATTCAAACCGTTGGGTGTTGATGTCGCAACATGTTCTGATGAGGCAGTAACGTTTTGCGACAAAATGCTGTTCGATACGGGTCTGCTTGCTCCAATAATCATCTGAACGCTGTTGGCTTGAGCGTTACCTGATCCGGCGACTTCGTTAATGGCCATGACACCTGAACCATTAACAAATGCATTGCCTTTAATGACGCTGCTCGTCTGATTTATAAAAGTTTCCTGGGGTGCAGCAGCAGCGCTCATTGAATACCCGACAAATACCATGGCCAATCCTAAGATAACTCCTGATTTCATTGCGTTCTGCTCCCTTTAATCTGAAAAATCAGTTAGCGATTTGTCGACATGCTCATGGTTTGGAGATTGTTTCCCGCGCCCCATTCGATGGAGGTTTTACCGCCGCCCGAGCGGTTCTGCAGTTCATCCCAAAGAACCACGTCATTACTGTTGCGACCAATCGTAGGCAGATTAACTGGAATACCTTTGCCCGAAACTTTCGCCAACTGTTGATCAGATACCTTGCTGTCTATTCCAAATTGATGAGTTGCGTTGCGTGTTCCAGCGAGCATTTTTTGTAAATTTGTTTGTTGATGAAACAGGATTGCTTCCTTCTGAATTTGCTTGCCAGATACCAAGGTATCTGCTTGCGACAATCCAACAAAGGGTACGAAGGATACCAAGCTGAAAGCTAATATTGACCATTTATAATTTACGGCGATCCTATGAAGTGTGTTCATTTTCGTAGCACCATGAAGTTGACTGTACGTTCACCATTAGCAGTTATCGTGCCACTTATTAAATTATATATAGAACAGCATGTTAATTATTTTTGAGCGGAAGGTTCTTGAGCCTGGATCACTTGTGTGTAACAGGATGATGACCACGCTTACACAAAGAATTCAGCTATAGTAGTAAATTGATAATAAAAACAATCATGAAGAGATCTTTGTATGATTGTAATTTTTTTGATACGGCCGATTCTGTTGTTAGTTTATATGTTGATTTAAAACGGTTTTAAGAATAAATATCTCACTGATATCTTGAAAATAACGTACTGAATGTGGAACGGTTTTTTACGCAAAAAAAACCGGCCCCCATCAGGAGGACCGGTTTTACGATACTGCAGACTGCGGGTGACGAGGCTTAGAAGCCGCCCATACCACCCATGCCGCCCATACCACCCATGTCACCACCCATATCACCGCCTGCCTTGTCATCCTTCTTGGGCAGTTCGGTAACCATGGCTTCCGTGGTGATCATCAGGCCGGCAATGCTGGAGGCCTTCTGCAACGCGGTGCGGGTAACCTTGGTCGGGTCAATGACGCCCATTTCGAACATGTCACCATATTCGTCGGTGGCGGCGTTGTAACCATAACCATCCTTACCGTCGACCACCTTGTTCAGAATAACGCTGCCTTCACCACCGGCGTTAGCCACAATCTGCCGCAAAGGTTCTTCAATGGCGCGACGAATGATGGCCACACCCATATCCTGATCATGGTTGGCAGCCTTGAATTTCTCCAGAGCGTGACGGGCGCGGACCAGAGCCACACCACCACCGGGGACAATGCCTTCCTCGACAGCTGCACGGGTAGCGTGCAGGGCGTCTTCGACACGGGCCTTCTTTTCCTTCATTTCCATTTCGGAACCGGCACCGACCTTGATGACCGCAACGCCGCCGGCCAGTTTGGCGACCCGTTCCTGGAGTTTTTCACGGTCGTAGTCGGAGCTGGCATCTTCCATCTGACGACGGATCTGCTCGACGCGGGCCTTGATTTCGCTCTGCTGGCCAGCACCATCAATAATGGTGGTATTTTCCTTGTCAATGACGATTTTCTTGGCCTGACCGAGGTCGGCAAGGGTGGTGCTTTCCAGTTTCATGCCGATTTCTTCGGAGACCACGCGGCCGCCGGTGAGAATGGCCATGTCTTCGAGCATCGCCTTGCGACGGTCACCAAAGCCGGGCGCCTTGACGGCAGCAACCTTGATGATGCCCCGCATGGTGTTGACGACCAGGGTCGCCAGGGCTTCGCCTTCCACGTCTTCAGCAATGATCAGCAACGGACGGCTGGACTTGGCGACCTGTTCGAGGACCGGCAGCATGTCGCGAATGGAAGAGATTTTCTTGTCGTGCAGGAGGATGTAGGGATTCTCCAGATCGGCAACCATCTTGTCCTGGTTGTTGACGAAGTAGGGGGACAGGTAGCCGCGATCAAACTGCATACCTTCCACGACGTCCAGTTCGTTGTCGAGGCCAGAGCCTTCTTCGACCGTGATGACGCCTTCGTTACCCACTTTTTCCATGGCTTCGGCAATGATTTTGCCGATGGAGTCATCAGAGTTCGCAGAAATGGTGCCAACCTGGGCCACTTCCTTCTGGGTTTTGCAGGGCTTGGACTGCTTCTTCAGCTCTTCGACAATAACGGCGACCGACTTGTCGATGCCGCGCTTCAGGTCCATGGGGTTCATGCCAGCGATGACGGCCTTGAGGCCTTCGCGGATGATGGCCTGGGCCAGAACCGTGGCGGTGGTGGTTCCATCACCGGCTTCATCGGAAGCCTGGGAGGCGACTTCTTTCACCATCTGTGCGCCCATGTTTTCGAACTTGTCGGCCAGTTCAATTTCCTTGGCGACGGAGACACCGTCCTTGGTGATGGTGGGGGCACCGAATGATTTGTCGAGCACCACATTACGACCCTTCGGGCCCAGGGTGACCTTGACGGCATCGGCAAGTACGTTGACGCCGCGCAACATTTTTTCGCGGGCGTGTTCAGCAAAGGCAACTTGTTTGGCTGGCATAAATACTCCTCAAAATAAATGAATAAGGGTTGATATATTCAGCAACGCTTACTTTTCGATGACCGCCATGATGTCGTCTTCACGCATCACCAGCAGCTCTTCGCCTTCCACCTTAATTTCGGTGCCGGCATATTTGGCAAACAGGACGTGATCCCCTTTTTTGACATCAAGGGCACGGACTTTGCCGTCTTCCAGAATTTTGCCGTGACCAGCAGCGACGATTTCGCCACGCACGGGTTTTTCCTTGGCCGTATCGGGAATGATGATCCCACCGGCGGTCTTCTGCTCTTCTTCCAGACGACGAATAACGACGCGATCATGTAAAGGACGCAGTTTCATTGAGCATTTCCTCGTTTTTACAAGTGAATGGATGTCTTCATCCTGGGTGTTGTTAGCAGTCACACCCATCGAGTGCTAATCATAGGCCCTGAGATTTCTCTGTCAAGGGGGCCCTACATGATTTTAGTGCGCTGTCCGATCATCCGGCGCTTTTTAGGCAAGCGGCGCCCAGAGTCCGGAGAGGCTCTGCAGCAATATCCGATCCGCACCTTGTAAGCGGTGATTGATACCGGGGAGGGCGCGCACGGCGAGCTGTTCACAATGAGCGTGGGCTGCGAATTGATAGGTTTGCTGCAGGGGGACAGCCTCATCGTCAGTACCATGCAGGATTTCCACCGGACAATGCAGATGCACCGGGAAGCGCAGTAAATCATAGCGCCAGCTGTCAGCCACCAGATCGAAGCGCATGCGCAATTCACCCAGGCCGTAATGATCCTGCCAACAGCGCAGATTACTGGTTTGCCAGCGGTGTTGATCTTCTGGTGAAAGGGTTTGAAAGAGTGTCTGAATGAAGTTATAGGCTGGCGCAATCAGCAGAAGAGCGCGCAAGCGTTCCGGCCAGCGTGTCGCGGCAAGGGTTGCCAGCCATCCGCCCATGCTGGAGCCGACCAGAATGACAGGCCGCTTTTCCAGCATTTGCAGAATCAGGCGGAGGTCTTCCAGATAACGAGAGAGGGTCAGCTGTTCAAAAAGTCCATCAGAGCGGCCGACTCCCCGGGGATCAAAGCGCACCCACGACCACCCCTGATTTTGTGCATATTCGGCCAGAAGTCGGGATTTGGAGCCATTCATGTTGGAAGCAAAGCCCGGCAGAAAAATGCCTACCGGGTCTTGATGGGTTTCGTGAATGAGTCCGGCAAGGCGCTCACCGTTGGCATGAACAAGCGTAAAGGGGCGTTCGGCAGAAGGCATCATGGCTGTGGCTCCACATAAAAAAGGGCGACACTATAGTCGCCCTAAAACCACAAAGGAGGAAAGAAACATGCGCTCGCAATCCAAACTTACTGATGCAGATCGCCTAATTATATTAGCAAATGGTGACGCTCCTTGCAAATAACATCCCGACCGGTCGGAAAAAAGAAGGGCGAAATCCGAAGACTCGCCCTAAAACCACCAAAGGAGGAAGAAACATGCGCTCGCAACCTATCACAGCCGCTTGCATAAGATTGGAGCATGGACCATTCAAAAAGTTCCTGAGCAGCAAAATTTTCTTCAAGGCCGCTTGTAATGCCTGCTCAGCAGGGCTATGGCCTGCTTGTTGCTAGTAACTGAGAAGGGTAGGCTGTAATACTTTCCTCTTTTAAGCCCCTGCAGGGGCTTGCATCTACAGGTTCGGGAGCAAAATCGGCATGGTTGTTCTGCAGGCACATAGGACCCTTTGGGCCAGGTTCATTATTTTATGTAGTGCAGTTCTGTTATTTGGGCTGAGTGCCAGTTATGCCCATGCTGATCATTTTCTCAGTCCGGATCAGGCGTTCAGCTTTTCCGCAAAGTTGTCCAGTCCCGACCATCTGCAGTTGCGCTGGGATGTGGCGCCCGGTTATCACCTCTATAGAGATCGTATTCAGGTTTCGGTGCTGCCCACCAGCATTTTGTTGGGAAAGTACACGCTTCCCAAGGGGGTGATGCTGAACGACCCGGCTTTTGGAAAAATGCGGGTTCTGGAGGGCGAGAATACCGTAATCATTCCTTTCTCGGTCAAAGGCACTCCGCCGGGCACGTTGACCGTCAAAGCCACTTATCAGGGCTGTGCCAATGCGGGGGTTTGTTATCCCGAACAAAGCAAGACGGTACAGCTACCCTTCCTGGCCCCAGTTTCCGCACCGATACCGACCGCTTCGCTACCCAGTCCCCATTCCCGGTCTTCACCGGTAAAAAGTAGCAGTAATGCCGGAGTATTGGCGGGCGCTCTGCAGGACAGTTTCTGGCTGACTTTAGGACTGTTTTTTGTTGCCGGTCTGGGGCTGGCTTTTACACCCTGTATATTTCCGATGATTCCTATTTTGTCTGCGCTGATTGTCGGGCAGGAAGCCAAACGGGGCGCACAGAAATCCCGGGCTTTTACTTTGTCGCTGGCTTATGTTTTGGGCATGGCGTTGACTTACACCATTGCGGGCGTGTTGGCAGCAATCACGGGCGCCTACCTGCAGGCTGTTTTTCAGAATCCCTGGATTCTGGGTGCATTCGCATCGATATTTGTGTTATTGGCGCTTTCCATGTTCGGGTTTTATGAGTTGCAAATGCCCAGTAGTTTGCAAACCCGGCTTTCCGGCTTGGGAAAGGGCGGACATCTGTTCAGTAGTTTTGTCATGGGAGCCTTGTCGGCGCTCATTGTCGGTCCTTGTGTGGCGGCACCATTGGCAGGGGCCTTATTGTTCATTTCCCAGACAGGTAATGTATTTTTGGGCGGACTCTCGCTGTTTGTCCTGAGTCTGGGGATGGGCTTGCCCCTCTTGATTATCGGGACTTCGGCGGGGCGGTTGTTGCCGCGTGCCGGTGCCTGGATGGACGCAGTCAAGGCCATATTTGGCGTGCTGATGTTGGGGGTGGCCATCTGGCTGATGGCCCGGGTGCTGCCAGGAGCAGTCAGTCTGGCGCTTTGGGCAGCGCTGGCCGTGATTTCCTCTATCTACCTGGGGGCGCTGGACGCTTTGGGGGCTGAAGCCACAGGCTGGAGACGCTTCCGGAAAGGCGTGGGAATCCTCGTGCTTGCCTATGGTCTGGTGATGGGGATGGGTGCGTTGAGCGGTGCCAGTGATCCGCTACAGCCGTTCTCAAGAGTCCTGGAGGCGGGAAAAGGTGCAGACCGCTCACAGCAGGCTGCTTTGCACTTTAGCATAGTAAAAAGCCCCCAAGCCCTCGATGCTGCACTGAAGCAGGCTGATGGTAAACCCGTCCTGGTGGATTATTGGGCCAGCTGGTGCGTGGAATGCGCGCGCATGGACAAGGTGACCTTCGCGACGCCAGAGGTGGAAAATGCCCTGCACAATCGGGTATTAATCCGTGTGGATGTGACCCGGGATGACGCCAATAGTCGGGCTTTGTTGAAGCGCTACAATCTGGTTGGCCCGCCGGCATTTATGGCCATAGGCGCAAATGGTCAGGTGCAGGCCCAGCAGGAGGGCTATTTGGGGCCCCGGGCCTTTATGCGCTGGTTGCCCAAATCCTGACGGGCAGCCATGCCGATTCCATCCAGACCTAGTGTCCTGCTGCCTTTTTCAGCGGCCCACCCTTCAATATGTAGAGCGTGCCGCAGTAGGGACATCGGGCTTCGCCCGTTTCTTCAATTTTGAGGAATACCCGGGGATGCCCGTTCCAGCGGCTCATCTCCGGCTGTGGGCAATAGAGCGGTAACTGTTGGGGCTCTACCTCGGTGAACCCCTTGTTGCAGCAGTGAATGGTGTTTTTCATGATTCAGGCGACGTGATGCAACCATTCGGGATGATCATCCCGACGCCCAGCGACCGTATCAAAATAACGGCTTTGCAGCTGGCTGGTGATGGGTCCCCGACTGCCACTACCAATGACTCTTCCGTCAATTTCGCGAATCGGCGTGACTTCGGCGGCGGTGCCCGTAAAGAAAGCCTCATCGGCAATATAAAATTCATCGCGGGTGAGTTGTTTTTCAACAATGGGAATGCCGGCATCCCGGGCAAAACGGAGAATCGTGTCGCGGGTTATGCCTTCCAGGGCACTGGTCAGGGTTGGTGTATAGAGAATGCCGTCGCGCACCATAAAGACGTTTTCTCCGGAACCTTCGGCTACATAGCCTTCACGGTCCAGCAGCAAGGCTTCATCATATCCGCAGGACGAGGCTTCGCGCTGGGCCAGCATGGAGTTCATATAATTGCCGGTAGCCTTGGCTTTGCACAGGTGGATGTTCACCTGATGACGATTGAAGGAACTAACCTTGACGCGGATGCCTTTTTCAAGCGCCTCCTGCCCCAGATAACTGCCCCAGCTCCAGGCAGCAATGAGGGCATGGACTTTCAGGCCCTTGGCAGACAAGCCCATGCCTTCGGCGCCATAGAACAGCAGCGGGCGAATGTAGGCAGACTCCAGCTGGTTCACGCGAATCACTTCCTTGGTGGCCGCGTTGATTTCTGCTTCCGTGAATGGTACGTCCATCTGCAGGATTTTGGCGCTGTTGAACAGCCGTTTGGTATGCTCCGGCAAACGAAAAATAGCAGCCCCCTGGGGAGTGGCATAAGCCCGCTCGCCCTCGAAACAACCCATGCCATAATGAAGGCTGTGGGTCAGTCCATGCACCGTAGCTTCTCTCCAGGGCACCATTTTGCCATCAAACCAGATAAAACCGTCGCGATCCGCCATGGACATTTTTACTTCTCCTTAATCCGTATAACTACCAATCCATTCCTGCCAGATGACTCGCACCTTTTCTGAGGCATCCTGCAAAGCCCCCCAATGCGGGGTATCATCGGCATGAACATTGTTTTCCTGCAAGTTCAGCCAGCGTTCGTTTTCTACTTGCCGGTACAGTTTCCAGGCATGCAGCAAATCAGAGCCTTGTTGGGCATTCCAAACACCGGATTGCATCAAGGCCCTGATGGCTGCAGCGGTGCCCGTATTCTGACACAAATCCGGCTGCTCCGGGCAAGCGCCTAGCATAGCAAATTGTACAAGAAACTCGATATCTGTCAGTCCACCCGGGCTTAATTTCAGATGAAAGGCTTGAGGGGCTATGTTTTTATTGTCGAAAATACGTTTTCTCATACTCCACACGGCACTTTTCAAGGTCTCGGCGTCTCTCCCGGAACTTAAAATGGCATGACGCAATTGTTCGAATCGTGCTCCTAACTGTGAATCGCCGGCTACCCAGCGGGCGCGGGTCAGGGCCTGATGCTCCCAGGTCCAGGCGGATTGGTGCTGGTAGCGGCTGAACGTCTCCATACTGCTGACCAGAGGACCGGATTGGCCACTGGGGCGCAGGCGCATGTCAATTTCATACAGTATGCCGGCGCGGGTCAGCGTGCTGAGCAGGTGGATGAGCCTTTGTCCCAGGCGGGCATACCAGGTGGAGGCGGGAAGGGGGGCTGGACCATCACTTTCTGCATCAGGCGGGGCGTCATATAAATAAATCAGATCCAGGTCCGAGGCGAAGCCCATTTCCTGACCGCCCAGCTTGCCCAAAGCGATGACCGCAAATGACGCTGTCTGTCCATCCTGAGTGCAGATCCGGCCATGGCGGCGTTCCATTTCCAGCCGGGCCCAATCCAGCGCAGTTTGCAGGGTAAGTTGTGCCAGATCGCTGAGTTGCCGCAGTAATGACTCAATGGATAACTGCTGCGTCCAGAAGCTGGCCGCGAGGCGTACCAGTTCGGCATTTTTAAAGCGCCGCAGGGCATCCATGCGTTCTTCCTGGTCTTCCGCATATTGTAGTTGGGCGTGGAGAATTTCCGGCCATTGCCCGTGCTGATGGTTGTTGCTGAGGACATCATCGAGCAGCACGGGAAAGCGGGCGAGCTGCTGCGCTAACCAAGGACTGTGTAGCAGCGCGCTGCAATGCTGCAGATAGCGGGGATTTTCGGCGAGGAGCGCGAGGTAATTGGCTTTGCTAAGTATGGCTTCCAGCAGGTTCAGAAAATGTTGCAGAAGCGCTTCGCCATCGGCTTCCTGTGCACAAATTTCCAGTATCTGCGGCAGCAAATTATCCAGACGCTGGCGTCCTTCAGTGGATAGCCGCAAAGAGACATCCCGACTATGGGCAAAGCGCCAGAGTCGGGACCAGCTTTCTGTCGGATTTGGAAAATGCAGTTTCTGGAAAATATTCTCAGGGGGCATGTCCAGAGTGTGGTTTTGGGCATGTAGCCAGAGTTGCCGTCCCTGTTCCTGCGTATTGCTGGAATGCGCAGTTTGCGGAGCCAGCGTTTGTAAAAAAATCTGATGCACTTGCTGACGCAAGGCGTCCAGACCCATTCGAAAACTATCCACATCCTCATGGTGCATGGCGCAAGCCAGTCGCTGCCATTCGTTCTCATTGCGGGGAAGTTGCTGGGTTTGCTGGTCCTGGACCATTTGCAGGCAGTGCTCGGTATTACGAAAAAAACAGTAGGCCTTGCCCAATAACAGAAAATCGGATTTTGGCAGTAGATCCAGTTCGTAGAGAATATCCAGCGTGCTGAGCGTGTTGGTATTGCGTAGTTGGGGGATACGCCCCCCATGGATGATCTGGAGTGATTGACAGATAAATTCGATTTCGCGAATCCCGCCTTGTCCTTTTTTAAGGTCCTGACTGCTTTCGCCCTGCTCGGCATCCATCAGGGCCTTGACCTCACGGAGTCCCTGCAGGGCGGTAAAGTCCAGATAGCGGCGGTAAACAAAAGGCCTCAGCATTTCCAGCACTTTTGCACCAAAATCCAGGTTACCCGCTACGGGTCGGGCTTTGATGAAAGCGTAACGCTCCCAGCCCCGCCCATGGACCTGATAATAGTGCTCCATGGCGGCAGCACTGATGCAGAGGGGGCCGGCATCCCCGAAAGGACGCAGACGCATGTCTACGCGAAAGCAGAAACCCTCGGCACCGGGTTGATCCAGCGCTTGAATCAGCCAGCGCCCAAGGCGGCTGAAGTATTCGCTGTTTTCCAACGAACGAGGCCCATTACTGCTGCCATTTTCGCTGAAGCAGAAAATGAGGTCGATATCCGAGGATAAATTCAGCTCTTTTCCACCGAGTTTGCCCATGCCGATGACCGCGAAAGCAACTGCCTTTCCGGCATCGTTCTCGGGATATCCATAGGCTTGTTGCAATAAGGCCTGGCCGTATATGCAGGCCTGCTGTAGACAGGTTTCGGCTAGAGCGCTGACAGCCGCTACGGTTTCCGGCATGTGCTCACCCGCCATGCGATCGCGCCAGATGATTTCAACCATCCGTGCATTGCGATAGCGCCGTAATGCCGTGTTGAAGGCCTCAGGGCTGTGGTTCTTCAAGTCGGGAGGCGGGGTGACTTCGCCCTTGGCCAAGCGGAGCAGATGCTGGGGATGACACTGCAGATGTTGGCGCAGAAAGGGGCTGGCGCAGGCAACCTGCAAGCAATGCCGGAAAAAACCTGCACCCTTATCCAGCAGATTGTTGCGTTGGGTTTCCGAAAATGCTGCCCAGATGAGCATGATCATTTCTTCTGTGGCTTCCCTGTCTACAGGAATTTGCCGGAGAATTTCGGTGATCAGGGTGGGTAAGCGCGTCCCGGTTTTCGGGGGCATGGATTTTGGGCTTTCACCCATCGGATTTTCAGGCACAGGTCTCCGGGACATGGGGCTATTCCTTGGCAGGTCATGCATGTTCACAGTGTACCTGAAGATGGTTATGATACGATCCCTGTAATCCCCGTATATTTTCTTTTGCTACTCAGGAACTTCGCGTATTTCCTCGGCATTTTTACCGACATCGACCGGGCATCATGGCTGATGCCCATGCTGATGCCCCGCATCAGGCAGGACTGCGACAGTCCCTGCGCAGCCTGGCTGTTGGGTTCGCCTGGGTTTCAGCAGTGCTGGTCGCGGGTGCGATGCTGCTGATACTCGCCGCCTATCTGCTTTTCATATATAGGCCGGAATTGCTCCGGGATTATCTGCGCAACGCCCTGGTAGAGCATTTCTCGGAACCCGTGCAACTGAGTGTCATCCGGACCGGATGGAAGGGCGGACCCACTGTGCAATTTCAGCACTTGCTGATTGGGTCTGCCGCCCATCCGGATTTGTCCCTGAACGACGTGGACTTGCGGTTTTTTGCCTTGCCGCTGTTCGCGGGCGATCTGCTGGTCAGAGAGCTGGACGTGGCCAGTGGTTCTGTAAAACTCCTCAAAAATGACCAGGGTCATTGGCAACTGGCCGGACTGAAACCGGGTCAATCCAGCAGTCATTTTAATCTCAAGCTGGATCTGGCACGCCTGCAAATCCAACATTTTTTGATTGAACTACCGGATAATCAGCATTCATCGGACCTGCATTTGCAGTGGCTCAGTACCGGCGGCTTACGACCGGACATGCAGATTCATCTTGACTGGGCAAAAGGCGGCAGTCTGCAGTACGCGGGTGCAGCAGGAAATGGGCAATGGGCGCTACATGGCCTGCCCGTGGCCTGGTTGCATGAGCTGGATGGCCGTTTCCCTGCGCTGCAGGGAGTGCTGAGTGCAAAGGGTAGTCTGGTCTGGCAGGATGGCCTGTCCAGCGCTTTGGACGGCCATTTTCAATGGCAACATCCGGGTTTTTCAGGGCCGAAAGGGACCGGGGTGCAAGGACAGCTCCGCTGGCGAGGGTTTGCCCATTCGGGGCAGCTTGAGATTTCGCCAATCAGCGGGATCAGTGCGCAGCCCTTGTCCGCCCGCTTGCGTCTCCACTGGCAGGGGCAATTGCAGGGTGATTTCAGTGCCAAGCGCTTGCCTGTTCAGCTGGTTATGGATATCGCCGGCCCTTTGTTGCCAGCGCACTGGCAAAACTGGCGCCAATCATCCTGGCACGGAAACTTGCGGGACCTGCAGGTACATTTTGCAAAAATCCGTAACTCCCAAAAGCTGGGCTGGCAACTACAAACCCGGCTGGACGATCTGGATATTCCCGCTCTGGGCCAGGCCCCAGGTCTGGACGGTTTGAGCGGCCATCTTGATTTTCAACCGCAACAATTCAGTCTGCATTTGCAAAGCCGACAACTGAAGGTATTTTGGCCGCGTTATTTTGCCCATTCCTGGTTTTTACAAAAAGTATCGGGGCATATTTCCGGTCGCTGGAATGCTCAGCACTGGTCTTTGCAGGCTGCCCCTTTGCTTGTCCATGGTCCTGGAGATTTGCAGCTAACTGCCAGCATCGGTCCACAACAATTGCATTTGCAAGCCCGACTGCAGCACCTGCCGGTACGCGACATCAACACTTTTCTGCCGAATCAGGGAATTTCACCGGCATTGCAGCGCTGGCTTTCCAGGGCCTTTCTCAGTGGCACTCTGGACAAGGCAGATTTGCGTTGGCGAGGCCCCTGGCAGCATTTGCCCCAAAACCGCAATCATGACCATCTGAATCTGCAGGCGCATTTTCACAATGTGCATTTGCATTACGCAGCACGCTGGCCCGATGCGGAGCATCTGGATGCCCGTTTGCAGTGGACTGGAAATGCATTGACCGTTCGCAGTCACGGGGATATTTCCGGTATTCCGGTGCGGGAGGCGCAAGTTTCTATTGGCAATCTGGATACGGCACTTGCATCGCCTCTGTATGCAGAAATCCATACGCCTCTGCCTATGGCAAAACTGCTGTCCTGTTTGCGCCAGACCCCGATTTTAAGCCATGCGCAAACGCCGCCCCTGCAACTTTCCGGGGAAGGACAGTTGCATCTGGCCCTGAAGGTGCCATTTCATCATGAAAAAACCCAGGTACAGGGTGCGCTTGCTTTGCAAAAAGCCGGTGTGAAAATGGGAAACTGGCGAGCTGAATCCATTTCGGGACCCATTCATTTTCAGCGAGATGCCATCAATGCCAAAAACCTGCAGGGTCAGTTTGTGGGCGGCCCCGCACAAGTGAGTTTACAAGCCAAAGCGCTTGACCAGCAGACTCATCTGCAGATGCAATTGCAGGGGTCGCTGCAGGCCGGGCAGTTACCGCTGCCGCAATCCTGGCAATCCAGACTGCATGGAGTGATTCCTTATCAGGTATCCGGAACTCTGGAAAATGGCAGACTGCGCTTATTGGGATCTGCCCGGTTACAGCGTAGTCGCAGTTCCCTCCCGGCACCCTTTAATTGGAGTTATGCGGATGAGACCCCCGTCAGCTTCTCCGGACAGGGGCTTTGGGATCGTGCTTTTGATCTGACTGTTCACGCCGCTCAAGGCCACGCCCGGCTGAGCTGGAAAAGTGAAGACAGGCATTGGCAGTGGCGGGCTGCAGCGCTGCGTCTGGGTGCGGGCCCTCTTCCCAAAATGCCCGGCTACGGCGTGAGGATAGATGGACAGGGTCAGGTTCTGCCTGTGGATGAGTGGTTCGCTCTCTTACCGGCAGGTGGCCCGGGAGGCCGCTTGCCAACCACTCGTTTTGACCTGCATTGGCAGCAAGTGCAACTGCTGGGACAGGTTTGGCAGCATACCCGGATACTGGGAGAAGCCCGAGGCCGTAACTGGCATTTGCGCTGGCGCAGTCCTCAGTCTGCAGGCAAGTTCAATTATCAGGCAGCACGAGGTCTGGCACAAGCGGCCGCCATTCGCCTGAATGTGCAGAAACTGGTACTCAGCCCTGCGCAGACCGAACCTCTGCAGTCTGCCCGGCGGGCTTCAGGAATGACTTCTTCTCCGGCCTGGGCCTCAGGTGGTCCACTGGACCTGGATGCCCATATGGACCATCTGGATTGGCGGGGGCATCTTGCCCATGATGTGACCTTACAGGCGGAACGCTCGCCAAGCGGCTGGCAACTATCAGCTTTGAAAGGGGAGTGGCTCGGTAGTCACTGGGATCTCAGCGGGGCATGGCAGCCCCATGATGGTGGCAGGACTACCGTGCAGGGAACGGTGCAAAGCCACAATATTGGCCCGGCGCTGGAAGCGCTGGGGATGAACAGTCTGGAATACGGGCAAGCCCGCTATACGGGGAAGATTTCCTGGCCGGGCGCACCCTGGAATTGGAATGTGCAGCATCTTCAGGGGACAATCCAGTCCCATATAAAAAACGGCCGCCTCAAAAAAATGGGGACGGATGTGTCCTGGCTGGTTTATGTGAATCCAACAACCCTGCTGAAAGACCTGCTCACTCTGGATTACCGCCCACTATTTGGAGAGGGTTTGTTTTTTCATGCGCTTTCGGCAAAGTTTGTGCTCGGGAAGGGTTTGGCGCGCAGTCAGGATATTCGCCTGAACTCCAGTGCGCTGGCCATGCATGGAGCAGGGACTCTGGACATGGTTGATCAGCAAATGAACCTGAATTTGCAGGTTTACCCCTTGCAGAGTTTTGATTGGCTTCTAGGAGATTTCCCGCTGCTGGGTCCGGCACTGTTTGGACATTCGGGTAAGGTGCTAGAATTAAACTATCTCGCCCAAGGCTCTTGGGAGCACCCCATGGTTACTCGCATATCGTCGTCGTCAGCAAAGGATAAATAACGCATGGACGCTCAGCTTGCCGTGATTCAGATGGTTTCTTCGGATATCCTTTCAGAAAATCTTGAGCAAGCGGCAGGGCTGATCCAGGAAGCTGCAAGTGAGGGTGCGAAGCTGATCCTGCTGCCCGAGAATTTTGCCTTTATGGGGCGCCATGAAACGGACAAGCTCGCGCTGATGGAACCCGATGGTGAAGGTGTTATTCAGTCCTGGCTGGCGGATCAGGCGCGTCAGCAGGGCTGCTGGCTGGTGGGCGGCAGCATCCCCATTGCGGCGCCTGACGGACGCTGCTTTGCAGCTTGTCTGGTTTACGATAATGAAGGCCAGCGCCGTGCGCGTTACGACAAAATCCATCTTTTTGATGTCAATCTGGCTGGAGGGGAAAGCTATCGGGAATCCCGCAGTATCGCGCCGGGCAAGCTGCCTGTTCAGGTAGAAACCCCTTGGGGTCAACTGGGGCTCTCCATTTGTTATGATTTGCGTTTCCCGGAGTTGTATCGTCATTACGCTGGTGCCGAACTGCTGGTGGTGCCAAGCGCTTTCACCCGACAAACGGGTGCCGCCCACTGGGAAAGTTTGCTGCGCGCCAGAGCCATCGAAAATCAGGCGTACTTGCTGGCTGCCGATCAGGGTGGTCTGCATCAGAATGGTCGCCAGACTTTTGGCGGCAGCATGATTATTGACCCCTGGGGGCAGGTCCTGGCCCGCATGGAACAGGGGCCGGGATGGATGATGGCTGGAATGGACAGGGATTACCTGCAAAGTTGCCGAAAGCAATTGCCCGCTCTGCAACATCGGCAACTGGACTGAGGGTTCCTACCAGGCGATATAGGCATAACCTTTTTGCTGCAGGGTAATGAGATCCACCGCGCCGCTAAACACGGGCACCGCCTGTGGAATCAGATCTGCCTTGTCGATGTGGATGGTTTTCATGGTCTGTTCACAGGCGTTGAAAACCACGCCATACATGTGCAGGCTTTCTACCTGTTCCATAATGAATTTTTCGTAATGTTGATGATTTTTCGGGGCCTTGACCAGCAACCAGAGGCCGGGTCCGAAGCAGTCGATGACAATGTCGGCATCGCTGTTGAAATGGCCGAGGACGACGGCAGCACTATGCAGGATGTCCAGAATATAAGCCGGATCGGACTTGTTGAGTTGAAACACTACCTTGTTTTTGGTTGGCCCCATCATGCCCTGGGCGTTGCCCTGATTGCTGATGGCCAGGGCACCGACTCCAGCAACAGCAGCAATACCTCCGATGAACTGACGACGGGAATGGTTTTTGGATTGGGTCATGCTATTCTCCTGAGCTTTATAGATAAGACTTCCCTTGATGCATAGCAATAATTAAGCCGGGGCCGGCGTGAAGATCGGAGGAGCGTTGAGATGTTGCAGGTTTTTATGGTTGGGGAGTGTGCATGAAGCAGTTTAACGGAGCGTTTTTTCGCGACTTGTGGCGCATCAGTAAGCCCTATTGGTGGCATTCAGAAGAGCGCTGGAGTGCACGGGGTATTTTCGCGCTGATCATTATTCTCAACCTGTTTATGGTATTTATCTCCTACCGCATTACTCAATGGTATGCCTTTTTCTGGAATGCCTTGCAGCGTTTTGCTGTCAATGCCGCCTGGCATCAGATGCTGATTTTTCTATTGCTGGCGACAGCCTACATCATAGCCGCCGTATCCCAGACTTTTTTTACCCAGATGCTGGAAATCCGCTGGCGACGTTGGCTGACCCGCCATTATCTCGACAACTGGTTGTCTAAAAGCACGTTTTACCATATGCAGGTACTGGGCGATGGTACAGATAACCCGGACCAGCGTATCAGCGAAGATCTGGCCAGTTTTACCAGCCAGACCCTGAACATCATCATTGGCCTGCTCAGTTCAGTAACGACTCTGGCGGCCTTTGTGTTCATGCTTTGGGAGTTGTCGGCCATGATTACCATCCCCTGGAAGGGGGCCCTTTACACCATTCCCGGTTATCTGGTTTGGGCTGCCCTGATATATGCCGTATTTGGAACCATTCTGACGGCGCTTATTGGCCGCCCGCTGATCAAACTCAATTTTAATCAGGAACGTTATCAGGCAGATTTCCGTTTCAGCATGATGCGTCTGCGAGAAAACAGTGAGAGCGTGGCTTTATATGGAGGTGAACATGAAGAACGCCATCATTTTCTCCGGCGTTTTGCCGAAGTGTATGCGAATTACTGGCGGATCATCTGGCGATCCATGCGTCTGAACTGGTGGGTATCGGGGTATGGTCAGGCGGCCATTATTTTCCCGCTTATTGTCAGCATGCCTGCCTATTTTGTGAATAAAGCCATTGGTATCGGTGGACTGCAGCAAATAGCTATGGCCTTTTCCCAGGTGCAAGGTGCGCTTTCTTTTATTGTCAGCAGTTACAGCAGTCTGGCCAACTGGCATGCGGTCGTCGATCGTCTGCGCTTTTTTGAACAATCCATGGATGAGGTGCGGGTTATCCGTGAAACCCACTATCAGATTGAGCGAAAAAACGCGCCCAACCTGCAGGTCAAGCATCTCAACGTGCGCCTGCCCGATGGCCGGGAACTGGTGCATGACCTGAATCTCGACGTCCGTTGTCGTGAGCGACTATTGATCATGGGGCCTTCCGGTGGCGGGAAAAGTACGTTGATCCGCAGTCTGGCGGGTATCTGGCCTTTTGGTGACGGAGAAATCGGCCTGCCCGAGGGAGAGCGTCCTTTATTCCTTCCCCAAAAACCTTACTTGCCTCTGGGTACCCTTCGGGATGTTCTGGTGTATCCCTTTGGCGCCAATGTGGATGACCAGCGACTGCAGCAGATTTTGCACATGGTTGATATGAGTAGTCTTGCCGACAAGCTGGATGACTCCCGGCTCTGGTCGCATGTGTTATCCTTGGGGGAACAGCAGCGTCTGGCTTTCGCGCGGGTGCTGGTGCAAAAACCGCAGTGGATATTTCTGGATGAGGCGAGTTCGGCTCTGGATGAGCCCGCCGAAAACCGACTATATCAATTGCTGGTCGAAGCCCTTCCGGAAAGCGCAATCATCAGTGTCGGTCATCGCTCCAGTTTGCTGCAGCACCACCAGCATTGTCTGCGCCTGCAGGGTAATGGTGCCTGGGTGCTGGAAGTCGTCCAACAGCAAGGCCCAGCAGATGGTTGGCACCCGGCACCTGCATGACCGGCAAACGATCAACACAAAGTCGAGCTTCGGCTCATCATCAGGAAATTTAGGAGATGCAATTATGGCAATGACCGCAAAAGATTTACCCGTTGGTGGCGCCATGCCCGCTTTTTCTTTGCCAGAGGGAGGGCAGAGTACGCTTTGGTCCAGTACATCCGCCCGGGGCAAGCCCTTACTGGTGCTGTTTATCTGCAACCATTGTCCTTATGTACTGCATATCAGCAGGCAGCTGGGCGAGTTGGCCCGTCAGTGGCAAAATCAGGGAGTTCAGGTGGTGGCGATCAACAGTAATGATCCGGACACCTATCCTGAGGATGCCCCCGAGAAAATGCCTGCCGAAGCGCAGCGTGCCGGTTATGACTTTCCCTATCTTTTTGATGCAGATCAAGCCGTAGCGAAGGCCTTTAATGCCGTTTGTACCCCGGACATTTTCCTTTTTGATCAGGCAGGCAAGCTTTTTTACCATGGTCAGTTTGATGACAGTCGTCCCAAAAATACGCTGCCGGTTACCGGAAAAGATTTATCGGAAGCGGTAGCTGCCGTGCTGGAAAAACGTGAGCCTCCGGCAAAAGTCCTGCCCAGTGTGGGTTGCAGCATCAAGTGGCGAGCCGGTAATGAACCGGAGGGTTGGGCATGATTCCCGTCCAGCGCTGTGCCGTGGTTACGGGGGCATCATCGGGTATTGGCGCAGAAACAGCCCGTCAGCTTGCACATCAGGGATGTAAGGTCTACGTCGGTGCACGTCGTCTGGAAAGGCTGCAGGCATTGGCAGAAGAAATTCAGGGGGTGGCCCTGACTCTGGATGTCACTGACACGGAAAGTGTCTGTCAGTTTGTCGATCAGTTGCCCGAGGCTGTTGATATTCTGGTCAATAATGCTGGTGGTGCGCTGGGCCTTGAGCCGATTGCCGAGATGGAGGAATCCCACTGGCAACGCATGTGGGACAGCAATGTGCTGGGCCTGGCGCGGATGAGTAAGGCACTTTATCCACGACTGTTGAAAGCTTCTTCGGGCGTTGGGCATCTGGTCAATATCGGCAGTATTGCCGCCCATGAAACCTATGCCGGTGGTGGCGGTTATACGGCCTGCAAACATGCGGTCAAGGCGATTACCGAGACGCTGCGTGTGGAATGGCTGGGCAAGCCCATCCGCATTACCGAAATAGATCCGGGACTGGTGGAAACCGAATTCAGTCTGGTGCGCTTTGCCGGAGATGCAGAACGTGCAGCGAGTGTATATGCAGGTATGGAGCCTTTGGTGGCAGCAGATATTGCCGACGCCATTAGCTGGGTGGTCAGCCGTCCTGCCCATGTCAATATTGATGAAATCATTATAAAACCACGTGCTCAGGCGCGAGCCGGGCTGGTACACAGGGATTAAAGCGTCTACCGGCGCAGAAAATAATGATAAACGAACAAGAAAAGCGCCGTATTGGGCAAGTGCTGTTGCAGCGCGGATTTATTTCTCTGGAACAGCTTGAACGCGCTCTCCGCCATCAAAAGCAAGGGAGTGAACGTCTGGGGAAGTTGCTGATTGCTGAAGGACTGGTCAGTGAGCAGGATCTTGCCCTGGGTCTTACCAGGCAGGCTCGTCTTCGTCACGATGATCGTAAACTCAAAAGTGCCCGTATGTTGGCAGGCTCTACAGAAAAGCTGCGTATGGATCTCGAAAAGCAGTCCCTTGATTTATTGAAAGAATGGCAACAACGGGTGCCCCGCATACCGGATCGCGAAGCTGGGGGAGAAAGAAAAAAACGGGATGCGGCATTGCGTCAAGCGATGGACTTTCCTCGTGCCCTGGCTGTCGCCAGAGAGGCCATAGAAACGGCCAAACGCAAGGGAGATCCTGGGCGCTTGCGACGTTTACTCAGTGTTTTGAAACAGGTCGAAAAAGATCTCGAAGCTTTTCGTCAGGCGATTGCTGGAGCCTCTTTCCATCCAGTGCATGAGTGGGTGGCACGCTGGCAGTTTTTGCAGGATTGCGGAAAGGATATTCAGCGCGCCTGCGTCTAAGTTTTAGTGAAAAATATGCTGAAAAATACCGCTGGCAATTTGTTGTTGTTTGGTCACAAAGTTGGGGTGTTGCTGAACCTGTCGTTGCCGGCGCAGGCGGAGCAGGCGTTTCTGTAATTCCCGTTTGATGCGTTGTCTTTCATGTCCTGCCATGAAAGAAGAGTAACTGGGGAAGCTGCGAACCCGACGCAAAGCCGCCAATAAATTTGTGCTGTTATCCATCTGCTGTCTCCTTAGCCTTCTAATGAAAATGATAAAGCAAGGATCGTGCCAAAATAATAAACGCATATAAATCAATGCATAAAAATTATCCGAACGGTCAGTCAGCTAATTTCTGTCACGTTTTGACGACAAGGTGCCCATTTTTACAGGGTGCCCCCTAAAACCGGAGGTGGGTCGGGAAGCTTTTTGCTCCAACGTCCCTTGCCTGTTGTTCTACGGCTCATCCTGCTGTCAGGAGAGAACTCGCCCTGCGGGCTCAAACAGCTCTCCTGACGGGCGCAGGATTTCGCCAAGAACAACAAC
>Ga0172382_10000567_pt1 | contig 69930 bp, 68 predicted proteins | sample Leawel138RmetaG_FD_122245 | JGI IMG/M metagenome (GOLD analysis project Ga0172382, IMG submission 122245) | Leachate microbial communities from a municipal landfill in Southern Ontario, Canada - Leachate well 138R metaG | ecosystem: Engineered > Solid waste > Landfill > Unclassified | place...
CCTGGCGCTCAGCAACGCAGGCGGGTTCCTGCTCTACCGGCACCGTCACCCCACCCCGCGCGACATGGCCGCCGTGCTGCGCGACTACGCCGCCGACATGATCGAACCCGCACTGGAGCTCTACAGCTCGGGCCTGATGGCCGACACCACGATGCTCGATGCGCTCGCCGAACCGCTTGCGCGTCAGCGCAACGGGGCGCACCACCGCAACCTGGTGCCCCCGGCGTCACCCGACTCGACGGTGAACGTGCCACCGACGTCGCCCGCCCGCTGACGCAGGTTGGTCAACCCGCTCTCGGTGACGACGGCGGGCATACCGCAGCCGTCGTCGGCCACCTCGATGATCAGCTCGTCGGCGGCGGTGACACTGACGTCCAGCGTGGTCGCACCGGAGTGCCGGATCGCGTTGCTGACCGCTTCCCGGACCACAGCTTCGGCGTGATCGGACAGCGCCGGGTCGACGACCGACAGCGGACCGGAGAACTGGACGGTGGTGTGCACGTCGGAGGCGGTGAACTGGGCGATGGCCTCGTCGAGCCGCTGCCGCAGCCGGTTGCTGCCCCCGTGCCCACCGTGCAGGTCGAAGATCGCGGTCCGGATCTCCTGGATCACCTGCTGCAGGTCGTCGACGCAGTCGGTGAGCCGCTCCCGGACCTCCGGCGCGCGGGCCCGCGGAATCGTGCCCTGCAGGGCCAGGCCCACCGCGAACAGCCGCTGGATCACATGATCGTGCAGGTCGCGGGCGATGCGGTCGCGATCGGTGAGCACGTCGAGCTCGCGCAACTGTCGCTGCGTGGTGGCCAGCTGCCAGGCCAGCGCCGCCTGATCGACGAAGGCCGCCATCATGTCGAGTTCCTCGGCGTTGAAGGGCGGCGCCCCCTCCGGCCGCAGCGCCACCAACACCCCGGCCACCGTGTCGGTCGCGCGCAGCGGCAGCACCAGCGCAGGCCCCGGTGCCAGGTGCCGGGGCTCCAGCTCGAGGGTGTCGAAGCGTACCGGCGTCTTGGTGGAGAAGACCTCACCGATCGCGCTGCCGTGGGTGGGGATGGCGCTCAGGGAAACCCCCGGGCCGTCACCGGCGGTGGCGACCACCACCAGTTCGTCGACCCGCCCGTCGAGCTCGTCGAGATCGGAGCGCACCGCGACCAGTGTCGACTGTGCACCGCTGAGGAGGCGCGACTGGTCGGCCACCAACCGGAACACCTTGGACGGATCGGCACCCGAGAGCATCTCCGTGCCGATGTCGCGGGTGGCCTCGATCCAGGATCGCCTGGTCTTGGACTGCTGGTAGAGCCGGGCGTTCTCGATGGCGATGCCGGCCGCCGCGGCCAGCGCCTGGACCAGCACCTCGTCGTCCTCGCTGAACGGTTGCCCGTCCGCCTTCTCGGTCAGATAGAGGTTGCCGAACACCTCGTCGCGGATCCGCACCGGCACCCCGAGGAAGGTCCGCATGGGCGGATGGTTGGGCGGAAAGCCCACCGAGGCCGGGTGCTGGGAAATCCTGTCCAACCGGATCGGCTTCGGATCGTCGATCAGAACCCCCAGGACGCCCCGTCCCTCGGGCAGGTGGCCGATCAGCTCCTTCGACTGCTCGTCGATCCCCTGGTAGATGAATTCGACCAGTTCGTGGTCGTGCCCGCGCACACCGAGCGCCCCGTACTGAGCGTCGACCAGGTCGATGGCGGTCCGCACGATCGTGCGCAGCGTCTCGTCGAGTTCCAGGCCCGACGTGACGACGAGCATCGCGTCGAGCAGCCCGTCCAGCCGGTCACGGCCTTCGACGATCTGTTCGACCCGATCCTGCACTTCGTTGAGAAGTTCGCGAAGCCTAAGCTGAGACAACGTGTCCCGCAATGGGCGCATGCTGTTGTCGACGTCCGGTCTGACCTTGTCGGTCACGCGTCCATGGTGCCATCGCCGGAACGGAAATACGAACGTAGCGGCAAAACTGCGCGGTCAGGTGCCCGACGGTGCCAGCTGCTCGGCGAAGTGGTGCTCGACGTCGGCGCGGTCGAACACCGAGGTGGCCGGCGTCTGCAGCTTCGCGGTGGCGGCGGCGATGCCGTAGCGCACCGCCCGGTCCAGGGTCCAGCCCTCGGCCAGCCCGACCGTGATGCCGGCGACCATCGCGTCTCCGGCGCCGATGCCACTGACCGCGGCGACGGGCAGCGCCGGAAACCGTTCGCTGTGCGATGACGCCGCCAGCAGCGCGCCCTGCGCACCCAGCGACACGACGACGATCCGGGCGATCCCCCGGTCGATGAGCTCGTGCGCCGCCGCCAGCTGCTCTGCCTCCGTCGGCAGCGGGCGTCCGACGCACTCGCGCAGCTCACGGACGCTCGGCTTGAGCAGGTAGACACCGGACGTGATGTGGCTCAGCCCGCCTCCCGAGGTGTCCAGGATCAGCAGCGCGCCCGCCTCCCGGCACATGTCGGCCACCCGCTGGTAGAAATCGAGCGGCACCCCCGGCGGCAGGCTGCCGCTGGCCACCACGAACTGCGCCGAGTACGCGGCCTGCCGCAGCGCTTCGAGACAGCGCGCCTCTTCACCGGGACTCAGGACGGGGCCGGGCAGCACGAACCGGTACTGCTTTCCGGTGGCACGCTCGTTGACGGTGAAGCTCTCGCGGGTCGCCCCTTCGATGGGAACGGGGACACCGGGCACTCCCGCTGCCTCGACCATGTCGATCACCCGTGAGCCGGTCGACCCGCCCGCGGTGAACACCGCCGACACCGTCGCTCCCAGCACCCGGGCGAACCGCGCCACGTTGACGCCGCCGCCGCCTGCGTCGTATCTCACCGCGCGGCAGCGGACCTTCTCGGTGGGAACGACTTCGTCGGCGTCGGCGGCGACGTCGAGTGCGGTGTTCATCGTCAGCGTGACGATCGACAGAGGAGTCACAGGCCCGTGGGATAGGTCTCGGGTGTCTCACCGGCGACCCACACGCTGGTGGTTTCCAGCGGCTCCAGCGCTGTCGTGGTGTCGATGTGGATGAGCGCGTCGTACTGGTCACCGGGACGGACGTGGTAGTAGTGGCTCTGCCGTTCCGTCGCGGGCAGGTAGATGACCCCGATGGCGCGCGCGAGGCGGACCGCGTCCAGCGGTTCCGCGGCGGCCTTGCTGATCATCGGCGACACCAGGAACTCGGGCCGTTCGACCTCGTGGAACAGCTCCTCGACGCTGCCGTTGAGGCCGGGCCGGACCGCCTTGCGTTCGGCCACCCCGCCCCACGTGCTCGCCGCGGTCACGGTTCCCGAGTAGGTGGTGAACCCGATCAGCCGCGCGTCTTCACCGAACTTCTCGCGGGCCAGCTGCCCGAGGGTGAGCTGGCCGTCGGCGCCGACCTCGGTCGCTCTCGCGTCACCGACGTGGGAGTTGTGCGCCCACACCACGATTCGCGCCGGTTCGGATCCGCTGTGGCGATCCAGGTGCGCCAGAAGGGCCTCCATGGTCTGGGCCATGTGCCTGTCACGCAGGTTCCACGAGCTGACCCGCCCGGCGAACATCGAGCGGTAGTACACCTCCGCGTCGCGGACGGTCTGGGCGTTCTGCTGTGCGTAGAACAGCTCGTCCTCGGCGACGAACCCGTCCCGGCGGGCATACTCCATCGCGTTGCGGTGCAGCTCGACGAGCTGTTCGACGGCCTGCTGCTCGCAGGACAACCCGGCCCCGAACGCGGCGGCGAAGCCGTAGGCCTGACCGTCGTCGGCCGAGGTGTGGTCGAAGCAGGCGTACCGGTTCGCCGCCCGCTGCGCCGCGGCGGGGTCGATGTTCTCCAGGTACCCGATGACCTCGCGCATCGACCGGTGCAGGCTGTAGAGGTCCAGTCCGTAGAAGCCCGCCTCCCGGCGGCCGTCGGCCCGGCACCGGCTGTTGCGGGCGTGCAGCCAGTCGACGAAATCCCGGACCACGGTGTTGCGCCACATCCACGCCGGGAAACGCTCGAATCCGCTCAGCGCTTCGTCTGCCGACGCGTCCCGGTCCTGACCGCGAACGTAGCGGTTCACCCGGTAGGCGTCGGGCCAGTCGGCCTCGGCCGCCACCGCGCAGAAGCCCTTCTCCTCGATCAACCACTTGGTGATCTCCGCACGCGCCTCGTAGAACTCGTGCGTGCCGTGTGAGCTCTCGCCGATCAGCACGATGCGCGCATCGCCGATGACTTCCTCGAGCGCCTCGTACGGCGGCACACCCGACGGCGCGTCGACGGCGCAGCGGGTGATGACGTCGGCGGGTGTCTCGGCAAGCCGGATCCGGGCGGTGGCGATCCCGACCGTCGGTGTCGTGAGCAGCTCGTGCACGTCGTCGTCACTGACCTGGGTGAAATCCCAGAACGACTCCCCGACGGCGCGGAACGGGGTGGGCATCGACGCACACACCACGTCGTCGACGAGTCCGCCGAACTCGCGCACGGTCGACTCCGGCGCCGCGGGTACCGCGACGACGATCTCGGCCGGGTCCAGCTCACGCAGCGCCTGGACGGCGGCCATCATGCTCGACCCGGTGGCCAGCCCGTCGTCGACGAGAATCACCGTCTTGCCGGCCAACTCAAGCGGCGGCCGTCCGCCCCGGTAGGCCGCCTCGCGCCGGTGCAGTTCCCGGCCCTCACGTTCGGCCACATCGCGCAGCTGCTGCGGCGACACCCGCAATGCGCGCACCACATCGTCGTTGACCACGACGCGTCCGCCGCTGGCCAGCGCCCCCATCGCGAACTCTTCATGCCCGGGAGCGCCGAGCTTGCGCACGATGAAGGCGTCCAGCGGGGCTCCCAGTGCCGCGGCCACCTCCCACGCGACCGGGATCCCGCCACGCGCGAGGCCGAGCACGACGAGACCCTCCCTGCCGCGGTATCCGCCGAGCAGGCCGGCCAGGACGCGCCCCGCCTCGCGGCGGTCACGGAACACCCGCCTGGGTTGATCGCTGATCGTCCTTCGCGCAGTGGCCATTTCACCCACCTCCTTCGGCAGCGAGCACTCACCGGCGCTCGGTCATGACACGACGGTATCCGCCGGGCCGAGCCGGGATCAGTGGCACAAAGTCACTTCTTTTGGTGATCCGTTCGGCACCGCCGGCCGATATCGCCCACCATGGTCGATCCGCCACCACGGCCCGTGCATCTCGGGTGTGACCCATTTCCTCACGCTCACGGTCGAACGTCGTTGACGGCGTAGGTGATCGCAGTGAGGACCTAAAACCGCCGATCGAGGACCAAAGACCCCTCAGAGACGCGAGGATCCTTCGTAGCCTCAGTCCAACGAGGTGGCTTCCGTCGCCTCGTACCTCTGAATCGGGGAGAGACGATGTCACACTCAGTCATGCCTGCGCCCCCACCGGGGCCCGCCGAGGCGCGTCCCACCGGCGCCAGGGCCGGTCTCGGTCTGGCCGCCCTGACGGCACTGGTCGTCGGCTCGATGATCGGCAGCGGCATCTTCGCCCTGCCGTCGCAGATGGCGGGCAGCGCGGCGCCCGGTCCGCTGCTGATCGGCTGGGTGGTCACCGGCGTCGGCATGTTGATGCTCGCCTTCGTGTTCCAGACCCTGGCCACCCGCAAACCCGATGTCGACGGCGGCGTATACGGTTATGCCCGAGCGGGTTTCGGCAACTACATCGGTTTCACCTCGGCGTTCGGCTACTGGATGTCGGCCTGGGTGGGCAACGTGGCCTACCTCGTTCTGCTGTTCTCGACGTTGGGGTATTTCTTCCCGAGCTTCGAGGGCGGCGCGACCGTGCCCGCCGTCATCGGCGCGTCGGTGGTGCTGTGGATCGTGCACGCGATGACGTTGCGCGGCGTGCAGACCGCCGCGTTGGTCAACGTCGTGGTGACGATCGCCAAGGTGGTGCCGATCGTGGTGTTCATCGCGCTGGCCGCGGTCGGATTCAAGGCGGGCCTGTTCACCGCCGACTTCTGGGGTCGCACCACCGAAATCGACGGCGCCCCGCTCGGCGACACCATGACCCAGGTCAAGAACATGATGCTGGTGACGGTGTGGGTTTTCATCGGCATCGAGGGCGCCGCGGTCTACTCGCAGCGCGCCGCCCGACGCGCCGACGTGGGCCGTGCCACCGTGCTCGGGTTCGCGGCGGTACTGGCCCTGCTGCTTCTGGTCAACCTGCTGTCCTACGGTCTGGTGGCCCAGGCCGAACTGGCCGGCATCCCGGATCCGTCGATGGCCGGGCTGCTGGAGAACGAGGTCGGCAGCTGGGGCGCGGCCTTCATCTCGATCGGGTTGATCATCTCCCTTCTCGGTGCGCTGATCGCCTGGGTGCTGCTGTGCGTGGAGATCCTGCGGCTGCCCGCGCTGGAGAACGTGATGCCCAAGGCGCTGGCCAAGGAGAACGCGCACGGTTCGCCTGCCACCGCCCTGTGGCTGACCAACCTGTGTGTGCAGGCGCTTCTGTTGTGGACGCTGGCCAACGAGAGCACCTACACGAACCTGATCTACCTGGCGACATCGCTGATCCTGCTGCCCTACCTGTGGTCGGCGGCCTACCAGGTGCTGCTGGCGGTGCGCGGGGAGACCTACGAGTCCGGTCACGGCAGGACGAAGGACCTGCTCGTCGGCGTGGTGGCGCTGGTCTACGCGGTGTGGCTGCTCTATGCCGGTGGCTGGCAGTACCTGTTGATGGCGGCGGTCTTCTATCTGGTCGGCACCGCACTGTACGTGTGGGCGCGCAGGGAGAGCGGGCTGCCGGCCTTCACCAAGGGTGAACTGGTGGTGTTCGCGGTGGTGGTCGTGACGTCGGTCGCCGCGATCGCGTTGCTGGCCACCGGGAATCTGGCGGTGCTGTGATGCCCGGTTCACGTCTGGGGGTGTGGTCGGAGGCAGGCAAACTGCGCCGGGTCATGGTGTGCGCGCCCGGCCTGGCCCACCAGCGGCTGACCCCGCAGAACTGCAACGAGCTGTTGTTCGACGACGTGATCTGGCTGCAGCAGGCCCGCCGCGACCACTTCGACTTCGTCGCGAAGATGGAGGATCACGGCGTCGAGGTGCTGGAGTTGGGCGACCTGCTCGCCGAGGTGGTGGCGACCCCGCAGGGGCGGGAGTGGGTGCTGGACCGCAAGGTCACCGACGATCACGTCGGCCTCGGTCTGCGGCACGCGATCCGCACCTGGCTGGCCGAGCTTCCCGCGGACCGGCTGGCGGAGTTCCTGATCGGCGGTGTCTCCTACCAGGATGTGCCCGACGAGGTCGGCGGCAATTTCCTGACCGCGTTTCGCGAACTCGACCCGACCGGGTTCGTGCTGCGGCCGCTGCCCAATACCCAGTTCATGCGCGACAACTCGTCGTGGATCTTCGGCGGCGTCACGCTGAACCCGATGTACTGGCCGGCCCGCCGTCAGGAGACGCTGCTGACGACCGCGGTGTACAAGTTCCACCCCGCGTTCGCCGAGGAGAAGTTCGACGTCTGGCTGGGAGGCACCGAAGGTGCTGTCTCAGAACATGGTTCGGCAACGCTGGAGGGCGGCGACGTGATGCCGCTGGGCCGGGGCATCGTGGTCATCGGGATGGGCGAGCGCTCGTCGCACCAGGCGATCACCCAGGTGGCCCGCAACCTGTTCGCGGCAGGCGCGGCCGAGCGGGTGATCATCGCGAGCCTGCCGAAGAGCCGCGCGGCCATGCATCTGGACACCGTGTTCACGTTCTGCGATCACGATCTGGTGACCGCCTACGCGCCCGTCGTCGACGGGATCGTGCCGTTCAGCCTGCGCCCGGACGACCGGACGCCGTCGGGGCTGGACATCCGGCGGGAGCCGAAGGCGTTGATCCCCACCCTCGGTGACGCGCTCGGCGTCACCTTCCGGGTGGTCACCACCGCCGGTGACGTCTACGGCGTGCAGCGCGAACAGTGGGATGACGGCAACGACGTCGTCGCGCTGGAGCCCGGTGTGGTGATCGGCTACGACCGCAACATCCTCACCAACACCGCGCTGCGCAAGGCCGGTGTCGAGGTGGTCACCATCGACGCCAGTGAGCTCGGCCGTGGCCGCGGCGGCGGCCGCTGCATGACCTGCCCGATCCTGCGCGATCCGCTCTACACCTGAGAAAGGGACAGCCCGTGGCGTTCAACAACCGAAACCGCAGCCTGCTCAGCCTCGTTCACCACACCGAGCGCGACCTGCACTATCTGCTCGACCTGTCGCGGGATCTGAAGCGGGCCAAGTACTCCGGCCTGGGCAGGCAGAGCCTGGCCGGCAAGAACATCGCATTGATCTTCGAGAAGACCTCCACCCGCACCCGCTGCGCGTTCGAGGTGGCCGCCCACGACGAAGGCGCACACGTCACCTACATCGACCCGGCGTCGTCGCAGATCGGGCACAAGGAGTCGATGAAGGACACCGCACGTGTGCTGGGCCGCATGTACGACGCGATCGAGTACCGCGGTGCCAGCCAGTCGACCGTCGAGGAGCTGGCGGCCTACGCCGGGGTGCCGGTCTTCAACGGGCTCACCGACGAGTTCCACCCCACCCAGATGCTCGCCGACGTCCTCACCATGACCGAGCACTGCCCGAAACCGTTGACCGACATCGCTTTCGCGTTCGTCGGCGATGGCAGGAACAACGTGGCCAATTCGCTGCTGCTGGTCGCCGCGAAGCTGGGCATGGACGTGCGGATCGGGGCGCCGCCGGACCTGTGGCCGCACGAAGATCACGTGTCGATGTGTGAGGAGTTCGCGGCCGCCTCCGGGGCACGCCTCCTGATCACCGACGAGCCGGCCAAGGCCGTGCACGGTGTGGACTTCATCTACACCGACGTGTGGGTGTCCATGGGCGAACCGGTGGAGACGTGGGGCGAACGCATCGACGAACTGCTGCCGTTCCAGGTCAACGACACGCTGATGGCCGCCGCGGGCAATCCCCGGGTCAAGTTCATGCACTGCCTTCCGGCGTTCCACAACTGCGAGACCAAGGTCGGGGCGCAGATCGCAGCACAATACCCGCATCTGGCGGGCGGGATCGAGGTCACCGACGCGGTGTTCGAGAGCCCGGCAAACATCGCCTTCGAACAGGCCGAGAACCGGATGCACACCATCAAGGCCGTCCTCGTGTCGGCGCTGTCCTGACGGCGATGCGGATCGTCATCGCCCTGGGGGGCAACGCGATTCTGCGCCGCGGCCAGCCCATGACCGCCGACAACCAGCGGGAGAACATCCGCTCGGCCGCACAATCCATCGCCACCGTCGCCGAGGGCAACCAGCTGGTCATCGCGCACGGCAACGGACCGCAGGTCGGTCTGCTGGCGCTGCAGGCGGCGTCCTACCACGACGTCGCTCCGTACCCGCTCGATGTGCTCGGCGCCCAGACCGAGGCGATGATCGGCTACGTCATCGAGCAGGAACTGGGCAACGTGCTGCCGCCGGAGCAGCCGCTGGCGACCGTTCTGACGATGATCGAGGTCGACCCCGCCGATCCGGCGTTCGCCAACCCGACAAAGCCGATCGGCCCGGTCTACGACCGGCAGACCGCCGACGCGATGCACGCGGCCAGCGGATGGACCTTCGCCCCCGACGGCGAGCACTTCCGGCGGGTGATCGCCAGCCCGAAACCCAAGCGCATCTTCGAGATCGGCCCGATCCGCACCCTGGTCGAGCACGGCACCATGGTCATCTGCGCCGGGGGCGGCGGAATCCCGACGGTGTACGACGGGCAGGGCAGACTGCAGGGTGTCGAGGCGGTGATCGACAAGGACCTGGCGTCGGCTCTGCTGGCCGAGCAGCTGCACGCCGACATGCTGGTGATCGCCACCGACGTCGACGGGGTGTACACCGGCTGGGGAACCCCGGACCAGAGACGGCTGTCCCGGATCACCCCCGACGAACTCGAGACGATGCACTTCGCCGCGGGCTCGATGGGCCCCAAGGTGGAGGCCGCCTGCCGTTTCGTCCGCAACACCGGCAGGCCGGCGTCCATCGGCGCGCTCGGCGACATCGCGCGCATCGCCGCCGGCCAGGCGGGCACGCGTGTGGCACAGTCCTCCGAGGGGTCACCCCCAGAGGAGCGCTGCTGCACGTGACCCGACGGATCATCGGGACTGCCGACAAGTTCGGCGTCACGTCCTCGCGGCGAGCGCTGCTCGAAGCCGCCCGATGACGGCCGTAGGGTCGCGGCCCGTCGTCGACCGCGGCCGTATTGCCGTGGTGGAGCCCGAGGAGGCCCTGCGCCTGCTCGGCACCTCCGCCGAGGGGCTCTCGAGCGCCGAAGCCCGCGCCCGGACGGCGCGCACGGGCCCCAACGTGGTGCGCACCCACAAGGTCAGCGCGCTCGCGGTGCTTCGCCGACAGCTCTCCAACGCGGTGCTGGGGCTGCTGGCCGTGACCGCGGCGCTGTCGTTCTTCCTCGGCGACGACACCCAGGCGGTGATCATCGGGGCCATTCTCGCCGTCAGCGTCGGGCTCGGCTTCGTCAACGAATACCGTGCCGAAAGAGCCTCGGCGGCACTGCATTCGGCGGTACGCCACAGCGCGGTGGTGCGCCGGGACGGACGGTTCGAGCGCGTCGACGTCAGCGGTCTGGTTCCCGGTGACGTGATCCGACTCGAGATCGGCGAGTTGATCCCCGCCGATGTCCGCCTGATCGAGGTCAACGGGCTGGAATGCGACGAGAGCATCCTGACCGGCGAGTCGACGGTGTCGGAGAAGTGCTGCGCGGCCATCCCGGCCGGCAGCTCGCTCGCCGACAACGCCAACCTGGGTTTCATGGGGACGGTGGTCAGTGCCGGCGACGCGACCGCGGTGGTGTTCGCCACCGGAGCCGACGCCGAATTCGGCAGGATCGCCGTCGGTCTGGGGGAACGCCAGCCCGAAACCATGTTCCAGACCGGGCTGCGCCGCTTCTCGTATCTGCTGCTGAGGGTGGCACTGACGCTGACCGTGGTGATCGTGGTGACCAACCTGCTGTTGGGACGTCCGCTCATCGAGTCGGCCCTGTTCGGACTGGCCATCGCCGTCGGGATCACCCCCCAGCTGCTTCCCGCGATCGTCAGCACCAGCCTGGCGACCGGATCGCGCAGGCTGGCGCGGGCCAAGGTGCTGGTCAAACGGCTGGTCTGCATCGAGGATCTCGGCGACATCGACATCCTGGTCACCGACAAGACCGGAACCCTGACCGACGGGCGGGTGGACTTCGTCGACGCCGTCGCCCCGTCGGGTCAGACATCGGACGAGGTGCTGCGTTTCGGGCTGATGGCCACCGACCTCGACCCCGCCGTCGGCGGCGTCAGCGCCAACGACCTGGACGCGGCGCTGTGGAGGGGGCGCGCGCCCACGGCGGGCGTGAACCGGGTGGCGTACCTGCCGTTCGACCACACCCGGCGAGCCAGCTCGGCGCTCGTCGACGACGGCGACCACCGGATCCTGGTGGTCAAGGGTGCGCCGGAACAGGTGATCGCGCGGTCCACCGGGGCCGGCGCCGAGGCGCACCGCACCCTGGCGGCCCTGTTCGCCGGCGGCAGGCGGGTCGTGGCGGTGGCGACCAGACCGGCCGACGGCATGGCAACCGTGACCGTCGCCGACGAGGTCGATCTGACCCTGCAGGGGTTCCTCGTGTTCGCCGACAACCCGAAGGCGGCCGCGCGTGACTCGCTGACGCGACTGGCCGCCCTCGGGATCGAGGTCAAGGTCGCCACCGGCGACAATCCGCGGGTCGCCGAAAGAGTCTGCGCCGAACTGGGATTGGCGTCGAAGGGCACGTTGACCGGGGCCGAGCTGGACCAGATCGACGACAGCGCGCTGGAGCAGGCCACCCGGGACCACACGATCTTCGCCCGCATCTCACCGACGCAGAAGGAGCGGATCGTGTCCTCGCTGCGGCGCACCGGCCGCGCGGTGGGCTTCCTCGGTGACGGCGTCAACGACGCGCTGGCGCTGCATGCCGCCGACGTCGGGATATCCGTCGACACCGCAACCGATGTCGCCAAGGACGCCGCGGATGTGGTGCTGCTGGAGAAGGATCTCGGTGTGCTCGCCACCGGCGTCGCCGAGGGCAGGCGGATCTTCGCCAACACGGTCAAGTACGTGCTGATGGGGACGTCGAGCAACTTCGGCAACATGTTCAGTGCGGCGGCTGCGTCGGCGGTGCTGCCGTTCCTGCCGATGCTGCCCGGGCAGATCCTGTTGAACAACCTGCTCTACGACACCTCCCAGTTGGCGATTCCGGCCGACCGGGTGGACGACGAGCAGATGCACGCGCCCGCGCACTGGAACATCGCGTTCATCCGGCGGTTCATGCTGACGTTCGGTCCGGTCAGTTCACTGTTCGACTTCCTGACGTTCGGCCTGATGCTCGGTGTCCTGCACGCCGGCCCTGCCGAGTTCCGCACCGGCTGGTTCATCGAATCACTGGCCACCCAGACGTTGATCATCTTCGCCATCCGGACCAGGAAGGTGCCGTTCCTGCGCAGCAGACCGGCGGCGGCACTGGTGCTGGCCACCGGCGCCGTGATCGTGACCGGCATCGTACTCACGGTCTCCCCCGTCGCCGGCCACCTCGGTTTCACCCCGCTGCCCTGGCAGTTCTTCGCGGCGTTGGTGGCGTTGACGATCGGCTACCTGGTACTCGTCGACGTGACCAAGACGATGTTCTACGCCGAGCCGATGCACCCGGCCGGCCCGCCGAAACGCACCCGCGGCCATGCCCACCGGGTGCACCGACGTGCCGCCCGGTTCAGCCACCCCGGGCGATGACCAATGGCCCTAGGCCCGGAGCAGCGCCGCTCAATACCGTTTGAACAGCACCGATTCTGAACGGAGAGCACACGATGGCAACGGCAGGCACCTCCTCGCCCGTGATCGCCGGAATCGACGGGTCGGCCACGGCGCTCGCCGCCGCACTGTGGGCGGTCGACGAGGCGGCCGGCCGGGGCGCACCGGTCCACCTGGTCTACACGACCAAGCCGACGGATCGCCACGCAGCCGAGTACGCCGAGGACGTGCGCCGCGGCCACGAGTGTCTGCACGAGGCGCGCAGCGCCGTCGAAGCCACCGGCAAGCCGGTGACAGTCGAGACCACGGTGGTGGACGGACCAGCCGCGCAGGCCCTGATCTCGCTGTCGGAGCAGGCTCAGATGGTGTGCGTCGGCTCCGTCGGTATCGGCCGCTACGCCAGGTCGATCCTCGGCTCGACGGCCGCCGAGGTGGCCGAGCGGGCCCACTGCCCCGTCGCGGTGATCCGTCCTCACCCGCACGCAGGCGAGCACGGATTCCACTGGATCGTCGTCGCGGTCACCGATCAACCGCAGAACGCCGACGTCGTCGAGCATGCGTTGCGGGAAGCCGCACTCCGGCACGTTCCGGTGCTGGCACTCGGCGACGGTCGCACCGAGGATTCGGCCGATGCACTCGAGCGCCGACTACGGTCATGGCGCGAGCGTTACCCCGACGTGCACATCTATCCCATCGCCGGCAGCGCAGATGTGACCCACTTCCTGAAGAAGCACGACGAACCGGTCATGCTGACGGTGATCGGCAGCGACGAGGCCGGTGAAGTCGCGAAGATCATCGGGCACGGTCACTCCCTGCTCCGACGCGGCACCTCCTCGGCGCTCGTGGTGCGGTCCTAGCTGGTCCCCGGAGACAAGGAGACACCCATGTCCGAATCGTCAAGCGAGTTCGGGATTCTCGTCGGCGTCGACGGATCACCGGAGGCACACTCCGCGGTGCGGTGGGCGGTTCAGGAGGCCGCGCTGCGGCACCGTCCGATCACCCTGATGCACGTCGTGGCGCCAGTCGTGGTCACCTGGCCGATCGAGGCGGTGGTGACGAGCTTCTACGAGTGGCAGGAAGACAACGCCAAGAGCGTGATCGAGCAGTCCCAGGAGACCGTTGCCGCCGCCTCGGCGGGCGCGCCACCACCGGAGGTGCGTGTCGAGGTGCGCCACGGCGGCGCCGTGACCGAGTTCGCCGACGCATCCGCGCACGCCGACCTGATGGTGGTCGGCAGTCGCGGACTGGGCCCGGTCGGCGGGGCGGTGCTGGGATCGGTCAGCCGGGCCCTGCTGCACCACGCGAAGTGTCCGGTGGTGGTCACCAGGGAGGGCGTGGTCGGTAAGCCTCACGACACGCTGCCCGTGCTGCTGGGCATCGACGGCTCGCCGGCGTCGGAGAACGCGACGGCGTTCGCCTTCGACGAGGCGTCGCGCCGCGGGGTCGAACTGGTCGTGCTGCACGCCTGGAGCGATGTCGCCGTGTTCCCGATCCTCGGAATGGACTGGCATCAGTACGAGCAACAGGGACACGAGGTACTCGGCGAGCGTCTGGCCGGATGGCAGGAGCGCTACCCGGACGTCGCGATCCGTCGCCGGATCGTCTGCGACAAGCCGGCGCGCTGGCTGATCGACGAATCGAGGCAGGCCCAGCTGGTGGTGGTCGGCAGCCGCGGACGCGGCGGGATCTCCAGCATGCTGCTCGGTTCCGTGAGCACCGCGGTCGCCGAATCGGCGCTCGCACCGGTCGCGGTCGTCCGCGGCTAGTGTCGGGCAGCGGGTCCGGGCGCGGCCGCGGTTTCGCGCGGTGGCGGCCCTACCTGGAACCCGCCCTGGTGGTGCTCACGGTCGGCGCGCTCGGCGCAGGCGGTGTCGCCTGGCTTTTCGGCGCGTCGCGTGCCGCCGACCTCTGCTGGGTGGCAGGCACCGTGGTGGCGATCGTGCCCGCGGTGCTGTGGGTCCTCGTCGCGCTGCGCAGCGGCCGGCTCGGGGTGGACGTGATCGCGGTGCTCTCGCTGGTCGGAACCCTGCTCGTCGGTGAGTATCTCGCGGGCGCACTCATCGCGGTGATGCTCTCCGGCGGACGCGCGCTGGACGCCGCGGCCACCCGCCGCGCCTCCCGCGACCTCAAGGCGCTGCTCGAGCGGGCACCGCGCTTCGCGCGCCGCCGGGTGGGCAGTGAGGTCACCATGGTCGCCCTTTCCGACGTCGGGGTGGAGGACGTGCTCGTCGTCGCTCCCGGTGACGTCGTGCCGGTGGACGGCCGCGTCGTCGGGGCGACGGCGGTGCTCGACGAGTCGGCTCTGACGGGCGAGTCCCTCCAGGTGGAACGTTGCGCCGGGGACACGGTCCGCAGCGGGGTGGTCAACGCGGGCGGCGTCTTCGAGATCCGCGCCACCGCGACGGCAGAGGACAGCACCTATGCCGGCATCGTGCGGCTCGCGCAACAGGCCGGCGCCGAGAGCGCGCCCGTGGTGCGGCTCGCCGACCGTTATGCGGCCTACTTCCTGCCGCTGGCGCTGCTGATGTCGGGTTCGGCGTGGCTGGCCAGCGGGTCGGCGGTGCGGGCGGTGGCGGTGCTCGTGGTCGCCACCCCGTGCCCGCTGCTGCTGGCCGCACCGGTGGCCATCGTGTCCGGACTGTCCCGGGCCTCTCGGGCCGGCGTGGTCATCCGCAGCGGTGGCGCTCTGGAAAACCTGGGCCACGCAACGACTTTGGTGATGGACAAGACGGGCACGCTGACCATGGGACAGCCCAAGGTCGTCGACGTCGTCGCCGCCCCGGGCATCGACCCCGGCGAGGTGCTGCGGCTGGCGGCGTCGGTGGATCAGCTGTCGCAGCACGTGTTGGGCGAGGCGATCGTCACCGAGGCGCTGGCTCGCGGTCTGCGCCTTTCGCTGCCGGCCAACGCCGTCGAGGAAGCCGGCCGAGGCGTGACCGCGAGCCTGGACGGGCAGCGCGTGACGGTCGGCAAGCTGAGCGACGACATGGCGACGTCGGCCTGGACGCAGACCGCGGTGAACAGGGCCCGGCTGGACAGCGCGGCACTGGCCTGGGTGTGCATAGACTCGGCTCCGGTCGGTGCGGTGCTGCTGCGGGATCCGCTGCGCCGGCAGGCTCCCCGCACGATGCGGCGGCTGCGCAAGGCCGGTTTCGACCGCCTGGTGATGCTCACCGGCGACCGGGCCGAGCCCGCGCGCGAGGTCGCCACGGTGCTGGGTCTGGACGAGGTGTACGCACAGCAGACGCCGGCCGACAAGGTCGCGGCGGTACGCACCGAGCAGGAACGCGCCGTCACGGTGATGGTCGGCGACGGCATCAACGACGCACCCGCGCTGGCGGCCGCCACGGTGGGTGTCGCGATGGGGGCTCGGGGAGCCACCGCATCGTCGGAGGCCGCCGACATCGTGTTGACCACCGACCGGCTCGACCGGCTCGCCGACGCCATGGACATCGCGCGCTGGTCGCGGCGCATCGCCGTGCAGAGCGCCGGGGTCGGCATGGGCCTGTCACTGCTGGCGATGGCCGCCGCCGCGCTGGGCTGGCTGCCTCCCGCGGCGGGAGCGCTGTTGCAGGAGGCCATCGACGTGGCGGTCATCCTCAACGCGCTGCGCGCCCTGCACGGCAATCCGCAGACCGAGGTGGACCTGGCGGCAGGGACCGAGACGATGCTGCTCGAGTTCTCGGCCGAGCACGACGAGTTGCGCGACGCCCTCGGGCAGATCCGCGACAGCGCGGACAGGTTGGTCGAGAACGCCGACGCCACCGCGCTGCGCTCCGTACAACAGTCCTACGCTCTGCTCACCGACCGGATACTGCCCCACGAGCGCGCCGAGGAGACCCAGCTGTATCCGGCGCTGGCCGCACCGTTGCAGAGCAGCGAGGCCACCGCCACCATGAGCCGCACCCACGCCGAGATCCAGCGGCTTTCCGACCGCATCGGCACCCATGTGCAGTTGGCCGAATCGGCGGGGAGCATCCAGCCGTACCAGGTCGACGATCTGCTGGCGTGTCTGTACGGCCTGTACGCGTTGCTGCGTCTGCACTTCGTGCAGGAGGAGGAGAACTACTTCACGCTGGCGCAGGACGATTAGACCGTGTCCAGGCACACCTGACGCGCCGCCGCCACCGAGTCGGCCAGCGGGCCCGCGGTGTCGATCGGGTGCGCACCCGGCCAGTCCGACTCCCATCTGCTCAACTCTGCCGCCATCGCGGGTGTCGCGTCCGACGCCGTCGCACCTCTGCCGGCGATCCGCCGTTCCGCCTCGGCAACCGGTAGCGTGCACCGCAATTCGACGATGGACGAGTAGGTCTGGGCGGCCACCGCGTGTGCGCGTTGCCGGTGCCCTGCGTCGCGCCACGTCCCGTCCACGATCACCGAATGCCCGGCCCCGAGCCAGGCGCGGGCGCGGCTGAGCACCTCGTCGTAGACCGCCGACACGTTCTCCGGCGTGTACAGGCCGGTGTTCAGTTCCCCCGCGCGGCCGTGCACCACCCCGCTGCCGACCAGCTCGCGTCGCACCTCGTCCGTGGAGATCAACTGTGCGTCAACACATTGCGCCAGCGCGCGGGCAAGAGTGGTCTTGCCGGTGCCCGGCCCGCCGCCGACGACCACCAGTTGCACGCGGCCGGACCTCAAGTGTGCCAACGCGATCGCGAGATGACGTTGCGCATCGGGTATGGCCTCGGCGTGCCCCTGGTCCACCCGCACACAGTCGACCTTGGCGCGCACGACGGCGCGGTAAGCGATGCAGAAGTGCCGCAACGAGTGCGCCGCAGGATCGTCGGCCCGGCGGCAGTACTCGTCGAGGAAGAAATCGGCGAGGTCGCGGCGGCCGAGGAACTCCAGATCCATGGCCAGGAAGCCGGCGTCGTCGATGCCGTCGACATACCGCAGCCTGTCGTCGAACTCCAGGCAGTCCAGCAGCATCGGTCCCTCCGCGGTGCAGAAGATGTCCTGGCTGAGCAGGTCGCCGTGGCCGTCGACAACACGATGGGCGGCGATCCGCGCCTGGTACAACGGTTCCCGGCCGGCGAGATAGGCGCTCGCCAGCCGCTCGACCTCGGCGATCTGCCCGTCGTCGACGACCGTGCCTGCATGGCGCCGCAGTTCGGTCAGATTCTGTTGCCACCGGTCCGACAGCACCCGGGCCGTCGCTTCCCGGTCGATGGCTTCCCCGCGCTCGGCGCGGCTGTGAAACCGGGCCAGCAGGTCGGCGATGGCCGTGAGCCAGGTCTCGACCGGGGCGCCGCTGCGGACCAGCTCGGCGAGCCGCTCGGTGTCGGGATACCTGCGCATCACGATGACCGGTTCCGCGTCCCCGGAGGGTGGCTGAAAGTGGCCCACCCCGAGATAGCTCGAGGACGCCAACCGCCTGTTGAGCTCGATCTCCCGACGGCACGCGGTTTCGCGCTTCTGCGCGGTGCTGAAGTCGAGGAAGTCCGTGACCACCGGTTTCTTGATCTTGAACGCCCGGTCGCCGACCAGTGCCACCAGCCCGGTGTGTGTTTCGTGAACCTCGGCACCGAGGTTGCCCGTGGTCAGCCAGGATCCGCCACTCATACCCGCGACTCTCGTCCACCGCGTCGCCGGCCGACAGGGTCTCCCGGATTTTTCGTTGAGGACCATTGGCCCTGGCCTGCCGTGCACGGTCACGGCATCGTGGAGACACCGAATCGAGGTGTGAGATATGCGTGACGTGGCCGTGGACATCGAGGTCATCACCGAAGCCCTGGCGCTGGCCTGCCGCGCGCCGTCCCTGTTCAACAGCCAGCCCTGGCGGTGGGTCAGCGAGGGCGCGGTCGTCTCCCTGTTCCTCGACGACGCCCGGGCGCCCCGGTACACCGACACCACCGGCCGGGAACTCGTGATCAGTTGCGGGATTGTGCTCGACCATTTCCGGGTGGCGATGGCGGCGGCCGGCTGGAAGTGCAACGTCGACCGGTTCCCCAACCCCAACAACCGGGACCACCTGGCGTCAATCGACTTCAGCGCCATGGATTTCGTCACCGACGCCCATCGCCAGCGCGCGGAGGCCATCGCGCGGCGGCGCACGGACCGGCTGCCGTTCGCGGCACCGCCGGACTGGGAGTCCTTCATCGCGCAGCTTTCCAGCGGGACCGCTCAGGGCTCGGTGTCACTGCACACCATCGCCGACGGCTCACGGCCCGAGCTCGTCAAGGCTTCGGAGCTGACAAGGTCCGCTCGCCGCTACGACTCGAAGTATCACGCCGAACTCATCGGCTGGACAGCGGATGTCGCGGTCGCCGAAGGGATACCGACAGGCACCCTGCTCTCCGAGGCGGAGAGCGACCGCGTGGACATCGGCCGGGACTTCCCCGCGGCCGGCCACCGCGACCGCCGCGGCGAGATCGCGCAGGACCACGCCAAGGTGGTGGTGCTGTCGACCGTGGACGAGACCCGCGACGGCTTCGTGCGGTGCGGCGAGATGCTGTCGTCGCTGTTGCTCGACGCCACCATGGCCGGCCTTGCGACGTGCGTTCTGTCGCACCTCACGGAGGTGCCCGAGAGCCGCAGGATCGTCGAGTCGCTGACGGGGTCGCAGGCCGTACCCCAGGTGGTGGTGAGGGTGGGGTCGGCGCCTTCAGGCGACGCCATCGGATCGCCGACTCCGCGCCGTCCCGTCGCGGACGTGCTGGAGATCAGAGGCTGAGCCCGTGCAGACGTCGCCGGCGGTGGTGGTGGGGATCGACGGGTCCCGCTTCGCGACTGCCGCCGCCATCTGGGCGATCGACGAGGCAGCCAGCCGCGACATCCCGTTGCGGCTCGTCCACGCCGTGACACCGACGGACGGCGCTCACCTCGACGCCGACGACCTGGCCCGCGCCGGACGCGTGGTGCAGTCGGCGGTGGCCGCGGTCGAGGCGAACGGCAAGCCCGTCAAAGTCGAAACCCAGATCACGCCAGGCAGGGCCGCGCACGTGTTGCGGTCGCAGTCGCGCGACGCGGCCCTGCTGTGCGTGGGTTCGTCAGGGCTCACCCACGGCGGGAGCGGCCCGGTGGACCGCACCGCTGCGGCGGTGGCGTTGACGGCGAGTTGTCCGGTGGCGATCATCCATTCAGCAGGCACGAACTCGAAACCCGGCTGGGTGGTGGTCGAGGTGAACGACTCGCCGGCCGGCGAACTCGTGCTGCGGACAGGGGTCGAGGAGGCACTGCTGCGCGGCGCGGCGCTGCGCGTGGTGGCCACCTGGCCCTCCCGGTACCCCGACATCCACGACGACGGTGCCGTGGCCAACAAGAACCGCTCGGTCAAGGCGCAGTGGGAGCGCCGGCTCGCCCCGTGGCGCCTGCGCCACCCGGAGCTGGAGGTGCACGCCGTCGCCACGCCCGGGAGCATCCTCAATTACCTTGCCCGGCATCGTGATCCGATCGGCCTGGCGATCGTCCCGCACGAACGTGCGGCGGGTGTCGCCGAGCTGCTCGCGCCGCGCGGTCGCGACCCGTTGCGCGACGGCTGCTTCGACGTGTTGATCTGCGAGCCGGACAACGCCCCCTGAACACGGCCGGTCAGGACCGCACGAGCAGCACCGAGCAGTCCGGATAGCCGAGGATGGGATGGCAGCCGGGTACCGTGAGCGCCACAAGCTCCGCGGCGTCCCGGCGTCCCACCACGGCCAGACCGACTCCGGTGTCCCGCGCGTCATTGCGGTGGTACTGCCGTCCGGTTCCGGCCGCGACGAGTTCGACGTGAACGTCGGGATAGCGCCGCACCCAGCTGTCGGTGCGTTGGTCGATCTGCCGGACGGTGGCGTGCCGGAGCCGGCCCTCATGCATCGCCAGATGCAGCACGGCGTCGGTGTCGTCGTCGTCGGACAGCACCACCGACACCACACCGTCGGTCTGCGGAGCGCCGTCCGCCCGGGTCCGGATGATCGCCACCGGGCAACCCGCCCCCTCGGCAAGGACTTTCGCGATGCACCCGATCGGCGGCCCCTGAGCCGGCCGGGACCCGATGCACACCATCGCCGCGCGCGCGGACTCGCGAAGCAGGACCGCGCCGGGCGCCCCCACTGTCGCGGCCGCCTCGACGCGAAGCGAGGTGCGGATCGCCTTGGCCGCCTTCTCCGCATGGTCGAGAACCACGTCGGATCCGGTCGGGACGGCGGCGGCCACCGCGTGCACGAGGCGCAGCGACGCGTCCAGGGCGAGCGCCTCGGCGGCGGCCCACCGTACCGCGTTGAGCGCCGCCTGCGAGCCGTCGACCCCCACCACGATCGGCCCGTCGCCAAGCCACGGCGGCGTCATCACGGGCTCGCCGTCAGCAGGACCTTCAGCGCACCGGAGTGGGCGGCATCACCGAAAACGTCATAGGCCGTGTCGAATTCGTCCATCGGGAACCGGTGGGTGATCATCGCGGCGGTGTCCAGCTGATGGTTGGCGACCAACCTGATCAACGTGGGTGTGGAGTGGGTGTCGACCAGGCCGGTGGTGATGGTCAGGTTCTTGATCCAGATCTGCTCGAGGTGCAATGTCGCGGGGGCACCGTGCACGCCGATGTTCGCGACGTGTCCGCCGGGACGCACCAGTGCGACCGACTCCTCGAAGGTCTCGGGAAGACCGACCGCCTCCATGGCCACGTCGGCGCCGAGGCCACCGGTCAGCTCGTCGATGACGTCCCGCGCGCTGCGGGTGCTGGAGTTGACGACGGTGTCGGCGCCGAACCTGCGCGCGGCGTCCAGTCGGGCATCGGCGACGTCGATCACCACGATATGGCTGGGGCTGTAGAGCTTCGCGGTGAGTACGGCGGCCAGCCCGATCGGTCCGGCACCGACGATCGCCACCACGTCACCCGGAGAGACGGCGCCGGCGAGGACCCCGACTTCGTACGAGGTCGGGAGGATGTCGGCCAACACGATCATCTGCTCATCGCTGACACCCTCCGGCACCTTGTGGGTGGAGTTGTCCGCGAACGGCACCCGGACGTACTCGGCCTGGGTTCCGTCGATGAGATGGCCCAGGATCCATCCGCCACCGCCCAGGCACTGCCCGTACTGACCCTGCCTGCAGTACCGGCAGGCACCGCACGCACTGATGCAGGAGACCAACACCCGGTCACCCACCGACAAGGTCTGCACGGCCGGCCCCACCTCGGTGACGGTGCCGACCGCCTCGTGACCCAACACCCGACCCGGTTCCACTTCCGGCACATCACCTTTGAGGATGTGCAGGTCGGTTCCGCAGATGGTCACCGCGTCGACGCGGACGATGGCGTCGGTGCCCTGCTGGATCACCGGCTCCGGCACCGACCGCCACGACCGTCGTCCAGGCCCGTCGTACACCATTGCCAACATGTCGGCCCCTCTCCCCGGTGTGCTACGGCGTGTTGTTGTTGGTACGCCCCCCGTTGTCCGCGAGATCGTCGAGTTCACGGTCCCAAGCCTGAAACCGCATCCGGTTCAACCTCATTCGCAACAGCAACCATCCGGCCAGGCCCGTGCCCGACGCCACCGACCACAGGGCGAGCGCAGCGATGACCGCCTCGGCGGCCGCGTCGTGGTCCGACGGGACCATCACCGTGCGGTTCCCGGCGTCATCGACCCATATCCGCACCCGGTCACCGGCGCTCATCTGCCTGGTCCGGATCTCGGCGGTGTGGGTGGTGCCCGCGTGATCCCACGAAACCTCGGTGAGGTACGGCTTCTCGTAGGGCTGGGCCGCTCCCCGACTGTCGCGCACCGCGGTCGCGTCCACCTCGTGCTTGACCAGCCGTTGCTCGGCGAAGGTGTGCACCAGACGGTCGTATTCCGCGGTTCCCACCGCGCCGGCGATCGGGACGGTGAGGATGCTCAGCGCGGCGACCAACAGCAGGGCCGCCGCCTCGACGCGGTCCGTGCCGCGCACGATCGGGCTGCGCGCCACCAGGCGCCGCGCCCAGACGCCGAGGCCGAACGTGTTGGTCTGCATGTCGGACCCCTGTCGACCTCAGGACTGGCGGGCCACGATGACCGGCACCCGCGCCGCCTGGGCCACAGCCCAGCCGACCGATCCGAGCAGCAGGCCTGCGAAGCCTCCGCGGCCGTGACTGCCGACCACCAACAGCTGCGCCCGATGCGATTCCTCGACCAGCCGGTGCGCGGGGTTGTCCTGACCGACGACCCGGCGGACCACGACATCCGGGTACTGCTCGCCGAAGCCCGCGAGGCGCTGGGCGAGCTCCTCGTCGGCCTGCTCCGCCAGGGCCTCGACCGCCACGTCGACATAGAAGTCGGCGCTGTTCGTCCAGGTGTGGACCGCGACGAGCTCGACCCCCCGCCGCGACGCCTCGTCGAACGCGATGGCGACCGCCAGTTCCGAGGCCGGTGAGGCGTCGACACCGACGACCACAGGCGCCGAAGCTTCCCGGCTGACAACCCGATCCTCGTCGTGGATCACCACGACCGGGCAGCGCGCGTGGTGCACCAGCGCCGAGGTGGTGGACCCCAGCAGCAGGCGCCCCACCGCGCCCAGCCCGCGGCACCCGACGACGATCATGTCGGCGTCCTTCGACACGTCGATCAACGCCGGCATCAACGGGTCGGCCAGGAGCAGTTCCCGGACGGGAACCTCACGCCTGCCCTGAAGCGCACCGGTCACGGCATGCACCGCTTCGGCGACGATCTCGGCGGCCCGACGATCGCGGGCGACCGTCGACTCCGCGGTGATCGGCACGTCCAGCCACGGGCTGAACTCGTCCGTCGGCTGCACGTGAACCACGGTGACCGGGACATCGCGCAGCGATGCCTCCCTGGCGGCCCACACCGCCGCCAGCTGTGAAGTCGCCGAGCCGTCGACTGCGGCCACGATTCCGTGTGGCTTGGGTGATGGTAGTGACGTCATTCTGTGCTCCGTTCAGGCTATCCGGCCGGCGTGATCAACCCGTAGGCGCCGTCATAGCGCCGGTACAGCAGGCTGGCCCGACCCTGCGCGGCGTCGATGAAGAACAGGAACGGCAGGCCCAGAAGCGCCATCCGCTCGAGAGCGTCCTGCTCCCGCAGGCACGGCGCCGGCTGCGGGCTGATGGTGACGGAGTCCTGATACGGCGCCACCTCGTCGGCGACGGCGGGCGCCACCAGCGCCACCCGATATCCGGTGGGGCCACCCCGGTACACGACTCCTGCTGTCTCCGAACCACTCTCGGTGAACAGGTGGAAGTCGTAGTCGAGCAACTCCATTTCGGCCACCGCGTCGTCGATGGTGCACGGCGCCATGGCGAAGGATTTGCGGCGGATGATGCGCGGCTCACCGGTGGAACGTGTCACCGACCGCGGCGCACGGGCGGGTTCCTCCCCGTTTCGCCACGGCGGCGCGGCCTCGGGACCCCTTGGCGCCTCCCATCGTTCGGCCAGATGCTCCAGTCGGCGCCGTAACCGCGATTCCAGGTTGTCGATCGCCTCCTGGGCGGTGTCAGCCTCCACCTGGGCGCGCACCGGCCTGCCCTGCACGTCGAGGTTGCCCTGCGCGACCACCGGGCGCTCGACGGCCGGATCGTGGCTGCGCGTCAGCCTGACCCTGGCGCGCAATATCGGACGGTGCACGATCCGGGCCAGTCCCCCGATCTTCGTGCGCGCGTACTCGGCGATACCCGGGAAGTCCCCGTGGGTGGTGACCTCGACGTCGACGACGGGCGATGCTTCCGCTCCATTGCTCATGGGTTCTTGGTACGCCCTGCACGGTCGGAATCGTTAGGGCCTAAGGTCATCGGCTCGGTCATCGGATCGGTTCATCGGATCAGGTCGTCGGACCCTGCGCGCGTCGCTTGATGCCGAGCAGCATGCCGCGGGTGACGAAAGCCCGGGCGGGGCCCACGATTTCAGCCAGCACGAACTCCCCGGGATGCCGCAGCCCCAGGCGCGACCGGATCAACAGCCGGCAGCGGTCCTCCCAGTGCGGCAGCAGGTGGAACGACCACACCATCTCCCAGGGCAACCCGGGCGGGGCCGCGCGCAACACGATCAAGCTCGGGGCGGCGATCTCCGAGACGGTCATCACGACGCCCCGGGGCAGCCCCAGCCAGCCCGGGGGCACCAGTCTGACCGTGTCGCCGACATCGAGATGCTGCCACTCGGGGTGGATGCGGTCGGCATTGCGGTAGCGCAATCCCAGTGCGTTCTCCATGAATTCGAAGCTGTACAGGCCGCCCCGGTCCTGTCCCATCTGGACCAGCCACGGCCACACTAGTTCGGCGGGCGCATCGATCGTCACCCCCTCGGTGGCCTGCAACACCGGCGGCGAGAGCAGCTCGTCACCGGGGAGGGTGCCGCCCGACTCGTCCTTGGTGGTGCCCCAGTCGCGGAAGTAGCGCCTGGCCGCATACATCAACCCGGCCGATGCGAGGATCTTCACGGTTCGATTCGCCATGGTGTCACCTTGACCCGGACGCTGACGTACGCGCTAGGGCCGGTGGTCCTCACCGCCGTGGTGTCGACGGTGACGGCGACGGAACCACTTGTAGGCCGCGTCGACCAGCACGACGGCCGGAATCGACAGCGTGGCGACGAGGAACCCCGCCGGCGACGGTGCGGCGTGGGTCAGCAACGCCGCGACGGGCGGCACGTAGAGCAGCATCAGCAGCAGCGCGAGCTCGATGACCACCGCGACGACCAGCAGCCAGTTCGTGCGCACGGACACCCGCCACACGGGCATGTCGGCGCTGCGGCAGGCGAACGCGTTGGCCGCCTGACCGAGCACGATTGCGGTGAACGCGGCGCCCGACGCCGACCACATCACCGCGCCACCCGGGAAGGGTTCTCCGGGCCGCCAGCCTGCCGCCAGAAACGATGCCGTGAAGGCCGACAGCGCGACGGCGGCTTCGGCGAGGCCGAGGACCGCGAAGGCCCGGAACATCACCGCACGGTCGAGGAGGTGACCCCGCACGGGCGGCCCGTCGAGTGTGCGCCGGTCCGGTGGTTCGGCTCCCAGCGCCAACGCCGGGAACACGTCCGTGCCGATGTCGAGGGCCAGGACCTGCAGCACACCGATGGCCAGCGGAAAGTGGCCCGCACTGAGGGCCCAGACGATGAACGGCGCGAGTTCGGCCACGTTGTCGGACAGGTGGTAGGTGAGGAAGCGGCGGATGTTGAAGAACGTCGAGCGGCCTTCTTCGATGGCGGTCACGATGGTCGCGAAATTGTCGTCGAGCAGCACCACGTCGGCTGCCTCGCGTGCGACATCCGTCCCGCCGCGGCCCATCGCCACTCCGATCGCGGCCTCCTGCAGGGCCGGGGCGTCGTTGACGCCGTCGCCGGTCATCGCCACCACATGCCCGCGCCGCTGCAGTGCCCGTGCGATCCGCAGCTTGGTCTCCGGGCCGACGCGGGCGATCACCATGCCGTCGCGGTCGAGAAGCTCACCGAGCTCCTCGAGGTCTTCGGGCAGATCCCCTCCGAGAAGGACCTGCCCGTCGTCGCCGGTGCGGGCCAGTCCGATCTCGCGCGCCACGGCCACCGCGGTCTCGGGGTGGTCACCGGTCACCATCGCCACCCGGATGCCCGCGTGCCTGCACGTCCGCAGCACCGCGGCCACCGACGGCCGGGGCGGATCCTCCAGCGCCACCAGACCGAGAAGGTGCAGGTCCCGTTCAGCCTCCTGCGCGGACGCCGGGATTTCTGCGTCGGAGGCGAGATCGCCTGCGGCGACGGCCAATACCCGCAGCCCGCGGGTGGCCATGGCGTGCAGCGCCTCGGCGGCGCCCGGGGCGGACGAACACAGCGGCAGCACCGCATCGGGTGCCCCCTTGACGAGAACCCGTCCGTCGACGACCACCGCCATCCGGCGCCGACGGGTGTCGAACGGCCACCTGGCCAGCTCGGTGCCGCGGTCGGAGTCCGGGTCGCCGGCCCCCACCCGCCGCGCGAAGGCGTCCAGCGCCGCTTCCATCGGATCTCCCCGTGGCTGCCAGCCATTTTCGGAGGCTTCGATGCGCCCCGACGAACAGCGGCGTGCCACCGATGCGAGCAGCCGCACCGCGGTCGCAGCCTCCGGCGTCACGGTGACCTCGGCAGTCGGCTCGTACCCGATGCCGGTCACGGTGGCCGTGCCGGGTGGCGTCCACGCCTGCACCACCGACATCTGGTTCTGGGTCAGCGTGCCGGTCTTGTCCGTGCAGATATACGTCGTCGAGCCCAGGGTCTGGACCGCCTCCAGGTGGCGGACCAGCGCGTGCCGCCGCGCCATCCGCTGCGCGCCCATGGCCAGCGACAGTGTGACGGTGGGCAGAAGACCCTCCGGCACGACGGCCACCGTGACCCCGACCGCGAACAGGAACCCTTCCGTGGGGGGCATACCGATGAGGACGGCGGCGGTGAAGAACACCGCCCCGACCGCCATGGCCACGCCGGCGATGGCGCGGGACGCCCGGGTCAGTTCGCGGCGCAGCGGTGTGGGCATCTCCCCCTGCCCGGCCGTGAGCCCGGCGATTCCGGCGAGCCTGGTCCGGGCGCCGGTGGCGGTGACCGTGACCTGCGCCTCGCCTTCGACGACGAAACACCCGGCATTGACCACGTCCGCGACCGCCGGGCGCTCTGGAACGCTCTCCCCGGTCATCGACGACGTGTCCACCGCCAACCCGGCGGCCCGCAGGACCTGACCGTCGGCGGAGATCCGGTCGCCTTCGGCAAGCAGCATCACGTCGCCGACCACCAGGTCGTCGGCGGAGATCTCGGTGCGCCTGCCGTCCCGGAGCACCGTCACCCGCCGGGGCAGCATCTGCCGTAGCCTCTCGGCGGCGTGCTGCGCCCGCTCCTCCTGCGCGAACGCGAAGACGCCGTTGAGCACGACCACCACGAAGATCGCCACACCCAGCTGCGGCATCCCGGCGACGAAGGCCAAAACTCCTGCCGCCCAGAACAACACCGCGAAGAAATGGACCATCTCGGCGGCCAGCACCCGCCACCACGGCCTGGACCGCTGCACCGGAAGCCGGTTGGGTCCGTTCTCCGCCAGCAGGCGGGCGGCTTGCGCCGAGGTCAACCCGAGTACATCGGCGCCTACCACGCCGAACAGCGTAAGCCACCATCGGGGCGGGTCCGGGCGGACGAACGACCCCCATCGGGAGGACTTCAGTCCCTAGTGACCGCACGCGCCCAGTGGTCGGATTGTGATGGGAGCAACACCACCCATTATCGCCGAGGAGTAATCATGAACAACGTTGCCGTACAGCAGCCTCGCCGGTCGGCCTGGCCGGAGGTCGCCGACTTCTTCGCGGGGTTCCCGTCGTGGGCCAACCTGCGACCGATGTTCGGTGGGCACCTGATCAAGGTCGAAGACGACATCAAGGACGGCAAGTACGAACTGCAGGCCGAGATTCCGGGTGTGGATCCGGAAAAGGACGTCGACATCACCGTCCGCGACGGCGTGCTGACCATCAAGGCCGAGCGTAGCGAGAAGAAGGAGTCCAACGGCCGCTCCGAATTCTCCTACGGCTCGTTCACCCGGGCTGTGACGTTGCCCGCCGGAGCGGACGAGGACGGCATCAAGGCCAGCTACGACAAGGGCATCCTCAGCGTCTCGGTGCCGCTCAAGGAATCCGAGGCGCCCGAGAAGCACATCGCGGTCGAGGCCGCGAACTGAGGGCCGGCGGTCCCGGGGTGGCGAGGGGTCTCCCGGGCCAACGGTCCTCTTGCGGCATGACTTTCGGCTCTAACGGCACCGGGCCCGCGCGGCCTACCGTCTGATCATGGGAAAGTACCGACCAGCGCTGGCGGACCTGGTCGCCGCGGTCGGTGTCGCGGCGCTCTACCGGGCCCATGTGCGTCCCTGGATATACACCTGGGGCGCCCGCCCGGATGAGGTCGCCGCGACGCTTCCGGGCGACGAGTTGACCGAACCCGGGGGGACTCGGACGACGAGGGCGGTGACGGTCTACGCGCCCCGGCAGGATGTCTGGCCGTGGCTCGTGCAGATCGGCGAAGACCGGGCGGGCTTTTACAGCTACTCCCTGCTGGAACGCGGGGTGGGCGCCGACGTGCACAACGCCGACGTCATCCACCCGGAGTGGCAGCAGCTGCAGGTCGGAGACACGGTGTGGCTGGCCCACAGGTACGGTCCCCAGGCGCGGCAGATCGTGGCGGCGGTGAAGCCGAGATCACATCTGGTGCTGGTCTCCCCGGCCGACTACGAGCGACTGAGACGCGGTGAAAAGGCCTCCGGCAGTTGGTCGTTCATACTCCGCCGGGAGGTGGGCCGGACGCGGCTGCTGGCGCGGGGCTGCGGCGGGGCGGCCGGTCGGTTCTGGTTCGACATCCCGCACTTCGTGATGGAACAGAAGATGTTGCGCGGCATCGCGGCGCGCGCGCAGAAAACCCGCACGCAGGAGATCGCCGCGAGCATCGCCCGGCACCCGGCGACCCTGCGGGCCGGTCACCCCGCGAAGACCGCCCAGGTCACCTGATCAGCTGTGCACGACGAGCACCGGCCGGTGCGACCGGTGCACCGTCGCCACCGCGACGCTGCCCAGCAGCACCTCCCGCGCCGGTGACCGGCCACGCGACCCGACCACCAGCACGGCGGCGTCGCTGCGGTCGCCGACCGCGATGAGTTCGTCGGCGATCGCGCGGTCCCGGGCCCTGCCGAACCAGTTCGTCTCGTCGACCGTCAGCATCTCCAGGCCCTCGGTCGCGGGCCCCGCCACCACGTCCCGGTCGTCATCGCGCACGGCCGCCAGGATCACCTTGCGGTCCGGGAACAGCCGTCGCGCCGTGTCGGTGGCCGCCTCGGCCGCGGCCGAGCCGTCATAGCCGACCACGACGGGCCCGTGGGCCAGCGCGGCGTACTCCTCGGTCAGCAGCGGGTTCGGCACCACCAGCACCGGCACGGTGGAGTAGTGCACCACCATGTCGGACACGCTGCCGATGACGGCCTCGGTGCGGCCGAGCCCACGATCGCCGACCACGACGACGTCGGTGTGCAGCCGCTCCGCCAGCTGCGCCAGCCGCAGTCCGTCGGAACCGATCGTGCGCTTCACCACCGGTTCGGCGTCCCACTCCGCGGCCTTGGCCAGCGCGACCCCCGCGCCGACGATGTTGTCCGCCTCGCGCGCCCCTTCCCGCTCGATCAGCTCCGCCAGATCGTCGGCCGACTCTGCGGCCGCGCGCAGTCGCCTGCGCAGTCGCTTGCTGGTGAACGGCGGCGTCCAGATATGGGCGATCCAGGCGTGCGCGCTCGGGAACAGCTGCGCGCCGGCGTTGATGGCGGCGTTCGCCGCAGGCGAACCGTCGTACCCGACTATCAGATTCGTCGGCATCCGTCCTCTATCCATTCGGGTCCAGTTGCGTCGTACCGGGCGGCCGTCGGCGCCCTGCCGTCGACAGTAGGTCAGTGCCCGATCCGCCAGTAGGGTCCTACGTCCATCCGGCCGCCCGGACCGGATTTCCGCTGGACAGCGGAGGCATACTGAATGCGATGACTGGACCCGAGCACCAGCCCCGAAAACCCGTGATCTTGACCGTCGACGACGACCCCGCGGTGTCGCGCGCCGTGGCCCGCGACCTTCGCAGGCACTACGGCGAGAAGTTCCGCATCGTGCGGGCCGAGTCGGGTCCCGACGCGCTCGAGACCCTCAACGAACTGAAACTGCGCGGCGAGACGGTGGCGGTGTTCGTCGCCGACTACCGGATGCCTCAGATGAGCGGCATCGAGTTCCTGGAAGCGGCGATGGACATCTTCCCGATGGCCCGCCGGGTGCTGCTGACCGCGTACGCCGACACCCACGCGGCGATCGACGCGATCAACGTCGTCGACCTCGACCACTACCTGCTCAAGCCCTGGGATCCGCCGGAGGAGAAGCTGTACCCGGTGATCGACGCGCTGCTCGACGCGTGGCGCTCCACCGGCGACCGCGCCATCCCGCACACCAAGATCATCGGGCACCCGTGGAGCGCACGATCCTCGGAAGTGCGGGAGTTCCTGGCCCGGAATCGCTTGTACTACACCTGGTTCCGGTCCGACGAGCCACGGGGCGCACAGCTGCTGGAGGCGGCGGGCGAGGACGGGATGACGCTGCCGGTGGTGATCACCGAGCAGGGTGAGACGCTCGTCGACCCCACCGACAGCGAGCTGGCCGCCACGCTGGGGCTGACCACCACGCCGTCCGACGACTTCTACGACCTCGTCGTCATCGGCGGTGGCCCCGCGGGCCTGGCCGCCGCCGTGTACGGCGCCTCCGAGGGACTCAAGACCGTCCTCATCGAGCGCACCGCGACCGGCGGACAGGCCGGGCAGAGTTCACGCATCGAGAATTACCTGGGCTTTCCCGACGGGCTGTCGGGTGCGCAGCTGGCCGAGCGGGCCCGCAGGCAGGCCGAGAAGTTCGAGGCCGAGCTGATCACCGCCGCCGAGGTGGTCCGGCTCGAGGTCGACGGCAACGCCCGCACCGTGCACCTTTCCGACGGGCGGACGATCGGCACCCGCGCGGTGATCCTCGCGATGGGCGTCGAGTACCGTCAGCTGCCCGCCGAGGGCTGCGCCGATCTGACCGGCGCGGGCGTCTACTACGGCGCGACGGCGTCGGTGGCCGCCGACTGTGACGACGACGAGGTGTACGTCATCGGCGGCGCGAACTCGGCAGGGCAGGCCGCGATGTTCTTGTCCCGCACCGCGAAATCGGTGACCATCGTCAGTCGGCGCACGCTCGAGGACTCGATGTCGCATTACCTCATCCAGCAGATCCGGGCGCAGGACAACATCACCGAGATGCCCAACACCGTCGTGCACGCGGTCAAGGGTGACGGTCACCTCGAAGGCGTCTGCCTGGAGAACACCCGGACCGGCGAGCGCGAGGAGTTCCGGTGCGGACGGATGTTCATCTTCATCGGCGCCGAGCCGCGCACCGAGTGGCTCGACGGCGTCGTCGTCCGTGACGACCACGGCTTCATCCTGGCCGGCCCGGACCTGCGCGACGTCAGCGGCTGGACGCTGGATCGTCCCCCACACCACCTGGAGTCCAGCGTTCCGGGGGTGTTCGTCGCCGGCGACGTCCGCGCCGAATCCGCCAAGCGGGTCGCCGCGGCCGTCGGGGAAGGGTCGATGGCGGTGATGCTGGTGCACCGCTATCTGGCCGAGACGTAGGCCGCGCCGTGACGGAGCAGGGCGAACGGTCCGCGTGCGTCATCGATGAGCTGCGCGGGCTGTTCCTCTTCGACGGTCTCACCGATGCGCAACTGACGGCGCTGTGCGCCGACGGCTGGGTGCAGACGTTTCCGGCGGGTCAACTGTGCCGCGAAGGTGACCCCGCGAGGTACTTCTACGTGCTCCTCGACGGCGAGATCGCGCTGTCGAAACGGTCCGGCGACCGCGACGTCGACATCTGGCGGGCGGCCGAGCCGGGCGTGTACTGCGGTGCGTGGTCGGCATTCCTGCGCGATCCGGACCTGACTTACGAGAACAGCGCGACCGTGACCCGGCCGTCGCGACTGCTGGTGCTCGACGCGATGACGCTGGGCGACTTCCTGGTGACCGAGTTCCCGATGGCTTCGCATCTGCTGGTCGGCCATTCGCACGGCCGGTTCCACGCGCACCGGATCCTGGGCCCCCACGATCGGCTGGTCGCGCTCGGGCAGCTCACGGCGGGACTGACCCATGAGCTGAACAACCCGGCCGCCGCCGCCGTCCGCGCCGCCCACGGTCTGCGGACCCAGATCGCCGCCATGCGGCACCGCCGCGCCGAGTTGCCCGAGAACGCGCTGCCGCCGGAGGCGATGAGCTCGCTGGTGGAGCTGCAGGACCGGGTCGCCGAGGCGGCGGGAAAGCCGAAGGACCTGACGTCGGTGGAGAAGTCCGACCTCGAAGAGGCGCTCGGTCGGTGGCTGGAAGCCCGCGGAGTCGACGACGCCTGGGAGCACGCCGCCACGTTCGCCGAAGCGGGCCTCGACATCGACTGGATGGAACGGATCTCGGCGTCGCGGTGCTGCGACGGCCCGACGTCGCTGAGCGCGGTGATCCGCTGGCTGGCCGGCACCGCCGAGACCGAGCTGCTGCTGACCGAGATCACCGATGCCACCAAGCGCATCTCGACGCTCGTCGACCAGGCCAAGCGGTACTCCCAGCTCGACCGCGCACCGTTCGACGTCGCCGATGTTCACGAACTCCTCGACTCGACTTTGACCATGTTCTCCCACCGACTCGGCGACGCCGTGACCGTGGTCCGCGACTACGACCTCGGGCTGCCCGACCTGCCGTGTTATCCCGCCGAGCTGAACCAGGTGTGGACGCATCTGATCGCCAACGCCCTCGACGCGCTGGCCGGCCAGCCCGCCGGAGTGCTGACGATCCGCACCCGCCACGAGCAGCACATGGCGCGCGTCGAGGTGTGCGACACCGGCGGCGGCATCCCCGACGACCTGCTGACCAGGGTGTTCGACCCGTTCTTCACCACCAAACCGTTCGGCGAGGGCACCGGACTCGGCCTCGACATCGCCGCCCGCATCGTCGACCGGCACCGGGGCAGCCTGTGGGCGGAATCAACACCGGGCGATACGCGTTTCATTACGTCACTGCCCTTAACGGTCGAGCCCGCAAGGCCATAGGAAGGACCACGTATGGGTGAGAAGTGTCTGCCCGACGAACTGCGCACCCTGTTCCTGTTCGAGGCGCTGACCGACGAACAACTGGCGACCCTGTGCGAGAACGGCCACATCGCGACGTTCGAGCCGGGGCCGATCCACGTCGAGGGCGACCCGGCGACCTGCTTCTACGTGCTGATCGACGGGGAGTTGGTGATGTCGAAGCGCTCGGGCGGCGTCGACATCGAGACCAACAGGACCTCGCAGCGCGGCGTCTACTGCGGCGCCTGGTCGGCCTACATTCCCGGTGAGGAGCACGTCTACCAGGCGACGGTGCGGGTGACGCGCCCGTCGCGGTTCTTCGTGCTCGACGCCACGGCGTTCGCGGAGTTCATGCAGAAGGAATTCCCGATGGCGGTCCATCTGCTGGAGGGTCACATGGTCGGCGGGCTGCGGCAGCGCCAGATCCTCGGCCAGCGGGAGAAGCTGCTGGCGCTCGGGCAGCTGTCGGCCGGCCTGACCCATCAGCTCAACAACCCCGCGGGCGCGACCGCGCGCGCGGTGGCCGACCTGCGCGAGGGTGTCGGCAAGATGCGGCACAAGCTCGCGATGCTCGCCGACGGCGAGTTCACCCCCGCGGCGCTGAAGGTTCTGGTCAGCATCCAGGACGAGGTGGCCGAGCAGGTCGCGAAGTCGAAGTCGCAGGAGCTGTCGGCGCTGGAGATCTCCGACCGCGAGGACCAGATCGGCGACTGGCTCGAAGACCACGGCATCTCCGCGGCGTGGGATTACGCGCCGACGTTCGTGGAGGCGGGTCTCGACGTGGACTGGCTGGAACGGGTGGAGGCGTCGGTCGCGGACGTGGACTGCTCGGCGACGCTGCCCGGTGCGATCGGCTGGCTGAAGTACACGATCGACAACGAGCTGCTGATGAATCAGATCGCCGAGGCGAGCAAGCGGATCTCGGCGCTGCTGGCAGGCGCCAAACAGTACTCGCAGATGGACCGCGCCGAGTATCAGAGCGCGAACGTGCACGAGTTGATCTACAGCACGATCAAGACGATCTTCGGGGACAAGGTGGGCAAGGACAACCCGATCAAGCTGGTGTGGGAGAAGGACCCGTCACTACCCGAATTGCAGTGCTACCCAGGCGATCTCAACCAGGTGTGGACCAACATCATCGACAACGCCATTCAGGCGATGGACGGCCACGGCACGCTGACCATCCGCACCCGCCGCCAGAGCGGCGACGCCGGCGTCGTCGTCGAGATCTGCGACGACGGGCCGGGTATCCCCGAGGACGTCATCGACCGGATCTTCACCCCGTTCTTCACCACCAAGCCGTTCGGCGAAGGCACCGGTCTCGGCCTCGACCTCGCGTGGCGCATCGTCGTCGAGAAGCACCACGGCCACCTGACGGTGGAGTCCGTCCCCGGCAACACCCGGTTCATCGTGTCGCTGCCGTGGCAGGCGCCTGCCCCGGAATAGCGGCCGCCGCTCGACGGGTTGCAGCCGAGGTGACTGACACGAAGCCCGATCTGGGCAGGTTCGGATCGTTCGGCCGTGGCGTGACCCCGCAACAGGCCAAAGACATCGAGGCGCTCGGTTACGGCGCCGTGTGGGTGGGCGGTTCTCCGCCCGCCGAGCTCGACTGGGTCGAGCCCCTTCTGGACGCCACCACGACGCTTCAGGTGGCCACCGGCATCGTGAACATCTGGACCGCGGCGGCGGGCCCGGTCGCCGAGTCGTTCCACCGGATCGAGGCCGCCCATCCCGGACGGTTCCTGCTCGGTATCGGCGTCGGCCATCCCGAGGCGCATCAGGAGTACGTCAAACCGCTCGACGCGCTCACCGACTACCTCGACAAGCTCGATGAGTACGGCGTGCCGCGAGGGCGACGCGTGGTGGCCGCACTGGGCCCGAAGGTGCTGCAACTGTCGGCGACGCGGGCCGCCGGGGCGCACCCGTACCTGACCACCCCGGAGCACACCGCCCGCGCGCGGGAGCTGATCGGGCCGGAGGCGCTGCTGGCCCCGGAGCACAAGGTGGTGCTCACCACGGACGCGAAGCAGGCCCGCGAGGTGGGCCGCAAGGCCCTGGACATCTACCTGAACCTGGCCAACTACCTCAACAACTGGAAACGTCTCGGATTCGGTGATCAAGACGTGGCGAAACCGGGTAGTGACCGTCTGGTGGACGCCGTCGTGGCCTACGGCACCGTCGACGCCATCGCGGCCCGGCTCACCGAGCACCTGGACGCCGGCGCCGACCATGTGCCGGTGCAGGTTCTGACCGGGTCCGAGAAGTTGGTGCCTGCGCTGGCCGAGTTGGCCGGTCCGCTGGGACTGCAACGAAAGGGGTAGTTCATGACCGCGAGTGAGGGCCCGTCGCTGAAGCCCGCCCTCGGCCGCTTCGGGGTCTGGACCGGTGCGCCGGTCTCACCCGACCAGGCCGTCGAGATCGAGAAGCTGGGGTACGGCACGGTGTGGGTCGGCGCCTCCCCCGCCGCGGATCTGGCGTTCGTCGAGCCGATCCTGGAAAAGACCCGGTCGCTGCAGGTGGCGACGGGCATCGTGAACATCTGGACCGCGGACGCCGCAGAGGTGTCCGAGTCCTACCACCGCATCGAGAAGGCGTTCCCCGGCCGGTTCCTGCTCGGGATCGGCGTCGGCCATCCCGAACACACCCAGGAGTACGTCAAGCCGTACCAGGCGCTCGTCGACTACCTCGACAAGCTGGACGCGGCGAAGGTGCCGACCAGCCGGCGGGTGGTGGCGGCGCTGGGTCCGAAGGTGCTGCAACTGGCCGCGCAACGCAGCGCAGGCGCGCACCCGTATCTGACCACCCCAGTGCACACCGGCCAGGCCCGCGAACTACTCGGCCCGACGGTGCTGATCGCGCCCGAGCACAAGGTGGTGCTCACCAACGACGCGGACAAGGCCCGCGAGATCGGCCGCGGCACCGTGGACTTCTACCTCGGGCTGTCCAACTACCTGAACAACTGGAAGCGGCTGGGCTTCACCGACGAGGATCTGACCCGACCCGGCAGCGACCGCTTCATCGACGCGGTGGTCGCACACGGCTCGCCGGACGAGATCGCGGCCCGGCTGACCGAACACCTGGCCGCCGGCGCGGACCACGTCGCGATCCAGGTCCTCGGCGGCAGCGACGAGCTGTTGTCGACATTGGAGGAGCTGGCCGGCCCGCTGGGCCTCACGGCGTGATCGTGGTGCCCTCGTCGATGACGTTCATCGCGGCGATCAGCGCCTGCCGCTGATCGAGCGGCCCCTGGGCGTCGAGGGCGAGCAGATAGGTGTGTTCCGGCGCCGGAATCACCACCGTCTTGCGGGCGATGAAGTTCGGAGTGCCCTCGACGTCGGCCTGCCCGGCGATCTGTGACGCCTGGAAGCCGCCGAGCTCGCTCGGAGTGCCCGTCGTGGGGCCGTCCCAGCCGGGAAGCTTGGTGACCGCGTTGGGCGCCAGCTCCATGATCTTGGCCACGTCGAAGGTGCCGCCCTCCAGCCGCGCCATCCGGACCAGGATCGCGGGCGGATTCGGGGTTCCCTTCGCGGCGGACAGATAGATCGCACCGTAGACGTCCGGCGGCACGTCGGCGGCTTCGGTGATCGGTTCCCAGCCGTCGGGCATCGGCAGATCCACCGTCGGCACCCCTTGCTCGCCGGCTTTCACGATGGTCTGCGTGACGCCGTTGGCGGTCAGGTACTCGCCGACGGTCTGGCCGTCGGCGGGGGCGGCGGCGCTGGTCTCGGTGCCGGTCTCGGTGCCCGCCTCGGAGGTGGCCGCCGTGCTCTCCGCAGACGTCTGTGCAGAGGTGTCCCCGCTGTCTGCGCCGGACCCGCAGCCCGTGACGGCGATGCCGACGGCCGCCGCCGCCGCCGCCAGCGCGCTGATCGTCGCCGATGATCGCATGTGACCTCCCCTTCGTTGCCGGTTCGGTCCTAGCAGAACACAGGGGGAGGCCGGATCCAAGGTCATCCGCGGATAGATAGGCTGCGTGGTCATGCGATTGCTGGTGACCGGCGGAGCGGGTTTCATCGGGGCCAACTTCGTGCGCACCACCGTGCAGCAGCGCCCCGACGTGCAGGTGACGGTGCTCGATTCGCTGACCTATGCCGGTAGCCGGGAGTCGCTGCGCGGCGTCGATTCGCAGATCCGGCTCGTCGAAGGCGACATCACCGACGCCGAGCTCGTCGGCAAGCTGGTGGCCGACTCCGACGCGGTCGTGCATTTCGCCGCCGAGACGCACGTCGACAACGCCCTGGCCGACCCCGAGCCGTTCGTCCACTCCAACGTGCTGGGCACCTTCACCGTGCTGGAGGCGGTCCGACACGCCTCTGTCACGAAACCCGTACGGCTGCACCATATCTCGACCGATGAAGTGTACGGCGATCTGGAGCTCGACGATCCGGCGCGGTTCACCGACGCAACGCCCTACAACCCTTCGAGCCCCTACTCGTCGACCAAGGCGGCCGCCGACATGCTGGTGCGGGCGTGGGGGCGCTCCTATCGGGTGGCCGCGACCATCTCGAACTGCTCCAACAACTACGGGCCCTACCAGCATGTGGAGAAGTTCATCCCGCGCCAGATCACCAACGTGCTGACCGGCAGGCGACCCGAGCTGTACGGCACCGGCGCCAACGTGCGCGACTGGATCCACGTCGACGACCACAACAGCGCCGTGTGGCGAATCCTGCACGACGGCACGGTCGGTCGCACCTACCTCATCGGCGCCGACGGTGAACGCGACAACCTGTCGGTGATGCGGACGATCCTGCGCCTGATGGGCCGCTCCCCCGAGGACTTCGACCACGTCACCGACCGGGTCGGCCACGACCTGCGCTACGCCATCGACCCCACCCCGCTTCGCGACGAGCTCGGCTGGCGGCCCGAGCACACCGACTTCGAGAGCGGGCTGCGCGACACCATCGACTGGTACCGGGACAACGAATCATGGTGGGGCCCACTGAAAGACGCAGTAGAGGCGACATACCAGCGGCGGCGCCGGTGAACGTGCGCGAGCTCACCATCCCCGGCGCGTGGGAGATCACGCCCGTGGTGCACACCGATGCGCGCGGCGCGTTCTTCGAGTGGTTCACCGACGCCGGTTTCACCGCGATCACCGGCCATCGGCTGGATCTGCGGCAGGCCAACTGCTCGGTGTCGCGCGCCGGGGTTCTCCGCGGCGTGCACTTCGCCCAACTGCCGCCGAGTCAGGCCAAGTACGTGTCGTGCGTCCGCGGCGCCGTGGTCGATGTCGTGGTCGACATCCGGGTGGGCTCACCCACCTTCGGCCGCTGGGACGCTGTCGTCCTCGACGACGAGACGCATCGGTCGGTGTATCTGTCCGAGGGACTCGGGCACGCGTTTCTGGCCCTGCACGATGATTCCGTGGTGACGTATCTGTGCTCGGCCGGCTACGACCCGGCTCGCGAGCACACCATCGATCCGCTCGACCCTGCGCTCGAAATCGACTGGAACGCCTGGCCGTCGCGGGCGGCTGACGGCGAGCTGATCCTGTCCGACCGCGACCGCGCTGCTCCTTCGCTCGAGCAGGCGCGCACCTCCGGCCTGCTCCCGACGTGGGAGCAGACCAAGAAGTTCGTCGACGGGCTACGGACGGGCCGTTAGGGCCGGCCTGCGCTCCCCTACTCCGCTGCGGCCTTGTCCGAGGTGCCGGCATTGTCCGACTTCTCCGCCGTGTCTGACTTCTCCGCTGTGTCTGACTTCTCCGCTGTGTCTGAGGTTTCGGCCTCGTCCGACTCCGACTCCGAAGCCGCCTCCGCCTCCGTGGTCTCGGCCTCGTCTGCCGTCGCGGAAGCCTCCTCCGCCTCCGTGGTCTCGGCCGGCTCCGGCTCCGAAGCCTCCTCCGGTTCCGTGGCCTCGTTCGACTCCGGCTCCGTGGTCTCCTCCGGCTCCGCGACCTCCTCGGCGGCGGAGTCCGGGGAAGCCGCGTCCTGCTCGATCTCGGCGTCCCCCTCGGGGACGGACGTGTCGGCCGCAACCTCCACTTCGGGCTCCGTCGCTTCCTCCGTGCCGCCCGGCACCGCCGCCGCCCGCACCGCCAGGACCTCGGCGTCCTCCTCCGCGTCCTCCTCGGCGTCCTGCTCGCCGCCCGGGACGACCGTTCCGGTGATGACGTCGAACACGTACCGGGTGACGCCGAAGATGCCGGTGGTGCCGCCGGCGGGATAGCCGTCGAAGAACGACTCGATCGCACCCGAGGGGAACGAGTTCTCGCCGAACACCGCATCGCTGAGCGCCAGTGAGGCGATCGCGACCACCGCAACGGGTCCACCGTCGAAGAACTCTCCGATCACCTCCGACGGGAAGGAGTCCGCGCCGAAAACCCCGTCGCTGACAAGCAGCGACGCGTACGCCACCGCACCGAGCGGGCCGTCGGCGAAGTACGCGTCGATCAGTTGCGACGGGACGGAATCCGCGCCGAACACCGCGTCGCTGACGAGCAGCGAGGCATACGCCACCGCACCCAGCGGGCCGTCGGCGAAGATGGCTTCGACCAGACCGGACGGCACGGAGCCTTCGCCGAACGCCGAGTCGCTCGCCGCCACGGCCAGATAGCCCAGCGCCCCGACCGGCCCCGATTCGAGGAACACCGCCACCAGTCCGTCGAGGAACTCGGTTCCGTCGTCGGCAGCAAGACTCTGTTCGATTCGGGCGAAGGTCTGCGCATCGACGGACGCGGCCTGATCGGCTGCGCCGGACCCGTCGGAGACCGCACTGATCAGCCGCAGACCCTCCGTCAGCGCGCCGGTGTCGAGCGGTCCCGACACCGACCACGGCGAATTGTCGACCTGTGCCGCGCTGAGCCGGATCGCCGTCGCAGACACGACGGCCACGTCCCGGGTGGACATGGTGGGTGCGATCGCCGGGACTGCCACCACAGCACTCGCGGTGACCGCAGCGACGCCGGCCGACAAGGATGTTCGAATTGCCATGATTACTGCCCCTCGACAACAGACAAAGAAAACGATGAGGCGAGGTTATGGCAACGTCAATTATTTCGCATATCGGCGTGGTGTGATTAGGAATTCACAACTAGCATCGGTAAATAGCTGCACTTCAGATGGGCAGAAGTTGAGCCGATAGCAAATACGCAGAAGAACCAGTTCTATTCGCGCAGCAAAATCTGCCATTCGACAAAACATGCGAATCGAATGGGCAGAGCGTAAGCCGCCGCCCTCGGCGGGCACCACTCTTTGTCACTGACCGCACAGTCGGCGGGCCTCATGACGCACACCACACGGGCCCCTTGCCAAGGCCGGGTACGCATTACTAGGATATCCAAGTATCCACCCCTGGAAGGCTCACTCATGACCACACGCATTCCGCACTTCATCGACGGCAAGCGCAGCGACCTCTCGTCCACCCGCACGGCCGACGTTCTGAACCCGAGCACCGGCGCGGTGCAGGCCGAGGTCCTGCTCGCCAGCGCCGCCGACGTCGACACCGCGGTCGCCTCCGCGGTCGAGGCCCAGAAAGAGTGGGCCGCCTGGAACCCGCAGCGTCGCGCCCGGGTGATGATGAAGTTCATCGAGCTGGTCAACGCCAACATCGACGAGCTGGCCGAACTGCTGTCCATCGAACACGGCAAGACCGTCCCCGATGCCAAGGGCGACATCCAGCGCGGCATCGAGGTCATCGAGTTCGCCATCGGCATCCCGCATCTGCTCAAGGGTGAGTTCACCGAGGGCGCCGGCTCCGGGATCGACGTCTACTCGATCCGCCAACCGCTGGGCGTCGTCGCAGGCATCACCCCGTTCAACTTCCCCGCGATGATCCCGCTGTGGAAGGCCGGGCCCGCGCTGGCATGCGGAAACGCGTTCATTCTCAAGCCTTCCGAGCGGGACCCGTCGGTGCCGGTGCGGCTTGCCGAGCTCTTCCTGGAGGCGGGACTGCCCGCGGGTGTCTTCCAGGTCGTCCATGGCGACAAGGAAGCCGTCGACGCGATCCTGACCCACCCCGACATCCAGGCCGTCGGATTCGTCGGCAGCTCCGACATCGCGCAGTACATCTACTCGACCGCCGCCGCCAACGGCAAGCGCTCACAGTGCTTCGGCGGCGCGAAGAACCACATGATCATCATGCCCGACGCCGACCTCGACCAGGCCGTCGACGCACTGATCGGCGCGGGCTACGGCAGCGCCGGCGAGCGCTGCATGGCGATCAGCGTCGCGGTGCCGGTGGGCGAGGAAACCGCGAACCGCCTCCGAAACCGCCTGGTGGAGCGCGTCAATCAGCTCCGCGTCGGCCACAGCCTCGACCCGAAGGCCGATTACGGCCCGCTGGTCACCGGCGCCGCGCTGGAGCGGGTGCGCGACTACATCGGCCAGGGCGTCGACGCCGGCGCCGAGCTGGTCGTCGACGGCCGCGAACGCACCACCGACGAACTGAGTTTCGACGACCAGGATCTGTCGAAGGGCTTCTTCATCGGGCCCACCCTGTTCGATCACGTCACCACCGACATGTCGATCTACACCGACGAGATCTTCGGGCCGGTGCTGTGCATCGTCAGGGCAAAGGATTACGACGAAGCCCTGAGCCTGCCCAGCAAGCACGAGTACGGCAACGGCGTCGCGATCTTCACCCGCGACGGCGACGCCGCGCGCGACTTCGTCTCCAAGGTGCAGGTCGGCATGGTCGGCGTCAACGTGCCGATCCCGGTTCCGGTGGCCTACCACACCTTCGGCGGCTGGAAGCGCTCCGGTTTCGGCGATCTCAATCAGCACGGCCCGGCGTCGATCCAGTTCTACACGAAGGTCAAGACCGTCACCGAGCGGTGGCCCTCGGGCATCAAGGATGGCGCGGAGTTCGTCATCCCCACGATGAAATAGCCTCGCAGATGGACTATTTCGGCCTGGACGAGGCCGAACGCGTCATCGCCGAGACGGCCGCCGCGTTCGCCGAGAAGCGGTTGGCCCCCTACGCGCTGGAGTGGGACGAGACGCACCACTTTCCCGCCGATGTGCTGCGGGAGGCGGCCGAGCTCGGGATGGCGGCGATCTACTGCCGTGACGACGTCGGCGGCAGCGGCCTACGTCGCATCGACGCGGTGCGGATCTTCGAGAAGCTCGCCACCGCCGATCCGACCGTGGCCGCGTTCCTGTCGATCCACAACATGTGCGCGTGGATGGTCGACAGCTTCGGTACCGAGGAGCAGCGCAAGGAGTGGGTGCCACGGCTGGCGTCCATGGACGCGATCGCCAGCTACTGCCTGACCGAACCGGGAGCAGGATCGGACGCCAGTGCATTGCGCACCAAGGCCGTTCGATCCGGTGACGACTACGTGCTGGACGGGGTGAAGCAGTTCATCTCCGGCGCGGGCTCGTCCGACGTCTACGTCGTGATGGCCAGGACCGGTAGCGACGGACCCAAGGGCATCTCGGCATTCGTCGTCCCGAAGGACACCCCGGGGCTGAGTTTCGGCACCGACGAACAGAAGATGGGGTGGAACGCCCAGCCCACCAAGCAGGTCATCTTCGAGGGTGCCCGGGTGCCCGCCGATGCGCTGCTCGGCGGACCGGACGGCGAGGGTACCGGGTTCGGCATCGCGATGAAGGGCCTCAACGGCGGCCGCATCAACATCGCGGCCTGCTCGCTGGGCGGCGCGCAGACCGCCTACGACAAGTCGGCGGCCTACCTGGCCGACCGGCAGGCGTTCGGCGGGGCGCTGCTCGACGAGCCGACCATCCGCTTCACGCTGGCCGACATGGCCACCGCGCTGGAGACGTCGCGGGTGCTGTTGTGGCGTGCGGCAACGGCTTTGGACAACGACCACCCGGACCGCGTCGAGCTGTGCGCGATGGCCAAGCGTTATGTGACCGACGCCTGCTTCGAGGTCGCCGATCAGGCCCTGCAGTTGCACGGCGGATACGGCTACCTGCGCGAGTACGGGCTGGAGAAGATCGTCCGCGATCTGCGGGTGCATCGGATCCTGGAAGGCAGCAACGAAATCATGCGGGTGGTCATCGGGCGCGCGGCCGCAGCCCGGGCCCGCGCATCCTGACAAGAGAGATCAGTCGATGGGGCGAGCGAAGCGACGGGAAGAAGACAAATGACGACGATCGCGTTCCTGGGGTTGGGCAACATGGGCGGCCCGATGGCCGCGAACCTGGTTGCGGCCGGCCAGACGGTGCATGCCTTCGACCTGGTGACCGAGCTGAAAGAGGCGGCGAAGGCCAAGGGCGCGAAGGTGTTCGACAGCGGTGCCGCCGCCGTCGCCGACGCCGACGTGGTGATCACCTCGCTGCCCAACGGCAACATCGTCAAAGCCGTCTACGACGAGGTGGTGCCCGCCGCCAAGGCGGGTGCGCTGCTGATCGACACCTCCACGATCTCCGTCGACGACGCCCGCGCCATCCACGCCCAGGCGACAGGGAAGGGTCTGGCCCAGATCGACGCGCCGGTGTCCGGTGGCATCAAGGGCGCGACCGCCGGCACGCTGGCGTTCATGGTCGGCGGCGAGGAGGACGCGTTCGAACGCGCCAAGCCGGTGCTGGAGCCCATGGCGGGCAAGATCATCCACTGCGGCGCCTCGGGTGCCGGGCAGGCCGCCAAGCTGTGCAACAACATGGTGCTGGCGGTGCAGCAGATCGCGATCGGCGAGGCCTTCGTGCTCGCCGAGAAGCTCGGCCTGCCCGCCCAGTCGTTGTTCGACGTGATCACCGGCGCGACCGGCAACTGCTGGGCCGTGCACACCAATTGTCCGGTGCCCGGACCGGTTCCGACGTCACCGGCGAACAACGATTTCAAGCCCGGCTTCGCGACCGCGCTGATGAACAAGGATCTCGGTCTGGCGATGGCGGCGGTGAGCTCGACCGGGAGTTCGGCACCGCTGGGCACCCATGCGGCCGAGATCTACGCCGAGTTCAACAAGCTGCACGCCGACAAGGACTTCAGCGCGATCATCGAGGCCCTGCGCGGGTGACGGCCGTTCGAACCTGAACTTGATGGCGAGATCTCGTCGCAGAGTCGACCAGAAGTTCAGTTTCGGTGGACGAAGCCCTAGGCCGCCGTCGGCCTGTGGTGCGTCTCGTGCCAGGAATCGTGCATCCGCTGACAGTCGGCCACCCGCAGCGGGGCGCCATCGCCCTCGACGTATACCGTCGCCACTCCGCTGGCGACGGCCGCCCGCCGGCTCGCCTGCGACCCCGCGAACGCAAGTGAGTCGTAAGCCGGGGCGCCGAGCTCGGCCAGCGCGGTCCGGTACAGCTCCCCGAGAGGGACCTCGTCGGCGGTGACGATCGTGCGCACCATGCCCTCGCCGACCAGCTGACGCACCAACGGCTCGACCCACGAGTGGTTCCCGGTGCTGACCAGCCCCACCCCGATCCCCGCACCGTAGGCCTCGGCGACGAGCTCCACCATCCCGGGTCGCGCGGTGATGTCGGCGTCGAGGATCGTCTCACCGAGGATCATCGCCTTCGTCGCGCAGATCTCGTCGACCAGCAGTTCGGCGAGGACGTCGCATTCGGTGCAGACACCGCGCTTGCGCAGCTCGGCGGCGACGCGGCGGCGTTCGTCGGTGAGCGCCTGCAGCTGGCGGTAGCGCGCCGCCGACCACTCGATGTCCAGTCCGAGCTCGGCGAACGCGGCATTGAAGGCAAGCCGGTGACCTGCGCTGTCGATGTCGGCGAGCGCGTCGAGATCGAAGATCACCGCGCTCAGGGGCGTCAGGCGACGCACCTCGGCCTCGCTGGACTCAGACGTCTGGGCCGGCCAGTCCCACCAGAACCGACCGGCACGCCATGCTTTCTGCTGTGTGGGCTGCACAGTGAAATGGTGTCCTACGTCACACCCGGTCCGCTTCCCCCATGCGGGGGATTCGTGGAGCCAAGTTGATCAGGGGCAAGGCGCCGCGGCCATAGGGTGGTGCCATGGAGACAGCCTCGCCGGTGCGAATCGTGCTGGTCGACGACCACGAGATGGTCATCGAGGGGCTCAAGGCCATGCTCGCCGCGTTCGGCAGCCGGGTCACCGTCGTGGGCCAGGCGGTGGGCGCCGACCGCGTGCTGGGCGTGGTCACCGAGCTGGATCCCGACATCGTGCTGTGCGATGTGCGGATGCAGGGCTCCAGCGGGCTGGACGTGTGCCAACAGTTGCGCGAACGCGACCCCGACCGCAAGGTCGTGATGCTGTCGGTCTACGACGACGAGCAGTATCTGTTCCAGGCGCTGCGGGTCGGCGCGTCGGGTTACCTGCTCAAGAGCATCAGCAGCGAGGAGCTGGTCAAGCAGCTGGAGTCGGTGCACGGCGGCCAGACGGCGATCGACCCGAGCATGGCGGCCAGGGCCGCCGACACCGCGGCCAGGATGCAGCGCGACGAGTTCTGGCCGGGCGCCCGCCGCGGCCTCACCCAACGGGAGAGCGAGATCCTGGCGCTGGTGGTCAACGGGCTGTCCAACCGCGCGATCGCCGCCAAGCTGATCATCGGCGACGAGACCGTCAAGACCCACCTCAGCTCGATCTACCGCAAGCTCGGGGTCAGTGACCGTACCGCCGCGGCGGCCACCGCGCTGCGGGAAGGCATCTACCAGTGAGCCGGCCGCTGCTGACCGCAGACCGTGAGCTGGCGCTGCTGCGCGAGCTGATCCAGGCCGCGTCCAGCGGGCCCGGCGTCGAACCCCTTGCCGCCGCCGCGGCCCGGATGATCACCGCGGCCACCGACTCCGACGTCTGTTTCGTGCACGTCCTCGACGACACCGAGCGCTCGCTGACGCTGGCCGGCGCCACCCCGCCGTTCGACTCCGAGGTCGGGAAGATCAGACTCCCTCTGGGCCAGGGGATTTCCGGCTGGGTGGCCAGCAACCGGGAGCCTGTGGTGATCAGAAGGGACAAGGAGTCCGACCCGCGCTACCTGCCGTTCCGGTCGCTGCGCGGACGGGATTTCACCTCGATGGTGTCGGTGCCGATGGAGACCGACCCGGGCGGCCTGGTCGGGGTGCTCAACGTGCACACCGTGGCCGAGCGCGACTTCGGCGACCGCGACGTCGGGCTGCTGCTGGTGATCGGCCGGCTGATCGCGGGCGCCATGCACCAGGCCCGCCTGCACCGGCAGCTGGTGGCCCGCGAGCGCGCCCACGAGCACTTCGTCGAGCAGGTCATCGAGGCCCAGGAACTGGAGCGCCGCAGGCTGGCAGGCGACATCCACGACGGCATCTCGCAGCGCCTGGTCACGCTGTCCTACCGGCTCGACGCCGCGGCGCAGGCCGCGACATCCCCCGGCGACCCCGACGCCCTCCATGAACAACTCGACCGGGCCCGCGAACTGGCCGAACTGACGCTGCAGGAGGCGCGCGCAGCGATCAGCGGGCTGCGGCCGCCGGTGCTCGACGACCTCGGGCTGTCCGGCGGGCTGGCCAGCCTGGCGCGCACCATCCCCCAGGTCACCATCGACGTCGATCTGGTCGACACCCGGCTGCCCGACCACATCGAGCTGGCGCTGTACCGGATCGCGCAGGAATGCCTGCAGAACGTCGTCAAGCACGCCAGGGCGTCCAGGGCCCGGCTGACGTTCGCACTGGACCGCGGTGACCACGGCGACCTCGCCCGACTCGAAATCGCCGACGACGGAATCGGTTTCGACACGCTGGAGCATCCGCTGGGCGGCGACGAGATGGGCGGCTACGGCCTGCTGTCCATGGCCGAGCGCGCCGAGATCGTCGGCGGCCGGCTCAACATCCGGTCCCGGCCCGGTGCCGGCACCACCGTCACCGCGACGATCCCGCTGCCGGCCAACCGGGAGTGACGTCAGAAATCGCCTGCGCTGCGGCGCAACGTCTGGATGGCCTCCGCCAGCGCGCGCGACTGTCCGGCCGAGATGCCGATGTCGGCGAACACGTCGTTGTTCAGCGTGACCGTCGCGTCCTCGACCGTCGACCGGCCCAGGTCGGTGATCCGCACCAGCGTGGTGCGCCCGTCGGTGGGGTGCGGAATACGTTCCACCAGCCCGTCGGCCTCCAGCCGCCGGATCGCGTGCGTGACGCTGGTGACGTGCACCTGCAGCCGGTCGGAGGCTTTCGTGATCGGCAGCGCACCACTGCGGCTGAACGCCAGCAGCCGCAGCAGTTCGTAGCGCGAGAAGCTCAGGTCGTAGGGACGCAACGCGGTCTCGACGCGGGCCAGCAGGATCTGGTGGGCCCGCATCACCGAGGTCACCGCGACCATGCCGTCGGCGACGTCACCCCATCCGGAGCGTTCCCAGTTCGCGCGGGCGGTGGCGATCGGGTCGCGCCGTTCGGATGACACGCCTCTTCTTACCCCATCGCCGCTGCCACCGCGTGGACCACCGCACGCGTGGATGCCCGCGATCCGACGGTGATCCGGACGCCGCCACCGGCGTAGTGGCGCACCTGCAGTCCGGTGCCGTCGAACACCTCCGGCCACGACGTCACACCGCTCGGGAGATAGACGAAGTTGGCGTGCGCATCGGTGGTGTAGGCGCCGAGGGCCCGCAACCGCATCTGCAGGCGCCGCCGTTCGGCGCTGATGGTTCGCACGCGCTGCCGCAACTGGCTGTCGGCGTCGAACGACGCCGCGACGGCGACCAGCGCGGCCAGCGAGGTCCCGAACGGCAGCTGCATGGTCCACAGCGTGCGGCCCAGCGCCGGGGCGCAGAAGCCGTAACCCACCCGGAGTCCGGCCAACCCGTAGGCCTTGGAGAACGTCCGCACCACCACCACGTTGCCGAACCGCCGCACCAGCGCGTTCGCGTCGATCCGGTACTCGGGGGCCAGGAACTCCACGTACGCCTCGTCGAGCAGCACCACCGTGTCGCGGCCCACCCGGGTCAGGAAGCGTTCGACGTCGGCGACGCTCTCCACGGTTCCGGTCGGATTGTGCGGCCGGCACACCGCCACCACCCGCGCCTGTGCGGCCGCATCGGCCATCGCGTCCAGGTCGTGCTGGCCGTGGGCGTCGAGCGGGACCGCCACCGGCCGCAGCCGCGCCATGTCGGCGAGGATCGGATAGCCGTCGAAGGTGGGCGACGACATCACGATGGTGTCCCCCGGGCTGGTCACCGCGGCGAGCACCTGCATGAGCACCCCGGTGGCACCGGCGCCGATCACCACCTGTTCGGGGTCCGCACCGAGCCTGCCGGCGATCAGCGACCGCAGCCGGTGCGGCAGGAACTCGGGATAGCGGTTGAGACAGTCCAGCGAGGCCGCCAGCGCCGTCCGGACCGCGGGCAGCGGCGGGAAGGGGAATTCGTTGAGGGACAACGCCATCGGGTCGACGGCCCGGGGCAGCGCGGTGACCGCCTCGGCCAGCGTGTCGCGGGAGGCCACGTCAGTCCCGCCCGCCCCAGCGCAGCGCGGCCGCCGCGGCGAAGTCACCGGCGTGCGCGAAGGCCGCCATCAGCACCGTGTCGCCCCGCTTGACCCGTCCCTCCCGCACCGCGCGGTCCAGGTTGACCGGGATGCCCGCGGCGAACAGATTGCCGCACTCATCGAAGGTGTCGACGTGGCGTTCGGGCGGCAGTTCGAGTGCCTCACGCCAGTTCCGGAGGAACACCCGGTTGGGCTGATTGGTGACGAACAGGTCGACATCTTTGGGCGGCAGTCCGATTCGGTCGCACACCGCATAACTGACCTCCGGCACCTGACGATTGCCGCGGGCCAGCACCTTGGTGATCTTGCTCTCGGTGAACCCGATGCATCCTTCGCCGGGCCCGGCCTGCCACCATTTGCGGGGCGGGTCGACGGCGATGGTCATGTCGCCGGCGTATTCACCGTAGGTGCGGCATTCGACGTCGAGGATCGGCGACTCGTCGGACACCGTCACCAGTCCGATCGCGGCGCCGTCACCGGGCACCGCGGCCTGGGCTCTGCGCCGGATGGTGGGCTGCTCGAAGATCTGGCCGGCCGCGTTCTGCACGACGGCGATCAACGCCGTGCGGCCCTCGCCGGAGGCCAGCAGGTTGCGGGCCAGCTTGAGCCCGAGCAGGAACGCCGCGCACCCCCCGTTGTGCAGGTCGATCACCCAGTTCGGCTTCATGCCGAGGCGATGTGCCATCCCGCCGCCGGCACCGTAGAACGGCATGTCGGGCAGTTGGGTGTGGGTGATCAGCACGTCGGCACCGGTGACCGCGTCCTGGCCGTGCCGGGCGATCAGGCCCTGCGCGGCCTGCTCGGCCATGTCGATCGCGCTCGTCTCCGGATCGACGTGGTGGCGCAGGCGCGGCGCGCGGAACATCACGTTGTCCCGCAGGTCGTCGGATTCGGCGAACTGCGCGTAGTGGTCGGCGCCGATCGGCTCACCGGGCAGGTGCACCGAGACGTCGACGAGGCTGACGGTGGTGGTCATGGGTGTCTCATCTCATCCAGTTCGGGGTGACGGGCAGTCCGTTGCGGTGGCGGTACTCCGCGATCGCCTTGAGGTTTCTGAGCTCGAGCAGGTGACCGGGACCGAACATGTCCCAGAAGTCACCGACCCAGACCGGCCTGCCTGCGGGAGCGGTTTCCGGGTAGGGGTTGCGGTCGTAGAACGGGTGATGGCAATTCGTCCACAGCACAACCGATCCCGGCTTGTCGAAGACGACCTCGGCGTCGACGATGCGCATCAGGTAGATCATCCACAGGTGCTTGCCCTGATCCCAGGCACAGTGGTAGTCGACGGTCAGCGCTTCGCGGTTCGCCACCGTCCTGGTGTAGATCGCGCTGCCCGGCCCGTCCGGTCCGGCGCCCAACCGGTCGTGGGCCAGCCACAAGTCAGGTTCATCGGTGGGCGTGAAGCCGCGCAGGCTGTAGGTCCACTCCTCCAGGCACCGGGTGTCGGACATGTAGTCGAACAGTTCGTCGGGCGGACAGTCGACGTACTCGTTGACGGTGCAGTACGTACCGAACACGTCGTCGTGCGGATACACCGAGCGCATCATCTCCATGATGACGGGCGTGGCCTTCTCCTTCGGCGACGTCTCGATCCGGATCAGCCCGTCGATCTGGTCAAGCGTGGACATCGGCATGGGACTCCTCTTTCTGGGTGAGAAATGCTGCGAACGGCGGGATCTCGTCCGCAGAACAGTCGACGGCGACCACCGCGGGGCCGTCCTGGTTCAGCGCGACCATCAGCGCGGCCGGCAACTGGTCGACGTAGGTGACGTCGAAGGCGACCAGCCCGGGCAGCATGGCGGCCAGGCCGGCGCCGAGCCGGCTCGGCCCGAACCGGTTGTAGCTGTAGCGGTCTCCGTAGAACAGCTGCTCGCGGGTCACGCACATGGCGTGGGCGTGATTGTCGAAGAGGCAGAACGTGATCGGCAGCCGGTATTGCAGGGCGGTGTGGATCTCGGTGCCGTGCATGAAGAACGAGCCGTCACCGGCGATCACGACGGCAGGCCTGCGCCGGTGGAACCCCATCCCGATCCCGGCGCCGAAGCTGTATCCCATGCCGCCCATGCCGAGCGCCACCAGGAACCGGCCGTCGCGCCGCGCGGGCAGGTGGTGGATGGCCGCGGCGCCGATGTTGCCCGCGTCTACGACGATGTCGGTGCCCGCAGGCAATACGGCGTCGAGCACGCGCATGGCGTCGCGGTAGCGCACCCCCGACCCCGATGCTGGCGGTGGCTGTAACTCCCTGTGTGGCAACGCTTTCGGTGAGGTTCGCGGGGAGTCGGCCAGCGCCCGCGCCAACACGGTCAGGGTCTGCCGGAGATCACCGCTGGGCACGTGGGTGCAGTCCACGTACGGTCGACCCGACCCGACCGAGAAGGTCGGCACCGCGGCCAGCGCGGCGTCGAGGCCCGCCCTTGCGGTCACGGCCATCCGGGTGCCGACCAGCAGGCAGGCCGCGCCGGCTGCGACCGCGTCGGCGACGTCGGGGTGGCCCATCACGCCGCACACCCCGATCGAGGAGCGCGCGACGTCCTTGGCGTCGGGCACGGTGGCCACCTGCGCGCCCAGCGCGTCGCGCAGCTGCTCCAGGTGCGGGCGGGCGTCGTCCCTGGCCACCTGTTCCCCGGCGATGATCGTGACCGGGCCGTCCACCCGGCGCAGCGCGGAGATGATTGCCGACAGATCGGAATGCGCTGTCCGCGAAGCTGTTACGATCTCCACACCGTTGCGTCCCAGTGCCGCCTGTTGCACGTCCTTGGGCAGCAGCAGCACTGCGGGCCCGCCGCCGGCGGCGGCGGCCAGCGCCTGCGGCAGTGCCGTACGGACGTCCTCGGCCCGGGTGATCCGGCGACAGTGGACCGACACCGCCGAGAACAACGCCAGCGCGTCCAGGGCGCCGTTGACACCGCTGGTGTCCTGGAAGGCGCCGCGGCCGTCGAGACCGGTTGGCGCCTGGCCGATCAGCGCCAGCACCGGCACCCGGCTGGCCAGCGACTCCCCCAGCGCCGCCACGGTGTTCAGGCAGCCGCCGCCCGACGTCGCGGCGACCACCCCGAGGCCTGCCCCACTTCGGCTGTAACCGTCGGCCATGGCCGCCGCCGAGAACTCGTGCTTGGCCAGCACCGCGGTGACGACGTCATCGAAATATGCTGCGTCGTAAAGATCTTCGATGTTGGCGCCGTCCACACCGAAGATGTGCCGCACCCCGTGGGCCGCGAGAGTTCCGACGATGTGGTCGACCACGCGGTACCCGTCGGTTGACCTGGCTGCCATGTTCCACCTGCTTTCCGCGATCTACCGAGTGACACGAACCCGTAGCGGGTTGGGTTCACCGGCGGCGCGGTTCACAGGTTTTTCTCAAGCAGCACCTTCCCGTCGGGTGACGAAACCAGCTGCACGGCAGCGATCTGGTCCAGCGGCATGGGGGTGGTTCCGCTGGGCAGCGCGGTGGCGCCCGACAGCCCGAGCCAGGTGGCGATCTCCGACCGGCTGCCGTCGTCGCCGATCACCACCATGCCGAGGTTCTGCGGCGGCGCGTCGCGCCGGCCCCAGTCCCCGTACGAGCAGGCCATGTCGATGCGGGTGCCCCACCCGTAGCCGGTCAGCGCGATGCTGGCGTTGATCGGGGTCTCCGACACCTTGGCCATCTCCTGCATCTGCGCCGTCGGCGGGCTTTCGGTACCGGTGCCCAGCCCGAAGGTCGCGGGCCGGATCGCCAGCACGAGCGCGACGGCCAGCAGCACCGCGGCCGCCGCGAGCGCTGTGGTGGTCCACCACCGGGCGCGGCGCCTGCGGGCGCTGACCCGGTCCAGCACGGAGGTGAGCACCTCCGGCCGCAGCGGCGGATCCGGTTGGGCGTCGTCGAGCGCGCTGACCTCGTCGAGGTCGAGCATGGCCAGCAGCCCGGGGATACCGCTGAGTTCGGCGACCGCCGAATGACAGCGGTCGCATCCGGTCAGGTGCGCCTCGTACTCGCGGCGGTCGTCGCCGGCCAATGCGCCGAGCACATAGGCGGCATCCCACGTCCGGTAGCGGTCATCTTGGCGGTCTTGCGGAGTCATCGGGTCACCCCCATCTCCTGAAGTCCGAGCTTCAGGGCGCGGACGGCGTAGTGCAGCCGGGATTTCACGGTGCCTTCCGGGATGTTCAGATCGGCTGCGATCTGGCCGGTGGTCCAGCCCTGGTAGTAGGCCCGACGCACCACGGCCCGGTGTTCGTCGGACAGTTGGCTCAACGCCGTGCTGAGCAGTATCCGGTCCAGCGCGGTGTCCGCCTCGTCGGGAGAGGCGCTGTCGGGCACGTACTCGGTGTCGGCGACCCCGCTCTCGTGTTTGAACCGGGCACTTCGGCGTTCGTCGATGATCATGTTGCGCGCCACCGTGAACAACCAGGCGCGGGCGGATCTGTCCACGTCGGCGGTGACTTCCGGATGGCGCCAGGCCCGCAGCAACGTTTCCTGGACGACGTCCTCGGCGCGGGCCCGGTCACCGGTGAGGCGCAGCGCGTAGCGCCAGAGGGCGGCGGCGTGCTCGTCGTAGAGCACCCGCATCATCGCCGCTTCCGGATCGTCCATCACCCTCCTCCGTCTACAGACACGACGGCGGCGGCTTTCCGGTTCAGACTGCGGCGGCGCCGCGCAGGCTCAGACTGTCAGAATTCTCGGTCCGTCGTCGGTGACCGCGACGGTGTGCTCCCAGTGTGCGGCGCGCGAGCCGTCCGCGGTGACGACGGTCCAGCCGTCGTCGAGCACGATCGTCTTCGCGGTGCCGAGGGTGAGCATGGGTTCGATCGCCAGCACCGAGCCCGGGGCCAGGTAGGGTCCGCGACCGGGTGAGCCTTCGTTGGGCAGGAACGGGTCCATGTGCATCTCGCGGCCGATGCCGTGGCCGCCGTAGCCCGCGACGATGCCGAACTTGCGTCCGTGTCGCTGGGCCGCGGCCCGGGTGCCCTGCTCGATGGCGTGCGAGACGTCGGAGAGCCGATTGCCCGGCACCATGGCGGCGATACCCGCCTCCATGGATTCCCGGGTGGCGGCGGACAGGCTCTCGTCGACGGGGATCACCTCGCCGACGCCGAACGTGACCGCCGAGTCGCCGTGCCAGCCGTCGAGGATGGCGCCGCAGTCGATCGACACCAGATCCCCGGCCGCCAGCTTCTCGGCCGCGGTGGGGATGCCGTGCACCACCCGGTCGTTGACCGAGGCGCAGATGGAGGCCGGGAACCCGTGGTAGCCGAGAAACGACGGGATGCCGCCGCCGTCCCGGATCACCGATTCGGCGATCTCGTCGAGTTCCAGCGTGGACACACCCGGCGCGGCGGCGGCGCGCACCGCCTTCAGCGCGGCCGCCACGAGCGCGCCCGCGGCGGCCATCGCGTCCAGTTCGCCGGCGCTACGCTGCGGGACGACCTTGCGGCTTCGCAAACCGGGTAACGACACCATTTAGCGGCCGAGTGCCTTCAGCGCGCGGGCGAACACCTCGTCGAGTTCGCCGACGGCGTCGACGGTCTTGAGGTCGGCGGAGTAGTAGTCCAGCAGCGGCGCGGTCTCGTCGCGGTAGACCCGGAACCGGTTGCGGATGACGTCCTCGGTGTCGTCGTCACGGCCGCGGCCCTTGAGCCGGGAGACGAGCTCCTCCTCCGGCACGCGGAACTCGAGCACGGCATCCAGCGACAGGTCACGCTTCTTGAGCATCTCGTCGAGGGCCTTGGCCTGCTCCACCGAGCGCGGGTACCCGTCGAGAATGAAGCCGGCGGCCGCATCCTCGTCGTCGAGGCGGTCGTCGACCAGCGCGTTGGTGAGGGTGGCCGGCACCAGGTCACCGGCGTCGAGGTACTTCTTGGCCTCCAGCCCCAGTTCGGTGCCGTTGCTGATGTTGTAGCGGAACAGGTCACCGGTGGAGATCTGCGGGATGCCGAGCTTCTCGGCCAGCTTCTGGGCCTGCGTGCCCTTGCCCGCACCGGGGGGCCCCAACAACACGATTCTCACTTGAGGAACCCTTCATAGTTGCGCTGCATGAGCTGGCTTTCGATTTGTTTGATGGTGTCCAACGCGACACCGACGGCGATCAGCACCGCGGTGCCGCCGAACGGCAGGTTCTGCACGGAGCCGGTGTTGCCGATCTCGAGGAACAGGTTCGGCAGCACGGCGATGATGCCGAGGTAGATCGAGCCCGGCAGCGTGATGCGGGACAGCACGAACCGGAGGTAGTCGGCGGTGGGCCTGCCCGGCCGGATGCCGGGGATGAAGCCGCCGTACTTCTTCATCTCGTCGGCACGTTCGTCCGGGTTGAACGTGATCGAGACGTAGAAGTACGTGAAGAACACGATCAGGCCGAAGTAGATCGCGATGTAGACCGGGCTGCTCGGGTCGGTCAGGTATTCGGCGACGAACGTCTGCCACCACCCGGTGCTCGGGGTGTCGCTGGCACTGGTGATCAGCTGCGTGATCAGGTGCGGGATGTAGATCAGCGACGACGCGAAGATGACCGGGATGACGCCCGCCTGGTTGACCTTCAACGGCAGGTAGGTCGAGGTGCCGCCGTACATCTTGCGGCCCACCATGCGCTTGGCGTACTGGACCGGGATACGGCGCTGACCCTGCTCGACGAAGACCACGCCGACGACGATGACGACCGCCGCGACACACACCAGCGTGAAGACCATGCCGCCACGGCTGTCCAGGATGTTCTTGCCCTCGCCGGGGATCGACGCCGCGATGCTGGCGAAGATGATCAGCGACATGCCGTTGCCGACGCCCCGCTCGGTGACCAGCTCACCCATCCACATGACCAGCGCCGCACCGGCGGTCATCACGATCACGATGACGGTCAGCGTCCAGATGTTCAGGCCCTCGCTCTGGCCCTCGATGATGTCGAGCGCGCAGCCCTGCAGCAGTCCGCCGTTGGCGGCCAGCGCCACGATGCTGGTGGCCTGCAGGATCGCCAGCGCGATCGCCAGGTAACGGGTGTACTGCGTGAGCTTGGTCTGGCCCGCTTGTCCTTCTTTGCGGAGCTGTTCGAAGCGCGGGATGACCACACCGAGCAGCTGCACGATGATGCTGGCGGTGATGTACGGCATGATGCCGACCGCGAACACCGACAGTTGCAGCAGTGCGCCACCGGAGAACAGGTTGATCAGCGAATAGATCTGTCCGGACTCGCCGCCGCTGACCTCCGCGATGCACTGCTGCACGTTCGGGTAGTTGACGCCGGGGGACGGGATCTGGGCACCGACCCGGTAGAGGATCACGATGCCCAGCGTGAACAGGATCTTTCGCCTCAGATCGACTGTCCGCAGTGACGAGATGAAAGCCGAGAGCACTCTTTCCTCCTGCACGGCCAGCTGTCCATCGCTGCGTGCTCATGTGGCTGGCGTGACCAGCGTGGTTAAAAGTCGTGCGCGCGACGGCACGAGCAGGCGAAACGGCCTGCGCAAGTCACGCGTTCAAACAGTCTACGAGACTAACAGTTGCAAGTTCACCCGCCCGAATCAGCGAGCACCCAGTTTTGGCGCGTACAGTCGGCATTGTTGTTACCCAAGCTAACTAATAGTGACTGCGCGGAAGGCGAGGTTTCTTTGATGGCACGCACCGACAACGACACATGGGACCTTGCCTCCAGTGTGGGAGCGACCGCGACGATGGTGGCCGCGGCGCGTGCGGTGGCCACCCGCGCACCCCGGCCGGTGATCGACGACCCGTTCGCCGCCCCGCTGGTGCGGGCGGTCGGCGTCGACTTCTTCACCCGGCTGGCCACCGGTGAGCTGACGACCGAGGAGCTGGACACCAACGACGCCGAGTCCCCGGTGGGCATGAGCCGATTCGCCGACGCCATGGCCGCGCGCACCCGCTTCTTCGACGACTTCTTCGCCGAGGCGATGCGGGCCGGGCCGCCGCCGATCAGGCAGGGCGTCATCCTGGCCTCCGGCCTGGACGCCCGTGCGTACCGGCTGTCCTGGCCGCAGGACATGGTGCTGTTCGAGATCGACCAACCCGAGGTGCTCACGTTCAAGGCCGCCACGCTGGCCGACCTCGGGGTGCGGCCGTCGACGAAGCTCGCCACGGTGGCCGTCGACCTGCGCAACGACTGGCCGGCCGCGCTCGCCGAGGCCGGATTCGACGCCTCCGCGCCGACCGCCTGGATCGCCGAGGGGCTGCTCGGCTACCTGCCGCCCGACGCGCAGGACCGGTTGCTGGACACCATCGGCGAGCTCAGCGCGCCGGGCAGCCGGCTGGCCGTCGAGTCGGTTCCGACGCATCACGAGGCCGATCAGGAGGAACTGCGCGAGAAGATGAAGGAATCGAGCGACCGGTGGCGCAGCCACGGATTCGACGTCGACTTCTCCGAGCTGGTGTTCCTCGGTGAGCGCGCCGACGTCACCGACTATCTGCGTGACCGCGGTTGGACCGTGGACGCCACCCCGACCAACCAGCTGCTGACCCGCTACGGCCTGGCGCCGCTGGACAGCGACGAGGGCTTCGCCGAAGTCGTCTACGTCAGCGCGACCAGATAGAAGTAGAGGAGCTGGAAGTGGCACGCACCGAAGGCGACACCTGGGACCTGGGCTCCAGCGTCGGCGCCACCGCGACGTCGGTGGCCGCCAACCGCGCGTTCGCCAGCCGGTCGACTGCCGGGGGCCCCGAGCCGCTGCTCAACGACCCGTACGCCGACCTGCTCGTCGAGGCCGTCGGCCTCCCCCACTTCATCCGGGTGGCCAGGGGCGAGATCGACTTCGACGACGACCCGCTGTTCGGCGCCCGGCAGATGCTGGAGCAGATCACGGTCCGCACCCGCTACTTCGACGACTTCTTCGCCGGGGCGATGGCCGCGGGGCCGCCGAAGATTCGGCAGGCCGTGATCCTGGCCTCCGGGCTCGACACCCGCGCCTACCGGCTGCCCTGGCCGGCGGGCACCGTCGTCTACGAGATCGACCAGCCCACCGTGATCGAGTTCAAGACCGCGGTGCTGGCCGACGCCGGGGTGGCGCCCACCGCCGAACGCAGGACCGTCGGCATCGACCTGCGCGAGGACTGGCCGGCGGCGCTGCGCGGGGCGGGCTTCGACCCGGCGCGGCCGACCGCGTGGATCGCCGAGGGGCTGCTGATCTATCTGCCGCCGGACGCGCAGGACCGGCTGCTGGATCACATCACCGCGCTCAGCGCGCCGGGCAGCCGGCTGGCCACCGAACACATGGACGCCAAGGCGCTCACCGGTGAGTGGGCCAGGGCGATGACGGAGCGGGCCCGCAGGCACGGCAGCGACGTCAACCTCAGCGAGCTGTTCTACAGCGGACCGCGGACCTCGGCGACCGAACATCTGCGCGCCCAGGGCTGGCAGACCGAGGTGCTCTCCAGCAACGACGCCTACCAGGCGCAGGGCTTCGCGCCGGTGGCCGACCACCTGGTCGCGATGATCGGCGACTCCGGCTACCTGACCGCCCGCTTAGATTAGAGCCATGGCGCGCACTGCCGACGACTCATGGGATCCGGCCTCCAGCGTGGGGGCGACCGCGACGATGGTGGCCGCCGGGCGGGCCGCCGCGAGCGCCGACCCCGACCCGCTGATCAACGACCCCTACGCCGAGCCGCTGGTGCGGGCCGTCGGCCTGAGCTTCTTCACCAAGATGCTCGACGGCGAGCTGGACCTGTCCCAGTTCGCCGACGGCTCCCCCGAGCGCGTCCAGGCGATGATCGACGGAATGGCCGTGCGCACCAGGTTCTTCGACGACTGCTGCGGCACCTCCACCGCGGCGGGCATCACCCAGGTGGTGATCCTGGCATCCGGGCTCGACGCCCGCGCCTACCGGTTGGGCTGGCCCGCCGGCACGGTCGTCTACGAACTCGACCAGCCCGCGGTGATCGAGTTCAAGACCCGCACGCTGGCCGGTCTCGGCGCACACCCGACGGCCGCTCACCGCCCCGTCCCGATCGACCTGCGCGAAGACTGGCCCGCCGCGCTGCACGCGGCCGGGTTCGACGCCTCCCGCCCCACCGCGTGGCTGGCCGAGGGTCTGCTGATCTACCTGCCACCGGAGGCACAGGACCAACTGTTCGACCGGATCACCGCGCTGTCGGCGCCGGGAAGCACCATCGCCACCGAATATGCGCCGGGCATCATCGATTTCGACGACGAGAAGGCGCGGGCCATGTCGGCCCCGATGCGCGAGATGGGCCTCGACATCGACATGCCCTCGCTCGTCTACGCGGGGGCGCGCAGCCATGTCATGGACTATCTGGCAGGACAGGGCTGGGAAGTGACGGGCGTACCGCGACGGGAGCTGTTCACCCGCTACGGTCGCCCGCTGCCGCCGGAAGCCGGCGACACCGACCCACTCGGCGAGATCGTCTACGTCAGCGCACACCGCCCTCAGTAGCGCGTCTCCCCCAGCCACAGCACGTTGACGCCGGTGAGCGACCGCTGCGTGCGGTCGGCGATGCCGAGGACCGATTGAATCGCCAACGCGCCGAACACCTCCTGCAGCGAGGCCGCCGCCGGGAGCGAGGACGGCTTGGGCCGCAACACATCCAGCAGGGACGAGCTCGGCAGGTTCTCGACCTCGACCCTGGTGTCCTCGTCGATGCCTGCCAGCACCTTGGCCCGCCTGATCGCGGTCCGCAGCCCGCCGAGCTCGTCGACGAGGCCGCGCTCGAGCGCATCGGCACCGGTCCACACCCGGCCGCGGGCCACCTGCTCCACGGCCTCGACGCTGAGGTGGCGGCCCTCGGCGACCCGCTGGACGAAGTCACGGTAGAACAGGTCGGCCTCGGCTTCGACGTGCGCCTGCTGCTCGTCGGTGAACGGCGCGTTGATCGACCAGGCGTCGGCGTTGGCGTTGGTGCGCACCGTGTCCGACCCGACGCCGAGCCGGTCCTTGAGCTCGCGGGCGACGAGCTTGCCCGTCAGCACGCCGATCGAGCCGGTGATGGTGCCGGGGTTGGCCACGATCGCGTCGGCGGCCATCGACACGTAATAGCCGCCCGATGCCGCGACCGCCCCCATGGAGGCGACGACGGGCTTGCCCCGCTCGCGGGTCCGCACCACCTCGCGCCAGATCGTCTCCGAGCCGGTGACCGAACCGCCCGGGCTGTCGACCCGCAGCACGATCGCCGCGATGTCGTCGTCGGCGGCGGCCCTGCGCAGCGCGGCGGCGATGGTGTCCGCGCCGGAGCTGGAGCCGCCCATCGGCGACATCTGCCGCCCACCCCGGCCGCTGACGATCGGCCCCGCCACCGTCACCACCGCGATCTTCGGATGGCGCTTGAGCCCCGGCACCGAAGGCCTCTTGGTCCTGGCATAACGCGCGAGGAACAGCCGCGGCGGTGCGTCCTCACCGTCGGGGTCACCCGTCTCCGGTGAAACCCCCTCGGCGCCCGACATTTCCGCGATGCGCGCGTAAGCCTCGTCGCGGAAGCCGATGCGGTCCACCAGCCCCGCGGTCACCGCGTCGTCACGCAGCAGCGGGGCCCGGTCGGCCAGCGCGTCCAGCGCGGCGCGGTCGATGCCGCGGGAGGCGGCCACCGCGTCCCACACCTGCGTGCGCAGACCGTTGACCAGAGCGGTGTCGGCTTCGCGGTGCGCGTCGGTGTAGCTGTCCTGGGTGAAAAGGTTTGCCGCCGACTTGTATTCGCCGCGGGTGACGAATTGCGCCTGCACCCCCAGCTTGTCGAGGGCATCGCGCAGGAACAGCGCGCTGGTGGCGAAGCCGACCAGCCCGACCGTGCCCGACGGCTGCATCCACACCTCGCCGAACGCCGAGGCCAGATAGTAGGACAACGTGCCGGGGTAGGTCTCGGCCCAGGCCAGCGACGGCTTCTTCTCGGTGAACGCGACGATGGCGTCGCGCAACTCCTGGACTGGTCCCGGTGGCGCGGCGTCGATCTGGACGCGGGCGATCAGCCCGGCCACCCGGGGATCCTCGGCGGCGCGGTGGATCGCCGCGACCGCCTCGCGCAGCAACAGGGGCCTCCCGGGCCCGATCACCCCCGAGATCACAGCGATCGGGTCGAATCCGGCGGACTCCGGCGGCGCGCTCTGCAGATCGAGTTCGAGAATGCACCCGTCGGGCACCCCCTGATGGCGGGCGGTGTCGACCTTACGGGCGAACTCACGGACGTCGTCGAACCCGGGCACCCCGGACAGCGCAGAGAACATGGTCCGAGCCTACCGGCGCGGAACGAGGCAGCTAGCGCCCCAAGTAGCGGCCGTACTGCGGGCAGTAGACGGCAGCCGACAGCCGTGTCAGACCGACGGCCTGCTCGCGGCTGAGACCGTTGCCGGCCAACGTGTTCACCACACCGCGCACCACCGGAACCGGGTTCGGGTTGCCGGTCAGCCCCGTGGTGAGCATCTCGCAGATGCGCTTGCCCACCGTCGGCGCATCGTCGCTCGCGCCCAGCGGAATCCCCATCGTCGTCACCGCGTTGGTGAACTTCTCGTCCTGGGTCTCGGCGTGCGCGGTCGCGACGCTGGAGAACAGGGCGAGACCGGCGGCGACCGTCGCGGCGGCGACGGTTCGTCGGTGGCGAATCATGGCGTGCTCCTTGGCTGTATCCCCCGGCGAAGTGTAATTCGTGATCGGCGTCCGCGCCGTTACGGGCGTTACACACCCGTAAACGCAGAAACCCCCGCCAAAGCGGGGGATTCCGTCGGACAAAGCCGAATTACAGCTCGGTGGCGGTGCCACCCGCGGCGGTAATCGCCTCACGGGCGCTGCCGCTGAACTTGTGCGCGGTCACGTCGACCTTGGCCGACAGCTTTCCGTCGCCGAGCACCTTGACCAGGACGTTCTTGCGAACCAGGCCCTTGGCCACCAGCTCGTCGACACCGACCGTGCCGCCCTCGGGGAACGCCTTGGCGATGTCGCCGACGTTGACCGGGGCGTACTCGGTGCGGAAGCGGTTACGGAAGCCCTTGAGCTTCGGCAGCCGCATGTGGATCGGCATCTGGCCACCCTCGAACGTCACCGGGACGTTCTTGCGGGCCTTGGTGCCCTTGGTGCCGCGACCGGCGGTCTTACCCTTGGAGCCTTCACCGCGACCCACCCGGGTCTTCGCCTTCTTCTCGCCCGGGGCGGGCCGAAGGTCGTGAAGCTTGATCGGATCCATGGTTAAACCTCCTCAACCGTGACGAGGTGGTGCACGGTCTTGATCAGACCGCGCGTCTGCGCGTTGTCCTCGCGGACCACGGACTGGCGGATCTTGCGCAGCCCGAGCGTCCGCAGCGACTCGCGCTGCTTCCAGCGTGCACCGATGGTGCTGCGCACCTGGGTGATCTTGAGCTCTGCCATGGTTTAAGCCGTTCCCTCACGCGCCGCGCTGGCGGCCAGGGCCTCCGCCTCACGGCGGGCCCGGAGCATGCCGGCGGGCGCTACATCCTCGATCGGCAGGCCACGGCGGGCCGCGACCTCTTCGGGACGCTGCAGCAGCTTCAGCGCGGCAACGGTGGCGTGCACCACGTTGATCGCGTTGTCGCTACCCAGCGACTTGGCCAGGACGTCGTGCACCCCGGCACATTCCAGCACCGCGCGGCAGGCGCCACCGGCGATGACACCGGTACCGGGGCTGGCCGGACGCAGCATGACCACTCCGGCCGCGGCCTCACCCTGGACGGGGTGGGTCACGGTGCCGCCGATCAGCGGAACCCGGAAGAAGTTCTTGCGTGCTTCCTCGACACCCTTGGCGATCGCGGCGGGAACCTCTTTGGCCTTGCCGTAACCGACACCGACCATGCCCTTGCCGTCGCCGACGATCACCAGCGCGGTGAAGCTGAACCGGCGACCGCCCTTGACCACCTTGGAGACGCGGTTGATCGTGACGACCCGCTCCAGGTACTGGCTCTTCTCCCGGTCGTCGCGGCCACCACGGCCACCACGATCGTCGCGGCGGCCACGGCCACCGCGGTCACCCCTGCCGCCGTCGCGGCCGTCGCTCGACGGCCCGCCGGCTCCTACAGCCTGCTCGGCCATCATGCATTCCTTCCGTTATTGGTCAGGTATGACATCAGAACTTCAACCCGCCTTCGCGTGCGGCGTCCGCCAGCGCGGCGATCCGGCCGCCGTAGGTGTAGCCACCGCGGTCGAAGACGACCTCGTCGATGCCCGCCGCCTTGGCGCGCTCGGCGATCAGCTGACCGACCCGGCTGCTGGCGGCCTTCTTGTCGCCCTCGTGCGCACGCACGTCGGCCTCGATCGAGGACGCCGCGGCCAGCGTGACGCCTTCCAGATCGTCGACCAGCTGCACGTGGATGTGCCGCGCGGACCGGTTGACCACCAGACGCGGACGGTCGGCGGTGCCGGAGACCTTCTTGCGCAGGCGCGCATGGCGACGCAGCCGCGAGGTGCGCCGGGTCTCGGAGATGTTCTTGCCGACCGGGGTGTGCCCGGCGGCCTCTGTGGACTTGGTCTTGGTAGCCATCTACTACTTACCCGTCTTTCCGACCTTGCGACGGATCTGCTCGCCCTCGTAGCGGATCCCCTTGCCCTTGTAGGGATCGCTCTTGCGAAGACGGCGGATGTTCGCCGCGATCTGGCCGACCTTCTGCTTGTCGATACCGGAGATCGAGAACTTCGTGGGCGTCTCGACCGCGAAGGTGACGCCTTCGGGGGCGGTGATCAGCACCGGGTGGCTGTATCCGAGGGCGAACTCCAGGTTGCTGCCCTTGGCCACGACGCGGTAACCGACGCCGAAGATCTCCATCTTGGTGGTGTAGCCCTCGGTCACGCCGGTCACCAGGTTGGCGATCAGTGTGCGGGACAGGCCGTGCAACGAACGGTTGCGCCGCTCGTCGTTGGGCCGGGTGACCAAGATCGCGCCGTCGTCATCGCGTGTGACCGCGATCGGCTCGGCGACGTCGAGGGTCAGCGTGCCCTTGGGGCCCTTGACGGACACGTTCTGTCCGTCGATCGTCACGTCGACCCCGCTCGGGACCGTGACCGGCTGCTTTCCAATGCGAGACATGTATCTAGCCCTCCCTCACCACACGTAGGCGAGGACTTCGCCGCCGACGCCCTCACGGGCGGCCTGGCGGTCGGTCCTCAGACCGGACGACGTGGAAATGATCGCCACACCGAGTCCGCCGAGAACCCGCGGCAGGTTGGTGGACTTCGCGTACACGCGCAGACCGGGCTTGGACACCCGGCGCAGGCCCGCGATGCTGCGTTCACGGCTCGGGCCGTACTTCAGCTGCACGACCAGGGACTTGCCCACCCGGGCGTCCTCGGTGCGGTAGTCGCTGATGTAGCCCTCTTTCTTGAGGATTTCGGCGATGTTGGCCTTGATCTTGCTGTGCGGCAAGGTCACTTCGTCGTGATACGCCGAATTGGCGTTGCGCAGACGCGTCAAGAAGTCTGCGATCGGATCCGTCATGGTCATGACAGCCGGTTCACCTTTCTCGCGGCGGTTCCCCTCCCGAAGATTCGGAACGGGCCTCCCGCAACATGTTTCGTAGTTGTGGTCTTAGCGGCTGTTACCAGCTGGACTTCTGCACACCCGGCAGTTCGCCGGCGTGCGCCATTTCACGAAGGCAGATCCGGCACAGGCCGAACTTGCGGAACACCGCATGCGGACGGCCGCAGCGGTTGCAGCGCGTGTAGCCGCGCACCTTGAACTTGGGCTTCTTGTTGGCCTTGTTGACCAGAGCCTTCTTTGCCATCTGCTCAGTTCTCCTTGAACGGGAAGCCGAGCGCCCGCAGCAGCGCACGTCCCTCGTCGTCGTTCGTCGCCGAGGTGACGACGGTGATGTCCATGCCGCGGGGCCGATCGATGCTGTCCACGTCGATCTCGTGGAACACCGACTGCTCGGTCAGCCCGAACGTGTAGTTGCCGGTGCCGTCGAACTGCTTGCCGCTGAGGCCGCGGAAGTCGCGGATACGGGGCAGCGAGATGGAGATCAGGCGGTCCAGGAACTCCCACATGCGGTCGCCGCGCAGCGTGACGCGCGCACCGATCGGCATGCCTTCGCGAAGCTTGAACTGCGCGATGGACTTACGGGCCCGGCGGATCTCCGGCTTCTGGCCGGTGATCAGCGCGAGGTCGTTGACCGCACCGTTGATCAGCTTGGCGTCACGGGCGGCGTCACCGACGCCCATGTTGACGACGACCTTGGTGACACCGGGGATCTGCATCACGTTGGCGTAGCCGAACTCCTTGAGCAGCTGGTCGCGGATCTCTTCGCGGTAGCGCTGCTTCAGGCGCGGCAGGGTCTTGGTCTCAGTGGTGGTCATGTCAGATGTCCTTGCCGTTGGACTTGGCGATGCGGACGTTCTTGCCGGTCTCATCGTCACGGCGGTAGCCGACGCGGGTCGGCTTGCCGTCGGAATCGAGCAGCATCACGTTGGACACCGAGATGGGCGCCTCCTGCGTGACGATGCCGCCGGAGGAAGCCCCGCGCTCGGTGCGCGACTCGGGGGTGTGCTTCTTGATCCGGTTCACGCCCTCGACGAGGACCTTGTTGCGGTCGGGGTAGGCCACCAGGACCTTGCCCTTGGCGCCCTTGTCCTTACCGGAGATGACGAGCACCGTGTCACCCTTGCGGACCTTCATCTACAACACCTCCGGGGCGAGCGAGACGATCTTCATGAACTTCTTCTCACGCAGCTCACGGCCGACCGGCCCGAAGATGCGGGTGCCACGCGGGTCATTGTCGTTCTTGATGATGACGGCGGCGTTCTCGTCGAACTTGATGTAGCTGCCGTCGGCGCGACGGCGCTCCTTGGCGGTGCGCACGACGACGGCCTTGACCACGTCACCACGCTTGACGTTGCCGCCCGGGATGGCGTCCTTGACGGTCGCCACGATGACATCGCCGATGCCTGCGTAGCGCCGCGACGAGCCGCCGAGCACGCGGATGCACAAGATCTCCTTGGCGCCCGTGTTGTCGGCGACCTTGAGCCGCGATTCTTGCTGAATCACTAGATCTCCTCGACCTGGTTATTGAGTGCACGGCAGATACCGACCTGACGTGCGCGGTCTTTGTCACCCAAGAGCACGCGGGGTTTTCTCGCACGCGAGACAACCGAGGTCTGCCCTAGGCAACCCCCACATACTAGGTGAGCTCGCCGAATGCTCCAAATCGCTGCACTGCGGCGGTGGGGGCAGGTCAGGCCAGACCGACGCTGAGGTCCACCTCGACGGGCGCCCCGGACGGCAGCGCCAACACCCCGATCGCGGATCGGGCGGGTAGTGCGGCCGCGCCGAGTGCGGCGGCCAGGGCCGCGGACGCGCCGTCGGCGACCGCGCTCAGCTCCCGGAATCCCGGCGCGCAGGCGATGTAGACGGTCATCCGCAGGCAGCGCAGACCTGCGGCTTCGGGCAGCACCGACCGCACCGCGGCCAGCGCGTTGCCCGCCGCCATCGCCGCGGCGGCGCGGGCCTGGTCCACCGACAGGGTGTCGCCCACCACCCCGGAGACGACGAGGACTCCGTCGCGCCGCGGAGTCATGCCCGCCGAGTACGCGACGTCGCCGTGGCGCACCGCGGGCACATAGTCGCCCTGCGGCGGGGGTGCACAGTCGCCCTGCGGCGGGGACACATCGCCGCCCCGCGGCGGGAGCGCGGTCCACTCAGTCGACACCGAGCGCGACACCTTCCTGCCGTGGATCGGCGGCGCCGGCCAGCACACCGCGCTCGTCGACGGAGATGAGCTGGGCGCTGCCGCCCCCGCCGAGCGCGGGCTGGTCCACCACCCGATGGCCCGCCGCGGCCAGTTGGCGGCGCACCCCGGCGGGGAGGGACTGTTCGACGCGCAGCTCGTCGGGCGAGCCGACGACGTCGGCGTCCGAACCGGGGAAGACGGTGAACCGGGGCGCCGACACGGCCTCTGCGGGATCGAGACCGTGGTCGAGGACGTGCGAGAGCAGCTGCATGTTCCACTGCACCTGCCCGTCACCGCCGGGCGTGTTGCCGACGTGCAGCAGCGCGCCGGCGTCGTCGGTGACCACCCAGGCGTTGAGGGTGTGCAGCGGCTTGCGCCGCGGCGCCACCTCGTTGGGGTGGCCGGGGATCAGGTAGGCGCCGCGGGCCAGCCGGTTGTTGAGGATCACCCCGGTGCCGGGCACGGTGAACTTGGCACCGAAGGTGAACGCCAGCGAGTGGATGAAGCTGACCGCCCGGCCTTCGGCGTCGACCACCACGGTCGAGGTGGTGTCCCCGGCGCGGACCTCGACGGGGCCGCGCGCTTCGGTGCCACAGTCCAGGTCGCGCCGCTGGGCCTCGATCCGGTCCGGCGTCAGCACATACCGGGACCCGTCATTGTCGCTGGCGCACAACGCAAGTCGGTCGGCGAACGTCAGCCGGGCAGCCCGGGCCAGCCGATCGATCGCCTCGGCCGACAGCCAGCCGGAGAACCCGACGACGCCGTCGCACAACGCCGCCTGTTGCAGCACCATCCAGCCGGGCGTGGGCAGTGGGGTCTGATGCACCACCGCGCCGGCGTAGCGGCCGGTGATCGCGGGTTCGGGGTTCACCTCGGCGCCTGCGGTCCATTCGTCGCCGCTGAACGGCGCGCCGCCGGCCTGCAACGCCGCCACCGCCCGCTGCGCGAACTCGCCGGTGTAGAAGCCTTCCGGGTCGCGCGCCAGCCGCCGGATCGTGGCCGCGAGCTCCGGTTGCGGCACCCGGCTGCCGACCGCAGGTGCGCTGTCGCCCAGTGCCGTGACGACATCGCCTGCGGTGCGCGCCGAACACGGCAGGCCGTCGCCTGCGATCCGGGCGGCCGGCTCCCACAGCTGCTCCAGCGCCCTGGTGGCGCCACCGAGGTGCAGCGCGCGCAGCGCCGCGACGGCGCCCGGCACCGCGACGGCCAGCGGACCGTCCAGCGGAATGCTCGAAAGACCTTGGGCAGCATAGAATTCCGGCGTCCCGCCGTCGGGGCCGTACCCGGAGCCGTTGACGGTCCACACCCGGCCGTCCGGTTCGCGGACGACGGCGAATGCGTCGCCGCCGATCCCACACTGCCCCGGCAGGGTGAGCCAGGTCAGCGCCGCCATCGCCAGCGTGGCGTCGATCGCGTTGCCGCCGTCGGCGAGGACCCGTGCGCCGGCCAGGCTGGCGGCCGGATGGCTGCTGCTGACCATGGCATTCGCCGACAGCGCGGGCGGCCGCTGGGCGGTCGTCATCAGAGCACCCTGCGGGCGCGGCGGGCGGGCCCGACGGGCGTCTCCCCCGGTTCCACCCCGACGAAGATCTCCCCGTCCCGTTCTTCGCACGGGAAGGTCTTGATGGGTTCGGTGGCGGGCGGGCTGATGGGCTCGCCGGTCTCCAGGTCGAACGCGCTGCCGTGGCAGGAGCAGCCGATGCCGTCGTCGCGCAGTTTGCCCGACGACAACAGGCAGTCCAGGTGGGTGCAGTAGTTCGACGTCGCGTACGCCTTACCTTTCAACCGGGCCACGGCGAACTCGTGCTCGCCGGCGTAGAACCGCCGCACGATACCCTCGGGAACCTGGCCCGACCTGGCTACACGAACGAATTCCATTGTCACACTCCGTATTTCTTCAGAAGCGAGGGTTGAGGTAGACGGTCTTCTCGGTCAGGTAGAACTCCATCATGGACGCGCCGGCCTGCTCCTTGAACGTCGTCGTCGACGATGCCTTGTAGCCGCCGAACGGCGCGTTCATCGCCATTCCGGTGGTGGGCTGGTTGATCTTGACCAGCCCGGTCCTGGACTCGCGGGCGAACTGCGCAGCCGTGGCCAGGTCCCCTGTGACGATCGCGGCCGAGAGCCCGAACTCGGTGGCGTTGGCCAGTTCGATCGCCTCGGTCAGCGAGCCCGCCCGTTGAAACGCCAGCAGCGGCCCGAACACTTCCTCGCTGACGATGCGCATGGTGGGTTCGGTGTCGGTGAACACCGCGGGCCGGACGAAGAAGCCGCCCGCGTGGCCGGGAACGTCCAGCCGGGTGCCCCCGCAGCGCAGCGAGGCGCCCTCGTCGACGCCGACGCCGACATAGTGGGCGAACTTCTCCGCCTGCGCTGCGCTGGCCAGCGCCCCCATGTCGATGCCGGGCTGGGCGCCGGGGCCGACCCGCAGCGCTTCGGCGCGGGCGACGACCCGCTCGACGAGCCCGTCGTGGGTGGCGTCGGTGGCGATCACCCGGCTGGTGCCGGTGCAGGCCTGGCCGGACAGCCCGAAGGCGCCCTTGACGATCAGCGCGGCGGCCCGGTCGAGGTCGGCGTCGTCGGCCACCACGACCGGGTTCTTGCCGCCCATCTCCAGCTGCACGCGGCGGTGCGGGCCGACGGCGCGGTGGATCGACCGGCCGACAGCGGTGGACCCGGTGAAGGTCACCGCGGCGACGCGCTCGTCGGCGGCCACCGCCGCACCCGCCACCCCGTCGCCGTGGACCAGGGCCAGCACGCCGGGCGGCAGCCCACCGGCGAGCAGCGCCTCGACCAGACGCTGCCCCATCAGCGGGGTGAGCTCGGAGGGTTTGAACAGCACGGGGTCGCCGACGGCCAACGCCGGTCCCAGCTTCCGGGACGGGATGTTCAACGGGAAGTTCCACGGCGTGATCGCTCCGACGATTCCCACCGGTTCGCGCACCGTGTACACCATGGTGTCGCCCGCGGCCGGGAACGTCATCCCCGCCGCGCGGGTGGCCTCGGCCGCGTAGAACCGCAGGTTCGACGGGGTGCGGGTGACCTCCATGGTGGCCTCGGCGACGGTCTTGCCCTCTTCGCGCACCAACTCGGCGATCAACGCTTCGCTGCGCGACTCCAGTTGTGCGGCAGCAGATTCCAGGATCGACGCACGCCGCTCGGGTGCCGTCGCCGCCCACTCCGGTGCCGCCTTCTCCAGGGCGTCGACCGCGTTGCGGACGTCGTCGGCATCGGAGGCGGGGAACGTGCCGATCACGTCGGCCGGGTCGGCGGGGTTGGCCCGGGTGAAGGTCCGTCCGGACTGGGCGGGCACCCAGGCGCCGCCGATGTAGTTCAGGCCCTCGATCATGCCCGCACCTGCTCGTCCTCGTCGGCGTAGACCAGGTCCCACAGGTCGGTGTCCTCGTCGAGCAGGACCGCGGCGTCGACCCCGCGGCCCAGCAGCTCGCGCGCCGCCGTCACGTCCTCCCCGCGGTCGATGGCGAAGGCGCCGCAGACGGTGTCGTTCTCCAGATAGAAACCGGTGAAGTCGAATTCGTCACGGTTGCCCCGGATCACCGGGGTTCCGCTCGCCGTCCCGACGAACTGGATGTTGCGCCCGTACTGGTCGGACCAGAACCACAGCGGATCGTCGGAGGGCGCCTCACGGCCCAGCATCGCGTTGGCCACCGCGACGCCCTGCCTGCTGGCGTTGTCGAAATGCTCGAGCCGCAGGTGCCTGCCGGCGCGCGGCGAGAAGCGCCGGGCGGCGTCGCCGGCCGCGAACACCCCGGGTACCGC